>Ga0213870_1000942_pt1 | contig 13426 bp, 11 predicted proteins | sample WICALVC2017_Meta_FD_160119 | JGI IMG/M metagenome (GOLD analysis project Ga0213870, IMG submission 160119) | Freshwater microbial communities from subterranean cave lake in Wind Cave National Park, South Dakota, United States - WICALVC2017 | ecosystem: Environmental > Aquatic > Deep subsurface >... | reverse complement strand
GTTCTACTGCGACAACCAATCTGCGGCGCTATTGCAGCGTACTCGAAGATTTTTAAGCTCAACATATCGCCCTGGATATGCCTCGCTTAAAAACTTCTGCGCTCGCTTCACTAGCTTGCATCTTGCTCGTCTCGCTACCAACTTAAATGCAATATCTCGGATAATAAGCTTAGTTTATTTGCAGCTAAAAAATATTCATAAGATTTTTATTCCAGACGATAGCTGAATAAATCCTAGTTTTTGCATATGCATGAAATCTTTATCTAATGACCAAATGCAGGCTAAATTCTCATATGCAAGCACACCAATAATAAGATCGATGACACCAAATCTATATCCCTTTTGCTTAGCAATTTGCGTCCACTGGATTGCAGTATCCCAAGTTTTTTGAGTAGGGTAAATAATTGGAAGCGCATTCAGCAATCGTTTAAGCTTAAGTTGATCTTGATTTGAAGCGCCAGACAAGAGCTCAAGGTAAATAGGTGCCACTAAAAAGACCAGCTCTCTGTCCAAAAAATCTATTAATTGATCTGCTGTATTTGTATGTTTTTTTTGAAATGCATCGATCCAAACAGAGGTATCAACAATAACATTCATTTGTTCTTAGGAGGGCGTCTTCTTGAGGATACAAGATCGATGTCTAATTGAATATGTCCCATCAATGCCTTTAATTCATCAATTCTTTTTTTTCGAATAATTTCTTTTAGAGAGAATATAATCGTATCTGTTTTTGATTTATAGCCTAAAATATTTTTTGCTTCTTCTAAAAGATCTTCCGGTAAATCCAAAGTAGTGCGCATATCAAATATATTAAACAGTATGCTTTTAGATGTCAATAATATTCATAAGGTATGCATAATTATGTAATTTTATTATGACTACTATGTTGAACTCTATGTCTGCTTAATCAAATATTGTCTGATTTTGATAAGACAATAAAGATCCTACCTTTTTATATATTTATCATATATGATAAATATATATGGTTGCATTAGGTGGTTTAATTAGAAAGTATCGTAAGCAATTTGGCCTAAAACAATCAGAATTAGCTTGCCGAATAAACTCTTCAGTTTCTGCAATATCACGTTATGAAAAAGGGTGGAACCGCTTTGAGGTGCTTACGTTAGAGAAAATCTCAAAAGCGTTGAGTTGTGATTTGATAATTGACTTTAAGCCTAAAAAGAAAAATAGCCCCCCTCTCCATTCTGTCAGTCATATTTGTAAAAAACTATCCCGATTATTTTGGGATAAAAAAATAAATGGCAATTTGCTTAAAGACTGCCCACATTGGGTTATCCAGCGAGTGCTCGATATGGGACAATTAGATGACGTTAAGATGATAATTAATTTTTATAAGAAAGATAAATTTCTTAAAATAATCAATGAACTGCATTTTACAAATAAAAAAACAGATCTATTTTGGAGTCAAATTATTCAACAGGAAGGTGTCCCGTGCACGAAAAAGTTCTCCCGAAAAATAGCAAAAGAATTTTGGAATATTTAGACACTCTAAATGCCAAGTCTTTAACGGGCTGGACACTGGCCGGAGGCACAGGATTAGCATTACAACTAGGACATCGAGTTTCTGAAGATTTTGATTTTTTTAGATCTCATGGATTTGACTTAAAAGAATTGCATCAAATTTTTAATCGTTCTGGAAAATACGAAACACTTCAAGAAGACCAAAATACGTTAACTGTGATTGTTAAAGGTGTTAAGCTTTCATTCTTTCAAATTTCAGAACCATTTTTGTTTAAAAAAAAGAAGTATTATTTTTTTGAAATTGCAGACATTAAAGACATTGCATTAATGAAACTCATAGCTACTTCAAGTCGAGGCAGCAAGAAGGACTTTGTAGATCTTTTTGTAATTTTAAGATCAGGAATTAAACTTCTGGAATGCTTTGACTTGTTAAAAAAGAAGTACCCACGGGGAAGGTCCAATTTTTACCATATTCTAAAAAGCTTGAATTACTTTGTAGATGCCGAAAGAGAACCATTGCCCACAATGCTTGAGCCATTTCAGTGGGAAGAATGTAAAAAATTTCTTATTCGAGAAGCTCATCAGATAATATTTTGATTAGACAGATAGAGATAGAGGGTTCTTACATGAAATGGTGCAATCCATGACTTATACAAAGTGTCTGTTGAAATCCTCGAAAACAAGCCAAAATTCAACTCTACATGAAGAATATTTCTTAATAGTTTCAACACTAGTTAAATGATACTTTAAAGAAAACCTGAGGATTTCAACAGCCCTAGAATACTCAAATTTAAAAACTACAGAAAGGAAGGAATCGTTCTTATCAATCAACTACCGTGCATTTTGCTTCAATCCAAACTGGTCTTTTGTTTTCTTTTCCTGCAAAAAGAACTAACGTGGACCTCGTAGTCTGGTCTGCTTGTAGCCCCTCTACTCCCACAAATGCTGCCCTACCTTCTTCATTTAAAACCTGTACGGTTATTCTCAATGTATCTTTTGGCAATGATGGATCTTTAAAAAGCCCCCCAATGACGATAAAATTTTTATCGAGAACCGCTGAGTTCATTTCAACACGAGCACGTACGTTTGAACCTTCAAAATCAGGACTATCAACGGTGGCCGACTGTACACCAGTTGCAAGAGCTTCCTTATTAGGATCATCGAAAGCCTTGTATGCACATTGAAGTTTTTGACCAGAAGTAATTTCAGTAGCAAACGAAATCGTTGAAACTAAAACGCCAAGCAATAAAAATATTGTTTTTTTCATAAAATAACTCCTTTATAAAAATATTATGGCTTAATGCGTAACAGCAATAGCGCGACACGTCAATAATGATTTAACTTTTCTGTATACTCTTTGTAACTATGGACTGCGCACAAAGCTTTTCTTATCGAAAGCAAAAAGAACATCTAGCAACCGTCGTATCACAATTAAAACTTATGTTTTTCAATGGGATAAGTTTGAGATAAGTTAGTAACACAAAAGCGCAATTTGGAACAAAAAGGGTATCGGTAACAGCTCCATAAAAGGAACTAAGAGTGGGACAACATTATTATAAAGTTAGATTGCAAGTAGGCAGGGTGATTGGGCCACTCGATCTTGATCGCATTAAACTTTTTATTTTAAAAGAAAAAATTACAGGACTTGAAACAGCAAGGCTTTATCCAACAGGAGAATGGAAAGACATTAACCAATATCCTGAGATATCAGAGCTTCTTCTTCAAAAGCTAGAAGGGAAACTGGGCATTGATGTAGAACCTAAAAGTTCGGAACTACTTCAAGTAGAACCTCCTCAATTAGAGCCCGCACAAGATGAGTCGCTGCCACCAAAACCAGAGCACTCTGAAGAACAAACAGCGACAAACCCCGATGAAGAAGCAACAATTGTTATCAATCCACATGAAGAAGCAACTGTCATTGTGCCATACGAGCCGCCTTTAATCCAAAAACTAGATGCATTAAGCCAGCTTGAGAACATAAAAGATCAGCCCATTGAAATTCAATTGAGTTCAGGCATTGCAAATGAAAAAACAATGGTTTTAGAAACAAAAACTAAAAAGAAAAAGTTTGAGTTTCATAAAAAGAAATTCATTATTGCAGCGGTAATTGTAATTTGCGTGTTCATTACTTTTGGTACGGAAGATAAAAAAAATCCACAAGAACTCAAACCTTTCAAAGTTGAGATGCCTAATTCAAAATCTCTAGACCCACAAAAAAGCCAAAAACTCTTAACACAAGGCCTTCCCTTTTACTTACAAGACACTGTTGAAGGTTATAAAAAAGCATCTCGTATTTTTAAAGATTCCGTTGCACAGGATCCAAATAACGTAAAAGCCCTATGTTTGCTTGCCAGCAGCTACTTAAATTTAATTGATGTTACAACCCGTGATGAAAATTACTTTACTGTGGTTACCCGCCTCATTGAATTAGCTCGAGCAAAAGGAGTGGATCTTGTAGAAATGGTTATTGCCGATGTTGAGCTTTACCACATTTTAGGCAATAGCGATGCAGCCATTCAACGGATTGTTGAATTTTCAAAAACTCATCCCTTTGGAGCAGAGCTTTTTTATTATCTTGCTTTAAGTTTTTACCAAAAAGGACAATATTCTGATTCCCTTAAATTTCTTAACAACATTGATCCTAAGGGCTGGTTTAGTCCAAAAATTCCTTTTCTTTATGGCTTAGTTTATGAAAAAAACAACCAACCTGACGAGGCAATCAAAGCATTTCAGGATACCGTTAACCGAAGCCATTTGCATATCAAGGCACGATCTTATTTAGCGGAGCTTTTTTTTCAAAAAGAAAATTTAAAAGAAGCCCTTACCCATGCAGATTTTGTGATTCAACATCTCAATCTTGCTCCACATCAAGTCCTTGCTAAAGCTTATTATTACAGAGCAAGAGCATTAGAAGCCCGCTCTCAAGATATAGAAGCCCTGCATGACTTGGAGCTTGCATTAAAACATTCGCCAGACAATCAAGACATCTTGTTAGAATACTATACACTGCAAGCAAGAATGGGTGCTAAAGTCCAAGATGCCCAAGGAAAAGCTAAAATGTTTCACTATCTTGCTGAAGGAGAAAAAGCATTAAAGGAAAATAATTTTAAAGCAGCTATGGCTCATTTTTTAAGTGCAAGAGAAGCTCAATATGATGACCCAGTACCCTTAATTCGTATTGCAGAAGTTTTTAAGCGCAAAGGAGATTTCCAATCTTCTAAACTGAACTTAGCGAAAGCTGTTAAACTCAATCCTTCTAAAAAAGATTATTATCCAAAATATATACAAAATTTAATTGATGTATATGAGTTTGAGGAAGCAAAAAAACAGTTAGAAGTTTTTAAAGGATTAAATCCTCCTGCAATAGCTATTGACCGTTTACAAGGTGATTTTTATTTTAAACAAGAAAAACTTCGTGAGGCATACGCATATTATAAACATGCACTTCAAGCTACAAATGTAGACTCTCTTGTATACACTGCGTATGCGAATGTATTATTCAAAGGCAACACATTCCGGGACGCAGCATTTTATTATGGATTAGCGCTACGTTTTGATCCTTTTAATGCAGAACCTACAGTTGGAGCAGGAAAGGCATTGGCAGAAATCGAAGGACTTGCAAAAGGAGTCCAGTTTATTCAAAATGCGCTCGTATTTTCTCCACACAAAGCAGCACTGCTTAATGGGATTGCAGAACTTTATATTCGAAAAAATGATGCCGTCAATGGCATGAAATTTTCTCAAAATGCTTTAGATTCTGATCCTCATTTTGTTCTTGCACACAAAACTCGTGGGGATGCTTTCTTAGTGCAAGATAAAACAAAAGAAGCATTAGATGCTTATTTAACTTTCTCGAACTTAGCTCCTTTTGATCCTGGTGGCGCGATAGCGCGCTATCGCATTTTTCTTAAAAAAATGGATTTAAAAGCAGCTAAATCAGAAATTCAAAAAGTGATTGATCAGTATCCCCGCTACCCAGGTGCATATTACATGCTTGCAGAACTTTACAAGGAAGGACAAAACTTCACAGCTGCACTAGAAGCTGCAAAGCAAGAGATTGCACTCAATCCATATTATGTTCCTGCTTATGTTTTAGCAGGAACTGTTTACAATTTAGGAAAAGATTACACAAATGCACTGGAGACTCTAAATAAAGCTTTAAAGCTAGATCCAAATTTTATCCCAACTTTAATTCAAGCAGGCATAGCAAACCAGGGCATCAAAGCTTATGCCGCCACACAAGCACTATTAGAGCGGGCAAGAGGCTTAGACCCCGGAAATCCTCAAATCCATAAAAGGTTAGGCGCACTCTATGTTGAAATGGGAGATCGAGATAGAGCTAAACAACATTTTAAGGCTTATATTGATTTATTCCCAGATGCCAATGACAAGGCTGAAATTGAAAACTACATTAAAGCAAGGTAAGGTAAAGCATGCTCGACTTACAGTTTTTCAATGAAAAAATAGAATTTTTAAAAGCAGGATTAAAAAAACGATGTACAAGTTTAGATCTTGTTGAAGAAATCCAAATTAAAACAAAAAAACGAAGCGCTGCAATTCAAGAAGTCGAACGCCTGAAGGCATACCGCAATCAAGTATCCTCTGAAATTGCTGTTGCAAAAAAAGAGGGAAAAAATATAGATACTCGCTTAACTGAAATGCGAGGAGTTTCAGATAAAATTAAAACTCTAGATGAGGAATTAACAAAGATTGAAGAAGAATTTAGGAGTTTAGTTTTTTCGCTTCCGAATATTCCTCATGAAAGTGTTCCTGAAGGAAAAGAATCTAGTGCAAATCTAGAAGTACGCAAGTGGGGTGACCCAAAAACATTTTCTTTTAAAATCAAAGACCATGTGGAGCTAGGTGAGGGATTGGGCATTTTAGATCTTGAGTGTGCAAGCAAAATTACAGGAGCCAGATTTGCTTTACTAAAGGGCCTTGGCGCAAAGTTGGAGCGGGCTCTTTTAAACTTCATGTTGGACTTGCATGTGCAAGAGCATGGATATCAAGAAGTCTGGACGCCTTTTATGGTGAATCGGCAAGCCTTAATGGGAACTGGACAGCTTCCTAAATTTGAACAAGATTTATTTAAATTAGAAAATCTAGATTATTTTCTTATCCCTACTGCAGAAGTACCCGTTACTAATATTCATCGAGATATCGTGTTGGATGGAAAAGACTTGCCTGTAAAATATACAGCTTACACTCCTTGCTTTCGTAGTGAGGCAGGATCATATGGTAAAGACACGCGCGGTCTGATTAGGCAGCACCAGTTTGATAAAGTAGAACTTGTGATTTTTTCTCATCCTGAAAAGAGCTATGAAATGCATGAAGTGCTCGTTCAAGCTGCTGAAAAGGTTTTACAGCGTTTAGAGCTGCCTTACCGGGTAGTCAGTTTATGTGGAGGAGATTTAGGATTTGCAGCAGCAAAGTGTTATGATCTTGAAGTGTGGATTCCAAGCCAAGGTTGCTATCGAGAAATTTCTTCTTGCAGCAACTTTGAGGATTTTCAAGCAAGACGTGCAAACATTAAATTTCGTAATGGCCCAAAAGACAAACCACAGTTTGTACATACCCTTAACGGGTCAGGGTTAGCAATTGGAAGAACCTGGTTAGCAATCCTTGAAAATTTTCAGCAAGAAGATGGGTCTATCCGAATCCCTAAAGCATTAGAGCCTTACATTGGTACAAGTCATATCAGGAGAGGTGTCTGAGCGGTTGAAAGAGCCGGTCTTGAAAACCGGTGTGGGGGTAACCCCACCGTGAGTTCGAATCTCACCCTCTCCGCCATTCCAGTATATACATCCGGTATGTACACACAGCAATTTGGACTGGGTATGTGTTCGGCCAACGACGCTTAATAATCGAAAAATAAACAAAGAACCTAAGCTGGTTGCAGGCTATGGATTTACTTCGCAGATATCGAGAGCAAGTGTTGCCTTTTACATTGTGAAATTATGTGAAGGGGCTTCACATTCTTTTCGCGTGAGCTCGAAAACTTGAACCAAGGTCCCATTTTTTATAATGCCAAAGTCAGTAACGGTTTCTTGACCGATGCAGCGAATGCCAAGCTTTTCTTTCACGCGAATGGCAGCGGCATTTTGTATGGGCGTTTTAAATAGGATTCGATTCAAGTTAAATCGCTTCAAGAAAAGGCGACAAGCCATAGCATAAGTGTGAAAGGCTAGCCCACGTCCTCGTAATTCAGGCTTCCAAAGATGGGCATGAAAAACTCCGAAATTACCTTCGATCACAGGGTTGATCGCATGAAAACCAACGGGCTCATTTTCATAATCAATAACCAAAGCATTTAATTTTGATGTTTTTGGATCAGGATTTTGGCGACATTTTTCTTGAAGTGTTTTTTCAAAAACAGGCTCAGGCTGGAGTTTTGATGAGTCCACGCCCATAGAATCAATATAGCCTGGTGGTGAGCGATACCAATAGTCCAAGATCAACGGAATATCTTTTTCCGATAAATCTCGAATGGAAATAAGCTTAGGATCAATGGGTCTTTTTAGCATTTTAGAGTTCCCATAACGACGGTTACTGTTTCTTACAAGCGGTCGTGCCGAGCACAACACCAGACGGAGTGCACTCCTCATTACGGACAAGTTGAAGCTCTGTGAGAACAGCGAAGTGGTCGCTAACAAACGGCGTTTCATCTAAGACAATCCGTGATTCCAAAGTCTTGAATGTGTATTCATCTCCAGAGACGTAAAGGATGTAGTCCACACGCTGGTCCGGTTCACTGAGATTGCCATTGTGGGAAAGGGTATTATCTATACTCCAAGTCATTCCCCGATGCGGCGTTCGACCTGGATCGGGATTGACCTCGAGAAAAGTGTCATGGAAGCCGGCCTTTGTTCTCATCCAGCGCATATCAGGTTCATTGCCGTCCGAATTCGTGTCCCCACACAAGATGATCGGGGCGTAGTTGCGGCTGACTGGCTTTTCCATATCTTCGTTATGAAACAAGCCGGCCACGACAGCCTGGACTTGATGAATCCTCTTTGGGTTATGGACTCCATTCGTAAGGCGCATATTCGCGACGGTGAGGTCAACACCATCAACCTGGTATCGAACGCTGACATAGCCCTTTGGCTTCAGCGTTTCCAACGCACTGACTCCCCAGGAAAGGATGGTGTTGCGAACAGAAAAGGAGTCGGCTTCCGGTGACATATTAGGCAAGGTCCTAGCGTCTTTGGACTCGGGAAAACTGATTCCGCGGTGATTGTTCAATAGGAGCAATGCATCTGTTTCGTATCCATAGACAAGGGCCTTCTCGCCTTTAGTATTGGCAGCCAAGCCTGCCATGCCACGAAGAAGCGAAGATGGCGAATCGTGGTCGTAACCATAAAAGCTGAAGTCACCAAATTCACTTTGATACCGGGCTCGAACACGGTGATCGTAGACTTCCTGAAGGCAAACGATGTCCGGGTTGAGAGAGCGGACCGCTCGCATCTGCCTCTCCAAGCGATCAAAATCCATCTCGCGGGTACCGGCAAAGATGTTCAGTGTTAGCACTCGAAGCGTTCCGAGTTCCAGCGTGCCTCTGCTCGCCAAGCTGTTTTTTTGCCCGCTTAAAGAGACAAGTAGAAAAGCGAGTAGCAACGGGGTCAAACGAGCAAACGACTTCATAGCGACGAAGTATAAACTAAATATATAACTAATTCAATCAATTATTAATTGGGTATCATCTCTTTATGAGGCAATACGTAGGGGGTAACAGATTATATCGGACACATAGGACATTCATTAAAACAAGATCACAATTTTTCCAAAGTATGAAGTTTCTTTGCTACTAGATTTTATTTCGTCGATCACGCCAGATCGTCTATCCTGTACTGCTGATAAGACAGCCTGGTAACGGTTGTTGAGGAATTTATAACCAAGCCAACCTTCATAGCGGAGACTTTTATCTGAAAGATTAAAATCATTGGTTACTTCTTCCTGAAAACGGTCATGTCCCTCAATGGAGTTAAAGTAATGAATCGCTAATTGCCCACCCAGCTCTGCTGGTCCATACTGCAATACAAGCTTTGGACGAGCCGTGGCACCAAATGCATTATAATACCCATGTTTTATCAATGATGTTTTAATCCCATCAGTTTTGTGATTTTTTGTATACTCGTCTAAAGCGTATGAAGAAACGTAAGCAAAATCAAAAGACACATCTAAGACAGCTTGAATCCGCCAATTTTCATGAAAATATTGAAAATATATTGTAGGACCGATGATATTCACAACTCCAATAAAATCTTTTTTAACAATATCCTTATAATCAAAGTCTGTTGCTGTACTTGCTCCAATAAAAAAGCTATAGCCGTTTAAATTACCGGATTCTGATTTTTCAATTTTTTGTTTATAATACCCAGCTAAAGCTGCTTTTAAAAATAATCGAAAATATTGAAGACCTTTTTCGCCAAGCTCGCTTCTTAAAAACATTTCAGTAAAATTTCCATCTGTTAAAACTTTTGAAACTTCACCTTGCTTGCTGTATTGGGGTACATTTACTAAAAAAGTTTCAAGCCCTATTTCTAGATTATCTTTAAATATGATTTCGTTATTACTGGTGTCATTGAAACCGCTCGCACCTGTACTCTTCTCAACTGTTCCATGAGACATACCACTAAAAATCTTAAACTGATGCCAAATTTCTTGACTTAAACCTAGTGCGTCTAATTGCCTTGAAGACCGTGGTTTTTTATTATCAAACCAGTTGTTAAATTTACTTAAACTTGAAAACAGGGTTGAAACAATTCTATTTGAAGCAGTTGGTGCACTTTTTTCAAAAAATTCTCCCAAGTGAGAAAACACCTCACCAATGGCCATTCCGCTAATAGGAGTATAAATCATATCGTTAATACTTACTTTTTCACGATACTCTAAAAACCACTCCCAAATTGCGGAGCTTGCTGTCGCAAAAAGCAAAGATTCTAAAATATTGTAATTATTACTTCGTGCTGCAAGATAGTAAAAAGTGCCACCTATGGCATGAAATGGGGAATTAAACATGAGAGTATTATTATCTAATGTAACTGCCTCAAAGGTAACAAGCTTTTTTTTCCAGCTTTCCCAATCCCAATTAATTTCCCAGTCTTGACGGTTGGCATCGCGAGTCATCCAGTAATAAATAAAACCCATTGTAAGGAATAAAGTTGTCTCAAGAGAAGCTCTTAAAAAATTATCGTTTTCTTGAAATAGCGCCTCTTGGAAAATTTTTTCTTGTGATTGTGGAGAACTGTTTTCAATTTTAAAAATCTGTGGCTTATTGGTTTTTGGGATGGACCAATCTTCAATTTTTACCTCTTGAGATTGATCAGGATTGATTTTTACGTAAACAAAATACTGATATTTTTCTGAAGCTTTTTGTCTTTTCAATTCTTCTTCAGACTTAAACACATCACATGCGTCTTCATATTTTGCCAGAATTTTTGCGGGAGCTTGCACATGAAGAGCTTTAGAAAAAAACTCACACTTTTGCCGAAGCTTTTGGGGCTCATGAAGTGAAAATCCATCAAAAACAATATAGGAATTCCCTGTAGCTCGCGCTATTGCTCCTTGCTGAGCAATTGTGTTGTCGCAAAACAAAAACACAAGCAATACCAGCATTTTAACTAAGATGTTTTTTTTCATAATAAACCAAAATAGTGAACTATATATCATACATAACTCAATGCATCAATTATTTATTTATTGAACCTACATTAAACAAATGATGACAAGAATAAGTGCGGCGTCTATAGTCGTATAAATGAAAAACCTTCAAATTTTTAGTGCCATACTGTGTTTCTGCTTAACTGCCTGTAAGCAGCCCAAACCCCTGGAAATTACCATCCTCCATACAAACGATATTCACTCTCATTTTAGGTCTGAAAAACCATACACCCAAATGAATCCCTATGATTTAGGGGGGGTAGCCCGCATCAAAACACTTGTTAATAATCTCCGTTCGCAAAATCCAAATACCGTACTTTTAGATGGTGGGGACTGGTCAGAAGGCAGTGCTTATTATTTTGTAGATGCAGGCACGAACATCTTAAAGGCATTTGATTTAATTGGATATGATGCTGTAGTTGTCGGAAACCATGACTTTTTAACTGGCTTTCCAGAGCTAGTAAATGCCGTAGAACGAGCAAACACAGGTTTTGCTGTTTTAGGTGCGAATAAAGATCTTTCGGACCCCTCTCTCAATCCTGTACGAGATAGAATTGCTTCAAATATCCCAGAATATACTATTCGTACTTTACCAAACGGTGTGCGTGTTGCAGTCATAGGACTCCTGTGCACAGAATTTTTATACTATGACTATGTAAAGCCCGTTAAAATTACTAACGCCCGTGAAAAAGCCACGCAATTAGCGCAGAAAATTAAAAAAGAAAACCTAGCAGATATTACTGTTATTCTTTCTCACAACTCGATCCACACCAACACCCAATGGGCTGAACAAATACCCGATATTCATGTTGTCGTCAGTGGGCATCTGCATGCTAAAACCCCTGAGCCAATCGTAGTAACTAATGCAGGTCAGCCTGTATACGTGGTAGAAGCTGGAAAATGGGGTCAGTTTTTAGGTGAACTTAAACTTTCGTTTACTCCAAAAACTAAGCAAGTTGAGCTCAAAAGCTATAAATTACATCCTGTAAGTTCACAGATTGCAGAAGATTCTGAAATGAAACTTTTTGTTGAGAGTCAAGAGTATGAGCTCAAGCAACGGTTTGGGCGCGACATTTTTCATGACACCTGGACTTTTTCTGAAGAGGAATTTTACTATGTTACAAAGCGTGAATCTGCTTTAGGCAATCTAGCTGCAGAAGCTTATAGAGCGGCTATCCAATCAGACGTAGGATTTGAAACAAGTACTTTGATTGGGCAGGGTGCACCTCAAGGTACACTGTCAACCTGGGATGTCATTAACTTAGCTCCACATGTTTATAGTCCAATTGCAGGCTTGCCTTTTCCACAAAATGGGAAAACTTGGACTGTAAAAAAACTTACAGTTTCAGGGACAGAACTCATGCTTTTGCTCAATATTCCCTTCATCATGGCAGATGTAGCTGATCAAGGCGGCATTAATGTAGCTGGAGCAAAATTCACATATCAAGACAAAGGCGTGAGTATGAATCCTGTGCAATCTGCATCGGTTTATAATCGAAATACAGGATTTTATGAACTTGTGGATAGTAGCCGCGCCTATACTGTTGCCATGCACGATGCACTTGTGCTTGCTCTTCGTGTTCTAAAATCCATCAAGCCAAACGACCCCAGACTCCTAGTAGATCTTTCTGATCTTGAAGACAGTGGGATTGAAACTTGGAAAGCGATTTTGGATTATACAAAACTAAATGGCGGGATTAAAAGCGCACACTTAAAGCCAGGCTATCGCTATGTAACCCTTGAAGCCAATGTTGGTATTTATGAGGATGACATTAAAATCAGTCCTTCGAGTCCTGGTACGACGGGGTACACCGTTGAGATTGGACTAAGAAATGAGGGGCTTAAGACTCTTCCTAGTGGGGTAAAGCTTAAAATATCTAGAAGTAAAAACGCAAACGACATGAAATATTTTGGAATTGAACATGAAAAATTAGTTGTGATTACAGACAACCTTGCTGTTCCTGCATTAGCCCCAGGTCAAAGCACAAAAATCCAATACTTGTGGAATAATCCACCCGCGACAGGAATTTACAATCTTCATTTTGAAGTGTTTGGGAAAAATTTAGACAAAGAAGCTAATCCCTACAACAATAAAGAATCCCGCCATTTTTTTGTGCCTTAGAGCTATTTGGGGTTCTCTACTGCCGAACACACAATGGGACTGTCGAAAAAGTGCGATTTTAATAACTTTGTGACTTTGTTGAAATCCTCTAAAAAAGACGAAAAATGCTTAAAAAATTTTAAAATTATCTAATGATTTCAATACTAATTATGTAGATTTTGT
>Ga0213870_1000941_pt1 | contig 13428 bp, 11 predicted proteins | sample WICALVC2017_Meta_FD_160119 | JGI IMG/M metagenome (GOLD analysis project Ga0213870, IMG submission 160119) | Freshwater microbial communities from subterranean cave lake in Wind Cave National Park, South Dakota, United States - WICALVC2017 | ecosystem: Environmental > Aquatic > Deep subsurface >... | reverse complement strand
GCCACAAAAGTCGTGACCCCCGCAAAATCCGCTAAAGTTGACGAACTTTGCGGGGGTTATGACAGACGCCCCGCTCCCAAAAAGGCATACACCGGACGGCCGTTTTGGACCAAAAAGTTAGGAAATTACCTATATTTATTAATTTTTTAAGGCAAAGTCAGTTTTGAGGCTGGTTTGCTGATTTACTTTTTGGCTTAGCGCGCCTTCCAGATTTTTAAGCTTACGAAACCAGTATAGTCGATACTAAGTTTTTTGTCAAGTTACTTTGACATAGTTAAAGTAAAAAATGCTGTTTTGTTCAGGTTTTATAAGGAAAAACAATTTTCTTAATTTTATCAAAGACTACTGACAAAATAGGTTATCATTAAAATTTTTACAGAAATAAAATGGGGCGTTAGATCTTAGACCTAACGCCCCTGGGCTTGGGAGAGTTCGCTTGCCAATTTGGCTAGCGACTTACCGTTTTTTACGGGTTTTTACGGTTTTCGTGTAATTCAACGAAAACCCATAAGAACCCAATAACCACGAAAAACCACTCTCCGTCGCCCGTTCTACCAGCCTCCCATAAAGAACTTCTCCTTTCCCACCATCCCGTGGGAGTGTGCCCCGGCCGGGCCCTGGGTCGGCCGGGGCTTTTATCCTCCGGCGGACCGTTACCAGCCCATGGGACACCTCCTTCTCGCGGATGGCGATAATACCCATCTTATTCTATATACAAAAAAATGTCAAGTGGATTTGACATTTTTTAGTGGAAAACTAAATTGGCCGGCTTTTTTACAGATTATTCCAGATTAAATAAAAGATAGCTCTGGTCGTATCGGCTATTTCTTTATTTTCAATAATCACGGCAACCGGATTAACTTTATAAGCGATAATGGCTACCTTGCTTTCGTAAATAGTCAAATCAGCCGCTATCGGTAATTTTTCTTCGTCAATGAATTTAGCCATTCTTAACTTTTTATTCTCGGTTGCTCCCTCTATCGGTCCTTCTTTGCGAGTATAGATTACATAACTTTTAATTCCTTTTTTTATTCTTCTGCTAGTATATTCGTCTTCATGTCTGGGGAATAGATTGAAAAGCTTGTCCAAATTCACAAACGATTCAATTTTTTTATCTTTGGTTTTCAAAAAATCTTCATAGACCGCGTTAAAACCCTCCATTCCTTCATAAAACCTGACCTTGGGTTTTTCGCCGGCGAAGCTAAACAATTCTTGTAAGCCGGGCAAAATTCTTTTTATTTCGATTTTCTTAAAATCTAATTCTTTTTCCAATGCATTTAGCAGACTTGAAATCCGTTCCGGAGACTCAGCTGTATACAAAACTTTTTTGCCTTTTTCCACCTCGCTCATTAATCCTCTTTTCTTAAGGGATTCAATTTGAACATAAACCGTGGGCCGGTTGATCCCTGATTTTTTAGCGATATTTTGAACCGTATCCGGACCCAACTCTAAAGAAGCCAAAAAAACTTTGGCTTCTTTTTCGGATAACCCTAAGGTTTCTAGTTCTTTTTCGTACATAAGGATTTAAATTCCATTTTACAAGATTTAATTAAAAAAATAAAGTTCTACGCCGGGGTTTTGTTTTTTATTTATACAAATTAGGGTGGGTATCTAAAGCAATAAAGTAGGCAGTGTTATCGTCAATTAGTTCATAAACTGCCCGATAGTTTCCGGTGATATTAATACTGCGACAACCTTTATGCTTTCCGGTAAGACCGTGATTATTTAAAACAGGATTAAACGGATCTTTCGCAAATAAAACAAGCCGTTCATCAGCTTTTTTCTGAATTGTCACTAATCTCTTATACTGCTTTCTAAAATTTTTATGAAAAAGAGTTCTCAATTTAAGAATGCAGATAATCTAAAGCTTCCTGAATAGAGTCAAAAACAGGAGAAATATTTTTCTTGGCTTTATAATCTTTTCGGGCTTGACTGACGAGCCTTTCTAATTCCGGAGTCATCTTGGGCATAACTGAAAAATAAACCTCTCGGCTTCTGATAAACTGTTTGAGGTTTGCGTTAATAACCGCGCTTAAATTAAGGCCCAACTCTTTGGCCAATTTCTGAGCATTTTCTTTCACTTCTCTGTCCGCTTTGATATTAATCATCGTTTTCATATATCTAAAGTATATATAGTGGATATTTAATGTCAAGTATTTATATCCGGTAAGTTTTTCGTATTCTTGCACTTGGGGAAATTGGAGCAGGCCAGGAACTTGCCGAACCGGCCCATCCGGATAACCATCTTCCCACCGCATTTTTCGCAGACTTCATCGGTTTCTTCAACCTGTTTGTCGCTAACTTCTTTGTATTTCCTTTCAAGAGTAACGCTAAAAGGCTCGTAAAATTCTTTGAGCACCGAAACCCAATTTTCCTTGCCTTCGGCGACATCATCCAAATTCTTTTCCATGTTGCTGGTAAATTTTATATCAACCACATTAGGGAAATGCTCAACCAGTAAATCATTGACCATCCTGCTGATTTCGGTCGGATGAAAATAGCGGACCCGGTCTTTCTGGACGTAATTCCTTTGCTGAATAGTAGAAATGATAGGCGCGTAGGTCGACGGCCGGCCGATGCCGTATTTCTCCAAAGTTTTTACTAAAGAAGCTTCATTATAGCGAGCCGGCGGCTTAGTAAAATGTTGATCCGGCTTTAATTCCAAAAGCTCCATTTTTTCTTTTTCTTCCAAGGCAGGCAAATCCAATTCTCCGAATTTCATCGGATTAACCTTTAAAAAACCATCAAACTTTAATGTTTGCCCATTAGCTCCGAAAGTGTAATTCTTGGCTTTAACCTCAACGCTCATCGTGTCGAACACGGCTTCTTTCATTTGCGTCGCCATAAAGCGCCGCCAGATCAAATCATAGAGTTTTATTTGCTGGGGCTCGAGTTCATTTTTCAAACTTTCCGGAGTTCGGGCAGGTTCTGTCGGCCGGACGGCTTCGTGGGCTTCTTGGGCCAAGCGAGATTTATTTTTATATTTTCTCGGAAAACCAGCCCAATAATTTTCACCAAATAAATTCGTAATCACTTCTTTGGCCATCCCTAAAGCTTCTTCAGAAAGATTGACCGAATCGGTTCTCATATAAGTGATTAATCCGGTCTCGTAAAGCTGCTGGGCCAGCATCATAGTTTGTTTGGAAGAGAATCTTAATTTTTTAAACCCCTCCTGTTGAAGAGTGCTTGTGGTGAAAGGCGGCGCCGGAATCCTCTTTATTTCTTTTTTTTCAATTTTTGAAACAATATAATCTGCTCCGTCGAGATCCTTTAAAATATCATCGGCCTTAGTTTTTGTTTTTATCCCCGGCTTTTCTATTGTCTCGCCGTCAATCTTCGCAAGAAAAACTGATAATTCTCCTTTTTTAGCCTTGAGTAATGCTTCGATGGTCCAATATTCCTCTGGTTTGAAGGCCTCAATTTCTCTTTCCCGTTCCACAATCAAACGAACGGCCACGGATTGAACTCGGCCGGCTGAAAGCCCGCGGGCGACTTTTTTCCATAAAAACGGCGACAATTTATAACCAACTAAACGATCCAAAACCCTCCTAGCTTGTTGGGCATTGACTAAATTCATATCTATGTCACGGGGATTTTTTAAAGCTTCTTCAATCGCCCGTTTGGTGATTTCGTGAAAAACTATTCTTTCTGCCTTTTTTTTATTTTTATCCAGACCGAGAGCTTCAACTAAATGCCATGAAATCGCCTCTCCTTCCCTGTCTCCGTCTGTTGCAAGAATCAGCTTCTCTGCTTTTGGCAATATTTTTTTCAAAGAAGCGATGGTTTTTTTGGCTTTCTGCGGGATTACGTACTTCGGCTCAAAATTTTTTTCAAGGTCAACTCCGAGAACGGTCCTGGGCAGATCCCGGACATGGCCGAAAGAAGACTGAACCGAATACTCACGACCTAAAAAAAGGCTTAGGGTTCTGGCTTTGGTCGGACTCTCAACTACAATCAATTTCATGGTATTTTAAACTTCTTCATCTTCAACCGAGGTCAGATATTTTTCTTCAAGGGCGTAAACTCCGCCTCCAAGATTCTTGATTATTCCTTTCATCTCCATGGCTGTCAAGGCCGAATTGATATTTTGGACGGCTAAACCGGAAGCTCTGGCAATCTCATCAATGTGCTTCAATTCTCCGCTTCCATCCAAAATGCCGAATATTCTTTGTTCTATTCCATCGGCCGGCTTGAAATTTATGCTCGAAGCCGGCTCAAAATTAAATTTTAGATTCAATTCCTGCAAAATATCCTCGGCTCTGGTAACTAAAGCGGCACCCTGCTTGATTAAAAGATTTGTCCCGAAAGACATCCTTGAAGAAATATTGCCGGGCACGGCAAAAACCTCGCGATTCTGCTCCAAGGCGTGCCTGGCCGTGATCAAGGCGCCTGATCTTAAAGGCGCTTCGACCACCAAAACACCCCTTGATAAACCGCTTATAATCCTATTCCGGGCAACGAATTTTTCCCGATCAGCTTTCATGCCAAGACTATGTTCGGAAATTAAGGCCCCTTGGCTTATGATTTTTCTTGCCAGCCCGACATTTTCCTGGGGGAAAAGGCTTTTTTCGTCCAAACCTGAAGCAACTACGGCTAATGTCCGGCCTTTGGCCGCTAAAGCCCCTTTATGGGCCTCTGTATCAATTCCAACGGCCATTCCGCTGACGATTGTTAAACCGGCCTGAGCTAATTTGAAACCGGCGGTATAAGCAGTTTCTTTGCCATAGCCGGTGGCCAGCCTGGTTCCGACTATCCCAAAAGCGAAATCATCTTCTTTTTTCAATTCCCCTTTAAGATAAAAAAACAGGGGCGAATCCGGAATCTGCTTTAAAAACCGGGGGAACTCCGGCTCGTCGGAAACGATCATCTTAATCCCCTCTTTTTTAAGCCTAAGCCATTCTTTCTCCGGATCTATTTTTTTTTCGGACCGGCTCTCAAAATTTTTAAAACCGGCATTAAAATCTCCTTTAAAATTTTCTTGAATAGTTTTCAAAGCGCCGTATCCGACTCCGGGAATGCAGTTTAGGGCGTTTAAAAATACTTTTTGGGATTCCGTCATAAAATAGATAAAATCTTTTGAACCGCGTCTTTAATCACTTTATTTAATTTTGGTTTTTCATTTGGGCCGAATAATCCGATGACAAAATCATTTATTCCTTTTACTTTTTTTCTTTTGTCTTTTATTTTTTTGATTTTGAAGATTTGGCCGTTGAAAGTCCCGATCCTGATCCGATAAAATTTGTCGCTTTTTAAAGCCCTGATGACAGACTCAACGCCCTTGTGGCCGGCTGAAGACCGGCTAAAAGAAAGTTTAACTTTGCCAAAAGGAATATCCAAATCATCATGGATGACGACTAAATCTTTAACTTTAGACTTTAAACTTTTAAATAGTTTGTTTATCGCCTCTCCGGATTTATTTACGAAAATCTGAGGCTTTGCCAATAACACTTTTGCGCTGTCTATTTTAATTTCTGAAACTTCGGCGCTTAATTTTTTATCCAAAATAAAATCTCCGCCATACTCTTTATTTATATAATCAACGATCCTAAAACCAATATTATGGCGGGTGCCATCATATTCTTTCCCGGGGTTGCCTAAACCGACGATAAGCTTCATAAAATTTTGATTTATTATTTTTAGTCCTATATTATAGAGTAATGGATAGGGAAATAAAAAGTCAAAGTTTTTTTTCATCGGTCTGGGAAATCATAAAGATAGCCGCTCTGGCTTTGGTGATTATTCTGCCGATCCGCTACTTCATCGCCCAGCTGTTTTTCGTAAAAGGCGCGTCAATGGAACCCTCTTTTGAAGACAGGAATTATCTCATAATAAATGAGATAAGCTACAGATTCGCCGAACCTCAAAGGGGCGATGTGGTGGTCTTCCGCTTCCCGGAAGACCCAAAACAGTTTTTCATCAAAAGAATCATCGGCTTACCTGCTGAAACACTTGAAATAAAAAGCAATAAAGTCAGGATCTTTAATGACCGGAAGCCGCTTGGATTTGTTTTAGACGAATCAGAATACCTTAGCTCCGAACAAGTTACTGAAGGCAGTTTGAAAATAGAATTGAAAAAAGATGAATACTTTGTTTTGGGCGACAACAGACTTCACAGCTCCGACTCCAGACGCTGGGGAGTCTTGCCTCGGCGCTTCATCACCGGAAAAGTTTTTGTCCGGGCCTGGCCGTTAAACGAAAAAAAATATTTCTCACCAGTTTCATATCCACAAACGAACGAAAAATAAAACCCCGAATTCAATTCGGGGTTTTATTTTTCGGAGAAGAAATTATAATCTCTTTCTTTTCTTAGCCATTTGTCCTTTGCGAGACAAAAATTAATTTTGCCCCATTATTTTTATGACAGGCGACTAGGCTGTCATTCACCCCTCACTTGTCCGCAAGTGAGGGGTTTAGAACTTTTTTAAAATTTCTGAAAGAAAAATTATTTTTTTCTTTCTTACTTTTAATTTTACAAACAAAAAAATATTTTTAACAGAAAAATCTGTGGATAACTTTTAAATTTTTCTTTTTTCCTCCCATTGGATGAATTTAGAAATTTTTATTTCCAGAGGATCGGCTTTCCGCAAACCGTAAATCATTTTTTTATTTAAAATCGGCAAGTGAGAAACGTTGTCGATCGATTCAGCGATAAATTCCAGATTTTTTTCCGAAGTCATCCATTCGAATTTATCAAACTTTGACAAATTGATCGGCCGTGAGTAGCTTCGCAGGGTTTTTTTACCGTTATCAAGAAAATATTCATTGAAAAAAGACATCACTAGTTCCCGGACGTTCCGATAAACTGGATCGCGATACCTTAAAACGCCGTGATTGGTCTTGCTGACAGCGCCCCAATGCCCGTTCTCTTTGAAAACGGCAATAACATGGTAATCATCTTTGGCTGTCGTCTTCAAATCAACCAAAAGAGGCTTTTGTCCGTGGAAACGGAGAATCGCCGCCGCAAGAAGGGCTCCTTCAAAACAATGGGCTTTCCTATTTTCCAAAACCAACTTCGGAGAAAAGTTTGTATTTTCAAAATTGGCCTTTATAGTTTCCAAAAAATCCTGGATTTTCCTGGGGGTGTTCAGTTTTTTAAATAAACGGAGCTGGGCTTCGGTAAAAGCTGAAAACTTTTTTTTACCGAATTTTGTAGGTAAGAGCGACATTTATAATTATCTCCTGAGAACCCGGTTCAATTGACGGCCCGGCCAAGCTTTTCGCTTCCAACCCGTAGATAATCGGCAGACCGGAAAAACCTTCCTGAATTGAAATCAGCTTGCCGATTCTAAAACCGCTTGCTTTAGCTGTTGATTTTGCTTTTTCTCTGGCCTGTTTAATGGCTTTTTCGCGAGCTTCGTTTTGAAATTTAACCGGATCATCAACCGTAAAATTAGGGCCGGAAACATTATTAGCCCCCCGTTCAACCGCGCCGGCCAATATATCTCCGGCCTTGCTTAAATCTCGGACTTTAACCGAAAGATTCTGGCTGATGGTGTAGCCGATTATTTCCGATAAAGACGGCGGGCAGGGCGCGATGATTTCGGAATAAGTTTGAAGTATTGCCGAACGGCAAGGGATACTCTGGTATCTCGGAGAAATATTGTAATACTGGGTTTTAATATCTTTTTCGTCTATTCCCTCTTCTTTCAAAAAAGAAACTATCTTATTTATTTTTTCGGTGTTTTCTTTCTGCAAATCGGTTAAATTTTTGCCCCCTTCAGTTAAAACCCCTAAATTTATTTCAGCCACATCCGGCACGGCCACGGCCTTTCCTTCTCCGGAAACGGTAAAAACTGCTTGAGGCGCAACCGACCGCGAATAAACGCTGACATACCAGAAAACGGCAGTTATAAAAAGAAACAGTAAAACTACTTTTGATTCTCTAAACCAAAAACTATAATAATTTTTTAAATCTTTATCCATATACTTTAACAATACAATATCTGCTTAATTTTTTCCAATTTTTCGGCTAAGCAAGAAGTACAAAGCCAAAGGAGCTCCCCAATTAGGCGAACGCTCGACGAATTCAAAAATTGAATCGCCGGCAATGGGACGGATAAGCGCAGTCCAAAATCCCCAAAAAGTCATCCATAAAAGAGCCGGGCGAATCGGTTTTATTAGAATCAAAAGCGCTAATGCAATATCCGTTGCGCCGATGAGGAACAGAATCTGAGTGGCTATGTCCGCATCAGAAATTCCAAAATTCTTAAACCACCCGACCCATTGCCCTTTACCTTGCAAAGCAAAAACTCCATGCCCGAGAAATTCACCGGCCACGGCAATCCGCAAAACCCACTCAATAATTTTCTGATTTTTCATAAAGATTTCCTTTTTAATAGTATGGCATTAACCGCCACAATCACAGTGGATAAAGACATAAAAATTGCGGCCAGGGCCGGTTCAAGCACGATACCGCGCGAATAAGCAACACCGGCAGCCAAAGGCAGAGCAACAACGTTGTAGCCGGTTGCCCAAAAAAGATTTTGAATCATCTTAATGTAAGTAAGCTGCGAAAGCTTGATTATTTTTACGATGTCGCGGGGATCGTTTTTAACCAAAATTATCCCGGCTGACTCAATCGCCACATTTGTTCCGGCGCCGATGGCAATGCCCAAATCCGCTTGAGTCAAAGCCGGAGCGTCGTTGATGCCATCGCCGACCATGGCCACTTTTTGTCCTTTTTGCTGAAGTAATTTCACTTTCTCTGACTTCTGATGAGGTAAAACTCTGGCAAAGTATTCATCTATTCCAAGTTCTTTTGAAACCCAGCCCGCCGCCTCCTCTGAATCGCCGGTTATCATTGCTGTTTTAATGCCGGCTGATTTTAACCTTCTGACTGCTTCTCTGGATTCGTCCCGAATCAAATCGGCAAAAGCCATTACTCCTAAAAGTTCTTTGTCTTTTATGGCGAAATTCAAGGTCTTCCCCTGTCTTCCCGCTTCTTCGAGTTTTTCTTTCAGTTTATCGGGCAAAGAAACGCCGGCCTCATCAAGAACGGCCAGGCCGCCGCAGTAAACCTCGAGGCCGTTTATTTTCCCCTTCACGCCTTTTCCGGAAATTCTCGTAAAATCTTCGACTTCAAAAAGATTAAGGCCGAGCTCTTTGGCTTTTTGAACTGTTGCCTTAGCCGCGAAATGCTCGGAAAAAGAATCTATCGAAGCCGCATACCGTAAAACTTCTTCCTCGTCTTTCGCTTTAATAACCCAGATGTCGGTGACGCCGTATTCGCCCTTGGTCAGGGTCCCGGTTTTGTCAAAAAGCACTATGTCAATGTTCCGGGCGCTCTCCAAGGCAAGACGCTGACGGACCAAAAATCCATTTTTCGCGGCCAAGGTCGTGGAGATTGAAGCGACCAAGGGAACAGCCAAGCCCAAAGCATGAGGACAGGCAATCACCAAGACCGCCACCATGCGGGACACGGCAAAAGACGGATCCGCCTTGAAAAGCCAGGCTAATAAAGTTATCGCCGCTGAAAAAATCGCAATGATAGTAAGATAAAAAGCGGCCCGGTCAGAAAGAACCTGCAATCGCGACTTTGAGACCTGGGCCTCGGCGACCAAACGCATCACGCCGGCTAAAAAAGTGCGTTCCCCGATTTTTGTGACTTTTACTTTCAAAAATCCTTCGCTATTAATTGTTCCGGCAATCACTTGGTCATTGATTTTTTTGGAAACCGGTTTTGATTCGCCGGTAACCATTGATTCATTAATATCTGATTGCCCCTCAATAACCATACCGTCGGACGGAATCCGGGCCCCTGGTTTCACCAAAACCAAATCCCCTTCCTTTAATTCTCCCAGCGGAATAATAAATGTCTCTCCGTTTCGCAAAACTTCGGCGGTTTCCGGCAAAAGTTTGGAAAGCTCTTTTAAGGCGCTCTGGGCTCCGGAAACGGCCCTCATTTCAAACCAATGGCCTAAAAGCATAATCGTAATCAAAGTGGTAAGTTCCCAAAACAAAGCTTCTTCTCCGGCAAAAACCGCATATATGCTCCAAAGATAAGCAGCCAAAACCGCGACGCCGATCAGAGTCATCATGCCCGGTAAGCGCGCTTTCAACTCCCGCCAGGCACCGGCTAAAAAAACCCGGCCGCCGTAGAAAAAAACAATCGAACCTAAAATCAACGGAATGTATTTTGAACCGGCGAATCCCCGAGCGGTTATGCCGGCTATCGTTTCAAAAACATCGGAGTAAATAAGTACCGGGATGGTCAGAACCAAACTGACCCAGAACTTTTTCAGAAACTCTTGAGTGCTGTGGCCGGCATGTTTATCAAGTCCAGCGTTTTTATGTTTTTTATGATTCCTTGTCGGCACTAAATTCATTCCGCATTCGGGACAAATCCCCGGCATATCTTTCTGAATTTCCGGATGCATCGGACAAGTAAAAACTTTACGGCTGTTGTTTTCCATTTTCATTATTCTGTTTATAAAATTGCATATAATCCGAAACTAAACCGGCTTTACGGCTCGTAAAAGATTTATTCACTTATTAGAAGTTAGAAGCCTAAGAGTTTGCCGAAATTGGCCCAAGTGTTTTCAACTGTTCTGGCAAGAAATCCTTCGGGCTGGCAGTATTGGCCGTCCCAAACCCGGTCAAGCCCGGCGCAGTGAAGGCTGGCAAAATGGTTATAGAGAGCGCCGCTGGTTGGAGGCGGAGGCAGAGGCAATGATTCTGGCGGCGGCGAATAAGTGCTTGGCGGAGGGCTGTAGGGCGCCGGCGTGTATTGAGTGGTCGGGTAAGGGGTATATGTAGTAGTAGTAGTAGTAGTAGTAGTAGTGCTACTATGACAGGAATTTGTGGCGCTGTCCCACCACTGGCCTGACGGGCAGGAAGGGTATGGCGTGTATTGAGTGGTCGGGTGAGGGGTGTAAGTTGTAGCTATTCCGCCGCCGCAATCCGCAGGACAAGAACTGGATGTCTCGTTATTTTCACAAATGGCATTACCGCAGACACCGCCAGTAGTGCTTTGCCGACAGCTGTTAGAGGCTTGATCCCAGTACCAGCCCGAAGCGCAACTATACGGCGCCGGAGTATAGGTTACTGAACCGAAGCAAGCATTCTTAGCGTAATCCCACCATTGGCCCGATGGACAAGATGGAGCCGGAGTGTAAGTCCCGGCCGTGGTTGACTTGCAAGAACTCGTGGCTGAATCCCACCACTGGCCTGAAGGACAGGACGGATAAGGAGTATAGGTAGCGGCGGTACCTTGATATGAAGTACAAGAACCAAAATTAGTGGCACTGCTTGAATTTAATGGTCCGCACTTTGTAGAATCGCTGTCAGACATGCAATAACCGCCGGCATTGTTAACATACATTATATGGGAACCGCTGGGGCAGGTGCCGCTCGATGTCGGAGTGCCGCTATAGATTGGATAAGGAGAATAAGTACCGGTGCTTGATACGCAGGCGTTCCTCGCATAATCCCACCATTGGCCCGATGGACAAGATGGAGGCGGAGTGTAAGACGGACCAGGCGTGTAAGTCGGCTTTGGACAAATAGTTGTTGATTTGCCATCAGAGGAATAACATGTCGCCGAGTAATCTTCTCTATCATTCATACAGAATCCGCCGCTCTCGCCATGATAGTGGTAGCCGGCGGGACAAGAAGTAATGCCAGGACTGGGCCATGGGCTCGGACTAGTAGTCGAACCAACGCAATAGCCTCTGGCCGGATCCCACCACTGGCCTGACGGGCAAGTCTGCCAGTTTTGTTGAGGACATTTGATGGTTGTTTTTCCATCGGCGCTATAGCAGGTTCCGGCATAATCTTCCCGGTCATTCATACAGAATCCGCCGCTCTCGCCATGATAGTGGTAGCCGGCCGGACAATTCCCAGTGCCAATCGGAGGAGGAGTGGTGCAGCTTGTGTCGGCCGAATCTATTAATCCGTCGGCGTCATTATCAACTCCGTCAGAGCACTGGCCCGGATATTGGCCTTCCCAGCCGCTCGGGCCCGGAGAATATGTCGGATAGGGACCGGTCGGATATGGCCCTCCTTCTGGCGGATAGTACTCATCAAAATCATCAGGACCGTAACAACTTGAATCGGCCGGATAGTCGGTTTTCCCGTCATTGTCGTTGTCAACGCCGTCAGAACATTGGGGCTTAGCGCCGGGGCCTGGAGAATAAGTCGGGTAAGGACCGGTTGGATAAGGCCCGGGAGAATATGTCGGATAGGGTCCAGGAGAATAAGTCGGTATTGGCTTACAGGGCCCGTCTATCCAGCAACCCTCGCTATTTCTGGATGACTCGTGATATTGGCCAGCCGGACATTCTACATAAGGCGAAGCCGGACAGATTGGAACAGACGGGTATGGGAATGGCTGCGGCCCGCCAGGGCCTGGCCCGGGCCCGCCAATCCCAACATTGCAAAACTGTTTGGCCGTAACAAAATCACCGGAAGTAATTGCCCGAAGACATTCCGGACTAGGCCCGTATGGCGACTGGCTCCCCGGCGGAGACGGAGGATACACGGGTCCAGGACCATAAGGCCGGCCGTATGGAGGTTGTCCGGATTGACCTCCATAAAAAGGAGGCTGATAAATAGCATCTCCATAAGGCCCGAAAACCGGCTCGCTGCTAATTATGTTTCTTTCTTCAATAGCCGTACGATTAAGATTGTAATCATATTGCTTATATTTGGCGGCCGCCTGATCTCCGGTAAACCCGGAAAGGTTTTCTTTAGCCCCAAAAGAAATACATTCCGGACCGTTAGCCGGATTAGAACAATAAGTGAAACATTCTCTTTCATCGCGGCATCCGCCCGGACCGGCCAAAGTTCCACCCCTGAATTCATTTCTTTTTTGAGCCAGCTGGTCCCCTCTTTGAAGATGGCTTCTGATTTCTTCAACTATAAATCTAACCTCGGGATTCTGGACAGCCAAAGCCTCAATTTTAGGCAAGGCTCTTTTGCCTCCTTCCAAACACTTAAGTCCGATGCTTTGGTCAAACTGGCCTTGCTCGCAGAGGTCAGGGCTAAAACCGATCTCCTGCTTCATTATCTCAAAAACCTGATCCATAACGTCAAAATCATTTTGGAAATCATCACTGATAAAATCTCGGCAGGCTTTGGGATTTTGGGCGCAGGCGTCAAAATCAGCGACCCCTCCTTTTTCCCGGAACTTACCCACCATTTTAACGGCAAAGTCTTTATCAGTCTGGGTGGCAAAACCCTGGCTAACCATAAAGTCCATACCCTTTGAAACCGCTTCAACGTTGCCAGCCCTTCCTTCAGCTTCCATATATCGGCCGATCTCTTCGGGATTGGTTAAAGTCCGGCCGTCCAAAGTGGTAAAAACGAAATTCTGGGCTTTTTTATAATAATAATCAGCCACGCCCGAAACACGGCTGTAAGCGTTTTCAAGTTCTTTGACTCCTTGAGACCCGAAAAATTTTGAGGCGATCTCTTTACATACCGCTGGAA
>Ga0213870_1000940_pt1 | contig 13449 bp, 12 predicted proteins | sample WICALVC2017_Meta_FD_160119 | JGI IMG/M metagenome (GOLD analysis project Ga0213870, IMG submission 160119) | Freshwater microbial communities from subterranean cave lake in Wind Cave National Park, South Dakota, United States - WICALVC2017 | ecosystem: Environmental > Aquatic > Deep subsurface >... | reverse complement strand
ATTTAATCGGGATATTGCTACGATGAGCCGGATTGTAAACAAGATAGAAAAGAGAATGAAAGAGGAAAAAAGTTACAAAGGAAGAATATTGCAGTATTATAATAATGCAATAGCGCAAGCCTGACCCTATTATTTAAGCCAAAAGCAAAGAAGGTGGCCATTACTGCCTGTATGCGTAAGCTGTTGACGATACTGAATTCAATGCTCAAACACAAAACTTCATGGAAAGAAATTTGTCTTCGGACCTCTTGACTTTCAAGACAGTTGCTGACCCCATTTTGTATTTCCCTCTCTTTAACCCCATTTTTATGGCACACTGCTCACCGTTTCGCATGTTGCGTCGGCTGTGTCCGTGCCGTTATCGCCGTGACAGGCGTCGGTATTGTCACCGCCGGATAAGGTATCATCCCCAACGTCGCCTTTGAGCCGGTCATCCCCAGCGCCGCCATCAAGGGTGTCGTTTCCAGAACCGCCATGGATGAGATCGTTACCAGCGCCACCCAACACGATATCATTTCCTCTATCACCATAAAGTTTGTCGTTGCCTCCATTTCCGCAGATAAAATCGTCTCCTCCTTTGCCGTAGATACGATCGTTACCTCCTAGACCTACAATCACATCCGTACCGGATGTGCCTTGTATGGAATCATTTCCCCCTCTGCCGACGATGGTTGGAAGCATGCCACCACAGAGTGTGCAGATATCACCCACGCCATCGCTATCATCGTCTGCCTGATCTGGGTTGGCTATGGCTGGGCAGTTGTCGGTCGCATCAGGCACGCCGTCACTATCATCGTCCGTGTCAACGCAGTTAGCGATCCCATCCATGTCGGTGTCGGTGTAGGGGAAGCCCTCGTCGGTTAGCCTATCGAGATCATTATCGACCCCGTCGCAAACCTCAGGGGTTGAAGCAGCATTGAGCGGATCAGAACCGGCAGTCGTCTCAGCAGCATCCGAGACCACATCGTTGTCATCGTCGGTGTCTGTGGTGTTAAGCAAAATAGAGATATCGTTACTGGTATTGTTAGCCACGGCTAAATAAGGGCGTGCGTCTCCGTTAAAATCAGCGGAGGTAACGGAATGAGGCTGATACCCAGCGCTATAGTTAGCGGCTGCCTGAAAAGAAACTCTGGCCTCAACAAGGAACGGCCCCAACAGGGAAACTAAACCCAAAAACCAGATGACTAAACTGCCCTTTACATGTTTATGCTTCATGACGTTCCTCCTCATTTTCATCGTGAACCCTCTTATGCTTTTCTAATTTGTGGGGGTTGTGGTTGGGACAGGTTCTGTCTGAACAGCGTTCGGGAATGGTTTTCGTGCCGACCATCATGAGCGCGCCACAAGGGGATCCTGTTGTCTTTTTATACTGACAAAAATTTCCTGTCGGTTTTGTTTTGACTATAGTTTTGCAATCAGGGTAGCCGGTGCAACTGTAAAAAACACCAAAACGCCCCTTGCGCTCCATCATAAAACCTTTTTCACAAACAGGGCAGGCCACACCGGTGTGATTGAGAAGGGCCGCAGAATTGTCTTTTTTGATGTGCTTGCATTTTGGATAATTACCACAAGAAATAAATCGTCCAAAACGCCCCTCGCGTTCAAACAGATTTGCTTTATTACATTGAGGACATATCTCCCCCGTGTCCTTTGGGCCAGCCAACTCAGTGCCATCTGCCATACGCGCGCCGACACATTCAGGATAGTTTTTACAAGAAAGAAATTTTCCGTTGTGAGACAGTTTAATAATCATCGCGCCATCACACTTTGGACACTTGTATTTTTCGTCCGCATCACCGAGCGTGGTTGATTTATCAAGCGATTCTTTTTCGGCAACCTCTTTCTTAAATGGCCCATAAAATTCAGTCAGTGTTTCTGTATACTGCCGCGTGCCGTTTGCAATATCATCCAGTTTGTCTTCCATCTCGGCCGTAAATGAGTCGCTGATGTAATGCGCAAAGTGCTCTTCTAAAAAACTGCTCACGACTTCACCTGTATCGGTGGGGCGAAGCGCCTTGCCGTCTTTGAGGACATACTCGCGATCAATAATGGTCTTAATCGTGGCGGCATATGTGGATGGGCGGCCAATATCACGCTTTTCCAATTCTTTCACAAGGCCTGCTTCGGAATATCGGGGAGGCGGCTCCGTAAACTTCGCCTCGTCGGTCAGATTGACAAGGGTCAACGCCTCTCCTTCCGTGAGATTGGGAAGTTGAACATCCTCACCGCGCGCCGTAGGATCAGCAGAAAGCCAACCCGGGGTAATAACGCGCGATCCCGTCAGCGAAAAATTGGGAATAGAATGGTCATGGACATTGGCAAGAATGGTTGTGCGCGCGAGTTTTGCATCGGCCATTTGTGAGGCGATGGTCCGCGCCCAAATGAGTGCATAGAGTTTATTTTCTTCGGGGGTAACATCAAGCGCAATCTGATGCGGATCGGTGGGGCGGATTGCTTCGTGCGCCTCCTGCGCATTTTTACTTTTTGCTTTAAACACCCGCGCTTCCACAGACGACGCGCCATATCGCCTTTTAATTTCTTCAATGACGGCCGCTTGCGCATCTGATGAAAGCATTGTGCTGTCGGTACGCATATAGGTAATCATCCCTTTTTCATACAGTTTTTGCGCAACCATCATGGTGCGCGAAGGGGCAAAACCCAATCTGGAACTTGCCGTCTGTTGCAATGTAGATGTAATAAAGGGCGCCTTGGGTGTGCGGGACACCACCGTTTCTTTGACATCACGAACGTGCCATGGCTGTGAATGCCCAATCCGCAAGATATTTTTCACAAGATTTTCATCACGCGGTTCTTCGGTACAGGTGAGGGTCATCTCTGTGCCATTTTGTATTTTGACTTGTAGGGTGAGTTTCCAGTAGGCTTCGGAAATAAATTTTTTAATCTCGCGTTCACGTTCAACCAGAATGCGAAGCGCAGGGGATTGTACCCGACCCGCAGAAAGGCCATACCGTACTTTTTTCCATATCAGGCCAGAGAGATCATACCCCACAAGCCGATCAAGCACCCGACGCGCTTCTTGCGCACGCCGCAAGTTTTCATCAATCATTCTCGGATGCAACAACGCCTCCGCAATTGCTTTTTTTGTAATCTCATGAAAGACAATCCGCTGATAGTTGTGAATGCCACACGCTTCTTTGATATGCCACGCAATCGCTTCTCCCTCACGATCAGGATCGCTTGCGAGTAAGACGGTACTGGCTTTTTTTGCAAGCAGTGTAATCTCACGAACAATATCGGCTTTTTTTTCAGAAATTTCGTAACGGGGAACAAAGCCATCCGAAATGTTAATCGCATTTTTGTTGCTTTTCGGCAGGTCGCGAACATGTCCCACACTGGCTTTTACGATGTATCCAGCACCCAGATATCTATTGATTGTTTTGGCTTTGGTTGGAGATTCCACAATGAGCAATGTGACTCCTTTATGGGACACGTTGCCCTCTTTTTGAGGCGCAGCAAGCGGCGCCCCTACAATTTTTTTTGCCATGCATCTCCTAATTTATGTTCTCACAAAAAATTGCCCGCCTAATTGACGAACGACCCCCTTTAATTCTAATCCTAACAAACAATACGATACAACCGATGGGGCAAGCCCCGATGCTTCAATAATGGTATTGATCTGTTTTGGTTCCAAAGACAGTATTTGATAGAGTTTGTCTTCATCCCCAATGAATAGTGGCAATACTCTTTTCTCTTTCATAATGGGTGCTGGCATCATTGCCGTCTCAGATAGTTTTGTTTTTAATTGTGGTAAGAGTTCCTTCAGAACATCCTGAACATCGGCAACCAATTTTGCTCCGGATTGAATCAGATAATGGACCCCTTTGGATGTCTCTGAGAATATTGGTCCCGGCACTGCAAAAACTTCTCTGCCGTGTTCCAGCGCAAAACGCGCGGTAATGAGCGAACCGCTTTTTAACGCCGCTTCTACAATCACGCATCCTAACGCAAGCCCGCTGATAATCCGATTGCGTTGTGGAAAATAGCGCGGTTCGGGATGCGCCCCCATCGGAAATTCAGAAAAAATAAAACCGTTTTCAATAATTTCGTTATACAGTTTTCGATGCTCTTTTGGATAGATCACGTCAATGCCAGACCCAAGTACTGCAAAAGTTCTCCCGCCTGCCCCGATGGCCGCGGAATGCGCCGTTGCATCAATACCGCGCGCAAAACCGCTCACAACGGTAATGCCCACTTTTGCAAATTCGCTCGCAATTTTATGGGCAACCGATTTTCCGTAAGCGGTCATATTCCGCGTCCCCACCATGGCCACAGGATAAGCATCAAAATGAGTTATAACGCCGTCTGTAGAACCACGACCTTTGCGATACAAAATGGGCGGCGGATCATAGATGTGGGCAAGCAGTGCAGGATATTCAGGATGATTTAAAGTCAGGAGGACAACCCCGTCTTTTTCTATTTTCTCAACTTCCTTTTTCGCAGAATCAAAATCCTTAAATGCCAGAATATTTTTTGCAACCGATTCGGAAATGCCTTCTACTGCCCACAACGCCTCTTCGTCTGCGAAAAAAACAGCCTCTGGGGTTTTGAAATGCTCGATGAGCCGTTTGTAAAGAATCGCGCCAATACCCGAAACCTGTTTTAACGCGATCCAATAGTGCGCTTGTTCTATCATGACAAAATGGCCGCCTTTAAAGAGGCCGTTTGTTGGTAAAGGATTGGCAAGATATCCGCTTCTTGCTTGGCCGTCTCTATCGTTTTCACAAACAAAGAACCGACGACGACCCCATCTGCCACACGAGAAACTGCTTTGGCTTCCTCTCCTGTACTGATTCCAAAACCAGCCACAACAGGGATTTTTACAAGCGATTTAATCTCGCTGATTCTCTTGGTTACAGACGCAATGTTTTTGATGCTTGCGCCGGTAATGCCCGTGATAGAGACATAATAAAGAAACCCTGTTGTGTAAGACGCAATTTTTTCCACACGTTCAAGCGGGGTTGTCGGTGCCACCAGAAAAATAAGATCAACCCGATAACGGCGGCTCCAATGCAAACACTCTTTTGCTTCTTCCAAAGGAAGATCAGGAATAATGACGCCATCTACACCCACCCTCCGCGCCTCTTTGAAAAAATGTTCCAATCCGCAGACGGCGTTCCGTCCCATTGCAAAGATAGGGTTCAGATAGGTCATCAAGAGAATTGGTATTGTTGTTTTTCTGCGAAGATTTGCGACGTGTTCTAAAATCAATGGAAGTGTAACGCCCTGATGAAGGGCGCGTTCTGCGGCCTTTTGAATGGTCGGCCCGTCTGCCACAGGATCGGTAAAGGGAACGCCCAGTTCAATAAAATCAGCCCCCGCTTTCTCCAACTCCAAAACAATTTTGCAAGTCTCGGAAAGATTAGGGTCTCCCGCCATGATATAGGCAATCAGGGCCTTTTCTCCTTTGACTGCCAACTGCTCAAATCTATTTTTGATTTTGCTCATATTGCAGGGGCTTTCATCACCTGATCTACATCTTTATCGCCGCGTCCAGAGAGGTTCACAATAACAATCTCCTCTTTGCAGGATTCAACATCTCGTTTGAAGGGAGAGGCCATTTGCGTCAGATAGGCAATGGCATGGGCCGATTCCAGCGCGGGCAATATCCCCTCTATTTTTGCCAGAAAATGAAATGCGGAAAGGGCGTCTGTGTCTGTGACATGGGCATATTCGATTCGTTTTGCGTCACGATAATAACTGTGCTCTGGACCAACAGCGGCATAATCAAGGCCCGCCGAGACAGAGTGGGTCTGCAAAATCTGGCCATGCTCATCTTGAAGGATAAGCGTTTCTGTCCCTTGTAAAACCCCCACCTTACCTGTTGCCATACGCGCCGCGTGTAAGCCAGTCGAAATGCCCATGCCCCCTGCCTCCACACCAATCATGCGAACTGATTTGTCCGCAAGAAATGGGTAAAACAATCCAATGGAATTACTTCCTCCTCCGACACAAGCAATAAGACAATCAGGCAATCGTCCTTCTAATCGCAAAATCTGCTGACGGGCTTCTATGCCAATCACCGACTGAAAATCGCGAACCATCATGGGGTAAGGATGAGGCCCTAACACCGAGCCTAGAATATAATGTGTGTCTTCAACATAAGTTGTCCAATCACGCATCGCCTCGCTGATGGCATCTTTTAATGTTCTACTGCCGCCTGTAACCCCTGTGACTTTAGCCCCTAGAAGACGCATGCGCGTTACGTTTAACGCCTGTCTCGTCATATCTTCTGTGCCCATGTAAATTTCACAGGCAAGGCCAAAACGCGCCGCAACCGTGGCCACCGCAACCCCATGCTGACCTGCGCCTGTTTCCGCAATCACACGTTTTTTCCCCATCCGTTTGGCCAACAAGGCCTGACCCATTGTGTTGTTAATTTTATGGGCGCCGGTATGGCAAAGGTCTTCCCGTTTTAAATAAACCTTTGGCCCTTTGAGCGTTTCTGTCAGCCGTTCTGCAAAATAAAGCGGCGTGGGACGGCCTGTATAATTTTTCAGAGCGTCTGCAAGTTCTTTCTGAAATTTTGAATCTTTTTTAGCAGACTCATAAGCGTCTGTGAGTTGCATCAATGCGGGCATCAGCGTCTCTGGAACATAACGGCCTCCATAGACACCAAATCGGCCTTTATGATTCGGCAACAGCATTATCCTAAAACCCCTTTTGCATTTAAAATAAAACGCCGCATTTTTTCAGGGTCTTTTCGCCCGCAGACGGCGTTCCGCCCCTGTGATACCTCAACACCACTACAGACATCCACTGCATAAGGTTTCACCTTCGCAATGACTGTCTGAACATTCTCTGGCGTAAGGCCACCCGCTAAAATCATGTTCGTGTTTGGGAAGGAGGGTACATCAAACAGAATGTCACTGTCGAGGGAGTCAATTTTGTTTTGGCCAATGTCCAGAAGCGTAGCGCGCGCGCGGTGTGAATCTAAATTTTTAAGAGAAACCACTTGCATCGCCTTGTGACAAAACGTATCTATAATCTCGGATGAAAATCGCCCATGGAGTTGAATCAGCGAAAGACCCGTGTAAGATATAGTGTCTGCAATTTCGTCTTTCGTGCCTTCCGTAAAAACACCGACCGTGGTCACAAAGGGAGGCAGTCCTGATATAATCTGCTTGATCTGATCTTTTGTAACAAAGCGGGGCGACGTTTTTGCGCAAATAAATCCCAACGCATCGGCACCATATGCAACGGCGGCCAAGGCATCAGAAAGATTGGTAATCCCGCATATTTTAACCTTCACCGCCACTTGCAAAATCCCCATGAAATGGAGACACCGTACAATAAACGCACTGGACGCGTCAAATAGATTGCAAAATAGATTGCCAAATAGATCGCATTGTCCAAAATCCGCGAATAGGATTTTGATGTCGTCCTTTTCAGCTTACGGTCCAAAAAGCGCGTTCATTTTTTTAGGGATTGATTCTGATACCATAAAAGTCTCTCCGATCAATAGCGCAGAAACCCCTGCGTCATTTAGAAATTCAACATCCTCTCGTGATTGTATCCCGCTCTCACTCACAAAGATTTTTTCCTTTCTCGCCTCTATGGAAATTTCTTTGATCAACCGCGACGTGATATGAATATCAGTCTTAAATGTGGTGAGGTCACGATTGTTGATCCCAATGATAGACGCAAAGGAAAGTACTGATTCTAATTCCGCCTGCGTATGCACCTCCACTAAAACCGCAAGATGAAGACCTGTTGCCAGTTGCAAATAATCAATGGCCTGTTGTGGCGTTAAAATACTGGCGATCAATAAAATGGCATCCGCACCGTAAGCCCGCGCTTCATAGATTTGATTCTCGTCGAGTATAAAATCTTTTTGCAAAATCGGCAAAGAGACCACAGACCGAACTTCGTCAAGATAGGTAAGCCTTCCCATGAAGAAATGTTCCTCAGTCAATACAGAAAGCGCGTTCGCACCTTCGCCTTCGTAAATCACTGCAATCTCAACAGGGTCAAACCGCTCCCGTAAAATTCCTTTGGAAGGGGATGCCTTCTTGATCTCTGCGATCAGTCTGGGAAGACTGTTTTCTGATTTTGTAATAGCCTCGTAAAACGGGCGCGTCATCTCTCGGTCGGCAATACGGAATTGAAATTCCTTTAACATCCGATGTCCTTTTTTTGAGGAGATCGCTTGCCGCTTTGCCTCTAATACTGTTTCGAGAAGTGTCACGTTTTTTGGGTCATCTCACAAAGCGCCACCAATTTTTCTAACGCTTTTCCGGAATCAATAGATTCGGCGGCTTGTGCCACGGCATCCTTCATGTTTTTAGAAAATCCAACGGCAACCAATGCAGGCGCCGCATTCATTAAAACAATATCACGCCGCGGCCCCTTTTCCCCTTTTAATATCGCAGTGAGAATCGTTGCATTGATCGTTGGGTCCCCTCCTGTTAAATCCGCAGAGCCTCCCATGGAAAGTCCGAATTCTGCAGGCTCTATAAAGTATGCGGCTACCCGGCCTTCTTTGCCCTCTGCGATGCGACTTTTTCCGGTGATGGTGATTTCATCAAGGCCATCGCTTCCGTGCACAACAAAGCAGTGTCGGGATCCCAAGTTTAATAATACCTGCGCCAGAAGATCGGTAAGACCCGCAGAAAAAACCCCCATCACTTGCACAGAGGCCGATGCAGGATTGGTCAATGGCCCTAGGATATTAAAGAGGGTACGAATTCCAATCTCTTGACGCGGCAACGCGGCATATTTCATGGCGCCATGAAAAAGAGGGGCAAAGAGAAAACCAATGCCTATCTCGTTCACACAAGCCTCAACCCTATCAGAAGAAATATCAAGCTTCACGCCCAACGCCTTTAAAACGTCCGCGCTTCCGCACAAAGACGAGACAGAGCGATTGCCATGTTTTGCAACCGTCACACCAGCACCCGCCAAAACAAAAGCAACCGTCGTTGAGATATTGAAGGTATGTCGCTGATCACCGCCCGTGCCGCAGGTGTCTACAACGTTCGGATCACTAACACGGATTTTTGTGGACTTCTCCCGCATGACCCGCGCCGATCCACATATTTCAGAAAGAGACTCCCCTTTCATCCGTAACGCAGTGATGTAAGAGGCAATCTGCGCCGATGTCGCAGACCCTTCCATAATCTCGCGCATCACGTCCTCGGCCTCAGTCTCAGAAAGATCAATCCGTTCGGCTATTTTTGCAATCGCTTCTTTAATCATGAAAACCTATTGCTTGTGATCCATTCCAATATTGTCTTCTCCTTATAATGTTCACGTGCTGTATGTGGACATTATAGCAGGAACACATTGCAGTGCAATACTCAAAATCCGAGATAAAACTTTCAGTTCATGGCTGATCACTCAACTCATAAACAACGATATGGACAGGCGGTAGATCGCGCACAGCACTGACCGCCTTGATGAGGATATCCTTCTCTTCCAAAGAAAGCGTATCCAAATCGCCACCCTTGAAATAGACGATTGCCTTGAGGCTCTCGCTCGGCTGAAAACTGCTTCCATACATCGCGCGTGCGGCGGCAAGCCCTTTCGCCAAACTTACACCGGCATTCAGCATCGCCGCAATATCCCTGTAGTCCTTCGCTTCCACACGCTGAAGAATCACTTTGACCTTGGTCGCCATCAGGTCGTCCAGTGAGGCGACCTGCAGAATGCCGTCTTCGGTTGTATCAGGTGATCCCACACGGCCAAAATCAAGCATGCCAAAGAATGAAATTTTTACAGTCTCGTTTGGTCCACTTTCGCAAGTCGTCAAAACGGTAAACGTACAGAGCTGGTCCTGCAAAACAGAGGCTCCATTGATAAATGGAAAGGAATCTAGCAGGGCTTGTTTGTCTAGCGGCCGATTGGTGAAGAAGTCAAAATCAACCGAAAAACGATGCCCAAGTCGAAGCGCAATGGCGGTTCCGCCATAGAGCACAAATCCTTGCTGTAATGCAGGACGCAACTTAGGCCATATCCGTCTCTGAACGGGAGAGAGAACCCCCATATCGGGCACGAAGATCGTATTCATTCAACACACCGTCGCGGCATATCAGGCAACTGTCCAGAAGGCAGATTTAATCCAAGACGATAGTGCCAGTATATCCACGATCGCTCGGTGAACCAGCCAATCTCTGCATGATTCACCACTTCTCGCAGAATGTCATCGCCTAATCGAATCGCCAACAATTGCACATCTTCGTAATCCCCCATTTCCATGACCTGCGCAAAAACACGCAGGGGTTTCTGCACGGCTTCTTCTTTGGTTTTCCACCAGATGTACTTCTCGGAAAACAGCACCAGCGTCTCTTGATCAATCTTACCCATACGAAGATATTTAAAAAAGAACGCGGACAGAGGAGATGGCTACGCGGATCAAAGGCTCTGGATAAAGCCCAATCAGCAATGTTCCTGCGGAAAGGCCGACAAGACTCACTTTCAAAGGAAGAGAAAAAGACAAGGTCATTTGCTCTGGCGTATCCTCCATAAACATCACGGTGGCCACCTTAAAATAATAATATAACGAGATCGCGCTATTGAGTACGCCAATCACCGCAAGCCAATAAAAATGATCTTCAATGGCGGCACCGAAGATCATGAGCTTACCCATGAACCCAGCCGTGGGCGGAATACCAATGAGCGACAATGCAAAAATAATAAAGGCAAATCCCACGAGTGGATAGGCGCGGCCTAATCCCCGTAAGTCTGCAATCTGATCCCCGCGAGCCCCGGCTTTACAAACCAACACAACCATGATAAAAGCGCCTAGCGTCATCAAGAGATAGGCGACAGCATGAACAAAGATCGCCGCAATACCTAATTCCGATTTCACAATCAAACCCATTAACAGATAGCCCGTATGCCCAATTGAGGAATAGGCTAAAAGACGCTTAAAATTAGTCTGAACCAGCGCGGCGACATTCCCCAGCGTCATGGTCAGCGCGGAAATAATCCATAAGAAAAGCCACCAATCCTCGTAGGCAAACGGAAGGCCAAAGACAAACAGACGCAACATGGCAGCAAGGGTCGCCAATTTTGATCCCACAGACAAAAAGGCTGTCACCGGTGTGGGCGCGCCTTCATAAACATCAGGCGCCCACATGTGAAACGGCACTGCGGCTATTTTAAAACCAAACCCCGCAATCAAAAGAATCAATGCAAAAATAAGCATTGGATTGTCCGCAGGTTTTTCGGTCATGAAGATTGCGCGGATTGTACCTAAATGGGTTGCGCCTGTTAGCCCATATAAAAAAGCAATGCCGTACAAAATCAGCCCCGATGTAAAAATTCCCGCCAAGAAATATTTAATCCCAGCCTCTAACGACTTGGGGTCTTTTCGCATAAAGGCGGCCAAGATATAAAACGAGACCGACATGAGTTCCAACGCAAGATAAAAAGACAAGAGGTCAGATGCGGAGGGAAGAAACATCATGCCCATCGTTGCAAAAAGAATCAGTCCATAGTATTCACCCAAAAAAATACGTTCAATTTTGAGATACTCAAATGACATCAAAACGACCACAATCGCCGATACGACAATCACCGCTTTAAAGGCAATGGCGTAGGCGTCAATCACGACCATGCCGTTGAACGCAGAGATGTTTTTCCCGCAAAAAAACAAAAGAGAGAGGCCAGAAAAAATCAGCGCCCCCAGCGAGAAATAGGCCATAATATTCCTCTTTACTTTGGGAATAAATGGTTCCATGACGAAAATGGCGCAGGCCGCAATCGCCAGAATAATCTCTGGCAAAATGGCAAAGATAGCGTAAAGATCGCTTTGCATCTACTTTGGCCCCTCAAGGTGGGCAGTGGGGATAGTATTCGCAACCGGAATTTCAGCGGCCGCCTTCAACAACTCGGCTTCAAGAAATTTCGGATTGACTCTTTGCACAATATTCATCACAGCAGGATCAATGATCTCAATAAACGGTTTGGGATAAAGACCAATCCAAAACATCAGGACAATCAACGGGGCCATATAGGCAATCTCACGCGGATTCATGTCCGTCAATATTTTATTTTCAGGCTTATCCAAAGGGCCAAGCATCACCCGCTGAAAAAGCCACAACATATAAGCCGCGCCTAAAATAACGCCAATCACGGCAATGCCAGCAAAGACTTTGTTGTATTGGAACGCCCCCACAAGAATCATAAACTCGCCGATAAAGCCGTTCAGCCCCGGCAATCCAATAGAGGAGAACATCGTAATGACAAACATCCCAGTCAATATCGGCATCTTGGAAGAAATCCCGCCAAAATCGGCAATAAGACGGGTATGCCGCCGCTCATAGAGCATCCCCACAATCAAAAAGAGCGCGCCCGTGGAAATGCCATGATTGATCATCTGCAGAATGGAGCCTGTGAGTCCATAAGGATTCAGCGCAAACATGCCCAACATCACAAAACCCAAATGGCTCACGGAAGAATAAGCGACAAGCCGTTTGATATCTTTTTGAGCCAATGCCAAAAATGCCCCATAGACAATCCCAATCAGAGAAAGCGTCACCATCATGGGAACAAAGTAATGCGAGCCTTCTGGAAAAAGGGGAAGACAAAAACGGATGAACCCGTACGTTCCCATCTTGAGCAAAACACCCGCCAGCACAACAGACCCCGCGGTAGGCGCGTCGGTATGGGCATCGGGCAACCAGGTGTGAAAAGGAAACATCGGAACCTTGATGGCAAACCCCAGAAAAAAGGCCAGAAAAAGCCATATCTGAAGATCAAGCGGCAGACGCATCTTGTAAAGTTCTAGGACGCTAAATGTAAAGGTACCGGTTCCGTAGGCAGGATTATGATTGAGAAAGTAAACCGCAAGAATTCCCAAGAGCATAAAAAGAGACCCAAACAGCGTAAAGAGAAAAAACTTAATGGCTGAATAAAGCCTACGGCCTCCGCCCCAAATGCCAATCAAAAAATACATCGGAACCAGCATGACCTCCCAGAAGATATAAAAAAGAAAGAGGTCCAGCGCGACAAAAACCCCCAACATACAAGTCTCCAAAAAAAGAAGCGCAACGTAATATTCTTTAATCCGTTCATGAATCGCGGTATAAGAACTTACAATCGCAATTGGAGTAATAATGGTCGTTAAGAGAATGAGCAAAAGCGAAATGCCGTCCATCCCCAAAAGATATTCCACCCCAAGGCTCGGAATCCATGGGGCCTTTTCAGCAAATTGCATATTGCTATCCGCAGGATTAAAGCCCCATAGCAAAAGAAACGATAAGATCGCCGTCCCGATTGAAATACCAAAGGCTGTCTGTCTGATCATCTTGTGATTTTCCTTGTCTAGAAAAAGCAATATGAGACAGCCTATCAGCGGAAAGTAAATCATTAAAGATAAAATTGAGAAATCAAAAACATTGCTCATTGAGAAACTCCTAATATCCTAATAGACAAAAAATACGGCCAACACCACAATGCCAGCCACCATGATCAGCATATAATTTT
>Ga0213870_1000939_pt1 | contig 13453 bp, 7 predicted proteins | sample WICALVC2017_Meta_FD_160119 | JGI IMG/M metagenome (GOLD analysis project Ga0213870, IMG submission 160119) | Freshwater microbial communities from subterranean cave lake in Wind Cave National Park, South Dakota, United States - WICALVC2017 | ecosystem: Environmental > Aquatic > Deep subsurface >... | reverse complement strand
AAAGAGATGGTTGATGAAGAAGATATTGCGGATGTGGTTTCGCGTTGGACCGGCATTCCCATAACCCGAATGCTTGAGACCGAAAGCCAAAAACTCGCGCGCATTGAAGAGGTTTTAGGCAACCGTGTGATCGGGCAAAAAGAGGCGATTGCCGCGGTTGCTAATGCGTTGCGGCGCGCTCGCGCCGGGCTCTCAGACGAGAACCGGCCCTCCGGCTCATTTATGTTTTTGGGGCCGACCGGCGTCGGCAAGACCGAACTCGCCAGAGCGCTTGCGGAATTCATGTTCAATGACGAGAAAGCCATGATCAGGATTGATATGTCCGAGTATATGGAAAAACATTCCATTTCCCGGCTTATTGGCTCACCGCCTGGCTATATTGGTTTTGAGGAGGGCGGGCAACTGACCGAGGCCGTGCGCCACCGCCCTTACAACCTTATCCTTTTTGATGAAATAGAAAAGGCCCATTCAGAAGTTTTTAATATTTTACTCCAAATTCTTGATAACGGACGGTTGACTGACGCCAAAGGCAAAACCATTAATTTCAAAAATTCCATCATTATCATGACCTCCAATGTCGGCAGCCACTATTTCAAAGAAATGTCCCAGCTGGGGTTTGGCGTCACAGGGTCAAGCGAAATTCAAAATCAAGAGGAGGTTTTTAAAGATAAGGTACGCACGGCCTTGCGTCAGAATTTCAAGCCGGAATTCTTAAACCGCATCGATGAAATAATTATCTTTAATGCCTTGCGCCGTGCCGATATTGAGAAAATCGTGGATCTGCAGCTCACCGAACTTAGGGAAAAGCTCGAAGGGCGGTCCATGAAAGTTACCGTTGAGACGGCCGCAAAAAAGTATATTGTTGACAACGGTTTTGATCCGGATTTCGGCGCACGGCCGATCCGGCGTTTGATTCAAAAAACCATTTTAGATCAGCTGGCCGATAAGCTTATTAAAGGCGAGATCCACGATGGCGATAAAGTTAAGATCACTTTTAAGGGCGAGGCCATTAGCGTTATTTCTTAGGACTCTGGTTTTTGTCGGCTTTTTGGGCCTTGCCAAGTTGAGCGGCTTCTCATTGGTTCCCAGCCTATTTTTTTTACTCGCGGCGCTCGTACTCTATAGCAGCCCTCTTAGAAATAACCTTGCTTACTTAACTTCTTTTTTAGTCTTAATCGTTATCGCGCCCGTTGCCATGAAGACATTTTCCGGCGACACTTGGTTTTTCGCGGTGGCTTTAATTTCCGGTTTTTTATTTTACGTCATATCGGGCCTTAAAAATTTATTTTTTGTCTATCGTTCGCGCTGGCATTTTTTACTCATGCTCGGCTTATTCTATTTGGGGACTCTAGTTTTCTTTGCTGCGGCCGGGGCGAATTTCTTTTTCTCTAGGCTCGCGCTTGTATTCTTGACCGCCTTTTTTTTAGTCAGGGAATTTTTAAGAATCACCCCGATTGATAAATCCCCAAACATTAAAAATCTTATTGTACCAACGGCTCTTATCGCGAGCGCCAGCTCTCTTTTAATCGCAGAGACTTTTTGGGTGGTTGGCCTCCTGCCGATGGGCGTCCTAAATTCTGCCGGCATGAGTATTTTAATGATTTTCATTTTACTGGACATTTTGCGCCGTTATCTTGAGGCGACTCTCTCGCGCCGGGCGATTCTTACCAATGTCACGATATTTGTCTTATTAACTCTCTTAATTTTGATCACCTCGAAGTGGGGCATATAGCAATTAACTGATAACTGATAACCAATAACTAATGACTAACAACGAGCAACCATTCAGTTGCAGGATTCTAACTGCAGGATTCTGATTGCAGGATTATTTGTCTCGCTTTAAGAGATCTCCTATAATCTAATATATCCTGCAAAGGTGCGGGGTTGACACCCTCTTGCAGGATTCCTACTATAGGTAGTGATGTTTATTGATCAAAAAGCTCAAGAAGTAAGCTTGGCGTTAATCAAAGTATCGGTTTATGTGCGCCGGCCGGAATTTAGGCATAGGTTGGAAAGACTAGCTCTTGAACTGGTTGAGCTTGTCTCTGCTAGAGATTTTGGCACTTTCGTCCTAAACACGGCGGCCATTGAGGGGCTGGTTAATTTCGGCAGAACTATTTATGAAATAGAGCCAGTTAATGCCAATATTCTACTTGAAGAGCTTGGCAATTTAAGAAATGGCATGAGTCAAATTGCCGAAATGACATTACCTGGTTTAGAGAAGATGCCAAATATTGAATCAGTATTTTCTAAACCAGCTACGCTATTTGAGACTGTGAAGATTGATAAAAAGCTAAATGAATTTAAGGGGATTCGTCGCAATCCTGCAAAAAAGCCGTTAAAGAATACTGTCTCGCGTGGCGAGACGGTGAATCCTGCAATCACAAATAATCCTGCAACTCAACAGAATCCTGCAATTGCAGGATTAGAAGTCAAAAATCCTGCAATGGTTCGACCTGGCTCTTCACAAGAGAATCCTGCAAATGATGATAATCCTGCAAAGCGCCAATCAGCCATTACTGAAAGAATCCGGCAAGCTGGTGATAAACCAGTTCAGTTTAAGGATATCATTGCAGCATTTCCTGATTTTAGCGAGCGGACACTCCGCTATGATTTACAACACCTCTCTAACCAAGGCGTTTTAGAAAGACTGGGCCCAGGCGGCCCAGCCACTTATTACAAAATCCGCGTTATATAACGCGGATTTTGTAATAAAGCTTTTATTGCCTCGTTATACCTTACAAGAGCAGTTTTTCCACATAGTTATCCACAGCTTGTACCCGAAAGTCCTTTGGTATAATAGGTATAATAAATTTTGCTTAGAGTGAGGCTAAGCATTTCGGAGTAATCGCTAATAGTGCGAATTTTGGCGAAATAATGCTAATTAACTATATTCGCATTATTTAGAATCGATTAGCATTATTCGTGATTACTCCGTTAGCCTCGCTTTAATGCGAGGTTTTTGGCTTTTAAGATACTAGGAGTCATCTTCATTTGTTCATCGGTCGATTCCCTGGATAAAACCAGGGGAGTCAGATGGAGGCGGCTTTTCCGTAAATTTTTCACCATTAAACAAAGACACAGCATGAGTAAAAAAAGCCTGCCTGCCGGCAGGCAGGAAAGCAGAAAGGTCGATTTACTGCTTTCCAGGTAATTAAAAGGTCATAAATATAAACCATAAGAAATTAAAAAAGTCACACAATTAATATATGAGTAGTAAATTACGAACTAAGATTGCAACGGCAGTAATTGGAGCGACGACAATAATCTCGCTTTCCATACCATCGGCTTTTGGCCAAACAGCACTTGATTTGCAAGCCCAGATTAATGCCTTGCTGCAGCAAATATCCCTACTCCAAGCTCAGCTAGCAGCCGGAGGCGCCACCACTGGCGCTGCGCCCTGCACACCGCCTACCTCGAACCTCACTCTTGGTAGCAGTGGTGCAGGAGTTCAGTGTCTCCAGAAGCTTCTAAACTTCCTTGGTTTTACTGTCTCTGCGACTGGCGCCGGTTCGCCTGGCAATGAATCCACTTATTTTGGAGCAAGGACACGGGCAGCTGTTTCGGCAGCCCAAGCAGCCTGGGGAGTTTCTCCAACCGCTGGCTATTATGGCCCGCTCACAAGAGCGGCTCTGAATTCAGCGCTTGCCACCCAGCCACCACCACCGCCACCACCAACCGGAACACCAACACCAACCGGAACACCACCTCCCCCAGGAGTTGGCACCGGGCTCACGGTTAGTCTGGCTTCTGACCAGCCAACCGCCGGGCTCTTTGGCGAGAGCTTTGCCAATCGTCCGTTTACTAAACTGGTACTCACTGCTTCGGCAGATGGCGCAGCCACTGTGACCGGACTTAGAGTTGAACGCACTGGCCAATCCAATGATGCGGTCTTTAACGGCGTGATCGGACTCGATGATGAAGGTTTCCGGATGGGCGATGCCAAAACCTTTGGTTCTGATCACCGCCTAACTCTTACTGATACCTTTACCGTTGCTGCTGGAGCATCGAGAACCATTACTATAGCCGGTGACTCGGATTCTGACCAAGATGCTTATGCCGGGCAGATTGCTTGCTTGAGTCTGATTGGCGTGAACGTCTCTGGCGGTACCACTGTGAATGCCACTTATCCCTTAACCGGAACCTGTCATACGGTTAACGCCACCTTGGCGATTGGGACTATCACAGCCGAGCGAGGTCCGCGCGATCCTGGTACTAATATCACCAAAGAAATCGGCACCACTGGATACACCTTCTCGAGCTTAAAGCTGACAGCTGGTTCGAACGAAGATGTTTCGCTTAAATCTGTCCGTTTTAACCAGTCGAGTTCAGCCGCCTCTTCTGATTTAGCCAATATCAAAGTCTACGTTGCTGACACTGCCTATACGACCACCGTGAGTTCGGACGGCAAATTCTTTAACGCTAGTTTTGGCAACGGCATCACTATCCTCAAAGGCGAAAGCACCGAGGTTTATGTGAAGGGCGACATTGTGGGCGGTTCTAACCGCGGCATTGATATGGATCTCTACCGCGGCGCTGATATCAAGGCCGAGGGAATAATTTATGGCTATGGCATTTTGCCAGCCGGATTCACCGGCAGCCATACGGCAACCGACGACGATGGCAGTTTGGGCAGCTCTAACCCCAATTACGACGCTTTTGAAGTTACCATCGGCGCCGGCAGTATCACTGTTGAGCGGGCGACTTCGGTCGGCGCTCAAAATATTGCCGAAAACCTCTCTGACCAGGCGCTCGGCGGCTTTGTGGCTGATGTTAAAGGCGAACCAGTGAGTGTAGCAGCCATGAACTTCGATGTATCGACTATTGAAGCGGCTGGCACTGGCGGTTCTCTGGATTCTAATGACATCACCAACATTAAGTTGATCAAAGACGACGGCACAGTAGTCGCTGGTCCGGTTGACGGCGTAGCCGCCGGCAATAATGCCATTCGGTTTACTGATACCGTCACCTTCCCGGTTGGCCGCAGCACCTATACCTTAAAGGGTAAAATCGGCACTGATTTCTCCCAGAACGACCAGACAGCAGCTTCGACCACTCCCAGTTCTGACTGGACAACGGTTCGGGGCGTAAGCTCAACCCAGACCATTACCCCAAGCGGCGGCACGGTTACTATGAGCACCATGACGATCAAGGTTGGCTCTTTAACCTTTGCCTTATCAACCGACACCGCTTCTTCAAGTCCTGACCTTAACGTGGTAGCCGGTTCTAACGCCGTTACCTTTGCCAAGTATGTTTTGGATGCCACTGAATCAGGCGAAGATCTCCGGGCAACATCCGTGCAGCTTGATCTCATAACTTCCCAGCCCGGCAACGCGTCTGACGATCTCACCAATTGTAGTCTCTGGGACGGGAACACCTCCCTTAATACCGGCACCAATGTGGTTAACCCAACCAATAGCCAAGCAGCTGGCCAGGATTACACCTTTACTTTTGACACCGGGCTTATCATTCCCAAAGGCACTGTGAAGACCCTGGCCTTAAAGTGCAATCTTATTGCCGGCGGTACAATTACGCGAGCTGGCTGGGGTTCAGCTGGTCTCTCGACTGCTGCTAACCAGATTGTGGTAACCGGCGTAACCTCTGGTACGGCAGTAGCTGAAACCACAACCACTAATTCCGGCCGTACCATCGTGGTACAGAGCGCTGGCACGCTTAGCATTGCGCTTGATTCCGCGAGTCCGTCCTTGAAACTGGTTCAAGCCGCAACTACGGATCAGACGTTATCCGTCATCCGGCTTAACTCTCTCTATGAAGACATCCGGGTTGATTTATTGGGCTTACAGATTGCCACTTCTACGGCCTCAAACGAGCAGGCCAATGCTTCTAACTCGCCAGCAGATCTAACCAAGGTAACGCTTTGGGATGGCACGACTAAAGTCGGTGAGGTGGTCTTTACTAGCGATTATGCTACCGCCACCTTGTCCAACTTTGTTATCCCAGCTGATGGTCAGAAACTTTTAACCATTAAGGCCGACATCTCGTCGGTTAACGTCTCTCTTTCGCAAGCTATCCCCGGTCACTTAATCAATGTTGATTGGGATGGCGCCTGGGGCGATTTGCCGGATGATGATACCCGAGAAGGTGCGCAAGGCGCTAAAGCAGTTGGTTTATCGAGCGGCCAGACAATTTATCCTGGTACTGCTGCCACTGTTAACACCGATACTGCTTCAAACGGCGCGAGAATCGTGAGAGCGATTCCAACGCTTACTAAGCTTAGTACCTCTGGCAAGTTCACCAATACCTCTGACCAAGTTCTCTTCCGCTTCAAGGTTGAAGCGCCGGCAGGCACGAACGGCGTGAGCTTGTACAAATTCCACTTTACCCTCGCTACCACCACGACAGCAGTTACTGATTATGGCGGCAGCGGGGAAGTGGATGAAATGTCTTTCCGGGTAACCAACATCAGGACTTTCTGTTATTCTGACGCCAGTTTCAGCTTAGGCTCATGCGGAAGTTCGACCGGTCAGTTGAACCAATTCGGACTCTTGGTTGCTGATGGGGCAGCTGCTAATGTCGATTTCAGCGACCCGGCTGATACTACTGACGCTGACGCGGATTTCGACGTATTCTTCAACCCGACTGCTACAAGCGGCGCCACCCCAGAGGCCATCAGAGTTTCGGCTGGCGACACTCGCTACTTCGAGCTCAAAGCCAATGTGGTTGGCGCTTCGAGCACGCCCAATATCGCAACCAGACTGCATGGCGATGCTGCTTGGATCGGAGTCACGAGCAACGCCGATAACGCCAAACTTACAGTTTCGAACACTGATTATAGTGTAGTTGGCGCTGTGGATTCCGGCCCATCCTACTTCACTGCCGTGGCCAGCATGGTGAGCGCCAGCGTTGGCACTACTACCAATCTCAACTATGAAGGCGACTTTGTCTGGTCTGATAACGCCACCAACTCCACCCAAAGCATTGATTCTTACAGCTGGGTGAACGGCTTCTTGCTTCCGGGATTACCGACCAGCTTTACCTCTTCTGAAGTTCTCTCACTCTAGTTTGGTATTGTCCGAAGCACTTCGGACAGCTTGAGACCAAGCTAGTTAAAACAATTCGCCCCCGCTTAGCGGGGGCGAATTGTTTTTTGTCGAGAACTTCCTTAAGGTACTTCTCGACATGGCTCGAAGGATAATATTGTTCGAGTTTATCGAGAACTACATTTGCTTTTTAAAATCTAAGTTGCTATGCTTGATAATTATGAAAAAATCATTAGGGATTTATTTTCTAATAGGCGGCTTAGCAATTTTCGTCTTAGTCATAATTATTAAAGCCCTTAGCTCGCCGGAGCCGGCCCAATCCCCCTTTACCCAGGCACCCCCGCCGTTGGGAGTTAACGCGCCCAACGTCAATGTGCCGCCTTATGCTGGCGAGGCAATTCCAATTATCGGCACTGACCCGATCATTAGTGAGCTGCCCGAAGAGGCGGTCGAGCGCCAAAAAGGATTTCTGGCTGAATTAGCCGCCACGCTTGCCGAGAACCAAATTGACTATGACGGCTGGATTGCGGTCGGCATCCACAAAAAGTTTTTCAATAATTATATCGGCGCCCGCGATGCCTGGGAATATGCCAAGTTGATAGAACCGAATCAGCCCAAAACCTATCTTAATTTGGGCAATCTCTATGCCTACTATTTAAGAGATTTGCGCCTAGCCGAGGAAAACTTTTTAGCAGCGACTCAAAGAGACATCTCTAATTCCTCCGGCTCTTACCATACAATTGCCAATTTCTACAGGGATTTCGATAACCGGGAAAAAGCCATACACTTTTACCGAAAAATTTTAGCCATTGATCCCAATGATCAGGCGGCGAAGGTAGAACTGGGACGCCTGGGAGTTATTCTCTAGAGTTCTGCATACCAGGTAGTGAAAATTCGACTGCTCCGACTGCAGTCGGAGAAAATCTAGGGGTAAGTGATGCCTGGTGGAAAAAGTAAATGTCCATGCAAAAGCCGTCTATCTCATAAAAATTATTGTCGAATTTCTACTACCTGGCATAAAGTTTTGCCGTTGCATCAATCATTTTAGCAAGCAGAAAATTCTGACTCACGAAGTTATAAGCATTTTCTCCCAAAGTTTCCCTTAAGCGAGCCGAGCTTAAGAGTTTTTCTAGAGCTTCCGCTAAGGCGCGCGGTTTATGCGGTTCAACAATGAGACCGGTTTCTTCGTGCCTTACGATTTCCGGAATGCCGCCGACTCGAGTGCTCACAATCGCCTTTTTAGCCAAAGCCGCCTCCAGCAAAAAATAAGGCAGGCCTTCCTTAACTGACGGAGCGGCGATAATATCAAAGGCGCTCAAATACCGGCTGCCATTTTCTTGATAAGGTAAAATAAAAAATCTGTTTTGTAATTGGTAATTGGTAATTAGTAATTGAAGTTTTTCTTTCTCGGGGCCGCCGCCCACCAGGGCGAAAAAAACATTTGGGTATGTTTCTACGATTAAGCGAGCCGCCTGAATAAGATATTTAAACCCCTTATTTTTATAAAACTGACTAATAGTCCCGATCAAAACCGCCTCTTTTGGCAGGAAGGGGAAAAGCTTGCGCGCCTCCGGCCGGGGCAATAGCTGAAGAGAGCTTGGCTTGATGCCATTCCAAATAGTCACTAATTTCTGGGGCGGAGCAATGCTCCGGGCTATAGCCGAATGATTATCAAACCTTGATACGCAAATAGTGACGTCTCTAAACCAGCCGCCAAATTTTTCCGCGATCGTGAAAGTTATTTTTCGCAAAATCCCCGGTTCATTAAAAGGGAAGCCGTGGGCAGTATAAACAACTTTGGGAAACTTGAAGTTGGCAGTATGAAACAAGACGGCTAAGGGCCCGAATACGCCGGCATTGGTGCTATTGAAGTGAATAACATCCGGAGATAACTTTTTGATGAGTCCAAAGAGTTCCAGAATAAAGAGGCAGTTCAGGGCGGGATTAAATGAACGCCGTAGATATTTAAGCGGATAAATTTTTGTTCCCAGGGCTTCAAGTTTGCGGACGAGTTCGCCTCGATGAACGCCTCCGAAGGCGACTCCGATCTCGAATTTCTCCGGGTTTAAGTTAGTCGCCAAATCAAAAACATAGCGCTGGGCGCCGCCCCAATCACCCTGGGTAATAACGAAAAGGATTTTTTTCTTAGCATAGTTGGTCATAGCTCAAAGTGTTGCTACCTGGTATAACTAACCTTATGACCGAGAAAGTTCCTACCCTTATTGTATTTTCGCTTGCTTTTAAGCCGTTCGAGAGCGGCGCTGAAATTGCGGTGCGTGAAATTGCCTCGAGACTTCCCAATTTTAGTTTCACCGTTTTCACTCTTAAATTCGATCCAGCTTGGCCGAGCGAGGAAACCTCGGGCAATATAAAAATTATTAGACTCGGTCGCGGCCTTAAGGAGACGGGAGGTGAGGGGCATTTATTTAAGAAAATTCTATACAGTTTTAGCGCGGTGCGGCAAGCCCATGTTTTATGGAAGAGAGAACCGATTGCGCTCGTCTGGGCCATTATGGCTGCTTACGGAGGTCTCACCGCCCTTCTTTTTAAACTCTGGCATCCCCGGGTTCCGTTTTTGCTCACACTCCAAGAAGGCGATTCCGAAGCTCATATTTTAAGCCGCGTGGGGATTTTTTATCCGCTCTGGAGGCAGATTTTGAAAAAAGCTGATTATATTCAAGTGATTAGCAATTATTTGGCTGATTTTGCCAGACGCCACGGTGCCAGATGTCCCATTGAGGCAATCCCTAACGGCGTTGATATAAGCAGATACGCGACCCAAACAATCCGAACACACCCGAATGATCCGAAAAACGCGGGTCACTTTACCATAATCACAACCTCAAGGTTGGTTTATAAGAATGGCATTGATGTTTTAATTCGGGCGCTGGCTGTCATTGAGAGCAATCCTTTTTCAGTCATTCCGAGCGCAAGCGAGGAATCTCAAAAAGATTCTTCATCGCCTTCGGCTCTTCAGAATGACATCAGGTTGCTAATTCTAGGCGATGGACCGGAAAGAAGAAAATTGGAGCAATTGGCACAAGATTTAGGCATTGAAGATAAAATTGAATTTTTAGGCCAAGTCAGCTACCAGAAAATCCCGGAATATCTTACACAAGCCGACATTTTCGTTCGCCCCTCGCGTTCCGAGGGCTTAGGCAGTTCATTTTTAGAAGCTATGGCGGCAGGACTGCCCATCATTGGTACATCCGTTGGCGGTATACCGGATTTCTTGATAAGTTATGATGCGGATAATGCTGATAAAATGCGGATGCCGCGGATGGCCGATAATGCGAACGGTTTTTTTGTAGAAGTGGATAAACCCAGAGATTTAGCCAATAAAATAAAGATTTTATTAGATAATTATAAACTAAGGAAATGTCTTGGAGATAATGGACGGAGATTGATTTTGGAAAATTACGACTGGAGTAAAATAGCAGAAAGGATGAAGCAAATTTTCAATAAAATGAATAAGAATCATCAGCAATCCGCAACATCCGCATCTAATCCGCATATCCGCATCTTGATAGCCACCGGTCTGTATCCTCCGGAAATCGGCGGCCCAGCCACTTATACGCGGCTTTTGGAGCAGGAATTGCCCAGGCGCGGTTTTCCGGTCGGCGTTCTGCCTTTTAGCATTGTCCGCGTATGGCCCAAAGTTATCCGGCATTTTATTTATTTTTTGAAGTGTTTTTGGCGGTCTTGGAGGAGTGACATAATTTACGCTCAAGATCCAGTGAGCGTAGGGTTGCCGTCAATGCTTGCGGCGCAACTTAGCAGGCGGAAATTCATTATCAGGGTAGCCGGCGATTACGCCTGGGAGCAATCTGTGGAGCGTTTCGGAGTCAAAGACGGCATTGATAAATTTCAGAGTCAAAGATACGGCTGGCGAACGGAGTTTCTTCGGACAATTCAGAAATTTGTTGTCGGCAAGGCGGATTTAGTCATAACGCCGAGCAGATATTTCCAAAAATTAGTTGCCGGCTGGGTTAAAAATCCCCAAAAAGTAGTTACTATTTATAACGGCGTACAACTAGATGAACCAATAACTAACAACCAACAACTAACAACTAAAACCATTATTTCTGCCGGCCGCCTAGTTCCTTGGAAGGGTTTTGACGTTTTAATTGAACTTATGAAGGGCTTGCCAGAGTGGCAGTTAGTTATTGTCGGCGACGGGCCGGAGAAAGAAAACCTCCAATTACTAATTACTAATTACCAATTACAAGATCGCGTTAAATTGTTAGGCGCCGTTTCCCGAGCCGAACTTTTAGACCATCTAGGTCGGGCACGGATATTTGTGCTTAATACTTCTTTTGAGAGTTTTTCTTTTCAGATTGTGGAAGCCATGAATGCCGGCGTTCCGGTCATTGCGACTAAAATCGGTAACTTAGATGAGATTGTTCAAAACGGGCAGGAGGGAATTTTAGTGGAGCCGAATAATAAACCCCAATTCTTAGCGTCGATAAAAAGTCTAGATGAAGATAAGAGTTTTCGAGAAGCGGTGATTAAAAATGCTTATAAGAAAGCCCAGCAATTTTCGATTGAAAATTGTGCAACGAAGTTGCTAGCAACTATCAATACTTTACATTATTGAAAGTCAACACTATGAAAGTATTAATGTTATCAACCGACGAGAAAGTTTTTGAATCCGGCTCTCCGGTTAGAGAACGTATGATAAGCTACGGCACCATGGTTGATGAGCTGCATATCGTTGTTTATACAAAACGAGAATCTAGAATTCAGAATCTAGAATTTAGAATTGGCAGAAACGTTTTAATTTATTCAACAAATAGCGCTTGCAAGTTTTGTTATTTTTTAGATGCTTATAAAATTGCTAAAAAAGTTATTCTAGATTCTAACTTCTATTTTCTAGATTCTATAATTACCACCCAAGACCCCTTTGAAACCGGCTTACTTGGCTATCTGCTTAAAAAAAAATTCGGCTTGCCGCTCCAGATCCAAATTCACACTGATTTTTTGAGCCCATATTTTTGGCGGGAATCAGTTAAAAACAAGATTCGTGTTTTGCTGGCCAAACGGTTAATTAAAAAAGCCGATGGTCTTAGGGTAGTTTCCGATCGCATCAAAAAATCTCTCCATGATTCAAGATTCATGATTCCTGATTCGCGAATTGCTGTTTTACCCATTTTCTTCGATAAAGCAAGATTTGAGCAAGCGGCGGCCAGAAAAGAATATAACGATGACTTTTTAATTTTAACCGTGGCTCGGCTGGAACCGGAAAAAAATTTGTTTCTGGCACTAGAGGCGGTAGCTGAAGTTTTACGTGAATATCCCAAGACGCGTTATGTGATTATCGGTTCCGGCAGTTTGAAGAATCAACTGGTGGATAAAATAAAATCTTTGGATGTTAGCGACCGAATCGAGATTAAACAAGTTAATACTTCTGATTTGCCATCGTGGTATAAGCGGGCGAATTTATTTTTACTCACCTCTAATTACGAGGGGTATGGATTGGCTGTTGTGGAGGCGGTTGCAAGCGGCCTGCCGGTAGTTATGACCGATGTAGGTGTTGCCATTGGAAGCGTTGTGCCGGTAGATAAAGCCGAGCCGCTAGTAGCGGCCTTGCGTAAATTGATTGAATCTCCGGAAGAACGCCGACTCGCGGTCGAACGGCAGAAACAATTTTTTAATAATTTGCCGACCAAAGCAGAGTATTTAAACCAAATGCTTGAATCATGGCAAAGTTGTTGTTCATAACGCAAAAAGTGGATCGGCAAGATGATTTACTGGGCATTTATCATCGTTGGATCGAAGAGTTGGCCGGGAGATTCGATAAGATTTCGGTTATTTGCCTTTATCAGGGCCGGAACGAATTACCGCAGAATGTCTATGTCTATTCGCTTGGTAAAGAAAAATATCATGATGCTGATGTGCGGATAAATGCTGATCAACGGATTGCGGATTCGAAGAATCAGCAATCAGCATCATCCGCATCTAATCCGCGGCATCCGCATCATATCAAGTCACGTTTTCTTTATCGCCTAATTTATATTTGGAGATTTTATCGTTATTTATGGTTGCTTAGACATGATTATAACACCGTTTTTGTTCATATGAATCCGGAATACGTCATTTTAGGAGGACTTCTTTGGAAACTCTGGAATAAAAAAATCATTCTTTGGTATGCCCACTACTTAGCTAATTTAAAACTGCGGGTCGCCGCGTTTTTTCCGGATTTAATCGTGACCTCGACGCGTTTAGCTTATCCGCTTAAAAGCAAAAAATTATTGGTGCTTCAGCAAGGAATAGATACCAGCCGGTTTAGACCGGCAAATCCCAAATCTCAAATCCCAAATCCCAAATTTAGAATTTTGTTTTTAGGCAGGATCGCGCCCGTTAAGCATATTGAGGTTTTACTCCAAGCGCTAGCCACATTAGAAAACTCCGGGAGGCAACCAATCACTCTCACCGTTGTCGGCGAGCCGACA
>Ga0213870_1000938_pt1 | contig 13482 bp, 15 predicted proteins | sample WICALVC2017_Meta_FD_160119 | JGI IMG/M metagenome (GOLD analysis project Ga0213870, IMG submission 160119) | Freshwater microbial communities from subterranean cave lake in Wind Cave National Park, South Dakota, United States - WICALVC2017 | ecosystem: Environmental > Aquatic > Deep subsurface >... | reverse complement strand
ATAAGGAGCGCTGTCAGTCAGGTTGAATGTAATGTTACCTACTGCTGTTGAACCTATTCCAACTCTGCAACCCCAACTAAAGCTGAAGCCAGCTGTAGAATTTTTGATGCAAACAACTTGAGTACTATTGAAATATGTAACATTAGTTATGTTGGCTGCAGCACCGCCATAGATATATTGGCTAAATTCATTCTTTGTTATAAGCATCAAAGTGAAGTTGTTTGAAGAGTCTAATCTAGTCTGGTTGCTAAAAGCAGTTGTAGGTGGTATTTGATCAGTTGATATGTTGAAATTCATGTGCCCACCTGATCCGCTGACATTAACAGAAATGTTGCCTGGTCCAAAACCAACAGGCACTGCACAGTGCCAGAACTGTGTTGCTGTAGTGTTTTTAATGCAGTATATTGGGTTGGCTTGTGCTGTATTGTTTACGTATGTAACATTTGTTACGTTTGAGAGTGGATTCGGACTTTCTATTATATTTCCAAAGTTGTCCAAAGTTCTGACACGGATTGAATACAGAATATTTCCTAAAACTGTTGTTTGCGTGGCATTGGTTCCACTTGGCAGAGTAAAGGCTGTTGCATTAGTGCTGTTCAAGAAACCTGATTCATCGCTTACATTGAAGGAAATATTCTGTAATCCTGCAGACAGAGAAACAGGACAACCCCAAACAGAGGTGTTGGTTGCATTCTTGAAACAGTTCAGTCCAGCACCAGAAGTTCTATAAGTGACATTAGTTACATTTACTACAGCAGTTGGGCTATAAACCAAAAGACTTGTTTCCGTGTTTGCTACAGCTAGAACTGTATAATTGAGCGTCATGTTGTATACAACTTGGTTGCTATATCTCGCTGGTAGGTTTGCGAGAACAGTGGAGTTTGTTGCGTTCATGTAACCGCTTGTTTGAGAAGTGTTTACGTAGACTGGGAAGCTGATATTATTTGCTACGTTGGAAGTTGCATTGCACCCCCAGAACTGCCTGTTAGTTGTGTTCTGCGTACATTCGATGATGTTGCCTGCTACAGGAGGACCTCCCGCTAGAGTTGTGTTCCACGTGACATTATTAACAATCGTTCCTCCCAATTCAAACATGTCCTGACTGATCGTTCTAACAATAACTGTGTAATTCGGTTTCAATACTAGACTCAACTGTGTTGAATCGTTTATGTACTGTCCGATAGTTGTGTTGGCTTCCAAAAATCCACCTGGTGTTGTGTTTATGAAAACTGGATTCAAGTTGCCTGAAGTTGGAGTATTTGTGTAGTTTGTTGCGTTTATTGCCCAGTACAAGAATCCATCGGCGGTTGAGTTTACATCATTCAACCCCCCATCTATTGCAAATACAGAATAGTTTTGTGGTGGTGTTCCACCCGTTGCATTCACATACAAAGTGAATCCTGGGATGTTTATTCCAAACTCGCTGATAGTTCTGACTTTCAAAACGTACAACAGCGCCCCAGTACAATTGTAAATGTTTGTGCTGTTTGATCCGCTTGTGTTACCACATGAGTTTGCGTTGTCAGTCCCGTTTCCGAACCAAACTTCTGTTATGTTGAATGGATTTGGTGTGACAACAACTGTCCTGTTGACAAAACCTGTTCTCGCCAAGCTGATGTTGATGCCAGAAAGCGGAACCACACCAGTTGCGTTCGCTGCAATATAAGTATCGTTGTTGCTGCCAAAAGAAATTTCTGTAGCATAAGTTACGAATGTTCTGTTGATTCCGATCTGGCCGTTGAAAACATCTGTGCTGCCAGTTCCGAAAGCACCCAGATTCAGTTCGTTATATCCAAAAACTTTTATTGTGTAGTTCAATGCAGGTCCAGCTATGTAATTCTGTACCGCACTTGCTCCATCTTCGAAAACAACAATTTGCTGCCTGTCATCGTTCGTGGAATTTGTATTAGTGAAATTAGTGATCACATAACCGGTTTTGTTAACTGCGAAAACGCCTGTCCCTGAAAAGTTGAGGTACGCTTCATTCGATAGGTATGATGCATTTACAATTTGGAAGTTTGGCCACAATGGGTCATCAGTCCCTGAATCGTATGCAATAAAGCTTGTGTTCGTTGGTGCAAGAGGCAGAGTTGAACCGAATTGGTTTTCTGCTCTAACTCTGATTGTAAAGTTGAGTCCGCCGCATGTGGAGTTTGATCCGAACATTACAGGCGTAGTGCAGTTTGCCGCACGACCAGTGCCGCCGTAACCGGCTTGAGCCAGATTAGCTTGTCCCATAAATGTAATGTTAGTGGTGTTCGTGCTGCTGGAGTTCAATTGGACGCACGGAGTCTTTACGTAGCCTGACTTGTTTGCCTGCACGTACACGCCGGTCGTTGTGCCGATCGGATTCAGCGAAACCTGAATTGAGTTAGTTCCTGGCGGTGTTGTGTTCCTGAGCAACAACTCGGAGTCAGAGCATGCTGCAGTACCGGTTGTCACATTGTACAATGAGATTGTTATGTCGCCCCACGTCCTTGTCGTGTTCAGCTCGTCCAAAACAGTTATGTTGATTCCCTGCGCACCGCTGTTGTTCATAATAACTAAATTCGAGTTCGGCGAGCCGGATGCATATGAAATAATTTTATTTGGTGCACGCAGAAAATCGCTTGCACGCGAAACAGTAAAGCTGTAATTAGTTACGGACCCTGTCAACTTTGTATTGAAAAATGCAGATTCTAATAAGAACAAACCGTCCCCCCATTCCGTGTTGTTTACAATTGTTGTTGAGTTTGTGTTGTTAGAAACAATTAGTGTAGCCTGCGCATCTGTTTGCGGACTGTTACTATTTGATGCCTGTCTGACATCAAAACCAATATCTCCGTTGTCTAAAGCTATAGTGAATAGATTTCCTTTCTCGGTATCGCTTCCACTAACTTCACTCGCCCATCCCCATGTTCCATTTCTCGAATTTGTCGGACTTGCAACTGTTATAGACAACCTGCCTGGTGTTGTGGTAATCGAAGCTGTTGTCCATCGTAATGCTTTGCCAACAGACGCACCAATCTGACAAGAACCCGCCTGACCAGAACCAAAATCATTATCACATGCAATCGAACCTCCGCCTGTTGTTACGCTGGCAGCAGTTATGTTCCAACCAACAGGAACGGATAAGTTAAAGTTAACAACCGTACCGCCGCTTGAGGTAATCGACAAGTTCATTGTTGTCGACGCGCCGCCGGCAGTTAAAATTCTCTTTCCTACTGTACCATCAGTTGTGTCATGCCAGAACACCGTTGTTGTATGTGCTGCAAGTACTTCTTGAACATATTGATGAACAAAGAAAGTTACGAGAGCAATAACTGTGATAACAAGTCCCCATTTTCCAATTTTAACTAGACCTTTTCTGAGGTTTCTACCCAACTTTTCACCGCCTAAATACTACAAACGTTATAAATCTTTTGCAAACTGTTAATAAATTTTTGTTTTTCGACATAAATAAAGCTTTTCTTTCTTCTAGCTGCCAAATTTCTTCTCCAAAAATAATTTTATATTGATAGAAAATACAAGAATTCGAATGCAAAAAATCAAAAAAATCAGTATTTTCTCTTTCGGGTAGTAACTTAAGAAATTTTAATCTATTTTTGGCTTGTATCTGTTCAAAAGCATGGGTATGAAATAATTAAGAAAGTAAGCATGCAGCTGGAAATGAAGGTGAGTCCAGGAGAAATCTGCCCTTTTCTTAGATCGTTAAAAGAGAGGAAGTTCATAAAGGTCAGTAGTAGAGAAAGCAGAGATAAGAAGGTATATAGACTTACAAAAGATGGCAGGGTATTTGTCAAAAATGCTATAGACAGATTTGCAGGTGTGATAAATCTTGCAGTTGAACCGAGAATAATTGTCTGTGCGCATTGTGGGTGTGAAATATACAGAGGGGGACATAAAGAAAAAATAAAAGGAAGATTATTAGTTTTCTGTTGTAAACATTGTGCTGAAAGTTTTAAAAGAGAAAAATAATGCTCCTGCGGGCATGTAATTTTTGAAATTTGGTGGCGTTGAAAGAGCTTCGATTTTATATTACCATTACAAAATTAACGAAAAGCGAATATTTAAATAGAAAGTAATGGTAAATGAATTTATGAGAGTTATAAAGAGAAAGAAGGGAAACACAGAATATTTCTATTTGCAGCATTCGTTCAGGCAGAATGGCAAAGTGGTTACCAAAGAAATTTATCTAGGAAAGCGTTTACCGAAAAATATTGACGAGATTAAGAAACGGATGCTGGTTGAAACTAAGAAAGCCATTTATGACAAGCTGAAAAAAATAAAGAGACATTTCCAAAAGGAATGGAAAAGATATCCCCAGTCGGCCAAGAAAAAAGAACTGCAAGAGGTAGCAATAGCTTTCACATACAATACTAATGCCATAGAAGGTTCCACCATAACGCTGGAAGAGGCAAGAGAAATAATTGAAGACAGGGTAGCTCCTAACAAGCCTTTGAAAGATATCAGAGAAACAGAATCTCATGCAAAAGTTTTCTTTGACATGTTGAAGACCAGTGAAAAGGTATCCAACGATATTCTACTAAAGTGGCATTCGGAAATTTTTGGCGAGACAAAAAGGGATATCGCTGGGAAGTTTAGAAAATATCTTGTTAGAGTTGGAAATTATATCGCTCCCGATTGGAAGGATGTAAAAAATCTCATGGAGCAATTGGTGGAATTTGTAAACGAAACTAAGGTTAATCCCGTCGAACTTGCTGCTAGAGCGCATTACAGGTTTGAAAAGATACATCCGTTTGGAGACGGCAATGGAAGGATTGGCAGACTTGTAATGAATTACATACTTTGGAAAAACGGTTATCCTATGATAATCATAGAATACAAAAATAGAAGATTTTACTACAAGGCTTTGCAAAGAGGCGAAGAGAGTTTTGTGAATTATTTCATCCGGAGATACATTTCTATCCACAAGAAAAGAATATCAGGAAGATGACTGCTAATTTACAAAAATAAAAGAAATGCTCCCGTAGTATTCTTCAATATGTGATTAACGTTTATCTACTTCCATTCGTCATCCTTAAATAAGGGTTTGATAATATGAAACGATGCATCTGGCCAGGAGAAGACAAAAATATGATAGATTATCACGACAAGCAATGGGGAAATCCTGTACATGAAGACAGAAAACTTTTTGAGTTTCTTCTTTTGGATGCATTCCAAGCAGGACTTAATTGGTCGATAGTCTGGAACAAAAGATCGAATTTCAAAGAAGCATTTGACAATTTCAACCCAAAGAAGATCGCTAAATACGACAAAAAAGATTTCCTTCGCCTTCTAAAAAATAAGGAAATAATAAGAAACAGAGCAAAAATAACGGCTGCAATAATAAACGCTCAAAAATTTCTTGACGTAAAGAAAGAATTCGGAAGTTTCAACAGATACATATGGCAGTTTACAAATCATAAAACTATTCACCACAAACTTAAAAAAATGAGTCAGATACCAAGCAAAACTGTTGAATCGGAAGCAATGAGTAAAGGTTTAAAAAAACGAGGATTCAAGTTTGTCGGCCCCACAATTTGTTACGCTTTTATGCAGGCAGCAGGCATGGTAAATGATCATACGATAAATTGTTTTCGCTATAAGAAACTTAGTAAACCTTAAATCTTTAAATTGAATCATTTTAGATATGAGTTTAGAAAAAAATTACCCAGTAGTAAAAGGTACATATTTAGAATTTAATATTTCTATTTATCATTCTGAAGGTTTTCTTTCAGATTCTACTCCAGTTAAAATAACTCATAAAAAAGACAAGATTGATCCAGTAACTATCCTTATAGGAAGCCTTCGATCTTTTGATGGTAATCGTAGTAGAGTTATGGAAGATTATCTTAGACCTTTAATTACAGAAGCTACAAGAAAAGGATTCAAAGTTAATAATCTTGATGGGCTTTGTAAAAAAATAGCATATTTGTATTCTCATAGATAATTTAAATTTTCTATTGCTCACGCAGGGATTTGAAATTTAAAGTTGTGCTCCCCATGGGATTCGGACCCATGTTACCTGCTCGAGAAGCAGGCGTCCTTTCGGCATCTATGAATTAACCGGACTAGACGAGGGGAGCTTTTCTAAATCTAATAAAATTATTAATATATTTAGGGTTCTTAAATTCTATTTCATTGAAATACCTTAAAACTTCTATCTTCCTGCCAAGTGTACATTGACCTATTGAAAATTTTTTAGTCCAACCAGATTTCCTAATTGTCCATTTGGTTGGATGAAAACCTAAAATCTTCATAGCCAGTGAAAAACTTTGTCTCAGGGAATCTATCCCACTTACAAATCCAATACGTGGGTAACTACTATTTAAATTAACAGGATAAACAAAACCATCTGTGTCGATAAGTCCTCTAATACATCTCTTCAAAAATAAATTGTTAGATAAAATCCAATCAGGAATTTTAACTTTATTTTTACTTTTTCTTCCTGATGGAAACCCATAATCAATAAGAATTCTAGCGACCTTTTTTGAATTTATACAAATAAACATTTCATTCTTTATTTTATGGTTTTTTTCATAGACTTTAACATCGAATGTTTTTTCGAATAATGGTTTCACCCATTTCAACAAATAATCTCTGTCATCATTTTTATGACCAGATATCCTTATTTGGCAGATTGTGCCGTGATTTGTTATGTAGAGATTTCCATCACCTAGCATGATTCCAATTATTTCAGCTAAATCTCTTTTGTTCATATAAAACACTTTATTTAATAAGACTAGACGACGGGAGCGTGCTTATATTCTATTAAATCCTGCGATCCTTTAATAGATTTCAGTCTTTCTAGTACTTGCTTAGGGTTGTGTATACGTACTTTATTCCCTCGGCTTGCATTTTTAAGTTCATAATCAGCTCCTGCTTGATTCAAAATTATCAGTAAGTAAGTACCAATCCAAGAAGATTGATTATAGCGTGCTGAAGATTTCTGAAAACCCATCCTCTCGGCCAAATACCTTGGTCTGATCGAACAAACTGTAGGCACGATTTTGTGTTTCTGTTGATTCGCTTCCAGATTATCATCTAAATAATCTATTAAACTATCCAGTACAACGTCTATTTTTGTTACGCGAGGTACATTTCCTAAATTTTCCATAATCTTAAGAATACCTATAAAAATATAAAAGTGGGCCCGAGGGGATTTGAACCCCCACGATCAGTTCCGAAGACTGACAGGCTATCCTGGTTACCTCACGGGTCCCTAATATCTCTTGGTAGCAGACAATTAATAAAGTTGCAACAAATATTTAAACAAAAAACCCACTAAATACTATTATGAACAGAGCTGTGCCGACTTCCCTTGTTATTTTGCTCGTATTCATCGCTGCTGGTATTGTTATAATTTCTCAGAATTTAAGTGGTGGAATAATTCCAAATGAAATTGCAGGAGGAGTAAGAGTCGGATGTGCTGACAATGATGGTGGCTCGGATCTCTACACTAAAGGAACTTGTTCTGATAGATTTGGTACCTTTACTGACTATTGTGCTGCTGGTACATTGATTGAATATAATTGCGGAATAAACAACAAGTGTACAGCTTCCTACCAATCATGCCCACAGGGTAATGTGTGTAGTGATGGAACTTGTGTCCAAGCAAACAATAACCCACCAACTGTTTCAATTACAATCTCCCCAACAAAACCAACTATCAGCTCTCAGATAACGTTTACGGCCATTGCATCTGATGATGTTGAATTAAGACAGATTGATATTTATGTGGACAATGCCGACACACCTTATACTTGTTCTGCGTCAGGTACTTATGACACATGCCTCTACACAGGTGGACCGTATTCAATAGGCTTACACAGCTTTAACGCGATAGCTACTGATAGTTCATACCAAACAAGTGATACTGGAACTGTGGACTTCGACGTTTCGGCTAGTTGATCAGTGAGCTGTAAACTTAGCGACACCTATTTTGGATGCAAAAGCTCAATCGGGTACCGACAACTTTAAAAACTTCGGGTTCCTAATTTCTTTTATGAAGATTATGAAGGTATTTGACAAGAAGGTAGGCGATACTGAGTACTACAAATACAGGATTAATTTACCAAAAAAAATAGCGGAAGATTCTAATTTATTGGGAAAGGAAGTTAAGGTCAGATTATATAAAGGAAAAATAATCATTGAAAAGGAATAACTATTTTTTGCATTTAGTTAGACTTCTTCCCGTTCTAAATTACTAACAATCATGATTTCACATTTATCTATTCGGGCACCGAAAGATTTATATACTTCGGGTGCCGAATATATAGTATGACTGAAGAAATAAAGTGCATACACTGCGGGAGTACGAATAGTTACAAGAAGGGTTACCGCAAAACCTTGCATCGGGGGAAAGTACGGAAATACTATTGTAAGAATTGTAATAAGTTCTTTACTCATGATGACGGCTTTTATCAAATGAGAAACAAGCCGGAAATAATCACGATGTCAATCGATATGTACGTCTCTAACTTGTCGAGCAGGAAGATGAGAAACCAATTGAAAAGACATTTTGACCATAAGATAAGTCATGTTTCTATTTTGGATTGGGTAAGAAGATACACTTTGAAGGTTCACAAATTCATAGAAAATCAAGGCTACAATCTGGGATCAAGATTCTATGCAGACGAAACCATGATAGACTGTGAAGGCAGAAAAGACAGATTTTGGTGCTGTCGTGACTGGGATACAAGACTTATTACAGGTGTGCATTATAGCTTATCTGCTAATCCAGTTGAAGCACAGGAATTTCTAAAGAAAGCAATCGTCAAAGGGAAGCCAAAATATATCCAAACTGATGCAGGAATGTTTTACCCACGAGCGTTTAGAAAACTTTTCTATTCCAATAAAATTGGAGGCTTAACAGTAGAACATAGAATACAAAACTATCAAACAAGTAGAATTCACAATTACAGGATTGAAACAGTATTTATGAAGATCAAAGACAGAGTTCTTGATTTTAGAGGCCTAAAAGCGCTATGGTCTGCCCCTATTCTGATGAATGCAATAGTTATTCAACACAACTTTATAGAAAATCACTGTACAACTAACGAAGTTCCGTGTGAGAAAGCTGGGGTTAATTTAAGATTAGGAGAGAATAGATGGCTGGACTTGATTAGATTAAGCAGTAAAGTAAATTCTGGATGAAAATAGTTGACAAATTATGGGAAAAATAAGGAAGCAAATTGTTTTGCATAAATTACCGTACCTATGATAAAAAGACCGGCAAGCATAAGGACCACTGCAGAAATTCTCATTATTTTATGACTCGATTCCTGAAGAAAATAAATTTTTACAGAACCAACAAGAAGTGAAGCCGTCAGCATCAAAGCCGCCATTGTCAGAGAATAAATAACAAATGCAAACAGGGCGGCATTAAATCCGCTTGCCAACGCTAGAATAATTAGCCCGGCCATTATAGGGCCTGTGCAACCGATATTTCCCAGATTATATCCAAAACCGTAGAAAAAATAATTTGAATATCCTTTTTTACGGAAAGTTAATCTTTGACTTACTTCTTTAAACAGCTTTCCTTGTATTGAGACATGGAAAAACTGAAGGACACCAAGGATAAATAAAATGCTACCCACTATCGCTCTTATAGTTAAAGTTACGCCTGCAAGCTGACCGCCTGCCGAGATAGAAAAGGCAGACCCTATACCAAGCCCGATAAATGCAATAATTATACCAAGTATTCCATTGAATGCAATCAATCCTAATGACGCAGAAACTCCATTTTTTAAAATAGTTCCCTTCTGCTTTTGCTTATCTTTCGTGTACAACGACAGATAAGCGGGAAGCAAGCCAAAAGAGCATGGTGAAAAGAACGTAGCTAGGCCTGCGAATACCGCAACGATAACAATCGGCAACGTGCCAAGCGTAGTCATGTTTTGTGCGAATGCAAGAAAGCCGAAGTAACCCAAAATGGTTATAATTATCAAAATGGTAATAAATGTAAAATATGTTCCGGCTTGTCCTTTTGAAACTTTCTCAGAGCCCTGCACGTCGCTTTTCAAAACTTTGCCATTTGATTTTCCTTTTCTAATATTATAGTTCCAGACCATAGAAAGTAACATTAGTACAAAAGCAATCCAGTAAAGAGGCTCTGACATAAAGACGTAGATGCTGCCATAGATGAGCAGGGAGCTTATAATTACAAGGCTAAATGGACCTAACTTTTGATGGAATTTATAGGAAATGTAAGATGTAATGATAGTAAACCCAAGCACAACGATTAGCAGAATCTGATAAAAGCTTGCTGGTATAGTTAGAAGGACTCCAAGACCGATAGACTGAAACATGAAAGTTATAAGCGGGACAGAACCTGAAGTCGCAACACCCATTGTGCCCATAACTGTCCCTCCTGCCGCAGCTGTTGCTCCCATCTGTGCCATACATGCGAGAGATGTGCAGCAGGAGCATACATGCGCAACCCCTATTCTCGTATCTCCTGTTTTCATAAATATCACACCTTGCTTTTAATTCCTTGGTGCAGATACCAATGCAACATTCGCACTAGGGACAAATTCCGCCACTGCAGCATGGCTCTCTCTTTTCAATATTCTCTGTCATTGTTCATTACCTCCATCGTTTTTACTTTTACATCCACACAGGTATTCACAAAATTCTTCTGTGTGATTATCAATAAGTTCCATCAGTGGTTTGATGGTCTTTTTATTGAGAGAATAGACCCTTTCTTTTCCGTTTTTTTCAACGAAAACAAAACTACATCTTTTTAGTATCGCAAGATGATGTGATACGGTAGTTTGATTGCACTTTAAATTTTCACAAATCCGACTTACATTTTTTGGCCCTTTTCTTAGTAGATTTATAATGTCTAGTCTTTGGTTATTCGCCAAAGTTCCAAAAAATAGTTTATATGGTTTTTTTAACATATGCATATTTTACATATATGTTATATTTAAATCTTTCGGTAACAAGACCAACCGCCAGATAAATCTCGTCTAAAAAACCACTAATTTAGGTGACGTTTACTTTACAGCTCATTGATCAGTAAACTATTTATATTGACTGAGCATTCTATAGTATTGGGTGAACCGGTCAGGTAGCTTCGCTCTGCTGTAAAAGACAGAGTGAGGAAGTTCCGTCCACCTTTAGAGGATGCCTGTATAGGTTGGCTGAGAAGCCAGTGTTGATATCAGAAACGATACCTCTTCGGAGGATGAAACGGATCGACACTCCTGTGAGGTGCAAGCTTTAGCGCTTAGACAAATGCTACCCAAACATAAGACGGACTATGGCTGGCACGCCCTTTTTATTTATTAAATGATAAAGTGAGAATATGGCTAGAGACGACAAAGTTTACATGCCCTCGGGAATGGGAGGATTAATTAGATATCCTGACGAGGAAACTGAAGTAATAAAATTGAAACCTAAGCATGTTGTTGGAATTGTTAGTTTTGTTGTAATTTTTGAACTAGTCCTAAGGCTTTTATTTTAAAAATAATTTATTTTTTGATTTTTCAAAAAGTTATATTGAATCAGCACGTTTTATTATAGGGTGAAAAATTGATTTTCCTAGGTCCAGCAGGTATACCTATTGCTTCTAAAGAACGAAGTAGTATTGCTGGAATAAAAACTGTCAAAGAACTTGGACTAAATGCTATGGAAGTGGAATTCGTGCGTGGGGTAAACATGTCTCCGGCTACGGCTGATGAAGTTGGTGAAGTTGCTAAAGAATTCAACATTAGAATGTCTGTCCATGCTCCTTATTTCATCAATCTCTGCTCAGAAAAAAAATCAACTATTGAAGAAAGCAAAAAAAGAATTTTTGACTCGGCTGATAGAGCAGAAAGAATGGGTGCGGATGCCATAGCAATACATGCTGCATACTATTCTGGACTGACTCCTCAACAAGCTTATGAAAAACTTAAGGAAGGATTTCATGATGTACTGGATAAGATGAAAGAAAAAGGAATAAAAAACGTGAAACTTGGTATAGAAACCATGGGCAGATCAAGTCAGTTCGGGAGTTTAGATGAAGTTATAAAATTCTGTAAAGAAGTTAAAGGTGTCGTACCATACATTGACTGGGCACATGTTTTTGTTAGAGGTAATGGAGAAATCAATTACTCAGCGGTTTTTGACAAAATAAAAATCCTGAAATTGAAACACATAAATTCCCATTTTGAAGGAGTGAAGAAGAACAAGAAAGGGCAATTTGTTGACGTGCATGTACCTATTGACAATAATCCTCAGTTTGAACCTCTTGCAAAGGAAGTTTTGAAGAGAAAGGTCGATATAACGATAATTTCTGAGTCTCCTCTTTTGGAGCAGGATAGCCTAAAAATGAAAAAAATTCTTGAAAAATTAGGGTACAAATTTGAGTAATTGATATCTTATCAAAAAATCAATATTAGTTTAATGAGAAATCTTGGTGTCAGCACTGTAGTTGCATATTTGTTTGTGTTTGTAATATCGCTTAGCCTCTTATCTATAGTTTATGTATACGTCACTCCGTTGTTTGCAGACTATAAGTCACAGAGTGAATTCGAATACATGATAATCCAATTGCAGAAGATTGATGACAAGGTAAGAATTATAGCTAGGGGTGGTTTGGGCTCTAGGGACAGCTTGAGCATGTCGTTAAGCCAAGGTGCAATGGAAGTGGCTGACATAGGAGACAGAATCGATTTTATAATTGCTAGTAACAGATGCCTGTCATCTAAAAATGTTAGCGGCTTTTTTTATGAATTTGTGAAAATTGGCGGCTGTCAAAATAAAGTAATATTGAACTATACCAACGTCAATATAACCAACAATGGAACTTTCCAGGGTTCTTTCAGAGTGACAATTGAGAATTTAGGTTTCAGCAACAACAAGCCTCTTATAAAAGTGAGTTAATATGCCTGCTATATCCTTAGAGCACATATTGACAACTCTGGTAATCCTCAACATAGCAGCCTTTACCGTGATTATTTTCACTGGCTTTAATACTCAGATCTCTACTCGGTATAAAAATGCTACAATCAGGAATATTGTGAGTGACGTCTCTCGTGCTATTGCAAGCACTTATGTTGATGGTGTGACAAGCGATTTCCAGCCAGTTGCTAACACTAGTAGTGTAATAGCAGTTACAAAACTGGTTCTTCCAGAGAAGATATTATCTGTTGGTTATATTCTGAAGGTTAACAATTCGACGAAAACTGTTTGTGGAACGATAGATACTGGTACCATATGTAATGAAGTAATGGGAATTCCTCTAGGATTTACCATAATAGATAATATTATACAAAACAAAACTCTAAATATCACCTACTGGAGGGAAAATAGTTTCATGGGCGAGAGCATTGGTTGGAGAGTAATTGATCACATTGTGGTAGATTAAATGGCAAAAGAAGCTACTAATTTTAGAAAGTACTTGGTTGAAGCCGCTGAATTAGATGAGGCTATAGATTTTGGAAAAAAAGAGAAGAAACACGATACTGAAATATATGATGCTGAAAAGAAAGAAAAAACACAAAAAGGAAA
>Ga0213870_1000937_pt1 | contig 13491 bp, 10 predicted proteins | sample WICALVC2017_Meta_FD_160119 | JGI IMG/M metagenome (GOLD analysis project Ga0213870, IMG submission 160119) | Freshwater microbial communities from subterranean cave lake in Wind Cave National Park, South Dakota, United States - WICALVC2017 | ecosystem: Environmental > Aquatic > Deep subsurface >... | reverse complement strand
CCCTTATTGAACATCCTAATGATTACGATTTCGTTACCAAATTTTCTAAAGCTTTTGTCACTTGCCGTGTCCGCACGGCGAGTGACCAGTCAAAGTTTTTTGAAAGGGCTTGGGAAAACTTTTGTTCACAAAAGTTTTCCCAAATCTTTCTCTAAAAATCACAGCCTGGGACAGGCCCTACTTTAAAATCAGGAAGTAATTCTAAAACTGCGTTTCGTACAAATGTGCGCTCATAAATATCTTTATCCACCAAAGTATCATTCCAGATAAGAATGTCTAAATCAATCACGCGGGGTCCGAATTTGTTTTTGGTTTTGACGCGACCCAAACGTTTCTCCAAATCCTTGAGATAATTTCTAAAATCTTCCTGTTCCTGATTGGTCTCCACTAAAAAAGCACTGTTTAAAAAATCAGGCTGCTGTAGAAAACCAATCGGTTTCGTCTGAACCAAGCGACTACAACGAAGTAAGGTTTGCTCTTGAGCTAAAATTTTCTGGGCTTCGGCAATAAAACGCTCAGGCTCAATGTTTGATCCCACACCAATCACTACACGATTCATTAGATATTCTCGGAGACGGAGAGGAGGAACAAAGATGGATGAGGGGAAATGAGGAGGAAAGTGGGAAAACTTTTGTGGACAAAAGGTTTCCCAGACCCTTTCAAAAAACTGTGACTGGGGAACAAGCTATGCGCCTTCGGCGTGGGTAAAATTGAAGACGGGGGACTCCTCTCCTTCAAAAAAATTTTCCCATTCGCACGCCGAAGGCGCATAGCCTGTCACGGCGAGTGACAAATTCTACCCGTCTCATTCCCATCTCCCCCCTATCATTTCTACGAACGCTGACCGCTTACTTCGATAGATACTGATTTCGAAAAACGCAGGGCATGTGGTTTGTCTACTTCTACGGTTGCGTTTAATACTAAAGGGTCTTGAAGAATGATTTGGAGGATTGAAGCTGCCAATTTTTCTAAAAGATAGAACTCTGAATTTTCCACATGCTGGATGATTTTTTTGGTGATAGAACGGTAATTTAAAGCAGAAGTTTCGGCATTTGTCTCCAGGGCTTTTTGTAAATCAGTAACGAGGGTCACGTTCACAATCAAGTCTTGTTTGTTTACGCGTTCTTCGGGATTGATGCCAATGATAGCACGCAGCCTCAATTTTTTAATTCGGATCGTTCCTTCCATTCGCTTATTTTGAAGCATCTTCTATCGCTTTTTTGATTTTATTTTCGATCTCGATCATGATCTTTGGGTTTTCGTCCATAAAAAGTTTTGATGCTTCACGGCCTTGACCGATTTTAACTTCGCCGTAGGTAAACCAGGACCCTTTTTTATCGAGTACTTTATGTAACACCCCTAAATCAATCACTTCTCCGACTTTGGAAATTCCGCGGTTGTAATCAATTTCAAATTCCGCGTTGCGGAAGGGAGCCGCCAATTTATTTTTAACGACTTTCACTTTGACTCTATTTCCCAGCACCGTATCTTCGGCAGAATTTTTGATCATTTCACTTTTACGAATATCAATGCGCATGGAAGCAAAAAACTTGAGTGCGCGTCCACCCGTCGTTGTTTCTGGATTTCCAAACATCACACCGATTTTTTCACGGATCTGGTTGATGAAGATGACGCAGGTTTTACTTCTTGAAATCGCTGCAGTAAGTTTTCGCATAGCCTGTGACATCATGCGCGCATGCAGTCCCACGAATTTATCTCCAATTTCTCCATCCAATTCTGTTCTCGGAGTGAGTGCTGCCACTGAGTCTATCACTATCACGTCTACCGCATTACTACGGACTAAAGTCTCCACGATGATCAGAGCATCTTCCCCGCAATCGGGCTGAGAAATCAAAAGCTCTTCTATCTTCACGCCAATTTTTTTAGCGTAGCTCGGATCCACCGCGTGTTCCGCGTCAATATAAGCCGCCAAGCCACCGGCTTTCTGAGCGTTTGCAACGACGTGTAACGCGAGTGTGGTTTTGCCGGAAGATTCAGGACCGAACACTTCTATAATGCGTCCCTTGGGCATCCCGCCGATTCCCGTCGCCACATCCAAAGACAGAGATCCCGTGGAAATCGCTTCCACTTTAATGAAATTTTTGGAGCCCAGCTGCATGATTGACCCGGGGCCGAATTGTTTTTCGATGGCAGCCAGAGCCGTATCAATCATGCGAGTGCGTTCTTTGATGTTCAATCCACGGCTGGTCTCAGTAGATTTTCCATCAAGCACTGCTACTATAGGTGTCGCAGATAGGGAGCTTTCTTTCAATAATACACTCATAAAAATATCCTTTTTTTTTGGAAATTACACAAGAATGACAGATCATTCAATTCATTTCTAGAGCGCCTTTGCCTATCAGGCCGTCTACAGTTATTGCACGGCTTCCTTGAAATTTCAGGAGCGCAGCCTCACTTTCATGTCCCCAGCGTCCATCCGCCTTAATAGTCAGAAACCCTAGTTCGATCAATCGCTTTTGGCAATGGAGGATTTTACTTTGGGAACATTTACTTTTATTCAAAGAAATTCGGTTTGAATAAAACGACGCGCTCCATTTGGCAAGTTTTTTCACGTCCCCCCAGCGGTCTTTGCTTTTCATTACGACAATGATCATCGGAGTTTTACCTGTTGTGTATCCTGCGAAACAACGGCCAGCAAGATCAGTGAACCCCGTTTTTCCATACACGAGAGGATGGAAGTTCTCGATCAACAGTTTGTTTCGATTCACAAGTTTTGTGTTTTTCTTTTTGGCGCCTGCGGCTTTGTAATGGGGACGCAAAAACATTCTGTACTTGGTGGATAGCATCTGATGGATCATCGGGTAGCGGCTCGCTGCCTCCGTAATCCGTGCCATATCGCGCGCGGTCACAAACTGTTTATCATTCGGAAGGCCATGCGCATTTTCGAAATGACTGTGCGTGGCTCCAATCTTTTGGATTTTTTGGTTCATGAGAAGGCTGAATTTGGCTTCTGTTCCAGATCTGCGCACAGCCAACGAATGTGCTACGTCATTGGCACTTCGCATGAGTAGTCCATACAGCAAATCCTCCACACTATATTTTTCTCCTTCCCGCACATGCAATTTGTATGGAGGAATGTTTTTGACAGATGCGGGAATCGTGATTTGATGGGTGAGAGGCCATGAATCTAAAAGAACCATCGCAGTCAACAGCTTTGTGGTAGAAGCCGGTGGAGTAGGAGTGTCAGCCCCTTTTTCATAAATCCACTGCTTCGAGGTCAAATCAAAAATGACCGCATACTTCGCTTTGACAGTAGGGGCAGCAGCCGTCTGTTTCATGGTAACGCTCGCAAAACATATTCCCAGACAACTCAAAAAATATAGAAAATCCCGAAACATGACTATGCACTTTTACAGTGTTTTTAAGAGATATTCAACTTTAGAAAAAGAAGATTGCTGGGATATGGGGGAACTTTTGTGAACAATGGTTCGACAGGCTCACCACGAGCGCCCCAGATAAAGTTTTTTGAAAGGGTCTGGGAAAACTTTTGTTCACAAAAGTTTTCCCAATTCCCTCTTCCATTTGCTACTATCTGAACTGCAATCAATTGACAAGTGTATCAGGAAGATGTAGGTCTTAAATATGGAAATCAAACTTGCTAAAGCAATGGGCACTTGTTTCGGCGTTCGGGATGCGCTCAACGCTGCTCTGGAACACAACGAACAGCAAGATCTAACGATCGCGGGGCAGTTAGTGCACAATCCGCAAACGGTGCAGAAACTTCGCTTACAGGGTATTCAGATGTTGGACAATATTGACGCCCTAGACCAGATTGAGACAAAAAAAGTGATGATCACCGCGCACGGCGCTTCGGAGCGGATCAAGCAGTCGCTTCGAGATCGTGGGCTGGAAGTGGAAGATGCCACCTGCCCCCTGGTAGAAAAAGTTCACCGCACTATCAAAAATATGGTGCAAAAAGGTTTGTTTCCAGTGGTCATCGGACAGAGAAACCACGTTGAAGTGAAGGGCATTGTGGGCGATTTAGACGCGTATTATATTGTGCATACGGAGGCAGATCTTGACGGGCTCGATCGTTTGGGTAAAACAAGGCTGGGCATTGTGTCTCAAACCACCAATCAATGCGAAGTCGTGGAAAAACTCGTTGAAAAAATTAAACAACTTCCAAGCATTGAATCTGTTGAGTTTGTGAACACCGTTTGTAAACCCACTAGAGACCGCCAAAAGGCGGCACATGAGTTGGCTAACGAAGTGGATCTCATGATTGTGGTGGGGGGCTACAACAGTTCCAACACCAAAAAGCTCCTCAAAGTGTGCGAAGAAAAAAATGTGGAAGGCCGCCACATCGAAAACGCCACTGAGTTGAATCCTTCATGGTTCCAGGGCAGACAAAAAGTGGGGATCACTGCAGGAACCTCCACGCCAGAAGACGTGATTCAGGAAGTACACGCCCGCATCCAAGACATCGCAAAGTCACTCGATCACTCGCTGTAGCAGGCAACGTTGGGAGCAGGGAATTTTTGTCGTTCCAAGTGATTATTCCCCAGTCAAAGTTTTTTGAAAGGGTCTGGGAAAACTTTTGTTCACAAAAGTTTTCCAAGTCTGCTCTCTCTCCATTCTCTCACTGTTCTTTTTTATACCCATTCCTGTGGATGTTTCAGGATTTCCATGAACTGTTTTTGTTCTTCTGTTTCGGGTTCTGCTTTGTAATTCCAACGTACTGTGGGGGGCATGGAGCACAGAATGGATTCGGTTAATCCACCTGTCTCTAGTCCAAACAGGGTTCCACGATCGTAGAGCAGGTTGAATTCCACATAACGTCCGCGTCGCAGTTCTTGCCAAGCCTTATCGGATTCAGAGAAAGATTTTCCGGCGTTTTGTTTCATGATTGTGATGTAGGTGTCAGCGAAACATTGCGCATTAGATTGAAGCAGTTCCCAATGCGCATCGTCTTTGGCATCCAGATAGTCAAAAAAAATTCCTCCGATACCTCGATATTCCTGACGATGTGGGAGGAAGAAATAATCGTCGCAAGATTTTTTGAAACGCGGATAAAAATCTTCCCGTACCGCGTCGCAAGATTTTTTAATTTTAAAGTGCCAGAAACGAAACGCTTCTTCATTTAGGAAGTATGGCGTCAAATCCATCGCACTACCAAACCATGCGCGGTCTGGCTTCTCAATGTATCTCCAGTTGGCGTGCGTGCTGGGAATATGCGGGTTTTTCGGATGGATGATGAGCGACACACCGACTGCAAAAAAGGAAGGCTCTCCCCCGCCCAGTTTTTCTAAAATTTTAGGATTCAAAGTTCCAGATACTGCGCTGAAATTCACAGCCGCTTTTTCAATCAGCGATCCTCCTGAAAGCACACGAGTTTCACCACGCCCAAAATTTTCTTTATTCCAAGAATCACGCGCAAATAATGCTTCCCCATCCACTGTTTCCAAAGCGGAACAAAGGGTGTTTTGCAAAGACTCTAAAAATGAAATGTATTTTTGTTTGGGAATTTTAGAAATAGTCATAAATGGGAACCGTTGTGCTATCGGAAGCGTTTCTCTTAAACACTACTTTAGTTTAAGATCTTTAACAGACGTTTTTCGCTGATTTTTCAATGCCAAAGAGATAACCTCAATGAGATGCTTGGGCAAACGGGAGAGATTTGAAATCACACGATGTTTCACTTTTCCATTTTCACGATACGATTCGGAAAGAAGAAAAGAGTGATATGTTTTATCCCCGACTTTTCTGGTAGTCTTGTGAATAAACATAGTAGCTACAATATAAATCATTATATAACGTAAAATCAATAAAAAAATCACAATAATCACTATATTTTAGCAACTACGCTAGTAAGCAGTAGTTTCTAATTACTCTTCAAAATGAGCCGGACATTTTTCGTAAACCACTTTCGTGGTGAGGATATTTGGTGGTCGCATGTCGTTTTTCAAAGTTTATTTTTTATTTGAAAAGTGCAGAAATCATGGGTTCGTTTTGTGGCTATTTTTTATGATCAATTGTTTTCTCTTTCATCCCTATTTTTTTGATTTCACTTTCTATGAAGACGATTGGAAATTCATGCTTGAATTTCAAAAGATTAAAAATGGAGAAAAAAACTTATTTTCTGATTTAATGTCTTTCCATAACTATCATTTTATTCCTGTCATTAAGCTTTTGTATTATTTGATGTTTTCCTGTTTTGGATACAAACCTTGGCCATTTCATCTAATGCTATTGATTCTTTATGCTACTTTTTGTGTCGTGTTGTTTCGTCTCATTTACCGTCTTACAATAGACAATAAAACAGCATTTTTTTTATCCTGGGTTTTTTCGTCGACGTCCATTTTTAATGAGGCCATTTATTGGATTGGTGGATCTCATTTTTTTATCTGCGCGTTTTTTTTCTTCTCCTCTTTATGGTTAGTAAGTCGGGATACGTTCAGTACGCGACATTTCTTTTTCTTGGCTGTTCTATACTCCAGCGCATTATTTTCGTTTTTGTTTGGAGTGCTTATTTTTTTGTTTCATTGGGGGTTTATCTTCATTTTTTCTCGGACTCAAAAGTTACAAAAAAAACAAATATTTCTGTCTGCTGTCCTGACTCTGTTAGCATTGGGAGTTTATATATTCAAAATCGACTTGTGGATAAATTCAAATCCACAAATATCCTCCCTATATTTTGACATTCCCAACTTCCTAAAAACTTTAGGATTCACTCTCAAAACAATGATGTACTACGTTATTCCGTCCATTCTTTTTCGAGAGGATCATTTTTTAACTATGGGACTTCCATGGAGTTTATTGTTGTCGAGCGGATTTTTAACTTTCTTGATTTACAAAGGGAAAGACTTCAACGCAAGGCACAGAAGAATTGCAATTTTTCTAATTGGATTTTGTATTTTTAGTTTATTCAGTCCATTTCTGGGTAGATATCATCAAGGAGATTTGATCATTACTTGGGGAAGATATTATGTATTTCCAGTCATTTCTCTACTCCTGTTATTCTCTCTCTATTTTGTCAGGTTTTCAAAACAAATAAAAAGTATCGTGATCGGATTACTTCTCATTCCTTTGATACTAAAACCATTTCTGGAGGAGAAAGAGTATTTTCCAATGTATGCGGATCAGGTTGTTCTCCAAGAAGAGATGCGTGCATCTCTTCTTCAATTTTTTAAGATCTATCCCCAAGAACAAACGGTTAAATTGAAGCAAAAAAGAGTCCGCACACATTTTTCGAAGGAATTAACAAATAAAGAATATTTTAAGATTTTATTAAATTCTGAGGATTTCAATAAAATCCACTGGGGCAAATCAGTCTCTGAAGATTATCTATTGTTTGTGAAAGAAAATGATTGGAAAACCCTATTAACACTTCTTTGATCTTTATTTGCGCCTCTTGCGCTTCTTTGTGGCCCTGTTCATGAATTCAAGAAACATAAGTATTAAACAGTGATTTTTACCCTCCTCAACATAGCCGTTTTTCTATTGTCTGAACGGTAGTTTCTTATTAAAATTCATGGAGTTTTTGCATCTCGGAAAAGCTTCATGAAAGGCCTCCTTGTGACTCCTGAAGAATCTCAAAAAATCATTCCTATTGCCATTGAAGACACCATGCGCAAATCCTTCATCGATTATTCGATGAGCGTCATCATTGGACGCGCGCTCCCGGACGTCCGGGATGGACTGAAACCAGTACATCGCCGCATTTTGTACGCCATGTACGATGAGGGCTTGCTCCATAACCACAAACATAGCAAATGCGCCGGTGTTGTCGGTGAAGTTCTGAAGAAGTATCATCCGCATGGCGATTCCTCAGTCTACGATGCGCTGGTCCGTCTTGCACAACCTTGGAGTTTGCGGTATCTCCTGGTGGATGGGCAGGGGAACTTTGGATCCGTGGACGGAGATCCTGCGGCTGCTTATCGCTATACCGAAGCGCGTATGACCTCACTCGCAGAAGAAATGCTCGCGGACATTGATAAAGAAACGGTTCCCTGGAAACTCAACTTTGATGATTCCAAAATGGAACCTGTTATTCTCCCCTCCAAAATACCCAATTTGCTTTTGAATGGCTCTTCGGGAATTGCAGTTGGAATGGCGACAAACATCCCGCCGCACAATTTTCGTGAATTGGCCAAAGGCATCACAAAGCTGATTGACAATCCGGAAGTGTCTGTTTTGGAACTCATGGAAGATATCCAAGGTCCCGATTTCCCAACAGGAGGCATCATCTGCGGCCAAGCAGGTATTTTCCAAGCCTATAAAACGGGTCGTGGATCTCTCACGCTCCGTTGCCGCGTGGAAGTGGAAGAAGAAAAAGATCGCGAACGGATTCTTGTTTCCGAAATTCCTTACCAAGTCAATAAGTCAGTTCTATTGAAAGATATAGCAGCGCGTGTCAACAACAAGGAAATCACAGGGATATCCGACCTCCGGGACGAATCGGATAAAGACGGCATGCGTATCGTGATTGAATTGAAGCGTGGGGAAATGGCTCAGGTGGTTTTGAATCAATTGTATAAACACACGAGCCTTCAAACCACATTCAGCTTCAACATGCTGGCGATCAAAGAAGGTCGTCCCAAAGTGATGGGCTTGAAAGAAATGCTCTCCGACTGGATCGCATACCGCAAGGAAATCATCACTGCTGCCACTCGCTTTGATATGGCAAAAGCTTCTCTCCGCGCCCACATCCTCGAAGGATTAAAAATAGCGCTCAGCAATTTAGACGCTGTGATCCAATGCATCAGAAACGCTCCGAATCGTGATGAAGCTAAAGTGAGCCTCGAACAAAAGTATGCCCTTTCTGAAGCACAGGCGAACGCTATTTTAGAAATGCGTCTGTATCAAATCACAGCGCTCGAATTTTCAAAACTGGAAACCGAACATCAGGAACTTCTCAAAAAAATCGAACACTACCAATCGCTTCTGAATGACCCAGGTAAAATTTTTGAGATCATCAAAAAAGACAGCACGGATCTAGCCAAAAAATACGGAGACGAACGTCGCTCCACCATAGAAGCCACGGAAGGCGATTTCAGCGCGGAAGATTTGATTGCGGATGAGCCCTGCATTATCACAGTGTCTCATGCAGGATATATCAAGCGTGTTCCCAATGATACGTACAAAGCGCAGAAACGTGGAGGACGCGGTGTATCCGCGATGGACACGAAAGAGGAAGATTATGTCGAGCACGTTTACACGGCCAACACGCACGACACCATGATGATTTTCACACAAAATGGCATACTGCATTGGCTCAAAGTATACGCTATCCCCGAAGCCACCCGCGTAGCTCGTGGGAAAGCCATTGCGAATTTACTACAAATTCCCTCCGAAGATAAAGTGGCTGGATTCATCACTGTGCGGCAATTCAATGAGAGTCACTCCATTTTAATGACCACCCAAAAAGGCATCATTAAAAAAGCAAATCTCTCGCTTTTTTCTAATGTGCGTAAAAAAGGCATCATTGCCATCACCGTACGAGAAGGCGACAAACTGATTTCTGTCTGTCTCTCGGAGACAGGAGATCACATTCTCCTCTCGACAGAGCAAGGCCAGACCATCCGCTTTGAAGAAGCGACTGTGACCTCCGTCGGACGTACTGCTGCCGGAGTGATTGGGATTCGTCTGGAAGAAAACGATAATGTGGTCGGCATGGATATTATCAAGCCTTCTGAAGCCACCCACGCAACCTTGCTGGTTCTTTGTAAAAATGGCTACGGCAAACGCAGCGAACTGGAAGAATTCCGTAAAACGGGAAGAGCTGGAAAAGGCGTCATCGCTATCCAAACCTCCGACCGTAATGGCATCGTGGTCGCAGCTAGAATCGTGACGGACAACGAAGATGTGATGCTCATCACCCAGGGCGGCATGATGGTGCGTACGAGCGTGAAATCTATCTCCATTGTGGGACGCAACACGCAAGGGGTACGGGTCATTAACCTGAAAGATAATGACGCTCTCATTTCCATGACCCCTATTGAAAAAGAAGAAGAGAACTCCGGAGAAGTTTCAGGGTAGAGAGAGGGGAAATCACGGGGACTCAATCAATAGATCACTCGATAAGGAATCAATGGCTCGGTGACGTTCTTGACTATCACGGGGTCGAGTTGTTCGGTTTGAATTGTGGGCGGGAGTGCTTGGTGGGTGCTGGTGGATACAAGGATTTGCCCAGCCTTAGCTACAGAACAGAGACGAGAGCACACATTTACATTGCTGCCGATCACCGTATATTTTTTGAGTTGTACAGAACCAATGTTGCCGCGACTCACTTCTCCAGAATGGATGCCGATGCCAATTTGAAAAGTTTTTCTGCCTTCTTGTTCGAAGCGTTTGTTGAGTTCGATTTGCGCTTTTTGCATTTCGATGGCAGCCAAGACAGCAGACTCCTGATGGCGCTCATTCAAAAAGGGACCGCCAAACACGGCTAAAATACAATCCCCCATGAAATTGTCTACCATACCGCCGTTCCGAAAAACGATTTCCGTCATGACGGAGAAAAAATCGTTCAAAAAATTCATCACACCTTCTGCGTTCATACCCTCAGAAATTTTGGTGAAACTCCGGATATCACAAAAAATAATAGTCACGTCTTCCGTCTTGCCACCGAGAGTGATTTGAAGCTGATCTTTCATCAAAAGGGTCACCTGTTCAGGCGGAAAGTACTGAGCCAGCTTGGAACGTTTATTTTCTTCCTCGGTGATTTTTTTCACGAGGTGCGCGTTCTTGATACATACAGCAGCCTGGTTTGCGATCGCGATCAAGAGTTCTAAGTCGTCCTGAGTGAAAATGGTAGTGATTACGTTAGAGTCGAGATGAATGATGCCCAGGATTTCATTTTGATAGGAAAGGGGCGCCACCATGCAGGAGCGAATTTGGTTGGCGATAATGCTCTGCCCCATATTGAAGCGCTCATCATTCAGGAGATCCGAAGAGAGCAGCGCTTTTTTCTGCTGCACAACGATGTTGATGAGTGTGGACGATACCGTGATGTCCTCGTCAGTTGAATGGAGTTTTCTCACAGCCACGGGCACGAGGGTTGGAATGTTTTGATCGGTATTATAAAGCATCATGAAACCGCGTGAGGCATTCGTTTCCGTAAAAATCACGTTCATGAGTTCGTTGATGAGCTCTTGTAAATCGAACAAGTTTGCCACGGCGGTGGACACTTTAAGCATGGCTTGAAGCTTTCGATAATTTTTCTGGTTGAGGTGAAAATCTACTTTGCCAGTGGATTCAGCCGCCCATTGTTTTTTCAGCTGATCGATACCCTCAACATCTATCATGATACTTTTGTCGAGATCGTAGTCCAACTTTTCAATGAATACGATGCCGGAGTTGGAGTCTGTGGAGGAAGGCTGTTTGATTAAAAACTGCAGTTTGCTGTTGCCCAAAGTCAGAATATCGAGGTCTTTCAGAACCGTTGATAGGTGCTTGATGTCGTTGACCAAAACGCCATTGTTGCTTTTTTGATCCACGATCAGAATCCGATCCTTCTCAGTCACCACACAGGCGTGAAGACGTGAAATGGAATTATCAAGAATACAGAGATCGTTCTGTCCTGCGCGCCCAATAGTGAAATTGGGACCTGATATTTTAATTTCCTTGCCGAGATCTGGACCTTTGATGATGCGTAACCAAGCCATAAGAAAAAAGGTAATGAATTGAAAACGTTTTGAAAAGAAACTTTATTTACCACTCAGTGTATCAACTTATGTTGGGAGCGGAAAAGAAGAGTAGGAACGGAGGGATGAAAAAAGAGGAAGTTGGGGAAACTTTTGTGAACAAAAATTTCCCCAAACCCCTTCAAAAGACTTTAATTGAAGAATACAGAGCCATTATCTTGGCTATTTTCAATCAAAGTTTTGGGCGCTCGCCGTGAACGGCGAGCGCCCCAGTCATAGTTTTTTGAAAGGGTCTGGGAAAACTTTTGTCCACAAAAGTTTTCTCAGTTCCCCCCTTCTTTCTCCCCCCATTTTACACGGGTTCTAAGAGTTGATAAATTGCGATGCAATCTTTACGTGTTTTTGCATCCAGATCGCGCAGAAGCAGTTCTTTGTAGAGGCGTTTGGCGTCTGTATTTGCACCTGCCAGTACGCTGCCGTGCGCTTGCAGGAGCAAGCTTTTTACGCTTAATTTTTTTGATGGAATCCAGAATAGAGTTTGCAGGATTTCCTGAAAATGTCCTGATTGATAACAGGTGAACACCCAGTCAAACAAAAAACTTTCGCCCAACTCTTTTTGTGTTTGGGGCGTTATTTTCTGCAAATAGTCCAGGGCTTTGGAATACTCTTGACGTACGATCCAAGTCTTTGCGTAATCTGAAAGCAGATAATCATCTTTGGGCATGGCTTTTAATCCACTGGCAAGCACGGTTTGCGCTTCAAGGAGGCGGTTTTCGTACAGATAAAAACCCGCCAGTTCACGGTAAGGTTTTGCCAGTTTCGGATATTTTTCAATCATCGGTTTCCAAAGGGATTCAGAATTTGCAAAAGAAACGCTGGCTTTGACGGTCAGCAACGAGAGGACCAGGGACCAGCACAACAGGATTATTTTCAAAAAACGGCGCTCTGGAAGTTTTGAAAATAAAAAACACGCAGCCAGAACAAGACCGATCCAAGAAATGTAAACAAAGCGCCAGGCCATGAAAGTTTTGATGGGGACCAGATTCGCTACCGGAAGGAGGAAAACAAAAAACCACCACAAACCTACACCTGACAATCCAAGATTTTTTCTTTGCCAGAATAGGAGGAAGACGACGAGCAAAAGAAAAGTCAGAGCAGATAGGGTACGGGGGTTCATCCAATGGGATTCTAACAAAATGGCCGGAAGGATATCGAGGCGGAGTGGCCACATAAATCCCGTCAGATATAAGAACCAGGTTTTCATCATCGTGGCTTGCGTGAGCCACAGACTTCCCAGGTAAGGTTTCGTTTGAGCGAAATCTACAATCACCGATTGACGCAGACACAAGTAAGCGGCTGCCAGAATCCAGTAGGGTGCTGTTTTTTGGAGCGGCACTTTTTGGATCCGTAGAAACCCCAATAAAAACAAAGGATACATCACAGCTGTTTCTTTGGCGAGGCAGGCCAAAAAGAAGAAAATCATGGATTTCCTTTGAGCTTTGAGAGGTGTCGCGTTGCGTAAAAACAAATGCTCTTTGAACACGAGCAGCAAAAACAATGCAGACAAGATGTCTGCACGTGCGCTCACATAGGCCACATTTTCGAAAAGCGCAGGATGGATTAAAAAAATAGCGCTCCAAAAAAATCGAAGACCGGATGCGAATCCAAGCAATTCCAACAGTTGAAACAAAAGAATTCCGACGCAGGTGTGGAGCAAGAGATTTGTCGCGTGATAACCTATGGTGTTGAATCCGTAAAGCGCATGATCGAATGCAACGGAAAGCGTCTTGAGTGGGCGGTAAATCTCATGAACTAGAGGTGACGTTGGAATAGCAACAGAGTTTTTATCGAAAAAAAAATCTCGGATATTTTTGAGAGACGTGATGGC
>Ga0213870_1000936_pt1 | contig 13499 bp, 11 predicted proteins | sample WICALVC2017_Meta_FD_160119 | JGI IMG/M metagenome (GOLD analysis project Ga0213870, IMG submission 160119) | Freshwater microbial communities from subterranean cave lake in Wind Cave National Park, South Dakota, United States - WICALVC2017 | ecosystem: Environmental > Aquatic > Deep subsurface >... | reverse complement strand
GTCGCGTTCCGGCAGCGCGGATGTCCTGAAGTGTCTCGGCGCGCGGATCGATCTTCCGCCTGAGCAGGTGGAAGCGTGCGTGAACGAAATCGGCATCGGGTTCCTCTTTGCGCCGACGTTTCATCGCGCCATGACGCAGGTCGCGGGCCTGCGGCAGGAGATCGGCGTGCGCACGATCTTCAATCTCCTGGGACCGCTGACGAATCCGGCCGGCGCGACCGTCCAGATCGTCGGGGTGTATGAGGAGCGGCTGTGCGACGTCATGGCCGACGTCCTGATAAGGCTGGGCGTCCGGCATTGTTATGTGGTCCACGGCCTGGACGGGCTGGACGAGATCACGCTCACGGACCGGACCCGTATCTGCGAGGGGAAGGCGGGGCGCCTCACCAGCTATGTCGTGGCGCCGAGTGACTTTGGGTTGTCGCGGGCGCGTCCCAAGGATCTGGTCGGCGGCGATGTCGAGGACAACGCGCGCATCACTCGGGACATTCTGGCCGGGCGGGAGGGCCCTCGCGCGCAGCTTGTCCAGATCAACGCCGCGCCGGCGCTGGTCGCCTGTGGGAAAGCCGCGACGCTGCAGGACGGCGTCGCGCTGGCGCAGACGATCATCCGATCTGGGGCCGCGATGGACAAGCTGGATCGCCTGATTCAGTGGACGAACCGGTAGGGCGTGCGCCGGCAACCCGATGATTCTCGATACCATCCTCGATCACAAACGGCGGGAGGTCAAAGAGAAGAAGAACGCCCGCTACCTTGCCGCGCTCAAGATCGCCATCCGTGACCTACCGGCGCCGATTGGTTTCTACCAAGCGCTGGCCGGGCTGACGGCCCAGCCCGCCATCGGGCCGTCGCGTCCTGCGTCTATTCCCAGGGGGGAGACGCCCCGCTTGATCGCCGAGGTCAAAAAAGCGTCGCCGAGCAAGGGGGTCATTCGGGAGGACTTCGACCCGCTGGTCATCGCCAAGACCTACCACGAGCACGGCGCGTCGGCGCTCTCCGTGCTGACGGACAAGGAGTTTTTCCAGGGAAGCCTCGACGACCTCCGCGCGATTCGGGAAGAGGTCCCGCTGCCGGCGCTGAACAAGGAGTTCATGGTGGACGAACTCCAGTTCTACGAAGCGCGGGCGCATTGCGCAGACGCCGTGCTGCTGATCGTGGCGGCGCTCGACCGTCTGCAACTGCTTGACTATTATCACCTGGCCCGGCAGGAGTTCGGCCTGGACGTCCTGATCGAAGTGCACCACGAGCGTGAGCTGGACCTCGTGCTGGAGCGGCTCCCAGAGGCCCGCATGATCGGGATCAACAATCGCGACCTGACGACGTTCGCCACGTCGCTCGATGTGACGGTCCGTCTGGCGAAGCGCATCCCGGCGGACAAGCTGATTGTGAGCGAAAGCGGGATCGCCACGCGGGACGACGTGCAGCGGGTCGCCGAAGCGGGCGCGCGGGCCATCCTAGTGGGCGAGTCCCTCCTGGTCGCCAGGGATATCGGGGCGAAGATCACGGAACTGCTAGGCGAACCCTCGTAAGCCCATCTTTTCCAGCAATCCCGGCACGTCCAAACGGGTGATGAGCGTGTCCCGGTGTTCCGTCCAGGTTGCGGGAAGCCCCGCGCAATAGGGCAACTCACCGAAGGAGCGGAGTCCCGATAACCGCAGGATGGTCTGGATGGTGTCGCTCTCATCGGGAACAGATGGGGGCCGAGCCGTGTGGTTGAAGATCAGGCCGAGAATCGGCGCTCCACGGCTCCGCAGGCACTCCAGCGTCAGGAGGGTGTGATTGATGCTGCCGAGGCCCGCGCGGGCGACGATCAGCACGGGGAGCCCCATCTGCCTGGCCAGATCCGCGATGAAGAAATCAGGCGTGATGGGCACTATGACGCCGCCTATGCCTTCCACGACGACGCAGTCATGCCTGGCTGAAAGGGCCTGAAACGCCCCGATGATCCGGGCCGGTTCGATGGCCTGACCGTCGCGGGCCGCCGCGATCAGCGGGGCGGCGGCAGTCCGAAACCTGTACGGCGCGATCAGATCAGGAGGGTCGCACAGGCCCGTGATCGTCGTGAGCCAGTCGGGGTCGGGTAAGCCGGCAGTGCATTCCCCCACTCCTGTCACGATCGGCTTCATCACGCCGGTGTTGATGCCCTTTGCCGTGAGCGCCGTCACGACGGCGGCCGTCACGATGGTTTTGCCAACGCCGGTATCGGTGCCCGTGATGAAGACGCCGCGGGCCGGTTGAGTGGGGTTGTTCACGCCGGCGCGATCCGGCTGTCGAGGGTAAAGACCTGGCCGGAGACATCCGGCATGGCCGCGAGCGCGACGACAAACGCCGCGACGGCGTCCGGGGTGGTCCCGTGGCCCAAGGCCGGCTCGAACGGAGCGGGAGTCGGGTCGTCCAGAAATCCCGTCAGGGCGGTGGCATGCCAGCCAGGCAGAATGGCGTTAATGAGTACGTTCGCCGGTCCCCATTCCCGCGCGGCGCTTCGCATCAGCCCGAGGAGGCCTGCTTTCGCCGCCGCGTAGGGCGCCTGTCCGGCCCTGCCTTGGAGACCCGCAAGCGAGCCGATCAGGATGATCGTGCCGGCACGCTGGGCGCACATGACGGCCCCCGCCTGCTGCAGGCAGTGAAAGGCGCCGGTCAAGGTCGTGCCGACGACCTTTTCCCAGGCGTCATCCGGTAGGCGGATGAGCAGACGGTCTTCGGTCACCGCCGCATTGCAGATCATGACATCCAGGCGTCCCCATTGGTTCATGGCAGCGGCCACCATGGCGGTCACGGTGTTGGCATCCCGGACGTCCGCCTGGTACGCGATCGCAGTTCCGCCGGCCTCTTCGACGGCTCGGACGGTCCGCTCGGCTTCCGCCGCCTCCGTCCGGTAATTGACGATGACCCGATCGCCGGTTCGTCCGAAGCCCACCGCGATGGCGCGGCCGAGTCCACGGGAAGCCCCGGTCACCATGACCACGCGCGTGTCGGACGAGGCCCTGCTTCCCATGGATCGTCGTGATCTCCCAGGCAGGGAGCGGAGTATAGCATGGCTTGATGGGGCAGGCGGGTTGTGCTAATTTACAAAGCGTGAGCACACGATACGGTATCTCCGCGGCGGTCCTTCTCGCAGCCTGCCTCCTGTCTGGGCCTGCGCGTGATGCGGCGGCGGCTGACCCTGGCGCCCGGGAAATCCAGAATACGGAAGAGTATTTTCCCGACGAGATCGGCAGCGTCTGGCGGTATACAGGCCGCAGCCGCACGGACGTGGTGGAACGGGTGTCCGAGGTCACGTTTGCCAACGAAGTCAGTGCCATCGGCACAACCAACATCAAAGGCGAGACCGTCACGATCTTCCGCGAGACCAATCAGGGCAACAAGGGGCCAACCGACGGCTTCTTCCGGCGGGACCAGGCAGGCATCACCTATTACGGCAGCCGGCCCACCACGCCGTTCGAGCAGCAATTGATCCCGTACCGGGTGCTGCGGTTCCCGCTGGTGATGGAGGGCACCTTCCGGCAGCTCGAGAAAAAAGGCGTGGACATGCAGACGGATCTGGACGGGGACGGTCACCACGAGCGGGCGGATGTGGTGGCGGATGTCCGGGTCTCAGCCCATACGCCCGTGACGGTTCCCGCCGGGACCTTCTCCGACGCCCTCCAGATGGACGCATCCATGACCATTGTGATGACCCTGACGAAGAGCCGGCGCATGGTCATGAGCCGGGATCGGATCACGAGTTGGTTTGTCCGTGGGGTCGGACTCATCAAGTACGTGGAAAAGATCGAAGCCCCTCCCGTGCTGGAGACCAGAGGGGACGTCATCCACGTCAGCGAAGAACTGGAAAGTTATACCCTCAGAGGGTTGGGGGGCGCGCCGTCGCTGCCGGGTCTCTGAGCGCCTCTTGCAGCCGCCCGTTCGACGCGACAATCGCCTGTAGCGCTTCCAGGACATGATCGATCTGTGCCGGTGTGTGGCCGGCCGTCACGCTCAGGCGGATGCGGCTGGCGCCGGCCGGCACCGTCGGAGGACGGATGGCCGGGGCATACACGCCGTGCGCGAGCAAGTGGTCGGATAGGGACAGCGCCTGGTCGGCGTCGCCGATCAGGAGGGGAATAATCGGCGAGTGGCTGTCCAGCGTATCGAAGCCGATCCGGCGGAGGCCCTCGTGCAGGCGATCCCGCAGGCGCCAGAGCCGCGCGCGTCGTTCCGGTTCGGCTTCAATCACGTCCAACGCGGCGACCGCGGCGGCGGCCATGGCCGGCGGCAGTGCCGTGGTGTAGATGAAGGGCCGTGCCCGGTTGACGAGATACTCGATGAAGTCGCGGGACCCCGCGACGAAGCCGCCCATCCCCCCCAGTGCTTTGCTGAGCGTGCCCATCTGCACGATTGCGCGGCCCTCCATGCCATAGTGCTCCACCGTCCCCCGTCCGTCCCGGCCCATCACGCCGGTCCCGTGCGCGTCGTCTACGACCACGGTCGCGCCGGCCTGCTCGGCCGCCTGGTACAGTTCAGGGAGCGGGGCCAAGTCTCCGTCCATGCTGAACACCCCGTCTGTGATGACGAGCGCGGAGCGGGGAGGGTGTCTTTGTTGGAGGAGCCGCGCAAGGTGGGCGTGGTCCCGGTGACGATACACCCGCAACGAAGCCCGGCACAGCCGACAGGCGTCTATCAGACTCGCATGGCAGAGGCGGTCGGCATACAGGACGTCCCGGTCTTCCGCCAGCGTCGGGATGAGGCCCAGATTGGCCTGGTAACCGGTGGGAAAGACTAGGGCGGCCTCCTCGCGCTTGAACGCCGCGAGGCGTGCTTCGAGTTCGCGGTGCAGGCGCAGGCTTCCAGCCACCAGCCGTGAGGCCCCCGCGCCGACGCCGTACCGCCGGATCGCGGCGATGGCGGCTTCCGTGACTGTGGGGTGCGCAGCCAAGTCCAGATAATTGTTCGAGGAGAAGAGCAGCACCCGCTGCCCGTCCAGTTCCACCTCGGCGCCGGGCGCGGAATCAATCGTGCGCAGCCGACGCAGGAGCGAGCGTCGAGCCAGGGCATCCAGGTGGGCACGGTACATCGGTCACCCTATACCTGTTGATGATCGCAGTGTCAACCGTGCGAGCCGCCGCCGGTCGTTTGACATTGACCGGAAATCTTGCGTATAACGAACCGCGTTTGAATGAGCGCACGGGCGCATGGAATCGAGATGTTCAAGATCAAAAAACCCCATCCAGAATTCTCGACCGATCCTGCCTACTTGGTCGATTCGATCGGGCAGGCCGCCAGACAGGCGCGCGCGAATGTTCGATGGATGCTCGCCGGCGTGGCCGTGGCGGTCATGGCGGCCGCAGCCGTCGGCGGATTTCTCTGGATGCGCCAGCAGGATGACCGCACGGCTGCCGACCTCCTGCACGAGGCGACGCGCAACGTCACCGCGCGATCCTTTATGGGAGGCCCGCCGTCGGCGCGGACACCCGAGGAACTGAACAAAGCGGTCGACATTTTTCAAAAAATTCTGACTGATTTTCCGCATAGCTCGGTCGCGCCCCAGGCTGGCTATCTCTTAGGGAATGCGCTCAGTGATCGAAAGGACTGGGAAGGAGCCGTCAAGATCTACCAGGAGTTTCTCGCCAGCCATGGAACCCAGCGTGCCCTCGTGCCCCTGGTCTACCAGCGTCTGGCCTACGCCCAACTGGCTCAGGGGAAGGTCGAGGAGGCGGAGAAGACGCTGACGGCGATCGCCCAGATCAACGGCGCGCCCAATACGGACCAGGCCTTGTACGAGCTTGGGAAGATCAATGAGATTCTGAATCGCCCGGAAGGCGCGCTGGCGCAGTATCAGCAGATCATCAAGGATCATCCGTCCTCGCCCTTTGCGGCGGAGGCCTCCGTGCGCATCAAGACCCTTGACGCACGAAAGGCGGCTCCGTCCCCGCTCCCACCGTCCTCGCCCAATCCGCCTGCCTCGCCACAATAGCTTGGGTCTCGCATGAACGCTTCCCGGCCGGCGCCTGCGCTGCTGATTGCTGGGAGCGTGGTCGCTCTCGGGACCCTGTGGGTGGACCCCGCGAGGTTTTTGCTCTTGTTGGTTCCAGTGTCTTTTCTGGTCACGGCCTGGGGGGCCGGCACCGGGGTGGATCGCGCGGTCGGTGGTCTGTTGCAAGGGTCCGACCATCCTCCGATGCTCGATATGGCTGTTCGTATCGGCGTGGGAGTGGCGTGTCTGTCTCTCCTTGCCGTGGCGAGCGCGTTCTGTCGCGTATTCTGGGTCTCCGGACTTGTCGCCCTGCCGTGCTTGGTCTTTGGACTCTTACACCTGACCCGCGCGGGTCTCCGTCTCCGCTGCTCCCTGGAAGAACTCTACGCGGGGGCGGGCGGTGTCGTGGTTGGGGGAGTCTGGTTCGTGGCGTGGCTCTGGGCCACGATCCCGCCCACCTTCTATGATGAACTGGCCTATCATCTGGTGATTCCGCAGCGGGTCCTTGAGACAGGCGCGATCCTGGCGACTCCATGGGTGTTCTTTACCCTCATGCCCCATGCGTCTGATCTCTTGCTGGCGTGGGGGATGGTGCTCGCCGGGGATCTCGGCGCCAGGGCTGTCGTCGTGGCTTTGTGGGTGGCCTGTTCGCTGGCGGCTTGGGGGTTGGCGGAATGTATTGCGTGGCCAAGAACATCTCCGTGGGCGGCGCCGCTCGTACTCAGCGCCATGGCGGCGTCGCCGACGCTCTGGTTTCTGGCGACGCTGCCGTTTTCCGAGACGGCCTTGTCGGTTGCGGTGATGACGGCTGCGGGGGCGCTGGCGTCGTCGTCAGCGCCACCGCGACCGTGGTGGGCGCTGGGGTTGGCGCTGGGGTTCGCTGCCGCAATCAAGCTCTCGGGGCTGTATTGGGTTGCGGCTGGACTGGCGGCAGCCATTGCGGCAGGATGGAGGGGAAGGGAGATCCTCGGGGTGGGGGTGGTGGCGTTGGCGAGCGTTGCGCCTTGGTGGGGATGGGCATTCGTCCATACGGGCAATCCGGTTTATCCGATGGCATATGGGTTGTTGGGGGGCCGTCCGTGGAGTGACGAGAGCCAGGCCCGACTCATGGCGGATCTGCCCTACGGCGCTCCCGGCAGCCTCGGCTTGGAAGGTCTGCTGCGCCTGCCGCTGGACCTCGTGCTGCATCCGGAACGCTTTGGCTCCGCGTCGGATGTGGGGGTCGTGGCCGTCGTGGCGACCTGCCTGGCCCTGGCGCTGCCGTTCCTTGTGCGGGTCGCAGGGGGCGGCGCGCACGGACGACGATTGGCGGACGCCGCTGCGGTCTTCGTGCTGGTGGCCGGCGCGAGCTGGATCATCACATCGCCGACAACGAGGTTTTTTGCGCCCGCGTTCGTCATCGGGCTTACGGGCCTTTGCGGTGTCCTCCTACAACTCGGACGGGTTCGCCTGGCGGTCGTGGTCGTGCTCATGGTGGCCTGCGGGATATGGGGTGGCCATCGGTTTCTCGATCAGCATGCGGCGGCCTTCTCATCCACCGATGTGGCGTTGGGACGAGAGGAGGCCGACGCCTACCTTGCCAGGCAGTTGGACCATTATGCCGCCGCGCGGTTCGTTCGTGAGCGTCTTCCGCAAGACGCTCGGCTCCTGTTTATCGGCGAGACCCGCCCCTACTACTTTTTCCGGGAGGCTGTGGCGCCCTATCCGTTTGACGCCCATCCGTTGCACCGCTGGGTGCAGGAGTCCCCATCCGTGGACGCGCTCACTGCGCGGCTGGCACGCGAAGGGATCACCCATGTCGTGCTCAATGTCCGTGAGTTCACGCGCCACCATGACCAGCGCGGCCTGCTGGTATTTTCAGGTGAAAGGGCGGACGCCGACGGTAAGCGACTCAAGGATCTGCCCCGGACATTGCGGCTGCTCTTTTCAGCCAACGGGGTCTACGTGTTTGAAGTCCCCCGGCGTTCATGAAACTCTCCATCATCATCCCCGCATACAACGAGGAGGCAACGATCGAAGCGATCGTCCGTCGCGTACAGGCTGTGGACCTCGGGCCCATCGAAACGGACATCATCGTCGTCAACGACGGGTCCAAGGACGGCACGGAAACGGTCCTGAAGGGATTGCCCGGCATCCGGTATCTCTCGCACGAGCGGAACGCCGGCAAGGGCGCGGCGCTGACCACCGGCTTTCAGGCGGCCACCGGCGACATCGTGCTGATTCAGGACGCGGACCTGGAATATGACCCGAACGACTATCCCACCGTGATCCGTCCGATCGTGGAGGGGCGCAGCGACGCGGTCATGGGTTCGCGGTTCCTCCTGTACAGGCCGACGTTTCTCGGCAAGCGCCGGTCGCCGTATCTCTCCCACTACATCGGCAATCTGCTCATCACGTCTGCCACGAACCGGCTCTACGGGCAACGGTTCACCGATTACGAAGGGTGCTACAAAGCTTTCCGCCGGACCGTCGTTGCGGCCACGCCCGTCACAGCGAAGGGGTTCGAGTTCGACAACGAGTTGATCTGTAAATTGATGCGGAAGGGGGCGCGCATCGTGGAGGTGCCGATCCGCTACACCCCGCGGACCTACGAGTCGGGAAAGAAAATCACCTGGAGGCACGGGGTTATCATGCTCTGGACCATCATCAAGTGGCGCGTCCTGCCGATGTGACAGACTTTACGGAGATAGCACTCGACGCGGCGGGGAGGTGCAGGCGCCGGCCGGATACGTTTTCGTTACGATTTGACCTTGGCGGGTTGAGGGATGAGCAGCCAGTCGCCGGGCTTGGGCTTCTCGGATTTGCCCATGGCATTGGCTTCGCGGATCGCCGTCACGGTGACGCGGTGTCGTAACGCGAGACGAGGAAGGGTGTCGCCACGGCGGACCTGATAGCGCACGGCGTGGATGTGTTTCCATGCCGGGTAGGTCGCCAGGTTGGCGAGAAAAGTGTCCTTGCGGTCTGTCGGGATCTTGAGATGGTAGGCCGGGTCCGGCGGAGTCAGGTCTTTCTTGAGCTCCGGATTGAGCGCCTTCAACTCCTCGTAGGACACGCCTGCGGCCAGGGCCGCCGTCTTCAAATGGATCGGGCGTGTGACGATCACCTTCTCGTAGTCCAGCGGCGCGTACGAAGGAACAGCCAGCCCGAAGCGGGCCGGATCCCTGGCGATTAGGGAGGCGGCCAGGAACCGGGGCACGTACTCCTTCGTCTCGAGCTTGAGCAGTTTGGTGTCGGTCAGATCCCAGAAGTTGTCGACTTGCGCGCGCGCGAGCGCGCGTCCGACCTTCCCTTCCCCGGCATTGTAGGCCGCCATGGCCAGGGGCCACGATCCGAACATCTGGTGCAGGTCTCGGAGATATTGGGCGGCGGCAACCGTGGACTTCACGGGGTCCCGCCGTTCGTCAATCCAGTTGTCCACCCGCAGGCCATAGGCCTTGGCGGTCCCCTTGATGAACTGCCACGGCCCGACCGCCTGGGCGCGGGAGACGGCATGGGTGTTGAACCCGCTTTCAACCAGGGACAGGAAGGCCAGGTCCACAGGCAGGTTAAACTCCATAAAGATCTGCTCTACCATGGGCCGGTGACGTTCCAAGCGGCCCAGCCAGATTGTAAACTGATCGCGAATGCGGGATGAGAAGAACCGTACATGCTTGTCTACCGTCGCTGTCCGCATGACCGGGATGTCAAAGTCCAAGACCTCCGATGGGTCGTTCTCCGGCTGGTCGAGTGTGTCGGCAGGCGTTTCTTCGGTGAGAAGCGCGTTGGGCACGAACTCAGACGTCAGCGCGAGAGGTGTCAGTGCGAGTGGTGAAGACGTTGCATCATGGTTTGCGAGGAGGATGAGTGTGTCCAGCGGTACGAACGTGGACCTGCTGACGGGGCCGTGGGCAGCCTCCGGGACCGGTTTTGCAGCGGTCGCGTGAAGGCGTAGTGCTTCGTCCAGCCGGTACCGATCGGATGATCCGGCCCATCCCTCGGACGGCAGCACGCCGGCCGCGAGAATACCTCCCCAGAGCACGAGCAGGCTGATGCGTATAAACATGGATGTACACATAAAGATTGCGTACTGTAGTCGAAGATTCTGCTGAAAGCAAGCGGAAAAAGCGGCCACGTCATCTTGACACGTTTCCGACCGTATGATAGCGTGGCCGGGCAGTCAGCCATCAATAAGTTTCCCTGACAAGAAGGAGCGTCGCGGCATGCTGAAACGGTATCTGTTGGCTCCAGGGCCGACCCCAGTGCCCCCCGAAGTCCTGCTGGCCATGGCGAGGCCGATGGTCCATCACCGGGCGCCTGAATTTGCCGCCCTGTTCGCGGAACTTCGGGCGGATCTCAAATGGCTCTTCCAGACACACAATGATGTATTGACGCTGGTCGCGTCGGGAACCGGCGCCATGGAAGGGGCGGTAGCCAATTTTCTGTCTCCCGGCGACAAGGCCCTGTATGTCAACGGCGGCAAGTTTGGGGAACGCTGGGGCAAGCTCTGCAAAGCGTTCGGGGTTCATGGGATTGAGATCCCTGTCGCATGGGGCGAGTCGGTGGACCCCCAGGCCGTGGCGGATGCCCTGAAGAAGGACCCCGCCATCAAGGCGGTGTACGTGCAGGCCAGCGAGACGTCCACCGGGGTCGCACACGACACCCGCGCGATTGCCGAGATTGTGCGGTCTTGCGAGGAGACGATCCTGGTGGTGGATGCCATCACGGCGCTGGGCGTGTTTGATTTGAAGACCGATGAGTGGGGGCTCGACGTGGTGGTGGCCGGCTCCCAGAAAGCGATGATGCTGCCTCCGGGCCTGGCCTTTGCGAGCGTGAGCGAGAAGGCCTGGCGGTTGGCCGACAAGGCCACGAATGCCGCCTTCTACTTCAACTTCAAGAAGGAACGGGATGCCCAGCAGAAGAATCAGACCGCCTATACCGCCGGCGTCTCACTGATGATCGGGCTCCAGGAAGTGCTGCGGATGTTGAAGGCCGAAGGCCTCGGCAATGTCTTCGCGCGTCATGCCCGGATGGCGCATGCGATGCGGGAGGGCATGCGGGCGGCTGGCCTTGCGCTCTTCCCGAAGCAGAGCCCCAGCGACGCCCTCACGGTCGTCTCGACACCGGACGGGGTGGATGGCCAGGCGGTCTATAAGAACTTGCGTGAGCAATACGGCATCACGGCGGCCGGCGGGCAGGACCACCTCAAGGGGAAGATCTTCCGGATCTCGCACATGGGCTACATGGACACCTTCGACGTCATCCAGGCGCTCGCCGCCACCGAAATGGTGCTGAAAGGGCTCGGCTATCCGATCACGCTCGGATCGGGCGTGGGGAAAGCCGAGGAACTGCTGCTCGCCAAATGAACATTCTCGTCAGCGACAACCTCTCCAAGCACGGGGTCGACATCCTCCAGAAGGCCGGTCTGACCGTCGACGTCAAGGCCAAGATGTCCAAGGACGACCTGCTCCGCGAAATCACACAGTACGACGGGTTGATCATCCGTAGCGGGACGAAAGTGACGGCCGAGGTCATCGCCGCCGCCGGCAAGCTCCGGATCATCGGACGGGCCGGGTCCGGCCTCGACAACGTGGATATCGCCACCGCCACCAAGCGCGGCATCGTGGTGATGAACACGCCGGGCGGCAACACCGTGACCACGGCCGAACATACCTTCGCGATGATCTTTGCCCTTGCCCGCAAGATTCCGCAGGCCACCGCCTCGATGAAGACCGGCCGGTGGGACAAAGAGAAATTCATGGGCGTGGAGCTCTACAACAAGACCCTCGGCATTATCGGGATGGGGCAGATCGGGAGCCATCTCGCCAAGCTGGCCCAGGGTGCGATGATGCACGTGATTGCGTACGATCCCTATCTGGCGGAGGAACGGGCCCGCAAGATGGGCATTGCGATCATGGGTCTGCCCGAACTCTTTCGCCGCGCCGACGTGATTACAGTCCACACGCCCTTGACGGCCGAGACGCAGAATCTCATCAACCGCGCGACGATGGCGACGATGAAGGACGGCGTGCGCATCATCAATTGCGCGCGCGGCGGGATCATCAATGAACAGGACCTTGCGGAGGCGCTGAAGAGCGGCCGGGTCGCGGGCGCCGCCTTCGACGTGTTTGAGGAGGAGCCGGTTCCACCCACGCATCCGCTGCTGACGCTGGACAATTTCATTTGTACGCCGCATATTGGCGCGTCCACGACGGAAGCGCAGGAGAACGTGGCGATCGGGATCGCCGAACAGATCGTGGACTACCTGACGCGCGGCATCGCGCGGGGCGCCGTCAATATCCCGTCGGTGCCGGCCGAGATGCTGCCGCGGCTTCAGCCGTACATCACGCTCGCCGAGAAGCTGGGGTTGCTGCACTCCCAACTCCACGGAGGCGGCATCGAACGCGTCACGATCGAGTACAAAGGCGAGGTCGCGGGCGTCAACGTGGCGCCGCTGACCATTGCGGTGCTCAAGGGGCTCCTGACGCCGATTCTGGAGGAAACGATCAACTACGTGAACGCGCCGGTGGTGGCGCGCGAGCGGGGGATCGAGGTCAAGGAGGTCAAGAGCAGCGACGCGGGGGACTTCACCAGCTTGGTCACGATCCAAGTGGAAGCCGGCAAGCAGACCAGCCGGATTGCCGGGGCGCTCTACGGCCGGCGCGATCCCCGGATCGTCCAACTGGATACGTTCCGGGTGGAGATCGTCCCCGAAGGGCACATGCTCTTCATCCTGAACGTCGACCGCCCCGGCGTGATTGGCGAGGTGGGCCAGGTGCTCGGTGCGCACGAGATCAATATCGCCCGCATGCAGTGCTCGCGCGAAGAAAAAGGCGGGCAGGCCCTGCTCATCGTGGGGGTGGACGCGCCGTTGCCGGCGGACGTGTTGCGCGCCATCACCAACGCCCGGAACATCATCTCGGTGAAGCACGTTCGCCTGTAACCGGCGTCGCCGGCTGGTCCCTCATGAAGAAGGCTGCCCGTTCCCCGATTCCCCAAGGCGTGGCGACGTTCCTGCCCGTTGCGGCGGAAGAGAAGCGCGCGGTGGAAGCGATCGTCTTCGCGGTCTTTGCGGAACGCGGCTATCGTGAAATCATCCCGCCGACGTTTGAATACCTGGACGTCCTCGCCCAGGGTCTTGACATCGCCCTCATCGAGAAGTCCTACAAGGTGGTGGATCGGGCCACGGGGCGCATTCTCGTCATGCGCCCGGACGTCACGGCCCAGATCGCCCGGATGGTGGCGATGGGCATGGTGGACCAGCCGCGTCCCCTGCGGCTCTGCTACAGCGCGAACGTCTTTCGCTACGAGCCGGAGCATGCCGGACGTGATCGCGAGATCTTCCAGATCGGCGTCGAGTTGATCGGTCCCCGGGGCACGGCGGCCGACGTGGAGCCGATCATGGTGGCGGCGGAATGCCTCCGGCGTCTGGGGATCACCGTCTTTACCATTGCGATGGGGCAGGGGGCGTTTTTCAACGCGTTGGTGCGTCGGACCGGCCTGCCGGTGTCCGTGCAGGGTCGTCTCCGCGAAGCGGCGGCGCGCAAGGATGTGCCGCGCATGGACGTGCTGC
>Ga0213870_1000935_pt1 | contig 13500 bp, 9 predicted proteins | sample WICALVC2017_Meta_FD_160119 | JGI IMG/M metagenome (GOLD analysis project Ga0213870, IMG submission 160119) | Freshwater microbial communities from subterranean cave lake in Wind Cave National Park, South Dakota, United States - WICALVC2017 | ecosystem: Environmental > Aquatic > Deep subsurface >... | reverse complement strand
ATTTATCCTTCCCTGTTCGTCTACCTCAATAACCCTAACCTTAACCTTTTGGCCAATTGTTACCACATCGCTTGGGTTTTTAACAAATCCTGTTGACATTTGCGAAACATGCACCATGCCCTCTTTTCCTGGCAGGAATTCAACAAATGCGCCAAAAGGAAGAATTCGCTTAACCTCTCCCTCAAAGCTTTCTCCAACCGCTATCTCTCGAGTAATACTCTTTACCCATTCAAAAGCTTTGGCAACAGACTCTATAGATGTTCCGGAGATAGTTACCAATCCATCGTCTTCAACATCTACAGTTGCGCCAGTCTGAGCAATTATATTTTTAATTACGCGTCCGCCCGGACCTATTACCTCTCCTATTCTATCAACCGGGATTTGAATTTGTTCTATCTTTGGGGCATACTCCGAAACATCTTTACGAGATTCTAGGAGCACTTCCTGCATCTTTTTCAGGATAAAAAGTCTTGCCTCTTTTGCTTTCTCAAAAACTTCTTTAATTTGGGCAAGAGTCAATCCTAAAATTTTTACGTCAAGCTGAATTGCTGTAATTCCCATATCTGTTCCTGCGACCTTAAAATCCATGTCTCCAGAAAAATCCTCAAGACCCAAAATATCCGTTAAAATTACGTATTTATCACCAATGGAAACCATTCCCATTGCTATTCCGGCAACAGGCTTTTGGATTGGAACTCCTGCATCCATAAGAGCAAGGGTCGAACCGCAAGTCGAGGCCATGGAAGTAGAACCGTTAGAAGAAAGAATCTCGGAAACAACGCGAATTGTATAAGGAAACTCTTCTTGTTTTGGGATAACTGCCAATAACGCCCGCTCTGCCAATGCACCATGCCCGATTTCTCTTCGTGATGGCACGCCAATTCTACCTGTTTCTCCAAGAGAATAAGGAGGCATAGAATAATGATGGATATATCTTTTTGATTCTTCTCCTTCCGCTGACTCAATCAACTGTTCAAGACGGGGGGAGCCTAATGTCACAACTGTCAAAGCCTGCGTATCTCCTCTTTGGAAAATTGCGGATCCATGAGTTCTAGGAAAAACAGAAACCATGCCTGAAATTGGTCTAATTTCATCTATTTTTCTTCCATCTGGCCTTATTCCTTTTTTCAAGGTACTCTCTCTTATGTTTTTAAAGAGAATGTATTCAACCCCCTTGGCAATTACTTTTTTATCTACAGAAAATTCTGGATCAGAAACCTTTTCCTGCTCAACAATTTTATCTATCAATTCCGATGAATCTTCACCTGATTCTTTGTCAACTCTACTTTTAACAAGCGCAACGATTTCATCTTTGTATGATTTTTCAAGGCGGATTAAAAGTTCTGAAAATTCTGAATCTTTAGAAACTGTTTCTTTTTTTACTCCTATTTTTTTTGCAAAATCTTCTATAAAATCAATAATTTTGTTGTTTTCTATCTGCGCTCTTTTTATTGCTTCAAGAGCTATCTCTTCGGAAACTTGCAGCGCTCCTGCTTCTATCATCAAAGTCTTATCTTTTAATTGGGTTACAACTAAATCCAGATCTGACAATTCCGATTCTTGCGCGCCATGATTGATTAAAAACTCTTGTCCTAGTCCATCTTTTCCATCTTTTTCTTTAACATATCCTATTCTTACAGCCCCAACCGGCCCTTTCCAGGGAATCTTTGAAATTGCAAGAGCAGCTGAAGTTGCGCAAATCGCAAGAACATCCGGAGAATTCTCTCCATCCACAGATAGAACCGTAACCATTATTTGCACTTCTTTTTTAAATTCTTTTGGAAAAAGCGGTCTTATGGAGCGATCAATCAGCCTTGCGGTAAGGATAGAATCGTCCGACGGCCTGCCTTCTCTTTTTACCCATCTACTACCTTTAATTCTTCCTCCGGCGTATAACCTTTCAACGTATTCAACAGTAAGGGGAAAATAATCAATATCTGTTCTTTCTTTTCCTTCAACCACAGTTACCAAAACCATGGTATCGCCAAGCCTGGCAAGAACAGAGGATGTAGCAAGTTTTGCAAGTTCTCCTGTTTCAAGAGTTAATGTTTTTCCAGCTAATTCTAGACTAACTTTTGTTTTTTTTGGCATGCTTCTTTGCTCCAATTCTCGTGACATTATTAAGTCCTATCTTTTCTTCGATTACTGAGGAACGCTTTTTATTTACTTTTGCTAGAAAATTAATAAGTCTTCTTCTTTTTGCAATCATAGACAAAAGCCCTCGGCGACTATGCGTATCGTGAGGATGATCCTTTAGGTGCTCTGTTAGGCGATTGATCCTTTCTGTCAAAAGCGCAATCTGAACCTCTGGACTTCCAGTGTCATCTTTTGCCGTTTGAAATTGTTTTATTACTTCTTTTTTTGTTTTTGGACTAAGCGGCATATTAGAAAAATATCAAATATTAAAAATAAAATATCAAATATAGGCCGGAAGAAGCTTATTTATCTCCAGTTCTTTTTTGATCTTTGATATCTAATTCTTGATATTATAGCAGTTTACTAAAATCCTTTCAATGGTCAATTATATCGCGGTTGAGCCTTTGTAGATTTTTGGTGCGAGCCAATCATCCGGAGGATTATCGTCTCTCTTCCTCTCTCTCTTGTCTTCGGGCTTTTTAGGTAGGGTCGTTGGGAAAAAAGGAGTTCTTTCTTCTATAGCATCAAAGGTTTTTCTTACATCTTTACCCGTTGTTCTCCTTGCGCCTTTTTTCATAAGCATTGCTGCCATTTCAAATGCCATGGGACTTGTTCTTGGGTTTTGGAAGTTATCGGTAGCCTTAGATATACCAGATAAAAGGTTTGAAGAAGCATCGATATCAACATTAAGCCCTAAGGAAGATATGAGAGCGGCAATACTTTCGGAAACTGAAGAAAGATCTTTGGAAACCAAGACTATATCGCCAAAACCCTGATTGTTCTCCTTATTGTCAATATTAATAACTGTTGTGTCTTTTAAGCTTTCAACATCAAAGACCTTTCCTAAGTCTGAAAGTCTGGGGGTTCCAATTATAAAAACAACGCTTGGGTCTGCTCCGCTTCTTTTAAATTCTATATCCCTTTCATCAAACGATAAGCCCTGTTCTCCTGCCTTCACAATAATATTTATGAATCCATCTTCACGAGTATAAGAAATTTTTTCTATATCTCCTCTGTCTGGAAAAGAAACTCTCAGATCTGATGCGTTGCTATCGAAAGCCGTTTTTACTTTATCTATGCCAACAAGCGAGGATACCTCAACAATTGGTTCGGTTGGGCAAGCAATTGAAACCGACTTTCCCGATTGTATCAGCGATAAATACAACGCAAGGGCTGCCGCCATCTCATCAATGCCGGGATTTTTGCCAATGGCAATAGAGATCTTATCGTTTTTAGACAATAATTCTTTTATTTTTTCTAAAGCTTGGCTATCCATATTAACCATGACATACTAGCATATCTCCTATAGTAAAGTCAAGAAAAGGGAAGAGTATGACGCCTGCCTCGTGTCCCTTTTCGACTTTAGAAACAGGATCTTTACCAACCCTCATTGATGAGATTCTGCTTTCTCCTATAATTTCGTCTTTTCGGATTAATCTTACCTTATCTCCTCTTGCTACCCTTCCATCCTGTACAGTAATCCCCAACACTTTTGTTTTCTCAAACGGAAAAGAAGCAAGCACTTTTGCTTTGCCAAAAATTTCCTCCGGAACCTCCAATTGTCTCCCCTTCAAAACGTCATTTATTTCGTCTAGAAGCTCGTAGACAAGATTATAATTTTTTACTAACACCTTTTCCAAGGCAGCAAGTTTTAGAACCTCAGGATTTATTTTTGTGTTAAAGCCTAAAATAACTGCGTTAACTGATTTTGCAAATATAATGTCAGCTGGTGAAATAGTGCCTGTTTTTTGAGAAAACACAAAAATCTCCTTAGGCAATGCGTTAACGATTGCCTCAAGTGATCCTAATGTATCCGCACAAATAATAACAGGAAGAGATGGTTTTTCTACATCAGTAAGGGGTGGGGCAAGCGTCACGGTAGGACTCCCAACAGCCGCGTCAGACGCAGCAACAGAAGCCCGAGCAGCCTCAATAGGCTTTTTTAGAACAACACTTCCGACACTTAGTACCTTTTCAAATCCTAAGATCTCAACAGCATCTCCTATAAACGCTTTATCCAAATGTTCTCCTTTATCATTTATAACAGTTCTAACTCGTGCTTCTGCTCCTTCACAAAATATTTTATCCCCTACTGACAGTAAACCTTCTTTAATAACAATAGTTGCTCGTGGTCCTCTCTTTTGATCAAGTTTTGATTCGATTACAATGGCTTTAAATTGTCCGTTTTCTGAGGGAGAAGGACTTTTTGCTTTTACTTCAAAAACAAGCAGTATAAGCTCTAACAATTCTTTTATGTTAGTGTTGGTTTTTGCCGAAACCTCAATAATTGGTACATCTCCGCCATAACCCTCCAACATTACTCCTTCTTTTAGTAACTGCTGCTTAACTTTTTCCGGGTTTTTGTTGGGAAGATCTGATTTTGTTACAACGACAATAAAAGGAACTTTTGTTTCGTAAAGTATACGAATGCTCTCTTTTGTTTGTGGCATTACTCCATCAACTGAGGAAACCACCAAAAGTCCTATATCGGAAGCGTCTGTACCACGTCCTCGCATTTTGGCAAATGCTTCGTGTCCTGGAGTATCAATAAATGTAATCTGTCTTTTTATTCCTTCATGGATAAATTCTATCTTAGATGCTCCAATCGCTTGGGTTATGCCGCCATGTTCCTTTTGAGCAAGATTGGTTTTACGAATAGCATCAAGCAATGTGGTTTTACCATGATCAACATGACCTAAGACCGCTACGACAGGAGGATAAAAATGGGATTGAGTAGTGGCTTGAGCGATTGTTTTTGCGCTTGTCTTGACCATACAATAACAATTTTCAATTCGAAATTTGAAATTTTCAATGAATTCTTAATATTTAAATTTTCAAATTTAGATTTCATTTCAAATTGAAAATTAAAAATTTAAAATTTGCTTTATGTCTTTTTCTCTTCCTTGCTTTTTTTCTTATTCTTTTGTTTTTTTGGCGAAGGTTGATCTGTCGCTTTATCTTCTTTTGGAACCTCAGGCATTTCTTTTGCTTCTATTTTTTCTGTTTCTGTTTTTTCTACACGCTCTTCTTCTTTCTCCTCGGGCTCTATCTCAATCCTATAAGCTGTAAGTTTTGAGGCAAGACGAACGTTTTGTCCATCCTTACCAATGGCAAGCGAAAGCTCGTCTTTTGGAGCCAACACGTAGGCTACTTTTTTTTCCTTATCAATCTTTTCAACCTTAACATTCTTAGCGGGTGAAAGTGCCTCTACGATGTAGGCCTTTGGATCCTCCTGCCATTGGATTATGTCAATCTTCTCAAGGTTGCCAAATTCCTGAATAACAGCCTGAATCCTAACTCCTTTTTGACCAACGCAGCTTCCTACTGGATCAATTCCTTTTTGATTGGAATAGACTGCTACTTTACTACGGGTACCACTTTCTCTTGCAATATCCTTTATGACTACACTTCCCATGCGAACTTCTGGTATTTCTCTCCCAAATAGCCCTTGGAGCAAACCAGGGTTCGATCTTGAAACTATGATTTCCTCTCCTTTTGGCCCCTGCCTAATTTCAAGGATATAAACAGTCAACCTTTGATTTAAATTGTATCTCTCATTTGGTATTTGTTCGTTACTTGGCATAACTGCTTCTGTCTTTCCAATATCAACAATTACATTTGGGCCCGCAAACCGCAAAACTCTACCATTTACAATAGTTCCGATTCTAAGTCTATAGTCTGCAAAGATTGCTTCTTTTTCTTTTTCTCTTATTTTTTGCAAGATCACCTGTCTTGCAGTTTGAGCAGCAATTCTTCCAAAACCCGGAGGAGTAACATCTTTATTCTTTTTAGCTTTATGAAATATACGCGCTTCTCCTGTATTTTTATCCAAAGTTGTAGAATAATCCTCAATTTCTATACCAGGATGGTCTTTTTTGTATGCAGCAAGAATAGCATTTTTTACAGTTTCCAACACAACAGAAACATCAACGCCTCTTTCGTTGGCAACTTGATTTAATGCTAATATAAATTCGCTTCTTTGTACCGCTGGCATAATGCAATAAGTATACCAAATCTCAGCCCAAGCTTCAACAGTAGGTATAGCAAACGTTGGCGCTTTAGAGCTCGTAATTTTAGCGGGTTGACAGGAAAAATTGTTGATGTTATGTTAAGAATGCATGATAGATCCTGCTCAGATTGTTTTATTTTTGGTAATTATTGTTTTAACTACTCTTCTTGTGGCGTTGGGCATTCAAGTATTTTTTATTCTTCGCGACCTTCGCAAGGCTGTGGGCAAGGCAAATAAGATTTTAGAAGATACAGGTATTATCACAGAAAGCGTTTCTACTCCTCTTGCTACATTATCAACTTTAATGATGGGTATTAAGACAGGGATTTCTGCCGTAAATCTTCTTAAAAAAGTTTCCAAGTTTGGCGAGAAAAAAATTGAGGACAATAAAAATGGAGAATTAGGATCTGATAATTCATTATCAGATGACAACAAAAAACCCTTGATTAGAAGATTTTTTAAAGGAATATCAAAGAAGAAAAGTTTATAGGTATCTTTTGATATTTAAATTATGCTCAAGTAGCGTTTTAGAGTAATGATTGCGACCTGTCTTATCGGAAATGTAGTAAAGATATTCTGTATTAGCGGGGTCTAATGCTGCTTGTAAGGAAGCAACGCCTGGATTGGCAATCGGTTTTGGCGGAAGACCTTGATTTGCATAAGTATTATAAGGAGAATTTATTCTTAAATCCTCAAGCGTTAAATTTTTTTTCCACCAAGTTTTTTTATCTTCCTGATATCCTAATGCATACTGTATTGTTGCGTCAACATCGAGCTTCATTCCAATGCTTAATCTATTATGAATAACGCTTGAGATAAGAGGTCGGTCTTCTGAGAATTTTGCTTCGCGTTCTATAAGTGATGCGAGTATAACGCTATCGTTCTTAGAAAGATGATTGTTTTCATTTGGTGTAATGGATGAATATTTCTTATCAAAGTTATCTAGCATTAAGGAGATTATAAGTGTAATATTTGCGTCTTTTGGGATTAAATAAGTATCTGGAAAAAGATATCCTTCGTTTTGTACCAATTCGTCTTTCCAAAATGGTTGGTGGCTTGGGATTTTTTCCTTTATAATTTCTGCAATTTCCTCGGCTCTTTTTCCTTCGGGAATTGTGACCCAGATGTCAAGTCTACCGTGTGTTAAAGTATAAGCAATTTCCTCTGCCGTCATCGAGGGGGACAACCTAAAGTCTCCGGCTTCGATTTTTTTATCGAGTCCTAACTTTTTTAAAAGTAGAAAAAAAATAATGGGATTTCTAATTAACCCCTTAGCCTTAAGATTATAGGTAAATTCCCTAACTGTATCTCCTTTGTTAATAACAAAAATAGTTGGGGAATTATTTTCAGGATTAACCGGCAGCAGCATGTTATTCCACAAGATTGCCATTGTGGAAATAACAATGGCGAAAAAAACAATAACCATTACTAATTTTTTCATAAAATTGTAGCTATTGGAAATTTTCGTATCGCATCTTTTGCTTTGTTAAGATTGTGTTCATTTTCACTATAGAGTGTTGCGACTGTATCTCCCTTTTCAACGGTTCTTCCAATTTTTTTATCCAAAAATATACCTGCTCCTTTTTGTTTTGGCGCTCCCAATAATCTTGTAATTATAGTTATGTGTTTACTGTTTAGTTTTTTGATTGTGCCATTTTTTGATGCCCTTAGCTTAAAGGAGTATTGCCCAGGATTTAAATCCTCGCTGTCTATATTTGGATTGCCCCCTTGTTCTAAAATTATTTCTTGCATTTTCTTAAAAGCAGCACCGTCTTGCAATATTTTTGTTGTCCAACCAAAGCAATTTCCGTAATTTTTTTTGACGAAGTTTTGGAGTTGTTTTGAAGCGTCTTTTAAACAAATATCCAAAAGATTTCCCGCCAGATTTATACTTCTTATCTCAAGATCAACTGGACGATTAGGTTTTTGCTGAAGTACTTTTATTGCCTCTTTAGTTTCTAAGATTGGTCCTATTCCTTGCCCCGCTGGTTCATCGGTTCTGTGGATAAGAACGCGGATTTTTATATCGAATTTTTTTGCCAAAAATTCAAACTTTTTCTTAAGCGTTTCTGCGTCTTTGAGCTTATTAACCTTTACCATAGCGCCATATGGTAGATCTATAACCACATGATTTGAGCCAAAGGCGATTTTTTTAGCCATAATAGAAACTAAAACCTTATCGTAGCTTTCAAATAAAAGCGGTTTCTCAACTTTTATAATTACATCATCAGCAGGTGCAATCCCAAAACTACCTCCCCAGACAATACAGCCGTTTGTTTTTTTGACCACGTTAAATATTTTTTCCTTTGAGAGTTGAACAGGCGCTAGAACTTCCATATCATCTGCGGTGCCGTCGGGTGTTGTTATTGCTCTTGATGAACTCTTAGGAATTGTAAAGCCGGCTGCTGCTACAATTGGTACTACTATAAGTGTGGTTCTAGTTCCAGGTACTCCTCCAATAGAGTGTTTGTCTGCGACAATTCCTTTAAAGTGCAGTCGTTCTCCTGTTTCAACCATTGCTTTTGTAAGATAATAAAGCTCTTGGTTTGTAAAGCCTTTTGAATAGCCAGAGGCCGCAAAGTACGTAGTTAAAATATCCCCAAGGCGCTTTTTGGCTATTTGATCCATTACTGAGTATATTTCTTTGTAGGTTAATGTCTTGCCGATTAGTTTTTTCCTGATAGCATTTATGGCGATAAGGGTTTCCTCCTCGGAAGAAACCAAGGGTTTTTGTTGCTTCATAGATTTATTTACTGGTTATTTGTTTAATTACTCGAGAAAATATTCCTTTTATTAGGGACAAGAGAAAATATAAGGAAGTATTTATAATACGATAAACGGAAGGCCAAATCAATATTAAAAATTTTTTAAAGCGATAGCTATCCATAATTAAATCTTACTAAGCCTTGCTTTAATGACAAGTCTTTTCCAGACGGTCCCGGGAGGTGTGCAGGTAACTAGCGTTAGATACGAGTTGTCGTAATTTTGCGTGAACGAAGATGTATCATTTGGACTAACAACAGTAATATTATATATTTTATGCAGATAAGTTACCCCGTTTACAACAGAATATATGCCGTCTCCAATTTTAAGCTTGTAGGCGTTTGAGAAAATTGTTTTGTAGTCCTTAGGATTATAGAGTTGGGGTAGAGTTGAGTGTCCAAAGATCACTGCATTGCCAAAGTCTCCCGGAATGCTTGTTCCTTGGTAGTTAACCAGGTGTTTTCCTAAATCCATATCGGTGGTTGAGACTAATGCGCCATTGATATTTATTTTAGGGATTGATAGAGTATACGAAGATACCTTAGGTTTTTCCAAGGCTTGCGAAGGGTGAAAATTAGGAAACCAATTCTTTGCATTGGTATAGTCCTTAAGCGTTATTGAGTTACTGGCTTTCGAAATCAAGCTTGCTATAGTAGCTGGGTTAACAATATCGTTTTTTGGAATAGGTGTTGTAATATTTTGAGATGCAAATATTGGAGAGAAATAAATTTGCCACAAAATAAGGGGAGAGAAGACATATAAAACAATTATTAATCCCGAGATAAAAATTCCCAAACTTAATACACGAAACCATTTTTTAAAGGGTTTAAGCTTGATTTTTCTGTAGTAGTATTTAGTCATGCGTTTTGACCACGATTTTTATATTTTTAGAAATTCTTGGAAGCATTTTTGGAATGAAGGGAATATCTAAAGAGGAAGAGATATTAACACTTGATGATTGAGGGAGCTTCAGTAGTAATTTTTCAGCATCTTTATAGGACATGCCTGTAATTTCAGATATCAATTTATTTTCGTCAAATTTAGGCTGCAGAATTGCCTCTATATCGAGATTTGCATCGGCTTCTTTTTCGTTTTTTTGCTTTATGTCTTTGATATCTACTTTAATATTATTTTCATCCAAAACTTGATCCATCGCAACATTTTTTTTAATAAGAGATACGCTTTGGGATATAAGGTCCTTTTTCTTGTATGATATCCCCTTATAGACCACAGTTCCCTTTAGTGTAATCTTATCTCCCTGATCGTCAACATCTTTATCGAAATCTTTCTTAGCCACCGAGGGCGCAAGGAAGATTGGGAGTAGAGCCTCATCGGATGGAGTTTGTTTGTTAAGCTCCTCTTTTGCTTTTTGCGCTAAGCTCTTTGGAAGCTCTTGTAATAACTTATCTATATCATTTTTTGAAACAACAGCAATTGTTTTTTTAGTACCGCCTTCAAAAGGATCGTCATTTTTAGCCGCAATTAAAGGGTAGTCTCCAATTGAAAATTTAGTATTGGAGGGTAGATTGTATTCTGTTCCGATTTTAGTAGCTAGAACATTAACTTTTGCCTTGCCTGGAGTTGTTCCGAATGCATCGCCAGATGCAGACGCAGCATTTACGCTACTATCCAAAGTAAAATCTAATCCGTTGGAGGAAGTTGTTATAGCACCTTTTTGAAATACTTTTGAGCTACTGGTATTGTTAAATACGGTAACTATTCCTTTTGCTTTATTGCCTACATCTTTTTTGCCGGTTGCAGGGGTTGAAACAGATCCATCTAAAGATACAGACACAGACTCCCCGCCGATAATACTGTTATCTTCGTTTGTAGGCAAGACTGTTGAAAAAGTAGCACTATTATTCTGCTTTATAATTTTTGGTTTAATTTCCAAGGAAACTGTAGCTTTGGTTCCAAAGAAGTAAAAAAGTACAAATCCAAGAAGTAAAACTACAACTAGTATGGGGATAAAGATAATGCTTTTATTGTTAATGGTAGGGATGGGAAAAGATCGTAAAAACCCTCTTATAGGGATTTTTTTAATAGCCTGAAATATTTTTACAAGTGCTGTTTGCCCTAAATTAGGCGAAATTGTGGTTTTGGATGGAATGTGCGGAGACTGTATATTTGATATTTCTTGTACTTTTGCAGCTTGAGTTTTGGTAACATCTACATCTTTGACAAATCCAAAATTCTCCATCGAAAGATTTTCAAATTGAGTGGGCGGTTGCTCTTCTGACACTTCCGCTTTTGCCTTGCTTCCAACGTCTTCTAGGACTTCAAATCCCATTTGGGTTGCCACGCCAAACAGTATTGCCTTTGCTTCAAAACCAACGTTTAGATTTATTATTTGGGGCAAATGGAGAAAGGGTAGGCTTTTGTTCCATTGATGACTAATAAATTCTTGACTTAAGTCTTTTTGTCCATCAAAGATGACAATGCGCGATGGTAAGGTTTCGGAAGCTGTAAAGTGTTTTAGAAGATTATCAACAGTATAAGAAGTGTTATCTTCAATTTTCCCACTTCTTGTTTCTATAATCTTGCCACTTCTAATTAAAGAAACTGTTACAAACCTTTTTCCGGCATCAACAAGAATAGCTGAGGGTGGCGCGCCTTCCTCTTTTTGGAGAAGGTATGATATAGCTTGGGAAATTATTAAGAAACCTATCGGGGTAAGGCCCAATTCGTCGCTTACCCTTTTAAGTTTTAAAAGATGCTCTTTTTTTATCTTGTCATTTTCTACCCAATCTTCCTTGACTCCGAAGATTGTTTTTTGAGTTTCCGAACTTTCTGGCAGAGTACTTTCGGCTTTGGATACTGTCTTATCTAACATATCGAGGAGCTCTTCCGAGGATATACTATCAATAGAATTTTCTAGATATTCTTCATGTTGCCCGACAATTTGAATCTTGCCTTTTAGCTCTTCAAAAATTACAGCATTTACTTTTTCGCTTCGCAAAACAAGCACTAAGAAAAAGATGGGCTTTTTTTTATTAAGCTTTAGAAAAAAGGGCAGTTTCATATTAACCAACTATGCTGTATAAGCGTCTTTGTCCTTTTCCAATATTCTCCTGTCTTATTATCTTAAACTTTTTAAGCTTTGATGTAAAATCTACATGTGGACCACCGCAGAATTCGACCGAGTAGTATTCACTACGAGGTCGTCCTGAGCGAACGGAGTGAGTCGAAGGACCTCCTATAAAATATATCTTAACGTCTTCCTGATATTTTTCGTCGAATAGTCCGATGGCCCCAATTTTCTTGGCTTTTGCCAATGGCATCATTTCAAAATGTACAGGCAAGTTCTCTTGTATTTTCTTATTTACCAAATCTTGAACTTTTTTTAATTCCTCATCAGTTAGTTTTTTATCATAATTAAAATCAAACCTTATTCTTTCGGTTGTAATATTAGATCCGGTCTGATGAACATGAGTTCCCAAAACATCCCTTACTGCCTGATGCATAAGATGAGTTGCGGTATGTCCCATGATTGTTTTTTCTGAATGGTCCGCAAGCCCTCCGGCGAATTTTTTAACAGCACCTTTACGTGAAACCACCTGATGCTGTTTTATCTTTTCTGCAAATGCTTGTTCGTCAAACTCAAATCCTAAACTTTTTATTTGGGTTGGTGATAAGCCGTGAGATGAGTACAAGAAAAAAGCATCTTTGGCAGATATTTCAACTTTTCCTTTCAGTTCATCGCCAACTGTCCGATATTTTTTAAATATATAATCTTTGGCTTTCTTAAGGGTTGCTTCATATGCGCCTTTTTCTCCCAAAATAGTATTTTTAATCTTCTCGTAAGCTTTTGGTAAATCAGGATCTGTTTCTTTATAACTCTCAACAATTGATTCAATAACAGGCGATAGATCAGACTCTCCTAAGTTATAAAAATTATCAAGACTTCTTCGGATAAGCCTTCGCAGGATATATCCTTGTTCTTTGTTTGACGGGAGAATGCCAGCATTAATGATAAATATAGATGCAACAATATGATCAACGACAATTCTTATCTGTTTTGAATGGTTTTCGTATGTTGCATCTGTATGTTGTTCAATAGTTTTGATAATTTGGGCAAAAAGGGAGGTTTGGAACATATCGTTTTTATTTTCAACTGCTGCTAATAATCTTTCTAAACCCCCGCCAAAATCAACATTTTGTTTTGGCAGCGGCTCAAAACCTTTCTCTTTTCTTACGTACTGCATAAAAACGCTATTTGCAATTTCCAAAAACTTTCCGCATTCGCAATCAACAGGATTATCTTTGCATTTTTTATTATGCTCTAAATCATCAAACCTAAAATATACTTCTGTATCAGGTCCTCCCGGTTCGCCAACAGGCATATTGTCCGGAACTCCGGAGCGGGACCACCAGTTTTTATCAACACCTGCAAAAAAAATCCGCTCAAGTGGTACTAGTTTTTTCCAGATTTGGTAAGATTCGTTGTCTTTTTCGATATCTACAAAACCTTTAAATACTGTTATGTATAATTTTTCTTTAGGAAGACCTAATTCGTTTGTCAAGAATTCCCAAAGCCAGGGGATTTCTTCTTCTTTGAAATAATCACCCAAACTCCAATTTCCAAGCATCCT
>Ga0213870_1000934_pt1 | contig 13501 bp, 14 predicted proteins | sample WICALVC2017_Meta_FD_160119 | JGI IMG/M metagenome (GOLD analysis project Ga0213870, IMG submission 160119) | Freshwater microbial communities from subterranean cave lake in Wind Cave National Park, South Dakota, United States - WICALVC2017 | ecosystem: Environmental > Aquatic > Deep subsurface >... | reverse complement strand
CGCTTACTATAGCAGGAACAGAGGACGAGGTTATGAGGGTTGCTGTCAGGCATGCTATTCAAGAGCATGGCCACAAGGATACGCCAAAGCTTAGAAAAGATATCAGGTCTCTGCTGCAGAATGAATAAAGACTTCTGATAGAATTTATTTTTAGATTTTGCTTTAATTTAATTTCAATAAGTGTAATCCAGAATGAGATCCCTGTTTTTGTTCCACATTTTTAGCGTGTCTCCGTTGTTGTTCCAGACAGCCCTACTTTTTCTCCAGTAAAGGTCTGTCTCGTTGTCTATTCCATTTCCTGTATGAAGTATAACTGTTGTTTTATTTGATAATAAAAAATTAGAGAAGATGTATGTGTTGTTTGCACTGTCCTGAAGAATCCAATCATTTAAATTAACAGGATATGTGCATGAATTTCTAAATGTTATAAACTCGTCATCCAGGTTCTCATTATCGTTTCCCTTTGCATTATAATGGAAATAATTAATGCCTATGCAGAAAACATCAGGTATTTGTGCGTATTTCCATATGCCCAAATTGTTTTCTATTGCCTGCGCTTCTGCCTCTGAGATTTCCACGGAGAATTTCTCGTCAGGCAATATTACCAGGGATTTTGCATATCCAATTTTTACAAGCTCAAGGTTTACATGCCTGTTTCCAAAATAAACATGCCTTAACAGCCTGTCATATTTGTCTCTTTCTGTAATGTCCCTCTCAAGAGTTACTTGTTTGTTTTCTATCAGGCTTTCCAGCCACTCTGTGGATTCTTTATATAAATACTGGCCTTTTTCAGGGGTATCTATTCCAAGGAGCCTTACCCTCTCGCCGTTCTGCAGTTCTATTGTATCTCCGTCTATGACCCTTTTGACAGAGGCCTCGTAGCCCGTTACCTGGCCTGTAAAGCTGAAGGCCAGATTCAAAACGACTATTAAGAGGATTATTACTGCAATTACTGCTATTATTGATTTCTTCATAACCATTTTATTTCTCCAATCCATTCAAAAACTTGCTTATGCACAAAGGCAAATCCTTGCTATAACCACCTTCGAGGGCTGCAAATGTTGGTTTTCTTAAAGATTTTATAATCTCTCCTATTTTCCTATATGTATCCATATCCAGATTCATATCTGTTATTGGATCGCCTTTATATGTGTCAAATCCTGCTGATACAGCAACCAATTCCGGGCCAAATTCCTTTGCTTTTTCCATGGCCTTTTTTAAGGTTTCTATATATGTTTTTCCATCTGTTCCTAAAGGCAAGGGATAATTAAGGCAATTTTTTTCTGAAATTTTTCCTGTTCCGGGATATAAGGGGCTCTGGTGGAGAGAAATGTATAGTATACTATTGTCCCCCAGGAATATGTCCTGTGTTCCGTTTCCATGATGATTGTCAATATCGAGAATTAAAACTTTTCTAATCCCTTTATATTTTTGTGCAGCCTTTACAGCAATGGCAATATTATTGAAATAACAAAAGCCTCCAAGGAAATCCCTGCCGGCATGGTGGCCCGGAGGCCTCATTAAAGAAAATGTATTCTCTCCACTCAGGCATAAATTCATTGCCTGTAAAGCAGAGCCTGCTGAAAGTAAAGCAATTTGATACATGCCTGGAAAAGAAATCATATCAGAATCAGAAAAATTCTCTTGTTTTACAATATTAATAAGGTCTTTTGAATGTACCAATAAGATATTCTCTTCAGAGCATATTTTTGATTCTATAAATTCATATTTATCCTTCAAGAAATTATAGCTTGCTAAAACCCTTTCAGGGGATTCAGGGTGTCTAGGTTGCATGTATTCAGCGCATTTCCTGTTAAAAGCAATTTTCATAATTAATTATTACAGGTTATTTTTAAAGGCATAGAAATATAATTAGTAGAAATGTGGTTTAATGATCAGGGCAATTGTATTTGATTTGTGGAACACACTGGCCTACAACAATGTCAAGGTAAACCCTGTGCTTCAGGTAGAAAGGCTCCTCGGAGTAAAAATACCTAAATATCACGAGGCAGAGAAAACTTTCATGTTAAAGGAGTATAAGAGCATAAGAGAGGCGTCAATCAATCTCTGCAGGGCGCTCAAGGTAAACCCTGCAGAAGATGTGATTAAAGAGATGGTAAAGATATGGCACTTTGCTGTGGAGAGATTTGCTCTTTTCCCTGAAGTCAGGAACACGCTGAAGGAGCTGAAAGGCAGATACAGGGCAGGCCTCATATCAAATACAGACTGCTTCTCTGTAAAGCCCATATTCAAAAGGGGCTTTGACAAATATTTTGATGCTGTTGTTTTTTCATGCAAGGCCGGGCTTCTGAAGCCTGACAGGAAGATATTCGAAATCATGCTGGATAAGCTGGGCTCCAGGCCTGAGGAGACATTAATGGTGGGCGACAATCTTCATGATGATATACTGCCTGCAGAAAGCCTGGGAATTAAATGCGTAATGATGAGGAGGAAAGGGCCTTACAGCCTGAGCTGGGTTGAGAAAGGCTCGTACAAGAACGAGATAAGCAGCCTGAAGGAAATCTGGAAATATCTGGAATAAAAAAAAGAATTTATAACTTTGTTTCTTATTTTAACTATGAGAAGATACTGGACAGAACATGATTGGAGAAGACGTGATGAGGCAATATCATATAAAGAGCTTACGGATATAGCTTTTAGTATTTTATATCGCATGCCGCAGCCTGTTGGCATGGTGTGCGGGCCAATTTCTACCGGAGGTGCTGGCTCTATAGAAGAAAATATGAGAATTCTCCAAGCTTATGTAGATATACTAATAGAAAAAGGTCTTAACATATTTGACCAGCTGCCTTTTGAGGAACCGATGTTACGCATATTAAAAAACAGAAATAAAGAAAGTTATGATTATAATCTTCTAGAGGAATTTCACTATCCTATTTTTAAATCAGGTTTAATAAGAAACCTGTTTTTTATACCGCTTTGGCATACTTCTATTGGAACAAACTGGGAGTATGAGCATGGTCAGAGGTTTGGTATGGAAAGGTTATATATGCCTGAATTGGAGGGTTTAGAATACTGGTTAACTCAAAACAGTCTTATTTAGGGAACATCACTACTTTCCCGCTTTGGCCTGAGGCCAATATGATTATCATATAAATATGACATCTTCTAGGTTCTCGAAGTGTTTATCGCCTGTTACAATTTTCATATTATAGATTTTTCCGGAAGCGTATATTAGAGAATCTATCATGCCAAAATCTTTTATTGTTTTCTTTATTTCAAAATTTATTTTTCCAGCAAGCAGGCAGATTTCTTCTTCTAATTCTAAAATAGTGGATGTTCTTTTTATAAAATCTATATACTCTTTGGTGTTTAATTTATTTTTTAAGCACCAAACAGCAATTTCAGAAAATGTAATTATATTAGTGTATATGTTCTTTTCCAAAAACCCTCCTATCCTTTTGCCCTTCTCGCTTCCTATAAAAAACTCTATCCAGGCATGTGTATCAAGAAGCATTAGAATCTGTCCTTGTGATCTCTAACAAATCTGGAAGCTCCTTTTGCCTTCCCGAACATTGATCTTATCATTTCTTTGTCTTTTTTTATTATGCTTATCTCTATGCTTTCTCCCTCCTTAACCTTCATCTCTTTTGCAATTTCTTTAGGGAGTAATACGCCTAAGGAGGTTCCTACGCTTCTTACCTTTGTTTTGAATTTTTCGCTCATATTATAATATATTATAATAGGAGTTTAAATACCTATTTAGGGAACATCACAACTTTTCCTGACTGGCCTGAGGCCAGTGCCTCTATGCCTTTTTCAAACTCCTCAAGCTTTAGCTTGTGTGTAATAATTGGCGTGATGTCAAGCTTTCCGGAAAGAAGCTCGGATGTTCTTTTCCATGTGTCCCATATTTTTCTTCCGTAAATGCCTCTTATTTCCATGTCCTTCAGGACAATCTGTTTTGAGACATCGATTGTCACTTCTTTTGGCGGCAGGCCAAGTATTACAACCTTTCCTGTTGGTTTTGTTGCATCCAGAGCCTGCTTTAAGGCCTCAGGATGGCCTGACATTTCCAGAGAGGCATCAACACCAAGACCGTCTGTCATTTCTAAAAGCTCCTTAACAGGCTCTTTCTCATGCCTGTTTATCAGAACATCTGCGCCCATTTTTTTAGCAATATCGCTATGCAACTTGCTGCCGACTATTACTATGACTTCTTTTGCTCCTGAAATCTTTGCAATGCCAGTTGCAAAAAGTCCTGTAGGGCCTGCGCCAAATATCGCAATTGTCTTGCCTGCAACATTTGCTTCCTTAACAGTGTATACTGAATTGCCCATTGACTCCTGCAAAGTTGCTATTTCAGGTTTCATGTTTTTTGGATTTTTCCATGCTATGGATTCTGGTATTGCAACATACTCAGCCCAGCCGCCATCTGTATCAACACCTAAAAACTTTAGCCTCTGGCAAATATGGGTGTTGCCTGTTCTGCATTGCTTGCATTCTCCGCAATACAAATGGGATTCAGCAGAAACAAAATCTCCTATTTCCAAGGATTTAATATTTTTTCCTTTTTCAATAACCACTCCTGCAACTTCATGGCCTAATGTTCTTGGTAGGGCTATTCCTCTTGTAGACCATGGATGCTCCCAGTTGTATATGTGCACATCAGTGCCGCATATAGAGCATGCCTTTACTTCAAGCAAAACCTCGTCTGGCTTTGGCTCAGGCCTGTCTGCTTTTGTGAAGTCAAGGCCTTTTGCAGGCTTTATCTTCCTCACAGAGTCCATTTTTTCCATATCTTACCACTTAAAATTTAATCTTTATATTTATTCTAAAAGATGCATCTGCGGTTTTTTTATAGTTTTGATTAAAACCAGAATCTCTTTAGGTATTTTTGCAACTGGTTTTGTATATATTTTAAATACTTTTTTTGTTGGCTCGCATATTATGTTCTTTTTCCATTTGTCTGATATTTTTGGATAATCAGCCCTGTAGTGCGCTCCGCGACTCTCTTTTCTGAAAAGCGCGCTTTTGATTATCATTTCACACGTAGGAATCATGTTTTTGATATCCAGAGCACATATTAACTTTTGATTGGTTTTTAACTGACCAGTAATTTTTAATTTTGTTTTTTTAAATTTGTCCAACTCTTTTAGCGCCTTCTTCATGTCTTTTCCATTCCTCACAACCCCAACATTATCCCACATAATTTTTTGTATTTGTTTTTTTACCTCTATTGGGTCTCTTCCGCTTTTATTTTGAGCAATTTTCATTAACTTGTTTATTTTATTTTTAATTTGTTTTTTCCCTAACGGAATTAATTTAGTTTTTGTTACTTCTTTCGCAATTAGTTTTCCTGTTAATCTTCCGAAAACCATAACCTCAGCTAAGCTATTTCCTCCGAGCCTGTTTGCTCCATGCATTTTGCCTGTCACTTCGCCTATTGCAAAAAGATTTGGGATGCTTGTTTTTCCTGTTCTGTGATCAACAAAAATACCTCCCATTGAATAATGTGCTGTAGGGGCCACTTCCATTTTTTCCTTTGAAACATCAATATGCGCATATTTTTTGAACTGCCTGTACATTTTTGGAAGTCTTTTCAGAATATACTCTTTTGGTTTGTGCGTAATATCCAGCCACACACCACCTCTTCTTGTTCCCCTCCCCTCCTCAACCTCAGTGTAAATCGCCCGCGATACAATATCCCTTGCAGAAAGTTCGAGCCTTACAGGATCATATTTTTCCATGAAACGCTCGCCTTTTGCGTTTGTTAGAATCCCTCCATCTCCTCTTACAGCTTCAGTAACCAAAACACCTTCTGCTTCAGGAGGGTATAGCATGCCTGTGGGGTGGAACTGGAACATCTCCATGTCCACAAATTTAGCACAAACATCATAAGCTAGGCCAATTCCGTCCCCATTGTTCTCCCAAAATCTTGAGGAGCTTCTTGAAAAGACTCTGGAAAAACCGCCTGTGGCCAAAACAACAAATCTAGAATTAAAGGCTATAATTTTTCCTGTTTTTATATCAAGACCTAAAGCTCCGTTTACTTTATTACCAGCAGTAAGCAAAGAAAAAATATAAACTTCGCTTTTGAATCTTATTTTTCTTTTCTCTGCCTGATCAACCAAAACATTTAGAATATCTCTTCCTGTATGATCACCAACAAAACATGCACGCCTGTATGTAGCTGCTCCAAAAAATCTCTGTGTGATTTTTCCATTTTTTTCCCTGTGGAATCTAGCGCCCCATTTTGCAAGTTCCTTTATGGCCAAAGGTGCATTCTTGCATAAAATCTCAATTCCCACAGGATCATTAATATATCCACCGTCTCTTATAGTATCCGCTACATGCAATTGCCAGTTATCCTGCGGGTCCATATTGCCTAAGGCTGCATTAATCCCGCCTGTGGCAAGGATTGTATGCGCATCGCGCTTTTTGCATTTACCCACAACAAGTACATCTATTTTGTTGTCAGCAAGCTCTATGGCCGCGCGCAGGCCAGCTCCGCCAGAACCAATAATTAAAATATCGCATTTTTCTGTTTTGATATTCCCCATTTACATCCCTGTTATTTTAATCATTTCCTTAATCTTATTTGCAGAATTTTGCAAATGCTCTTTTTCCTCGCTTGTTAAATCTAATTCAATTATTTTTTCTGCCCCATTTTTTCCAAGCTTTACTGGAACGCCTATAAAGACGCCCTTTATTCCATATTCGCCATTCAGGTAAGCGGAGCAAGGCAAGGTTTTTTTTTCATTATTTAAAAAACATTCCACCATTTGCACAACAGAAGAGGCTGGGGTATAATAAGCAGAATCTCCCTCGCGTTTTATTATTTCTGCGCCTGCGTCCACTGTTCTTTTTACAATTTTGTCTATTTTTTCATTTGATAAAAGTTTTGGAATTGGTTTTCCCTTAACAAAAGTATGGTTTATTAAAGGCAGCATAAAATCTCCATGGCCTCCGAGAACAACAGTAGATACATCTTTAGGAGATACTTTTAACTCCTCTGACAGGAAATATCTGAATCTTGATGTATCCAGAATCCCAGCCATACCAACAACCTTGTTTGTTTTAAATCCACTAACCTTCCAGGCAACATAGGTCATTACATCAAGAGGATTTGTCACAACAATCATTACAGCCTTTGGGGAATATTTTGCAAGCTCTTTTGTAATTCCTTTAACAATATCTGTGTTTGCAGCAACAAGCTCATCTCTGCTCATCCCCTCTTTCCTTGGAAGGCCGGCGGTGATAACAACCACGTCAGAATTTTTTGTTTCCCTGTAATCTCCTGTTCCTGTAACCTTTACATCAAAACCTTCCACAGGCGCTGACTGCATTAAATCAAGAGCAATACCCTGTGCTTTTTCTACAGTCCTGTTTACAAGAACAATATCTGCAAAATTTTTATAGGCCAGGCTCTGCGCTACCGTGGCCCCAACTTTTCCAGCACCAACAATTGTTATTTTTTTGTTTACCAATTTTTCACCTTTTTATTTAATTTTATTTTTTCTTAAACTCTTCTTTTATCTTTTTTCCAAAGGTACAAACTTCAAATTCATTGGCCCTGTGTATTTTGCTAGAGGCCTTATAAGCTTGTTATCATCTAATTGTTCAAGCACATGTGCAACCCAACCTGAGATTCTCCCCAGCGCAAACATCGTATCAAATAACTCAACCGGAATTCCTATATTGTTGTAGGTTGTGCCTGTGTACAAATCCACATTTGGATAAACACCTTTCTTATAAAGGCCTTGTTTTTCCATAACTTTTTCAAGCTTCACAAGCATATTGTAAAATTTCAAATTGCCTTTTCTCTCCCCAACTTTTCTTGCTGTCTCTTTTAATATAATGGCCCTAGGATCATGGATCTTGTAAACCCTGTGGCCAAAACCCATAATCCTCTTTTTATTTGCCAACACCCCTTTCACATAATTTTCCACATTTTTTTCATCCCTAATCTCCTCAAGCATTTTAACAACAGTAGAGACAGCTCCTCCGTGAAGAGGACCTTTAAGGGTCCCAATAGCAGATGTGATTGCAGCATACATGTCAGATAAGGTTGAAATTGTCACCCTTGCAGAAAATGTGGAGGCATTAAGGCTGTGCTCTGCATGCAAAACCATATCCAAATCAACAATCTTTACATCAAGATTGTCAGATTCTTTTCCTTGTAGCATATACAAAAGATTTTCTGCATGATCAAGGTCTTTTCGCGGCCTTATTATTTTCAATCCTCTACTAATCCTATAAGAATAGGCTACTATTAGTGGAAGTTTTGCAATCAAATCAATGCCTCTTTTTATATTCGCCTCTCTGCTCACATCATTGCCCGCTGGATCAAAACATTTCATTATAGAAACCGCGCTCCTCAAGGAATCTATAGGGAGCAGGGATGTGCAGAAGATAGACATGATATCTTGTAAATCTTTAGGGATTTCTCGTCTTTCAGCAAGTTGTTTTTTGAAGGTGAATAGCTCTTCTTTTGTTGGGAGTTTTCCAAACAAAAGTAAATAGGAGGCTTCCTCAAAACTAGAATATTTAGCAAGATCATTAATATTATATCCCCTGTACAACAGCCTGCCTTTTTCCCCGTCTATAAAAGAAATTTTAGTCTCAGCAACAACTACATTTTCAAGGCCTTTTGAAACTTCAGATTTTTCTGTTTTCTTACCTGTTTTTTTCATAATTTCATAATATTTTATTGCTTTTCCTAAAAAATTTGTTTGTGTTTTTCATTTAAGATTCTAATTTCATTTTCATAATAATTTTGATATAACTTCTCCAACTTGTTTTGTTGTAACCTTCCCTCCCAAATCCCTTGTAAGTGCTTTTTTGCTTTTCAAGGCCATATTAACAGAATTTTCTATTCTTTCTGCCGCCCTGCTTTCACCTAAATAATCTAACATCATTTTTGCTGCAAGTATTGTGGCTATTGGGTTTGCAATATTTTTGCCAGCATATTTTGGAGCAGAGCCATGCACAGGTTCAAACATGCTATAGTTTTTACCTATATTAGCGCCAGGAGCAAGTCCAATGCCTCCTGTTATTTGTGCAGCAACACCTGATAAAATATCCCCAAAAAGATTGGTGGTTACAATAACATCAAACTGCTCGGGTTTTTTTACAATTTGCATTGCTGCTGCATCCACATGCATTCCATCTGCTTTTACTTCTGGAAATTTTTTTGAAACTGAAAGAACAGATTTTATAAAAACACCATCTGTTATCTTTAAAATATTTGCCTTGTGCACATAAACAAGTTTTTTTCTCCTTTTGTTGGCCAATTCAAAAGCATGCTCTGCAGTTCTTTTGCATGCTTTTTCTGTGATCAGCCTCTCAGCAATTGCGCCTCCTGGGATTTTCCTCTCCTTTCCATAATACAAGCCTTCTGTATTTTCCCTTACAATAATCATATCAATACCATATCTGCCTCCAGAATTAGGCAAAGTCTTGCATGGCCTAATATTCGCGTAAAGATCTAACATTTTTCTTATTTGCACAGCTACAGAGGGTGGAGAGCCTTCCTCTTCTGGGGTTGTCATAGGGCCCTTTAAACATGCTTGGGTTTTCCTCAGAATTTTTATTGTTTCTTCTGGAAGGTTTGTACCATATTTTTTAATTACAGAAAAGCCTGCTTCTCCAAAAGAATAATCTAATTCAAAATTCTCATTCTCTTGAACTTTATCAAGAACTTTAATAGCGGCACTAATAACCTCAGGTCCTATCCCATCCCCAGGTAATACGCATATTTTGTATTTTTTCATATTTAGAATTTTCTGTCTAATCAGGATTTACTAATTTCTTATAATCAAAAAGCTTGTCCAGTTTTTCTTTTGGAATTAGCTTCATTTTAATAATTAAGTCTCTCACAGAAATGTTTTTTTCGTAAGAAAGTTTTATGACTTCTGCGGTCTTTTCATATCCTATTATCGGCGCCAAAGCAGTTGCAATAATTGGGTTATTTTCTAAATATTCCTTTATTTTCTTCTCATTTACCTTAACACCTTGTACGCATTTTTTCCTGAAAATGCGGACTCCATTAGTAAGGATATTTATAGAATCAAGAAGGTGGTATGCTATTACAGGCGTGTATACATTCAGTTCCAGCTGACCTGAGCGTGCAGCTTCTGTTATTGTTATATCATTTCCTATCACCTTGAAGCAAACCATATTAAGCATTTCTGGTATTGTTGGGTTTACTTTTCCTGGCATAATAGAAGAGCCTGGCTGGACTGCAGGCAAGATTATTTCATTAAATCCTGCGTTTGGGCCTGAGCTAAGCAAAATAAAATCGTTTGCAATCTTATTCAATGTAATTGCTACTGTTTTTAGAGCAGCGCTTACTTCTGCTTCTACATTTTGGTTTTGTGATGCATTGAAAAAATTAAGGGATTTCCTAAAATCAAGCTTTGTTATATTGTTTATTTCATTAATAACAAGATCAGGATATTTTTTTCCTGCATTTACTCCTGTACCCACTGCTGTCCCACCAATTGCAAGTTCCCTTAGGGGATCAGAGATTGTATCTACTCTTTTTACTGCGTGCGCAACAGCAGAAACATAGCCAGAAAATTCTTGGCCTAATGTTATTGGCAATGCATCCTGCATGTGTGTACGGCCTACTTTTACTATGCTATGAAATTCTTTTGCTTTTTTCTCCAAATCATTTTGCAATGACTCTAATTCAGGCAGAAGGGATTGTTTTATTGTTTTATAAACAGCTATGTGTATTGTAGCGTGATATGTGTCGTTTGTGGATTGGGACATGTTGACATGATCATTTGGGTGTATAGGAGAATAGTCACCTTTTTTCCCTCCCAACAATTCATTTGCTCTGTTTGCAATAACCTCATTTACATTCATGTTTGTGGAGGTCCCTGCGCCTGCTTGGAAGATATCAACAAGGAAGTCATACCTGAAGCCTCCCTCTATTATCTCTTCCGCGGCCTTGATTATTGGAATTCCTAGCTTTCTGTCAAGCTTTCCCAGCTTTATGTTTGCAATAGCTGCTGCTTTTTTCACAACAGCATATGCCTGTATGAATTCAAAATGCTGAGTTATGTGGCTGACAGAGAAGTTTTCAATAGCCCTCATTGTTTGTGCCCCAAAATAAGCATCTTTAGGAACTTTTATGCTTCCCAAAGAATCCCTTTCTATTCTGAAATGCTTTTCCATGCCTACCAATATATTTTTATAAAAGCTTTCTAATTAATCTTATGGAGGCATTTGCGAAAAGAATCCTAGAGGATGATTCTATTACTTTTGCAGAAAAAATAATTAATATTAAGTCAGTAAAACAAGATGTTTTGCAGGCAGGTGATATAGCTGTTGTTAATGTTGATTTGACCCTTGCTCAAGATTCTACAGGCCCTTTGGCCATAAAGGTATTCAATGAAATGGGCTTGCAAAAAGTTTGGGACCCTAAAAAGATTTTTATATTTTTAGATCACACATATCCTGCTGCAGATGAAAAAGTTGCAAACATGCATAATATTGTAAGGGAATTCTGTAAGCAACATGGGTGTTCAGTATTGGAGGGGACAATATCGCATCAGCATATGATGGAGGAGCAGATTTCACCTGGAGTATTGCTTATAGGAGCTGATTCCCATACAAACCAAGGAGGGGCGTTGGGGGCCTTTGCAACAGGCATTGGCTCAACAGAAATGGCTGCTATTTGGGCAACAGGAAAAATCTGGCTCAAGGTTCCTGAGACATTAAAAATAAATTTGATTGGAAATTTGCCAAAAGGTATTTTTGCAAGAGATGTTATAATGAATCTTATAGGCCAGTTAGGAGAAGATGGCGCAAATTATAAAAGCCTCGAATGGAAGAAAGGGGGCAACTTAAGTATAGACTCCCGCGCATGCATATGCAATAATTCTGTGGAATGTGGAGCAAAAAATTCTGTTTTTGAAGTGGATGGAATTACGCAGAGCTATCTGAAAAACATGGGGAGAAAGCCTGTGTTTGATGTAAAATCTGGGAAAAATGCTGTGTATGCTGATGAAATAAATATGGAATTAAAAAATTTAGAGCCACAGATTACTCTGCCTGAGCATGTTGACAGGGTTAAAACTATTGCAGAAGTGGAAGGACAAGAGATAAATCAGTCGTTTCTTGGCTCTAGCACAAACTGCAGAATGGAGGATTTGGAAATAGCAGCAAGGATATTGAAGGGGAGAAAGGTTAAAGAAGGAACAAGGCTTGTTATAACACCTGCATCAAAGATAATTTATTGGGAGGCAATGAAAAAAGGCCTTGTAAATATTTTCCTGCAAGCGGGTGCTGTATTCACAAACTCCACATGCGGTGCTTGCGTGGGAACTCATATGGGAGTTTTGGGAGAAAATGAAATTTGCGTATCATGTTCGCCGAGAAATTATACAGGAAGGATGGGAGCTTTATCAGCTAAAGTTTATCTTGCCTCTCCTGCAACAGTCGCAGCATCTGCTATTGAAGGCAAGATAGCTGATCCAAGGAAATATTTATGAAACAGAAATTACTTAAAGGAAAAGTACACAAATTTGGTGATTTTGTAAATACAGATTTAATAATTCCTTTCAGGTTCAAGGCAAGAACTAATGACCCTTATGAGCTTGCAAAATATTGTATGTACGGTCTAGATATATCTTTTCCAAAAAAAGTCAAGAAAGGGGATTTTATAGTTGCCGGAAAAAATTTTGGCGGTGGATCTAGTAGAGAGCAGGCCCCCATAGCTATAAAATATTGCGGAATAACTGCAGTAATAGCTGAGAGCTTTGCAAGGATATTTTTCAGAAATGCGTTCACAATAGGCCTCCCTGTCTTGGAGATTCCAATAGCAACAAAAGAAATAAAAGACAGCGACACACTAGAAATTGACTTGAACAAAAGAACTATAAAAATTCTTAGAACAAAAAAAGTTTTAGAGGCAAAAAAAGTCACGGGATTTTTGGAGGAATTGCAAAAAGCAGGAGGTCTTGAGGGCTATTATAAAAAACATAAAAAGTTTCCATGGGAATAACATTGGTATATTACGACATCCGCCAAACACTGCTCTTAAAGCTTTTTAAAGATAAGCATTTATCTGTTAATTTAATATGTCTGTAGAAAAAACATGGATTAAATTCTTGCAGCAAGAGATTGAGGACCTGAAAAAGCAGAACCTTTTCACAACACTGCCTGTTCTGGAGAGTGAGCAAAAGAACAGGGTGATAATGCACGGGAAAGAGGTTATAATTCTGTGCACAAATAATTATCTTGGCTTTGCAAACCATCCCCGCTTAAGGGAGGCCGCAAAAAAAGCAATAGACAAATGGGGCCTTGGCTGCGGGGCTGTTAGGCAGATTGCAGGAACAATGAAAATTCATATGGATCTGGAAGAAATGCTTGCAAAGTATAAAAAAGAGGAGGCTGTTTTGGTTTTTGTTGCAGGCATTGCTGCAAACAGGGGGACTATACAGGCAATAATGGGAGAGGGTGATGTGATAATTTCTGATGAACTCAACCATGGGAGCATAATAGATGGCGTGAGGCTGGCAAAGGC
>Ga0213870_1000933_pt1 | contig 13501 bp, 16 predicted proteins | sample WICALVC2017_Meta_FD_160119 | JGI IMG/M metagenome (GOLD analysis project Ga0213870, IMG submission 160119) | Freshwater microbial communities from subterranean cave lake in Wind Cave National Park, South Dakota, United States - WICALVC2017 | ecosystem: Environmental > Aquatic > Deep subsurface >... | reverse complement strand
TTAACTAGCCATTTTTTGTTTTCAATTTCGGTATAGAGATATTTTCTATGCTTTTTTAATTCAGCTTTTAGTTGATTTAAGGAATTGATTTTTTTAAGCGAATCTTTTTCGGGTATGATAGAATCAATTGTCTTGTTAAAGGGAAGGAAATGAGTATGTGCATGAAACACAGTTTGGCCTGTTATTCCATGTTCAAAGACTGCAGTAGAACCATAATTCTCTTTGATAAATGTTTTTATTTGCTCGTATAATTCTTTGAATCTTGAAAAAGCTTGCTCTGAAAGAGCTCCAATACAAGATATATGATTCTTTGGTATGACTAAGATATGACCTCTAACTAGTGGATGTGCATCACAAACAATCCAAAATAATCTGTCTTCAAAGAGAGGATATTGTAAACCAATACCCTTTGGACAATGTTCACAACCAGCTTTATACTTCTTTATTGTCATTTTTATTGCTTAGTTTCCGATAATTCCCGTTATCTAAACCCTGTATATAATCGGTATTCAAGCCAAATAAATAAGCATTCCTGACTAACTATCATAGTGCATCTAAACTTCCGTGCCGATGCACCATTTCCACATATCGGAAAAGAAGCTTTTTATCCTTAAAATACGGTGCATCGAATGTCAAAGGACGATGTACTATGTTTATCTATTTCAATGAATACAGCAAACTAAAATTATCTAGTCAAAATATGGCTTGAAACCCATAATTTTATATTCTTGAAACATAATTAAATAGTGGGAAAATCTTGTATTCTCAAGAAATAGAGTCACTACTTAAAAGTAAAAAGATAAAGATTGGGGATAAGGTCCTAGTAACCAAGGGTAAACTCGAGCATGCAGGTATAATAATGCCCAGGATAGAGATGGGCGACATTTCTTCCTTTGTGATAAAACTTTCAAACGGGTACAATATAGGCATAAAGCACGACAGGGATACAAATATCAGGCGGCTAGAAACAGCCTGGAGATTAAGCCAGAAAAAGAACCCTGATGTAAAGAAACTCGTCTTTGATAAAGCATTGCCTTCCATATCGATTATCGGTACTGGCGGAACTATAGCGAGCAAGATAGACTACAGATCAGGAGGTGTCTATGCTTCATTTTCAGCCGAGGATATAGCCAACCAAATACCACAACTGAAGACGGTGGCAAACATCAAAGCCGAGCAGATAATGGAAATAATGAGTGAAGACATGTCACCAGAAATCTGGATAGAGATCGCCCATAAAGTCGCGAAAGAAATAGAGTCTGGATTCGATGGGATAGTAATTACCCATGGTACCGATACTTTGCATTACACAGCAGCTGCTCTTAGTTTTATGCTCAGAGACCTGCCAGTTCCTGTAGCCCTGGTCGGCGCTCAAAGAAGCAGCGACAGAGGTTCAGGCGATGCTGTGTTGAATGTCTTCTGTGCTGCAAATTTTGCTGCAAACAGCAGCATCGCCGAGGTTTGTACAGTTATGCATGCTGGTATGGATGATAATTTTTGTTACGCGATAAGAGGGACGAAATCACGAAAGCTGCACACGAGCAGGAGAGATGCTTTTCAACCGGTTAATGATACACCACTTGCTAGAATAGACTCTGAAGGCGGAATCGAGATTCTCAATACCAACTATCGCCTCAGAGGAGATAAGAAAGTAAAAGTGGACGATAAGCTAGAGACCAAAGTGGCTCTAATTAAAATTTATCCCGGCATGGACCCGAGTATAATAGATTATTACATAGAGAAAGGTTACAAAGGACTGGTTATAGAAGCGACGGGCTTGGGGCATATCCCAACACTTAACGAAAAGTATTCACTATTGCCAAAATTTGAGAAGGCAATGCACTTGGGAATACCAGTTGTGATAACATCTCAATGCATTCACGGCAGGGTACATCCCACCATCTATCATAATCTCAGGAAACTTTTCACCCGTGGAGTAATTTTTGCTGAAGACATGCTCTCAGAGGTCGCATACATAAAACTCATGTTTGCCTTAGCAAAGTTCAAGGACATGCATCAGATAAAGGAGTTTATGCTGACGAACATCGCAGGCGAGATTACGGAAAGAACGTTATCTAAAGATTTTGTGGTCAAATGACTCAAAAACTAGATTACAAGAAGCTGAGATTGAAAGGCGGTTTAGAGATACATCAGCAGCTGGACACGAGCCGGAAGCTGTTCTGTAATTGCTCTACGGGAATGAAAGAAAAAACACCGATATTTACAACTCAGAGAAAGCTCCATCCGGTACAAAGCGAACTGGGATTAACAGATGCGGCGGCGCAGTTCGAGTATCTAAGGGACAGAGTTTTTCATTACCAAGCATTCAGCAATGAGACTTGTCTAGTCGAACTTGATGAAGAGCCAATCCATCCACTTAATTCAGAAGCTTTGCAGATTGCTTTGCAAATTGCACTATTGCTCAATTGCGAAATTCCAAATGAAATCCATATCATGAGAAAGAATTTAATCGATGGTTCGGCCATATCAGGATTTCAACGTACAGCGATAGTTGGCTTAAATGGTCATATCAGTTACAAAGGCCATAGAATTCTGATTACACAGGTGACTTTGGAAGAAGATGCTGCAGCTATAGTCGCTGAAGAGAATGGCAGAGTTACTTATAGATTAAATCGTTTAGGAGTTCCGTTAGTTGAAATTGATACAGGAATTTTAGAAGGTTATTCACCGCAAGAACTACAGGAGATAGCTTATCATATCGGAATAATGGCGCGATCAACTGGTAAAACAAAACATGGTATAGGTTCTATCAGGCAGGACGTTAACATCAGCATAAGAAACGGTCCACGAACTGAGGTAAAAGGTGTACAAGAATTAGGCTTGTTATCAAAAATTGTTGAATTTGAAGTCCAACGGCAGATGAAAGAAAAACCGAAAGAAGAAACGCGCGCCGCTAACCTCGACGGTACGACAAGATTTCTCAGACCGTTGCCAGGAGCTAATAGAATGTATCCTGAAACGGATATAGTCCCCATAATCATTACAAAAGAGCATGTTGAGAATCTGAAGAAAAACCTGCCTGAGCCATGGACAAACAAGCTTGAAAGATTCAAAACTAAGCTAAGACTACCTGACGGGTTAGCAAGGGAAATATTGGGCTCGGAGTATCTGAACTTATTCGAAAAAATAGTATCGACTAAAAAAGTTGAACCAACAGTTGTTGCGAGCACGTTTACTTCTATAATTAAAGATTTGGTTCGAAGGGAGAAAGTTGAGATCGACCGGATATCCGAACACCGACTAGTGGAGATTTTTGATTACCTGCAGGATAAGAAAATTGTGAAAGAATCTGTACCAGAGATTGTCAAATACCTTGCAACATATCCGCAGAATGGCGTTGGTGATGCATTAAAGGAGTTGGATTTGAACCCATTGACAATTGCTGATGTCCGAGAGATAGCTAAAGAAATTGTTTCGCAGCCAAACATGGCATTTGAGAAAGCTTACGGAATTGTTATGAGCAAAGTTAGAGGAAAGATAGATGCACAGGAAGTAATGAAGATTGTTAAAAGCGTGATGAAGTAATTTATTAAACAAAATCAAATTATTCTTAATGGCAAGGAAATCAAACAGGAATCATCTTACAACCGAACATTTACTTTATGCACTTTTAATTGGTACTTCAATGATAATGCTTTGGAGAGGCGTCTGGGGATTATTAGACACATATCTATTTCCACAAAACAGAACAGTAAGCTACATACTTTCGGTTATTACCGGTATCTTGATACTTTCTATGACTGGAAAGGTTGTAAAAAAACTAACATAAACGTTATAAACATAAGCTTCAACTAAATACAATAGGATGACTCATCTAAAAATTTCTAATATCGTCTACATATAAGATTTTTCTTACAATTAATTCTCTGTCTCTCAATGTGATTCTATGGTTACAGAAAAACAATTAAAAAAAGCACGTGAGTATAATTATCTTAAATCTAGTTATCCAAAAGATTATGTCCCAGTTAAAGGTCATGATTTTTCCAAAGTATTCGATTTTAAAGAATTGTTGAATTCCTACAAAACAACTGGATTTCAAGCAACACATTTAGGAATTGCGATAGATTTAATTAAAAAAATGCGTGAAGAGAATGTAGCCATCCTTCTAAGTTACACTTCTAATGTAGTCACTTCTGGCTTGAGAGACATCATTGCTTACCTTGTTAAAAATAAACTTGTTCATGCTCTCTGTACTACTGCAGGCGGTGTAGAAGAAGATATAATGAAATGTTTCAAACCTTTTATCCTCGGTGACTTTAAAGCAGATACAAAAGAACTTTATGTAAAGGGGATGAATCGAACAGGAAATATCTATACCCCGGATGAGTGGTATGTTGAATTTGAAAAATTCTTGTTGCCGATATTAGAAAAGTTTTATCAAAGACAAAAGAAAGAAGGAAAGATTGTCAGCACACCAGAAATGATAAATGAATTTGGATTACAGATAAATGATGAAAGTTCGATTACATATTGGGCAGCTAAAAATAACATACCGATTTTCTGTCCAGCTCTTGTCGATGGTGCAATAGGTGATGTGATATGGTTTTTCAAGAATAAAAATCCTGATTTCAAACTTGACATAGCTGATGATGTTTATAATTTGAACAATCTTTCTGTTGAAAATGAGAAAACAGGTGCGATATGTTTAGGTAGCGGATTACCGAGACACTATATGTTGAATGCAAACCTTTTCAAAGGTGGGGTGAAATATGCTGTTTATATATCAACTGCTGCTGAGGGTGATGGTTCTACTTCTGGGTCTAAACCAAGTGAAGCTTATACATGGGGTAAGATTGAATTATTCAAACCTTATGAAAAAAATTCTGTTTTAGTAGAAGGTGATGCAACGATAATATTTCCATTAATTGTGGCAGGTGCATTTTAGATTAATCAGTATGTATCTCAACAACATCATTATCTCGCAACTTATATTCCAATCCAACCCTTTTACCTGAGAACTTCGTGGAGTTGAATATCCGTGCAAATTTGAAAGTTTTGATAAAATCATTGTGTATTTCTTTCGCCAAATCTTCTACAGTAGAATCTTTTTCTAATGCAAGTGCCGGTATATCTCTTGTTTTATTTGGTGATTTTGTATAAACTTTTATCAAATCTAAACTCTCCCAGATTTTTTCTTTTAATTCATCCAATCCTACACCAGCTTGAGCATCAAGGCAAATAACATTCTGATTTAATCCACACACTTTACTTTTATTTTTCACAAAAACCATTTTCTTAGAATCTAGTCTGTTCTGTTTTAGAAGTTTCATTAAATCATCTTTTTGTTTGTCAATTTTCTGTGTCGCATCTAACACAAGTATAATTAAATCACAAGAATGTAGCAATCCCAAAGATTCTGAATTAAATGATGAAGGTATCTCTATCAACTGAAACTGCAGGTCATTATAAACCATCATTCCGACTTGTGGTTCTTTTGTCGTATAAGGATAGTCAGCAATTTTCGTTTTCGCATTCGTTAAAGAATTCAACAGAGTACTTTTACCAGAATTAGTCAAACCGATAATGCAAATCTGAGCTGCGCCTTCTTTTCTGATGACAAACTTTGGTTTGTGTGATTTCTTTCTTTCAATCAGAGCTTCCTTTTTCAGTTTAGACAATCTCTTTCTTAGATCCGCTAATAAATTCTCAGCTCCCTTATGATGAGGTGCTGTGCGTATCATATCTTGAAGTGCAACTATCTTCTGTTCGGTTGTCCTAGCTTCTGAATATCTTTTCTCAGCAGCGAAATATTCAGGTCCAGCATTAACAGGCATAATATAGAATTATATCTAATCTTTTTCTTCTTTATCCAGTTTTTTCAGCTTCACGTCAATTTCTATAATTTGCTGTTGGAACTTTTCTATAGTACTTTCGAATTGGTTTTCGTCTATTTCCCTATTATAAAATACTTGCTTAGTTTGTTCTATCATTTCTAACAGTTCCTTCTTTTTATTTTCTAACTCGTCTCTAGATTCTATAATTTTTGGTTTACGCTCTTTCCTAGTAGGTTCAGGTTCTTTTCCTTTTCCAAACATTTCTAGTTGACCTTCTCTGATAAGATTAACTCTATTCTGTATCATAACATGAATCTTCTCAGGATGTCGGATACCTTTCATCACCATATCACTGCCAGCTTTGAAAGAACTAACACTAAGTGTCCCGTAATTGAGAATTCTCCCCATTACACTTTTTTCAACTCTTATGTCAGCAACAGTCGCATAAGGGAGTATAACTCGTTCTTTGTTAAGAATACCTTTGTATTCCATGACTTCATTCATAGTAACAATAAATTTTATCCTAAGTCTTTCCCATTCAGGTTGTTCAACCATTGCAGCACCCATGCCGAATATTCCCAGAAGTATTAAAGTTGATACCATCTCAGACTGTGTTGTGGGGAAGAGCGCGAATTTCATGTCAAAAATGAAGTAAAGTAACAAAAGAAAAATTATGATGAGTGCAACAATGATGTAATTTCCTAAGAAATATATTCTCGCTGGTTTTAATACAATTTCCTTAGATTCCTTTTCCATAAATTTAATTTGTACTCTAAGATTAAATTATCGCAACTATGAAGAAAATTAAAAAATAAAGAAAGTCAAACAAGTTAGTTAAGGTTTTTTATTTATTCCTCTTCAGATTCTTCTTGTCCTTCAGATTCCCCTTCGCCTTCTTCAGGCTCATTCTCTTCTTCGGCCATTTTTTTGACCTCCTTCTCTTCAGAGACTTCAGTCGTCGTTTCTTCAGTCTTAGATTCTGCCCCACCAGTCTTTTCACCGATGGCGAATCTGTCTCTCACATCTGTTATTTTGATGTGAACCTTTTCTCCAAGCTTTGCTCCGTTGACGAACACAACGAAGTTGTTGATTCTAGCTATGCCATCACCTTTTGAGCCGGTTTCCTTTATTTCAACATCATATTCTTCACCGACTTTGATAGGCTTAGGTTGGTCGAATCCACGGTCAAAACTTGGACCACCGAATCGTCTTCCACCACCGAAGTCTCTTCTTCCACCACCAAATCTCATTTAAACTTAACCTCCTTTTTAATTAGACCACTCGTAAAATTCGTTAAGAATCAGAGTAGCGTAAAAGAAACAGTCCTTTAATCTCACCCTTTATTTATATTCACCTTATCGATTATCTTTTAGTTAAAGTATTTAAAGCTTGAGCGCCGAGGATGGGAGTCGAACCCACATGGCCTTACGGCCGCTGGTTTTCAAGATTCACCTAGTCAGAAACTATCCAGTGCACCACCATTATGCGACCTCGGCTTAAATTTAGCTTAGTTTAATTGATGTTAAATGCTTTATTCTTTTCTCGTTTTTCAATGGAAAATAGCTGTTGAGTACAGTAGAAAGTCGGCCAAGTTCAGATTTCAACACTGCCATTTGATAAGATGTGTATTTACCCTGACTGATTTTCCTAATTTTTAGTTTAAGACACGAAAAATGTAACAAGACAGTTCTTATATCTTTCAATAAAGCTATGCTAGCACAATGGGTACCAAAATTTCCATTTCCCGTTATGCCCCAATCTGTATCCATGATGCCAGCAATAAATGGTAATCTGTCCTCTGGGTTTAACTTTCTAACAATTTTAGGAAGACGTATCTTATGTGATTTCTTACCTTCGGGAAAATCGAACAATCTAACTAGATACAAATAAAGAGGTTTTGAATAAAGATATAGACACCATACTCTTTCTCTGTTTTTTCTTTTTCTAGTTAAACATGACCATTTGATCTTGAACAAACGTTCAGCCAGAGGTTTCAAAATGCCAAGAATAAAATTCTTATTAGCCTTTTCTATTTCAATGATGTACATTCTTTTGCCTTTGTCATTAAATTTAAATGGTAAACTTCCATCACCAGCAACAACGCCTAAAAAGTAAAGCAGTTCTGCAGAAAGCCTAGTCGGCAACGATATTTCTCTTCCACAGAAAGTTCTTATTAATTCATGATCCGATAGACTTGTATTTTTATTTTTCCAATTTATAAAATTGTTTAACGGTATATATCCATCTTTAAATCTTACGTATAATTTCCTTCTATAATCGTTTTGTGTGTTATCTAACATTTTCGAGAGATTCAAGCCACCATCATTTAACATAGTAATCCCGATTTATCAATATGTATATATTAAAATTACTACTATATAAAGTTATCGGGGGTCCATTTTCTTATCCTATATCTACATTATCGTTAAAAGGAAAAGTGTTTTATTGTTTGACAACTTCCAACTTCCCAGCTTTCGGTATGCTCAGCTGGAGCACATTCCTGAACTGGGTAACATAAGCCCCATGAACGACAACATTATCACCGACAGAGACAGCATTAATCTGGTCTTCCCATAAGGAGAATTTTATCTGACCTGTGTCATCTTCAAGAATAGCATCAGCCACAGTTCTAACTCCATATTTTGTATTCACATCCCGTGAATCTCCTATTTCTGCAATTTTAGCCTCCACGGATATGCCACTCATACCAAGTTTGATATCAGCGATTTTCATAAAAACTCACTTGAATTCTAAATTTATTAAGCTTTGTCCCATTTCGGATATACCCCTCTGTTCATTAAAACTCTATCAACTCTAACAACCACACCTGTTTTCCTTTTAACCATCTCATCACTAGTCATTTTGGATATACCCAAAGCTATCAATTCTTCCTTTAATGTCATTATCACAACAGTTTCACCTCTGACAATATCTTTTTGTGTTCTAGTTATTCCAGCGGGATATAATGGTGATCCGTTGGTCAAAGCATCAACAGCAGAATCTTTCACGAAAATTCTTTTCACATGCATTGTAGCATATTCGACAGGAAGCAAGATTTTCCTTAAATTAGTTTCATCGTTATTTTCTTTCCAGAATTCGTATCCGTCTCTGATTTCAACTAGTGAATGTGATTGTTCTTCTGTGAAATCACCAACTTTATTCCTTCTAAGTTCAGACATATGTGCACCAACTTTCAAAGCTTGGCCAATATCGTGACATAATTTTCGGATATATGTTCCAGCTTCACATCCTACTTTAAACACAACATCCTTTTCGTCGAGCTCCAGAATATCGAAGAAATAGATTTCACGTTCACGTTCAACTCTAGCGACAGCAGATTTTACAGGTGGTCTTTGTTTAATCTTACCGATGAATTTTTCGATTATAACATTTCTTAATAAATCTTCAGGAACTTCTTTATGCAGATGCATTACACCAACATATTCTTTATCGAGTCCAGTCAAGACAGGCATTGCTTTTGTCGCGTTTTCTAGAGCGACAGGTAGAACACCAGTTACTTGCGGATCGAGTGTTCCAGAGTGTCCGCCTGACTTCACATTAAACATATCTCTTACCCATGCTGAGATTTGATGTGAAGTCGGACCTGAGTGTTTGTCTACAATTATTACAGTAGAATTGATCAGTTCTTCTATTGTTCTCTCATCGGGAGATTTTCCATATTCAGGATTTGTTTCTTCTTCTGATTTGATCAGCCACATAAGATTATTTCTTTTCTTTCTCTTCTTTAACTTTTGTTTTTTTCGAGTCTTCTTTAGCTACTGCTTCTTCTTTCTTTCCTTTCATCTCGCCAGCAGAAGGCAGCTTTAAATTAAACTTCGTAATAACATTCGTTTTCTTGTAAGCTTCTATAATCTCTTCATCAGTAGCATCTTCCTTGATATCCAATTTAATCTCGGTTGGCTCAAGGTGTTCTATATTGCATCTCCTTCGTTTGATTCCTGTAACCAACCTCGGTCCAGTAACCATTACAAAAGTTTTATCAACTGGTTTAATAACAGTACAGATACTTCCACTTTCTCTCCCAGCAACTTTCATGCACACAGTCCCGACGTTTAACGACACCATATTACATTCCCCTTACTCTTTCTCTAAACAATTCTCTTGTACAGTGTGAACATAAATAACCACCATACGGACGTTCGGGCTTTCTCTCACTCGCGCTTAATTTCTTAAACTCACTCGGAATTTTTCTTTGAATACCATGCAATGGAGATTTACAGTTCGCACATTTCGCCAGTGCAGGCCTCTCCTTTCTTTTATGAATTTTAATCTTCCCAGATGGTGTTCTTCTTTTAACTTTCATCTACTCACCTATAAATTTCCTCAGCAGCCAGCTTCCTGTAATTGAGACAAGGATATACCACGCAATCCATCCCATGTTAGTTCCTATAATTGGTAATGTAAAAGGCAAGCTGGCAACAGTCACACCGGTAAATTTGGTGTTAGCCCACGGAAACAAAACAATTACAACAACAAATGTGACTGCCATTACTTTGAACGTCTGTCGCAGATATTGCTTGTTTATAGACATATATTCGCTCAGGAATTTGTTTATGTCATCCTTCCTGCCTTCCTTCTGGGCTTTGGTTAGATTCTCCTTTGCAGTCGCAAGCTTGTCCTTGATTTCCTTCGCAGCTTTCCTGTTTATCATCAGCTTGTTTATCCCGTAAATTATCACCGTCAGTATTGTAGCGAATATGAATAATCCTATATGCGGTTTTAATGCTAACAAAGGTGCGAATATCGGATCTACAAATACAGCCAGTGGGTTCAACAAATCAAATACCATTTACTCACCAACAATCTTCCTTACCAACGGATGCGCATCATCCAGCTTCTCACGGTGCAATTGTTCGTAATAATTATACACGATCATAACAGTTAAAAGTATTCCTGTTCCTGTGCCTACGGCTCCGATCAAATCAGCGAACGCAGCCAGCAAACCAATAGCCAATCCACCCATGACAGACAATGGTGGGATGTATCTGTTCAACACAGCCTCCATAACTTTTTGGTCCCTCCTGTAACCTGGTATCTGCATGCCTGCACTATCCAATTGCTTGGCAACAGTCGCAGCGCCCATGCCCGCGGTATTAACCCAGAATACAGAGAATATCATCGCACCTATCCCTAGGAATAACGTATATGTCAACGCCCTTATTACTTCTGTTGGTATCAGCGAACCGAATACCACTTGCGATAATAGACTATTCTGGACACTACCCCCGCCAGGTGCAGAAAGATAATAAACAACACCGCTTACAGCATTGCCAACCTGATCAAAGCATCCCATCAGTGAGCACGTCAACCCGTCAGGTGTAACAGCTGCACCAAATCTCCCAAGCAATTGTATGTTCGCTATTAATGCTGCAGTAAGAATGACAGGAATATTGCTTGTATACAGAAGCTTCAAGTCCCATGTCCTTCCAAATCCTCTCAGTGCTGAGAAAGACAGCGGTATCTGAATTTTTATATGCTGCGCATAGACTACAATTGCAAAAACTATTGCAGTCGTGATAATGGGAAGTACATATGCAATAGCCAATGACATATTTCCACCAAACAAGCTAAATACAAAACCAGGTATACCGCCCGCTACTCTTCCACCGACAGATAACGGACTTATCAGCCCGATAACTATTTGTGTTGCTACTCCAGCAGCTATGAATAAACTTACACCAGAACCAAATCCCCATTTGCTTACAAGTTCATCCAAAATTATCACAATAATACCACCTGCCGCTAACTGGAGGATTACGAATGCAATTATTGGTAATGATCCTGCAACAGGCAAAGCTCCAGCAAGAACAAATGCAGCAGCTTCTATGAATGCTAGAGATATTGCTAGTGTCTTATTCCATGTTTGAAATTTTTTTCTACCTTCTGGCTTAGTTGTATCCCACTTGAGAATTTTCGAGCCTACGAGTAGCTGCATGATAATACCACCAGTAACTATAGGCCCAATACCGAGTGTCATTATGCTTCCAAATTTAGAACCAAGGACAATTTCGAAGAACTTGAACTGTTCGAAGGATGCAGCCTCGTCTATGCCATATACCGTTATCCATGACAGCAACAGAAACAGCAATAGCGCTATTCCAGTCCACTTGAGTCGTGCATTCAAGCCCTGTTTGTACTCAGGTTTGCTTACTCCTGGCAAGAGTCTGACGATTCTAGAAGCAAAATCTTTTTTATCTTCTGGTTGTTCTTCTTCGGCCATGACTCTACCTTATATCTTTATTGCTTTTCCGCCTGCTTCTTCCAATTTCTTGACAGCATTCTTAGAAAAATACTTCCCTTCGACAATAAGCGGTGTTGTGATTTTACCATCGCCCAAAAGTTTATCATATCCGATTTTTCCAAGATTGACTTTTATTTTCCCTTCCTCTTCTGCAACAATTTTCTGTTCCTTCAAATTACCAAGCATTTGTTCCAAATCTTTCAGGTTTATTGAATTGATGTGTTCGACAAGTGAAGGGTGGCGCTTGAAACCGTGCTTGCCGAAATGTTCCGGGTCATACTTTTGCATATATCCTTTTTTATGATTATCTAAGCCAGCCTGTCCCCTACCTCCACGGTTACCAGATCCTCTCTGTTTTTTGTGAGAGCCGTGATAAGTTCTATATCCTCGAAATCTTGAGTGTTTCTTTCTTTTTCTAACAACCATTCAAATCATTCTCTTTAGCAAGCCGTTAATAGCGTTTCCCCTGTACCCCAAATCTCCTTCAGGATAATGAGATTTTATAGATTTAAACCCTTTCGAAGGCGGTGTCAATCTTAAGGTAGGCTGCAATTTTTTAAAATTACTTAGTCTTACCTTTCCGGATAACAAATTATCTGCTAATTCTTCATGTGAGTTGTGACCTGTGATGTTTTTCAAGGAAGTTTCAGTAATTCTTTCATTGTTAGACGACCTTAATCTCTTTCTCAAAACTTCAACAAGAGTTTGTTTGTCTATCTCACCATAAGTGACATGATACTTGACCTTTTCAACCATTCCTTTGTAATCTGGTGTATCTGGCAGGAGAACGCAATTATGCAATGCATCAAGTCTCAACATTTTGAGAGTGTCTTTAATGTCTCTTTTGAGACCCGCCTTGCCACTTATCCTTACTACAGTTAGCATAATCTCACATTTGATTATGACAATTAATGTCTTTTAAGCTTAAGAAAATACTTCGTTATTAAAAGTTTTAAATAGATGAAGAAATTAAAGTAAAGTATGCCTTTCTTTCACACAGTATTTAGGTTGATCGACAAAATATTTCCAACCCAAGTTGCATGTGCCCATTGTGATATACCATGTGGAATTTATGATCCTCATCTTGCACAAATGGCTGCACATACTGTTATCCGAATGGTTAATCTTATTGACGAGTTTGTTGCGAATATGAAAACTAAGCAATATACAAGCATCGAAGAAAGAAGAGACTTCATTCACAAACTTTCCCGTTATACAAAAATAAAAGATGAACATGCAGAATTATGCAAGCATGAAATTCGAATTTTATGGGGGGACTATTTCAAGCCAGAGCATGTTGAGAAATATCCTGAGTTGCATGAGCTTGTGTGGAACGTGATGAAGCTTGGTTCAAAAGCAAGACAAGAAATAACCTTACAAGCTGCAGAAGAACTGCTCGACACAGTGAACAAGATAGCTGAGATATTTTGGAAAACAAAAGGAA
>Ga0213870_1000932_pt1 | contig 13503 bp, 13 predicted proteins | sample WICALVC2017_Meta_FD_160119 | JGI IMG/M metagenome (GOLD analysis project Ga0213870, IMG submission 160119) | Freshwater microbial communities from subterranean cave lake in Wind Cave National Park, South Dakota, United States - WICALVC2017 | ecosystem: Environmental > Aquatic > Deep subsurface >... | reverse complement strand
AGTCGTGACTTGTACCATATAATGCGTATGAAATTCCACTTTCAAAAATAATGGCAACGTCAAGAGCTAAACGAAGTGCAGCAGCTAAGAAAGCTGCACGTACTAGAAAGAGAAATGCAGCTGCAAAAGCAGCAGCAAGAAGAGCTTCTGCAGCAAGAGGAAGACGTCGAACAGCTGCACGAAAAGCCGCAAGAAGCCGAAAACGAAGTGGCGGCAAGAAAAGATCATCTAAAGGGAGACGACGATAGTCGTTTCTTAATTCTTTTTTCTGAAATCAATAAATTTTAAAATTATTTTATTGTTATAACTTGTATAAACTACTAAAAATAAAACTCAACACAAAAAGTAATCCAGTTAATCGGCTATACAACAAAGTTGAATTCATGATAGGCAACAATTTTTGGAGGTCGTCAAAGCTATGTCTCAAAGTTTTCCCACATTTAATTAAAATTGGCAATGTCAGAAATACAATTAAACAAAATGTTGGAAAAATATCAAATATGACACCGCCGCCAATCATAGCATAACAGATTATTGGAAATACCCAGTAAACATTAGTGGCTTTTTTCTTGCCAAGAAGGATTACCAAAGTTCGTCGTCCTTTTGCTTTATCTGCATCATGATCAGGAAATGAAGTAATAAAAAGAACAAGTGATGATAAAACTCCAACCGCAATACCGCCCATAATAGAAGGAGCCGTTATTTGCGATGACTGGATAAAGTAGGTGCCAAGAACAATCACTGTGCCTTTAACTGCTACAAAAAATTCTGCCAGACCTAAATCCACAATTTTAGTAGAGTAAAAGTAGATAGATAATACAGCAAATGCAAGAAGAATGGCAATTATTACTCCATATATAATGACAAAATAACTTCCAATCAGAGACCCAATTACGAGAAATAAAACCCCAGCCTTGTATACTTGTGATGGTTTCAATAACCCTTCAGGAAGAACCCCTGTTCCACCACTTAGATTTGTACGTTGTGTTTGTAAATCAATTCCTCGTTTATAGTCCCAATAATCATTGAGTAGATCAACACTGACATGGAGTGCAAGCACCCCTCCAAATGTCAAGAGCGCGTGTAAGAAATCAATTTGGTTTGTTTGCCACCAATTAATTGCAAGCCCAACAGAAACTGCAATAACAGATGATAAAAGAAATCTAATCCTAATTACTCGAAGCCAAGCTGATAACATTATACTAGTGACTCGTTACTTACACTGATTGGCTTTCTTCCATTGAATCCAGAATCTTTTTCATGCCAGAATTTTATTTCAGTCTCACCATATTTCCAACACAACCATACCTCATCATCAAAACGGTGTGAAGGAAAATCAAGAAGGCCATCATCGATGCTTTTAATAACAACACCAGTACTCTCAAGATCTTCAATGTCTTGATAAAGTTTTGTCACAGAAGAGTTTAGCTTTTGTTTTAATAGCACATAATTTTCAAAGGTACTTGACGTAACAAGTAATGCTTCAAGTTCTTGTTCAATCTTTATTACTTCATCTTTTTGTTTGAGGATTTTTTTGAATTTTTCAATTACTGTTGGCAATATTTCATTCGCACTAGCTATTGTAAAATATGTAAACATATGCTAGTACGAAAATTTTGGTTAATTAAAAGTATTATTGCCCAACTTGAGTGCATCTTTATAGACGTTATAGTTTCACTAAATTCATGAGTCTTGATGAACAGCTAGAGCAGCTAATTGAACAAACAATTCAAGGAGCAACTGCAACTATTCCAGCACATCTTGAGGAAATTGAACAAAATAAGGAACTTCTCAAAGTAAATGACCCCAAAGAATTTGTTTATGGCCTAATTATGGGAATGGGATTAGGCATGGCAAGTGCGTTGATGACTACAATTACTAATAAAATACCAACTGTTGAAGACCAGATCAAGGTAAGAGACATGATATACAAAAAAATACCCCATATACGAGAACAAATTTTCAAATGAGTGTATCATTTACCAAAAAGGAAATCGATTTTCTCAAAAGCATGGAAGAATGCCGTATGGCAACGTCACATGATGATATACCTCATGTAAAACCTGTCTCTTATGCATTCTACAATAATATGATATACATTGCAACAGATTATGAAACTAGAGCATTCAAAAACTTGAAAAAAAATCCGAAGATTGCAGTTGTAATCGACAAGTATGTACCAAGTTCTCACAAAGCAATCTGCATACAAGGTGATTCTATTATACTTGAAAAAGGCAAAGAATTTTCAGAAATCTATAATTTTTTTTATAAAACATTTGAATGGGTAAGAAACCAGCCATGGGAAGAAGGCGAGGCACCATTTATCAAAATAATTCCTACAAACAAATCAAATTGGGGCTTGAAATAACATATTAAATAATATTATGAAGGCTTGATGAATCAATTGTTGATTTCATTTTTTAAGGATTATAAAATACCAATATTCATCTTTGTGATCTTTTGTACAGTTCAGCAAGCAAATGCAAATGAGATTATTCTTGAAAAAAATTTTGCTGGGTATTTTGATTCGGATGGTGTTTATACAGTAGTTGGGAAAATCAACAACGCGCAAGAATATCCAGTCAGTCCTCTTATTACTATAACTATCGAGGATGGTAGTAATATAATTACTGAATCATATCAACTTGCTACAGTTTATCTAGCATCTGATCAACCATTCAAGTTCAAGTTTCCACAAGTCACTAGTTCAAATCCAATATTAATGGAGCCACGAGTTTTGTTCAATCTAATAGAAAATAAAATGCCATTAAATGTTGAAGTGATTTATGATAAAACACTTGTTACTCACAAAGACGGACACAAAACTGGAAGAGTGATCAATAATGGCGAAAAAACAGTAGAGAATGTAAAAATTTACGCACTCATTTATGATTCAAATTGGAAATTGCTTGACATGGGCAAAAATATTGAAATGATTGAAAAAATCGGACCAGGGCAAATTATTGATTTTTCAATGTATCCAGATCCACTTTTTAGTTCACACGCATATTACTATAGCTGTTTTGTAATTGGAGATGAAGCAATAATTCCAGTAAGTACTATACGAAATGATATGGAATACAATTATCGATATGATTCTGGGATTTGGTTTGCTTATCCAGAGTTTAATGACGATGGGACCTCGCTTTTAATGAGGATGCAAAATAGTTGGCCACTTGAGATGTATGCAAATTTTGAGTTTCCAAAATTATCAGATGCTGAAAAATTTACGGTATACTTGAATGATGAACAGATCAAGTCCATCCAAAGCATAGATGAGTTTGACAATTGGCATGTTGCCTTTGTAATGACACCTCACACATCAGGGAATATTTTGATAACAGGATTTGGAGAAGAACCAGTTAAAACACAAGAAAAAGAAACGGCTGGAGCCTCAATACAAAACAATAATGATTATCTCTATTATGTAGGTGGGATAATCTCGGTGGCTGTAATAATAGGAATTACTTTTTATAGAAATAAAAGACGTAGACCTAAGATTTAAAATTATTATATTGTATAATATTTGCATCTTAATTATGAACAAAATAAAATGTTCACATATTCTAGTCAAAAAACAGAGCAAGGCTCTTGCTATTTTAGAGCAGTTAAAAAAAGGAGAAAAGTTTGGCAAACTAGCACGTGAACTTTCAATTGATTCTGGTAGTGCAAAACGAGACGGAGATCTTGGTTATTTTGGACGAGGAGTAATGGTAAAACCATTTGAAGAAGCTGCCTTCAAACTACAGGTTGGAAGTATTTCAGATCCTGTTAAAACAGAATTTGGATATCATATAATCAAGCGACTAGGCTAGAAATAGGCATCAAGAACAGACGGAGACTCTTGTAAGTGTAATTCTTTAGATATTTTGTCGCCCATTCCTTGTGCTGCACTAATCTTTCGTTTTCCAATCCAATAATATGTTTCATCTATAGTATCTTTAGCTATTAACACAATTAATTTTCCGCTATCTTTTCTGCCAGTCCTTCCTTTTCTTTGTATGTATCTTATTGAGCTTGGAACGTTATCATAAAACACAACTAGGTTTACTTCTGAAATGTCAAGGCCTTCTTCACCAACTCGTGTTGCAATCAAAACCTGGTATTCACCATCACGAAACTTTCTTACAGTTTCAACCTGCTTTTTTTGTTTGAGGCCAGTTTCGCCTGCCTTACCAATCAAAAATCCAGCAGAAATTCCCATTTCGGTTAGTTTTTGATGCAATATTTCAACTGAATCACGATAACTTGTAAAGACAAGTGCCTTGCCTGTTACAGACTGTATAATTTCTTTCAACTTGGCTATTTTACTATGTTCAATTCCAATTTTTTGAGCGTTCTTTGCAAGCGATATGGCATGCATAAAGTTTTCATCCGCTTCAAATAGATCACGTATTCCAACTCCTTTTTTTTCTCGTGTTCTTTCGCAAAAGCGAAGAAAGGACGTTACGCCATGTGATTCAAGAATGTTTAATGCATAATGGATTCTAATCGCAGTAAAAAGTGGCTTTGCAGATTTACGGTTTTGTTTTAAAACATAATCTCTAACCCGTAAAAGTTGCGAAAGGGATTTGTTGTCTGAAACATGAATTCCATTTCTTTTTAGTTCTGCATATCTTTGATCAAGTGCTTTTTTGATATAGTGTTGAATTTCTTTCATTGCAGGTGGAAGATCAACTGTAATCCACTGCGTAGTTGTTTTCTGTATGTATGGCTCTACATCAGAACTTTGTTCATTTCTTTGTGCGATATTTGCAATGCAAAGTGTTTTTATGATTTCCTTTGCCTTTTCTTTTTCGCTTGGCAGAGTGGCAGTCATTGCCAATATCCTTGCATTTGTGTGTGCAAATCGTTGTGCGATTCCAGAGTATGCATAATCACCAATAGTTCTGTGTGCCTCATCAAAGATTACAAGATTAAATTGAGTTGGTGATACGAGTTGCCTATCTAAATCATTTTTTGTAATTTCAGGAGTAGCACAAACAATACTATTTTCCCAGTTTTTTTTGCGTTTTGTTATAGTATCTTCGCCTGTAACAAGTGAAATGTCTTCTATTGTAAGATTATTTTTTAAATATTCATAATGTTGATTTACTAAAACTCGTGTTGGTGCAAGAAACAAGATGCCACCTGTTCCTTTTGCAAGATATTCAGCAATTACATGAAGTGCAACTGCGGTTTTGCCAAGCCCTGTAGGTAAAACAACAAGGCAGTTTTCAGACATTGCTTGACTAGCAAGATTTACTTGGTAATCTCTTTTTTCAATAGAATTTTTTTTGATATATTTATGCTCTATATAGTCTAAGGCAAGACATCTCCTTTTGCTATGATTTAGCAACTATTGATTTTATGGTTTCGTGTAATGGTTTAGTAGCTTTTACTCAAAATCAAATGATCGGTACAAGTTTTCACAACTCAAACCTTCATCTTATATTATAGGAATCGCCATTTTTTACAATGGCAAAGTCATATGAAAGACCAGATTGGGACGAATATTTCATGCTGCAGGCCGAGCTTGCAAAGCTGCGATCAAACTGCATGACAAGACATGTTGGCGCCGTTATTGTTAGGAATAATCGCCAAATTGCAACCGGCTACAATGGAACACCCCCGGGGATTAAAAACTGCTATGAGGGAGGCTGTAAGCGATGCCAGCTTAGGATGGAAGGAAAACTAGAGTCTGGTGCAGCCCTTGATAGATGCTTGTGCAATCATGCAGAAGCAAATGCGATCATGCATTGTGTAATCCTAGGAATAGAGGCAGGAGCAAGTGATGCCATACTATACACGACCTTTGTTCCATGTTTAGAATGCACAAAAATGGCAATTACTATTGGAATTAAAAAAGTAGTATGCCTTGATTCTTATCCTGAAACAGATTTTGAGCTCATTAAAGAAGCAGGTGTTAAAGTAGTAAAACTAGACAAAAAAAAGATTCAACGATGGGCAGGTGAGCTTGTCAAGGATTATGACACAAAGCTAATGTCAAAATGAGATCATGATGCAAACTGTTGAGCCAAAACAAGGCATGTCTATACCAACATCGTTACTAGTATCTGCAACTTATGACAGTCAAAAAAAGGCTGCGGTTTTAAAATTCTATGAACCAAAGTCACAAAAAATAATACTTTGGGCTGATGAAACTGGACACAAGCCATATTGCTATTCAAAATTGGGCCCTGAGGATCTTGGATTTTTGTCAGACAGAGACGATGTGATAAAGATTGAGCAGATCATACGGCATGATTTGCTTAAAGATTCCGACATCAAGGTCTCAAAGATAATTGTGGCTGATCCTTTAGCAATAGGCGGTACACAGACTGATAAGAGTATTAGAAACATAATTGAGACATGGGAGTCTGATATAAAATATTATGAAAATTATCTGTATGATATGTCACTTATTGTTGGAAAATATTACAAAATTGAAAACGGGAAGATAATTCCACAAGAATTAGAAATTTCTGATGAAGTGCGACTAGCACTAAAAAGTATGCTCTGGGACAAGCTTACAGGCAATCATGTTGTTAACGCAAATGAATTTCAAAAGTATACTTCAGAATGGGCTGATCTTCTCAATCAACCAATACCTAAAATCAAAAGATTAAGCTTTGATATTGAAGTAGAATCACAAGCAGGAAGAATTCCTGATACAAAAATAGCAGAAAACAAAGTCACTGCCATAGGATTTGAAGGCTCTGATGGTTTCAAACAAGTATTTGTTTTAAGAAAAAAAGATGCAGAAGAAGGAAAAAATGAATTGCCTTCAGATGTAAAAATTGTCTTTTATAATGACGATAAAGAAAAAGATATGATTTTAGATGCATTTAGAATAATTTCAGAATATCCTTTTGTGATTACCTTTAATGGTGATGAGTTTGACATGCCATATCTATATAATCGTGCAGAAAGACTAGGCATCCCAAATAATGATAATCCTTTGTACATGATGAGGGATTCGGCTACCCTAAAACATGGCGTACATATTGATTTGTATCGAACATTTTCAAATCGCTCATTTCAGATATACGCATTTAGCCATCAATACACGGATTTTTCACTTGATAGCATAGCAAGAGCGCTATTACACGAATCAAAAATTAATTATGGCATAGATCTTGAGAGTCTAAATCTATACCAGACTGCAAATTATTGTTTTAACGATGCACGTCTTACTCACAAGCTTACAAGCTTTAACAATGATTTGTTGATGAACCTTCTTGTTGTCATAGCAAGAATTGCTAGAATGCCAATTGATGATATTGCAAGAATGGGAGTATCACAATGGATTCGTAGTTTATTATATTATGAACATAGGCAGCGTAACGCCTTGATTCCACGAAGGGCAGAACTTGAAACAAAATCTGCTGGAGTGTCAACTGATGCAATAATCAAAGACAAGAAATATCGTGGCGGATTGGTTGTAGAGCCTGAAGAAGGGATTCACTTTAATGTTGTAGTAATGGACTTTGCAAGTCTGTATCCAAGCATCATCAAAGTCAGAAATCTATCATATGAAACCGTCCGTTGTCCTCATGATGAATGTAGAAATAACAAAATTCCAGAAACCACACATTGGGTATGCACTAAACGAAATGGTATGACGGCAATGCTAATTGGTTCTCTAAGAGATCTGAGAGTAAATTATTACAAAAGCTTGTCAAAAAATCCATCATTTTCTGAAGAACAGAGACAACAATATACGGTAGTAAGTCAAGCACTCAAAGTTATTCTTAATGCAAGCTATGGCGTTATGGGTGCAGATATTTTCCCGCTATACTATCTTCCTGCAGCAGAGGCAACCACAGCAATTGGCAGATACATAATTTTACAGACTATCAAGAAATGCGAAGAGGTTGGGATCAAGGTTTTGTATGGTGACAGCGTGCTTCCAGATACCCCAATTATAATTCGCAGAAAAGATGGAACTGTAGATGTTGTACCAATAGAATCGCTTATGCCAAAAACTGTAAGTACTACAAGATATGATAAATTTGGAGACATCGACGTTTTAACAGAGAAAGGATTTACCAAAATAAAGTATATCTACAAACACAAAGTAAAGAAAAAATGCTACCGAATCCTCACTAGAAAGGGTTTTGTAGAATGTACCAGTGATCATAGTTTGGTTATTGATGGTAAGGTAGTAAAACCATCAGATTTGAAAGTTGGAAATAAAATTAATCTAGTTCCATTCAGGGCAGAGTCCAAAGTTAATGTGAATCCTGATTTGGGGTGGCTATTTGGAATGTTTATTGCTGAAGGTACATGTGGTGTGTATACTTATCAAAAAAATACAAAACATTCATGGAGAATTGTGAATCAAGACAAGAAACTATTGCAAAAAGTACAGAAAATCATGCAAGAACATCTGGGCCTAGACACAAAAATCATTGATATTCGTAAAAGCTCTGCTACATATGGGCTTGTCCCTCATGGCAATAACAAATTACTCGTAGATTATTTCAGGTTTCTTTGCTATCGTGGTGATAAAAAATGTATCCCACAGACGATATTAAATGCAGACATTGAGGCCAAGAAAGCTTTCATTAATGGAATGCTAGATGGAGATGGAAATACGGATAAAAATGGGTTGACAACGCTTGATCAAATACACAAGACAGTACTAGCAGGCATTATAATAATACTTGAACAACTTGGATTAGAATATTCATTACAAATAAGAAATGACAAACGAAATGTTTGTAGACTCAGAATAATCAATGATGTAAAGGATCCTCGCATAAAGCAATCAAATACGATCAAAAAGATTGAGACTTTTGACATAAGTTGCTACGTTTATGATTTGGAAACAAAAAACCATCATTTTTGTGGCGGATTAGGCAATATTTTATTACATAACACGGATTCATTGTTTTTAAAAAATCCAATGGAACAACAGGTTCAAAAGGTTATTGAGAATGCAAAAAAAGAACATGGCGTAGACTTGGAAGTCGATAAGGAATATCGATATGTAGTACTCAGTAGAAGAAAGAAAAACTATCTCGGGGTAACAAAAAGTGGAAATGTAGATGTTAAAGGGTTAACAGGAAAAAAATCACACACCCCACCTTTTATTAGAACTTTGTTTTATGAAGTATTAGACATTTTATCAAAAGTTGAGACAGTTGAAGGTTTTGAGAATGCCAAAAAACAAATTAGTAATAAAATTGCAGAATATGCAAAAAAGGTGCAAGCAAAGGAAATTCCTCTATCAGATCTTGCCTTTAATGTAATGATAAGTAAAGCACCAGCAGAATATGTAAAAACTGTTCCACAGCATATTCGTGCAGCAAAACTTCTTGAATCAATGAGGGAGATAAAAAAAGGCGACATCATATCGTATGTAAAAATAATTAACAAGCCAGGTGTCAAACCAGTAGAAATGGCAAGACCAGATGAAATTGATTCATCAAAATATATGGAATTTATGGAAAGCACATTGGATCAAATTACTTCATCTATGGATCTTGACTTTGATTCCATAGTTGGTAAACCAAAACAGATGGGCCTAGACCAATTTTTTTGGAATTAGTGCAGATGGGATTGTTATGCTAAAATATGGTTACACAGCGGATTAATGAATGCTATTTGATGAATTTTCCCTAGGAATTCTTGCCATAATTGCTAGCATTATAGTTTTAGCTGCTTGGTTGCCTCAAATTGTCAAAGGCTACAAAACAAAGAAACTAGATGATATTTCTGCGTATTTAATGATATTAATTGCGTCTGGAGGAGTTTTATGGCTTGTATATGGATTTGAGATAAATGATCTTTATATTATTGGAGTAAATGTGGGCATAATTATACTTACAATGATAACACTTGGTCTAAAAATAAAATACAAAAAAAATATTGCTAAACCAATGTAATTCTAATTTTTTGCATAATAAACTAGTGAGGGCACAAAAATATGCCCTCACATTTTGGCATGGCAGACGCATTCAATGAATGCTAATAACCACTATAAGCATAATAAAAAAAGCCTTACGTAGAATTCGTACATAATTATATGTCTGAACAACAAATATTACCATAATTTCATTACACGAAGCATGTTTATCATCAACTGTAAAAACTATGAAGAAATATCAGGTGCCAAAGTAGTAAAATTAGCTAAAATAATTGAAAGAATTTCCAAAAAATACAAAATAAAAATTGCTTTAGCGCCTCCACATCATCTTTTAACAAAAATAACTGATTTTTCAATTCCAGTCTTGGCTCAACATGTGGATAATACACGCATAGGAAGTACCACCGGTTTTCTGATTCCTGAATTACTAAAGACGTCAAAAGTTGCAGGTTCGCTGATCAATCACAGTGAGCACAGGATACCAAGCAATGATATCAAACAACTTGTCGCAAGATTACGAAAACTGAAAATGATGACAATAGTTTGTGTGAAAAACATAGCTGAAGCACAAAAATTCGCAAAACTAAACCCAACCTACATTGCAATAGAACCTCCAGATCTAATTGGTTCTGGAAAGGCTGTATCAAAAGAAAAACCTGAGCTTATCACAAAAGCTGTTGTCGCAGTCAAAAATGCAAATAATTCAACAAGATTGTTGTGCGGTGCAGGAATTGTTTCAGGAGATGATGTAGAAAAAGCTATTCGGCTTGGTGCAAAAGGCATACTTGTTGCAAGTGGAGTCATCAAATCAAAAAATTGGGAAAAAATAATTGTAGAGTTTTCCAAGGCAATGATATAAAAACCCTGAATTTGATAATCAAAGGATAAATCATGAAGCAAGTATATTTTTTTAACGAAGGAGACGGTAAAAACAAAAAATTGCTTGGTGGCAAAGGTGCTGGCCTATGCGAAATGACGCGATTAAAGTTACCAGTGCCTCCAGGTTTTGTTATTACAACGGAGGTTTGTAAAAACTATTACAAAAATAACAAAAAATTACCACATACTCTTCTTTCTGAAGTTAAGAAAAATATTGTAAAAATAGAAAAACACACTGGAAAAAAATGGAACTCTAAGGAAAATCCATTACTCGTTTCCGTACGATCTGGTGCAGCAATATCGATGCCAGGCATGATGGATACTATTTTGAATTTAGGTCTAAATGAAGATACGGTAGAAGGTCTTGCAAAAAAAAGCAATAACTCAAGGTTTGCGTGGGATTCGTATCGAAGATTTGTTCAATTATTTGGCAAAGTAGTATTTGGAATTGATGATAAAAAATTTGATGAGGTTTTAGAAAATATCAAAAAAAATCAAGGCGTGGAATTAGATAGCGAACTAAATGAATTATCATTAAGAAACATAGTTTCACAATACAAGAAGATTTGTGAGGCACATATAGGAAATCCATTTCCTTCAAATCCGGATGAACAACTTGAATTAGCAATAAAGGCAGTTTTTAACAGTTGGATGGGCGAAAGGGCTCTTGTTTATCGCGAAAAAAACAACATTGCAAAAGACATTGCTGATGGAACAGCAGTAAACGTTGTTGCAATGGCATTTGGGAATATGGGAAATGATAGTTCCACAGGCGTCATATTTACACGAAACCCAGGCGATGGTACAAACAAGATTTTTGGTGAATATCTCATAAATGCTCAAGGAGAAGATGTTGTAGCTGGAATCAGAACCCCAAAACAAGTAGAAGAGATGAAAAAAGAGCTTCCTGAAACGTATAATCAGTTACTGAAAACATGTAGTAAACTTGAAAAACATTACAAAGAACCACAAGACATCGAGTTTACTGTAGAACAAGGAAAATTCTATCTCTTACAAACACGTTCTGCAAAAATGAATGCGGTGAGCATGGTAAAAACATCAGTAGATATGGTAAAAGAAAAACTGATCACACGAGATAGAGCACTACTCAGATTACATGCAGAACAGCTTGAACAGCTATTACACAAAACAATTGATCAGAATAGTTCAAAAAATTATGATGGAGTTGCAAAAGGCATAGCTGCATCCCCTGGTGCTGCAAGTGGAGTTGTGGTGTTTGATGTAAAAAGAGCTGTTGCAATGGGCGAGAATGGTGCAAAGGTAATACTAGTTAGAGAGGAAACAAAGCCTGAAGATGTGCCTGCTTTTTTTGCATCTGTTGGAATACTTACAAGTCGTGGAGGAAAGACATCACATGCAGCTGTTGTAGCAAGAGGAATGGGAAAACCATGTATTGTTGGATGTGCGGATTTGAAGATTGATTACGAAAATAAAAAATGCGTTGCAAATAGCAAGACAATTTTTGAAGGAGATGCAATCACAATTGATGGTAGTAGCGGTGAGATTTTTGTAGGAGAAGTACCTACAGTAGAACCACAAATTACAGAAGATTTTAAGACCATACTTTCATGGTCAGAGAAAATAAAAAAGATTGGAATTAGAGCTAATGCAGATACTCCGGATGCTGCATCTTTAGCACGAAAATATGGTGCAAAAGGAATTGGGCTTTGCAGAACCGAAAGAATGTTCAATGCACGAGATAGGATTGGATTATTTGTGGATATGATTATGGCAAAAACTCTAGAAGAACGAAAATCAATACTTGAAAAATTAGGCGAGCTACAAAAAAGCGATTTTATCAAAATTTTAAAGGAAATGGAAGGGTATTCTGTTACTATACGATTACTAGACCCACCACTACATGAATTTCTTCCAAATCCAGAAGAATTAATGAATAAAATCCATAGATTAGAAAAAACAAACTCTACACAAGATCTAGAAGAAACTAGACATCTATTAGAACGTGCAAGAGAGATTTCAGAAATTAATCCAATGATGGGACATCGGGGTGTAAGAGTTGGAATAACATATCCGGAGATTTATGAGATGCAAATAAATGCGGTATTTGAAGCAACTGCAGAGCTTGTCAAGCAAAAAGTCAATGCACGTCCACAAATCATGGTTCCACAAGTAGGTAGTCTTTCTGAGCTCAATTATATCAAGCAAATTTATGTTCGTATAAAATCTGAAATAGAAAAAAAGTATGAAATGAAACTTAAAGTAAACTTTGGAACAATGCTTGAAGTGGTAAGAGCGTGTCTTACTGCAGACGAGCTTGCAAAAACAGCAGAATTCTTTAGTTTTGGAACAAATGATCTTACTCAAGCAGTGTTTAGTTTTAGTAGAGAAGACGCTGAAGCAACATTTCTCCCTGAATATCTTAAAAAAGAGATGCTTGACCTAAGTCCATTTCAATCAATTGATGTGAACGGTGTTGGAAGTTTAATGAAAATTGCCATTGAAAAAGGTAAAAAAGTAAAAGCTGGACTTGAAATTGGCATATGTGGAGAGCATGGCGGAGACCCAAAATCAATAGTATTTTGTCATAACACTAAACTTAGCTATGTTAGCGCTTCACCTCATAGAATTCCTATCGCCATAGTATCTGCAGCTCAAGCGGCATTATTAGAAAAAAACAAAGAAAGCGATAACCAGTTATCTGAATTAAGATTTTAATCAGTTAAGATGCTTCCAAGGTTAGACTCTATAAAACAAGCAAGAATAAAGCTAGGCATAACACAAAAACAATT
>Ga0213870_1000931_pt1 | contig 13510 bp, 15 predicted proteins | sample WICALVC2017_Meta_FD_160119 | JGI IMG/M metagenome (GOLD analysis project Ga0213870, IMG submission 160119) | Freshwater microbial communities from subterranean cave lake in Wind Cave National Park, South Dakota, United States - WICALVC2017 | ecosystem: Environmental > Aquatic > Deep subsurface >... | reverse complement strand
AGAAGATTACATGGTTCAATTGGTTTTAAGAGTCCTAAAATGTTTTTAGAAGGGATTAAAAAAGGTGAAATTCTGCAAAATGTAATCTCAGCGTAAATTGTCCGTATTTAGGGGGTTGACAGGATTTGGAATATGATGAATAATTCCAAAATCAAATACAACCTCGAAACTTTCGTTCTGTTCAGGAATTTGCGTTGCATCTGCAACATATAATTTAAGCTTCTGTTGATATTGAATCAAATTGGAACGAGCTTTTTCCACCATATCTTCATCAAGATCAAATGCGGTCACAGAATTACATTTAAAGTATTCAAATAAGATCTTAGTCCCAACTCCTCGGCCACATCCCATTTCAAGAGCCCTGTTAAAGTTAATGTGATTTCCGCCTAATATTTTTAAAAGTGGACTCTCATAGTTTCTTTGAATAAAAGCTCGAATAGGATTATTCATAAGAAGTTTTTCTATTTTGTTTAGCTTCATAAACTTGATAACACCATCTCATGATGCGGAATTCCATCTTCGTTATACGGCCCTCTAACCTTGGTGAATCCACATTCCATATAGAATTTTTTCAAATAAGCTTGAGCTGAGATTCGAACTTGAGTGTTTCCAAATTCATCACGAATTCTATTAAGAGCTTCCATCATAATTGCTCGACCAAAACCTTTACCTCTTTCCTCGGGGGCAGTTACAACTCTACCGATAGATGGCTCTGGGTATTTAACATTTGCAGGTAGAACACGAAGATATGCGCATAAAAATGGTTTCACTTTGCTGTTTTCCCAGCCACAGAGATGCCATGCATTTAAATCAAATCCATCTGCATCGAGGTAGGCACAGTTTTGCTCTACCGTAAATACTCGCTGCCTGAGCGTCATGATTTCGTATAGTTCGTGAGCGCTCAATTGATCAAATTTCATCCAAACCCATTTCATACTAAAATCATTCCTTGGTTGCGGTATTTCTCTCAGACCAAAATTGTTTAAAATCTATTCCATTACAACTATTCTTTCCAGCATGGAGTTTACACGAAATCAATTGTACGGTTCATTCTTTTCAAAATCATCCCAATTCGGCTTTTGCTTGTTTTAGCATAGTCACCACAAGTTCAACTCGTTTTGACTGTTTTTCGCCAATTCGCTTTGTAAAATACACAGGATTTGATGCAACAACCGTCTTTGAGGATTTCCACTCTACTAATGATTTGTCTTCTAGTTCTTTAAAAACACAATGAGTAGGAATAATGGCAACTCCTGCCCCTTCTTGAGCCGCGTGAATTGCTCCTGACATCGTTCCGATACGAACCGTCGGCTCCTTTAGTTTATCTTTAAGCCTTTTCCACAATGCGTGTGATTTTGCCCAAGTTGTGAAAAAAAGCTCCCACCCTGGATAAGTGACAAGACGAAGATCATCAAAGTCTCCGCTTTGAAAAGGCAAAAGATATTCTTTTTTTGAGGCGACTGCGGAATAAGCCTCGTCGGAGAATTTTTCAAATCGCAGTTCAGGGTTAAGGCGGTCTCCTGTCACAAATCCAAAATCAAACTTTCCTTCGACTAATCCTTTTGCGATGAGGTCGTTTGGAAGAATCTCAATTTCAAATTTAAGCTGAGGGAATAGAGCAATCTGACTCATGATCTTTCGGTAGTGGGGCGTCCATTGGCAGCTTTCAGGCATTGCATAGCGGATCATTCCCTTGGGTTGACTTTGATTTTCACGGAGTCTTTCGGTGTACTCATCCACAGTCTCTAAAAGGTTTGTAGCAAATTTAAGTAGGTCTTGTGCAGCCTGAGTGGGAACGATGTCGTGCCCGACTCGTTCAAATAGTCTTTGACCTATTTCGTTCTCAAGTTTAGCGATTTGCTGACTCACGGTCGGTTGAGTGAGCTTTAAAGCCCTAGCAGCGCCAGTGAAGCTCTTTTGTGTCATCACCTTGTAAAAGATCCGCAATCCGTAAATTTCAATATCCATAAGAAAATCCTATGCTGAATATAATATACAATTATTTTACACTTAGCATCTAATTTCTTATAAGTGAGTCTGTTAGCAATGACAAGAGAAAGAAAGCTGGCTTTAACTGCAAGCAGCGCTCATCCGTAGGAGGATATTAATCATGAAACAGCTACTTTTATTTTTTTGGATCATTTGCCTCCTGAGTAACTATTCGGTGGCTTCTGATCAAAGTCCATCAGTTGACCTAGATAAGGTTCTTACATTTGCAAAAAGTGAGATGCTTTTGAAAGGTCGTACTCGATCTGCTCATGAGATCAAAACTGATGTAGTTTACGATTTGTCGTCATCAAATACAAAGTGGAACAAAGGATACACCACGCTTTTTGTTGGTCTAAGGCAAAAAAAATTTTCTCAGGGTGAATTTCTAAAACATCTTACTCAGCATGTGCACGACGTAAGTTCGAACTTTAAAAACGGTGGACTGAAGGGTTACATCTTTTCAGCTACAGGAGACTATGAAATTGCGTGGCAAAACTGGACCAGTAAATCTGCGGCTGATCAGGCTTTTCAGTCAACTGAAGGAAAGCGAATTGTGCAGGATGCGATGTTTTTTATGGAAAATGGATTCTATAAGCCGATGAACTGGGAAACTAAAAATCCCATTAGAGTCCTAATGGTAATGACAAGCCATGAAGACCTGGGCACGACCGGACTAAAAACGGGTTTTTACCTCTCCGAAGTAACTCATCCCTATTATAAAATTGCTGAAGCTGGAATTGATGTGGATTTTGCAAGCCCCAAGGGTGGCGAGGCACCCATGGATAAGCATAGTAAAAGTGAAGAGGATTCTGAAAATAAGAAATTCTTAGCCGATCAAAATCTCGTAGCCCGACTTGACAGTACACTGAAGCTTGCCGACATAGATGCAAAAAATTATTCGGCTATCCTATTTACCGGCGGGCACGGCACCATGTGGGATTTTCCAAATTCAGAAGCAGTTTTAAATATTACAAAACAGATTTATGAAAATGGTGGAATTGTCTCGGCTGTGTGTCACGGACCAGCTGCCCTAGTGAATATAAAGCTATCAAATGGGAAATTGTTAATTCATAATAGAAAATTGACCGCTTTTACAAATGGTGAGGAAAGTGCAGTCAAACTGCAAGACGTGGTGCCGTTTTCTCTTGAAAGTATGCTAACTAAAAACGGGGCAAAGTTTAAAGGTGCTAAAAACTGGACACCAAATGTCATTGTGGACGGTAGACTGATTACCGGCCAGAATCCTCAATCAGCCTCTCAGTTGGGAGAAAAAATTGTCGAGGCGCTTACATACTGAACAGAATAAGCTTGGAGGAACTATGAAAATAAAAATTTACAGCGTGGTTTTATTTGCAGCCCTTATATTTGCATCGGTTGGTGCTCACGCGCAAACAAAAGTATTGATGATGGTACCGGATGATTTTATGTGGCCAGAATATGCCTTGCCTAAAGCCCAATATCAGGCTGCTGGTTTTAAAGTTTTTACAGCAGGTAAATTTAAAGAAGAAATGAAGCCCGATCGAAGGAACAAAAAAGACTATCCTGATTCAATGCCAGTTAAAGTTGATTTTAGCTTCGATGAGGTAAGGATAGATGACTTTGACGCTATTACCTTTGTCGGCGGAAACGGCGCCTGGCATGATTTCTTTCCCAACCAAAAGGTTCATGACTTAGTGAAAGAAGCATTTTCAAAAAATAAAATTGTGGGACTTCTTTGCGCCTCAACAGGGCTTCTCGGTTTGGTCGGAAATTGGGATGGAAACAGTACGCCTATTGCCAAAGGCAGAAAGGCCGTTGGATATTTCAGGGTTGAAGCTCTGATTAAAAATCTTGGAAAAGTAAACTATATTGATGGTGGTCAAAGAGAACCTGGGGTTTTTGCTGATGGCAACCTGGTCACAGGTAGAAACCCAGAATCGTCCAAGATTTTTGGAGAAAAAATTGTGGAAGTCTTAAGAAAAATGAATAACCATTAAAAAATCTTCTAGGAGCGAATGAAAAATCTGAAGCAACCTGAAGAACTGTTTTGGCTAGAATATTTAAAAACCACACCGCCTGGCTTGCCGGAGATACCTCGTATTACTGCCTCGTATGCCGGCAATAAGCTCACTACAGACGATCTCCTCCACCTGTACCTAATTGATAAAAAAACAGCTAGCAGTAGTATCCTTGAAGATTTTACTTCTGCAAATGAACCGATACCTAAGATCGGAGATTTCTGGATTATCCTCAACAGCAAGGATGAGCCAAGCTGCATTTTAAGAACTGAGCGTGTTGTTGTATTTAATAAATTCAAGCATGTCACTAAAGAGATTGCCATAGCGGAGGGTGAAGGTGATCTGTCACTTGAATATTGGAGACGAGTACATAAAGATTTTTACAGCCCATTCTTAAAAAGTTGGGGCTTGACTGATATAGAAGATGCAACAGTTATCACTGAATTTTTCAAGATTGTTTATAAAAGGTAACTAAATTTCATAGCTGACAACTTTTAAAATAAACCGGACAGCAGTGAATAAATCTAATTTTTGTAGACCTTCTTTTCATGTGTATAAAGCTTAAACATGTTCCTGCATAACTATTTTACACTTGCATAATTGATAATCACAATTTTATAAATATTTATCTTTAGTTTTCAGGTAGTTAACTTGTTTTTCCCATTTTAATACTTTCTTAGAATTTGGCCCACCCGTTGCATTACTTATCATGTAAGAAAAAGTGAGAGAGTACAAGTTCCAATTTTGGAAACTTGTTAATTTACACATGCGAGTTTCCTAACGGTACTCGCAAAGGAGGAGTTATGAAACCAAGTATTTTTTATTTTTTCTTAGCAATGTTTTTAGCAACTGCAACTTCAGTACGGGCAGATGATGATGAGGAGTTGAGTGAAACTTCTGATACAGCAGAGATTGGTGTTAAAGGAGATGAAGCTAAACAGAAATCTACTGAACAAACGTCTTCTGATGCAAGTCGAAGCGATAGCGGAAAACTTTCTAAGTTTTTTGGAGTAGGTGTTGGAGTTGGTGCAAGCAATACGCAAGGCTTAGCAGTATCACCTGGTTTAACTTATGTAGGAGAAGGTGTTGAGGCAAGAGCAAATGTTGGTATCGGTTATGAGACTCCTTTTAGTGGAACAGCACAACTAGCAGGACTTCGTTTGGGTGGGTATGATTTAAAAGATCTTACCTTTAGACCAGTTGTCAGTGGCAAACTGATGGCAGGTACAAATGATTCTAATATTGCTAATGGAGTGCTCACTATGAATGCTTTAATACCATTTGAGCTTTATGGGCAATGTGGATTTTCAGTAGGCGCTGGTGGTGGTGGAGCACATGCAAGCCTTCCTTCTGATGACAAATCTATAAACACCACAAATGCAGCAGGACCTGGTGCAAGTGTTGGAGCTTGGTGCCGGACTCAGAGATTAAATTTACAGTTACATACAACGGGTCTTTTAAACTCTCTGCATCCACAAGACCCAGAAAATAATGAGACAAAAGCTGCACTCTCAGGCACTGCTAGTCTCTATTATAATTTAAATAACAATGTAGCTTTAGGTGCACGTGTGGATACAGATGCAAGTTTTAAAAATACAGACAGTGCGGATGGGCATATTTATGCAGGTATTGATGTGTTTGGAACCTTTGGTGGTAGCAGTATTAAAAAATCCAGAGGAGAAGCAGAACAAGCAGATTAACTGCGAGCAGCATCTGGAAAAAGTCCCATAATTTTATTTAGGCATAGTCCAAAAGAGTTGCCAGTGCCGCAAGCGTAATTCTTTACCTAACTTTGGCCCTTCTTTGAAACCTTCCTTAAATAGGGTTTGGGCGTTTGGCCAATTTTTCATAGCTTCTTTTTTTAGCGACCAGCGAATACTTTGTTCTAATAAAGAAATAGCTTTTTCTTTTTCTTCTTGTGTTGGTCCACGAGCACGTCTTAAGAAAAGTTTTAATAAATCTACGAGTAATTTATGTTCTGTGGCTAGTTGGACCCACTCTAGAGGAGAGTAAGTAGAATGCCCTAGAGAGTCTTCGTATGTAGAAAGACACTGGGAGAAAATCTGTTTTTCATGATTAGAAAATCGCAAGCTTTGAGTTATTCTTTCCACGATTGCTGATTTTTCTTCTTGTGGGTTACCTAACAGCCCACCTGTGGCAAATGCACAAAGCCAATCTAGGGCAGTTGGTTTCCAGGGAGTTTTAAAGTGTCTTAAGTCTGCAGGAAGATTAATCCGCCTTATCCCAAAAACCTCTTCCCATAGATGAGTTTTAACTAAAATCTCTAATCCAGAAATTACACGGGAAGTTTCTAAAAATCTAAACATCTCTTCTCGGATTCTTTCGCGGCTTATAGCCTTTAAAAGGTGACTATGTTTTTTCATGGCACTTAAGGTTTCAGCTTCAATTTTATAGCCAATTTGCGCATTAAAGCGTGCTGCTCTTAAAATTCGAAGTGCGTCTTCTGAAAAACGTGTTTCAGGATTTCCAACAGTTCTTAAAATTTTTAGTTGTAAGTCTTTATAGCCATTTACTAAGTCAATGACTTGTTTGTTTTGTAAATCATAGAAAAGTGCATTGATAGTAAAATCTCTTCTGCTTGAGTCCGTATTTTCATCTCCTGGCTCAACATGATCAGGATGTCTCAGGTCGCTATACCCTTCTTCTTTTCTAAAAATTGCAATGTCAATGGCAAGGGGATTTTCTTTATTACTTGGTGGAAGTTTTACAATTCCAAATGCGACTCCAACCTCTAAATGTTTAGGAAAGCTTTTGCGAATGGCTTCTAATGGGGCATTCGTGACAATATCCCAGTCTCTTGGGGTAAGTTTTAATAATAGATCTCTAACACATCCACCTGCTAGCCAAGCCTTATAACCCATGCTTGTTAATTTTTGACAAGCAGCTTGTACAGGTTCTGGAATAAAAGTCGTTAAATCAATCAGGATCGACTTCGTATCCTTCGGATGTTCTTCTTGAAGTGTCAAAAGGACCTCGTGGTGTTTTGTTTTCACCTTCTTCTTTTGAAGATGTTCTTGTATTTTTTTGTTTTTGTATGAATGGTTTTTTAGATTTCAAATCTTTTTTTAGGTGCTTCGGGGTAGTGGTTTTATCTACGTCTTGTGCATGCTCCGATTGCAAATTTTCTGATGAGCTTTTAAGTTTGTCTTGTGCGCTAACTAAAATCGGTAATATTAATAATATCAAAAGTGCACAGCTCCTATGTACATGCGACAAGGTCCAATGCACAAAAAATCTCACTTTTCTTTCCATCTCTTAAAAAGTAGCATCCCTCTTAATGTTTCTCAAGGGAAGAGTCCAACTAAAAAAAAACAATGGATTTTTAAAAGGGTCTCTTTGGGTGTTTTCAAATGAACTAGAACACATCGATACTCAAATCAAGCCCGGCTCCTGGGTGGCTCTAGAAAATGCTCAAGGTGAATCTGTTGCTTATGGATATTTTAATCCACATTCCTTAATTGCTTTTCGAGTCTTTGAAAGAGACCCTTTTCAAAGCGAACAAGCTACAAAGGCTGTTTTTTTTGAAAGGCTTAATCGAGCTTACAAAATAAGACTAAAAATTTATCATGAACAAATCCAAAAAAAAGAAGTAAGTCCGTTTTCGTTTCGTTTAGCGTTTGGCGAGAGTGATTTTTTGCCAGGACTTGTAGTGGATCTCTATGAGGGTATTCCCTCTCCAGTTGCAGTGATACAGTGTCATGGAGCAGGAGCTGATTTTTTAATTGATTGGACTAAAGAGTGGCTTGAAAAATTTTTAAAAATATCCTCAGGAGTCATTCGTAATGACCTAGAAATCAGAAAACGAGAAAATGTTCCTCTTTTTATTAAAGAGTGGGGATTGATCCCATCTGAAATTTATGCTCTGGAGGGTGGAATGCGATTTTTTATCAATGTAAAAGAGGGGCAAAAAACTGGTTACTTCTATGACCACAGAGAAAATCGAAGTCAGTTAATGAAAAGAGTTTTGTCTAATCAGAAGATGGAAGTTTTAGATACCTTTTCTTACGTTGGGAGTTGGGGCTTGCAAGTTTTAAAAAAAAATTCCAAAGCAAGGCTTTTAGCTGTAGATAGCTCTCCATTAGCTTTAGAACAGCTTCTTAAAAATGCTTTAGAAAATGGATTGAGTGATCGTGTAGAAACTTTAAAAATAGATGTTTTTAAAAAAGAAGTTTCAATTAAAAAAGCATTTGATATTGTAATTGTAGATCCACCACAATTGATTTCTTCAGCAAAAAATATTTGGGCAGGAAAGCATGCATATATGAAATGTTATAAAAATGGATTTGAAAAACTTTCAATGGATGGAACAGTTGTATTTTCTAGTTGTAGCTACCATTTAAGTTGGGTTGATTTTTTAGATTGTGTTCATCAAGCAAGCAGGGCTAGCAATAAATCAGCTCAGATGACCTATGTAGGTACACAAGCTTTTGATCATCCCCTTTTAGCTAGCATGCCCGAAGCCCAATATTTAAAGTGTGTTTTTGTTGAAGGGAGTTGTTGAAGGGAGTTAATGTTGTGAAAGTATTTTTTGTTCTTAGTTTTTTTTCTTTTTTTTGTATCTCTTGTAAGGGGCCAGAATGTAAGATTCCTGATACTCATTTGACCGCCCAAGAAATAAAACCATTAATGAATTTAAGCTTAGGTTTAAGAGAGGGTAGAAATGGTCATGAATTTTTGCCTGAGATCTTAAGCTATGAGCTCACTCAAGGAGTTTATGCTCCGAAAACACATCTTGTTACTGGAGCAAACATAGAGTTCTTAGATGATAAAGGTAAAGCACTCTTTAAAGAACCCATTGCACATCCATTGACTTTCGTAGCAGCAGCAAGTTTGGAAATTTTAAAAAACGGAAATTTAGATCAAGTTAGAGAATTAAAAAAGCATTTAAGTTTATTAAAGTTTAGGGCACAAGTTCCTTATGATCCACGAATTGAAAAGGTGCGTGTGACGATTGAGGCTCCTGAGTTGCCAATTAAAATATCACAAGAAGTGAGACTAAAAACATTGACACAATATTCATCGGCACATTTGGTAGAGGAGATAAAAAGTGCAGCAAGCACTGAAGCAATTTATAAAACAGGAAATCCCCACAACCGTTTAAACATCATTATTTTAGGGGATGGTTACAGGCAAGATGAGTTGTCTATTTTTAAAGACCAAGCAGAAAAGTTCAAACAAAAGCTTTTAGAAACTTCTCCATATTTTGAATATTCAAAGTTTATAAACATTTGGCGTGTTGATATTGCTAGCAAAGAAAGTGGTGCAGGTTGTGATGACGATCGGCCATTTTCTCGTCAAAACTTTTTTGGATCTGTTTTTCCAGTTGCATGTATTAATTCAATGTTTGGAACTCATTTTAGTGATCGTTTTATTATTCAAAACAATAGTGATCGGGTTTACGCTGCAGCTGATCTGGTTAAAGAAAATGGTAAAGCGGTCCCTTCTGAAATTTTTGTACTCGTAAACTCACCAAAATATGGTGGTGCTGCTATATTTTGGGCTAGTCAATCTACGAGCGCTCCACTCAGTACGTTTCCTCATGAGTTTGGGCATAGTTTTGGTGGCCTTGGGGATGAGTACACACTCCCCGGAGATTTTTGTTATTTTTATAATATATTTTTACCTAATATCAGTAAAAAGAAAAAATCAGCTTCATCTGTAAAGTGGTCTCAGTGGATTGAGAAAGGAACTCCAATTCCCACATCTGCATGGTCGGAATACAGTAAAGATGTAGGACTTTTTCAAGGAGCATCGAATTGTTCTTTCTTATATCGACCTGAAAAAACTTGTAGGATGAAGGATTCTGAAGTAGAAAATTTTTGTAAAATTTGTCGAGAGCAGCTCGTGTTAAGACTTTATGACTATGCCAGACCTATTGATGGAAAAATACAAGTGCGCCGGAGCATGCCCAGGAGCATTTCCAGGATGGAAATGCGACAAGAGATCATGATAGGCACGCGACAAAACATGGTGAATGGAGATCTGTTTGAATTTTCAGTGCATGTTCTAAAACAAGAATTAGAGACACATTGGTACGTGGATGGGAAAGAAGTGCTTTTTTCTCCAACGTATCAAGATTTAAAAATGAGTTTATCCAAAGGACCCCATAAAGTGGGTTTAACTGTACAAGATAAAACTTCTTTTGTACGTAAGGAAAAGTGTCACATGTTTGAATCGCGAGTCGTAGAGGTTCAGTAAACACTCTGCGGGAGTAGCTCAGATGGCTAGAGCATCACCCTTCCAAGGTGAGGGTCGCGGGTTCGAGCCCCGTCTCCCGCTTTTTTCGGTATATTTTGTAAGCTATGTCTCAGGAAGGACAGAATACCCATAATTTCACCTACAAATACCCATAAAATGCTATTCTAAGTGACTTTGTGGGTATTTATGGGTATATTTGTGGGTATGAAGCCCCTTAAACCCAAACAGGTATCCACCGAGGTTTTGAACCTCATCGCCGAGCTGGAGGGTTTCAATAGCCGCTGGGTTACTACGCAGGCTCTGGCCCCCGATCGCCTCGCGGCTCTCCGCCAGGTGGCGACTATCGAGTCCGTAGGTTCAAGCACCCGCATCGAAGGCGTGAAACTTACCAACGCCCAGATCGAGGCCCTGCTTCGCGGCGTGAAGACCTACTCGTTCCGCTCCCGAGATGAGCAGGAAGTGGGTGGCTATGCCGAAGTGATGGAGACTATCTTTGCCTCGTACAAAGAGATTCCCATTACCGAGAACTACATCAAGCAGCTGCACGGCATGCTCCTCAAATACAGCACGAAAGACGAGCGCCATCGTGGGGATTACAAAAAGTTCCCGAATCACGTAGAGGCATTTGGCGCTGACGGTAAAAGCCAAGGTGTGATCTTTCACACCACCTCGCCTTTTGACACGCCTAAATTCATGACTGAGTTGGTGGAATGGACAAATGCGGAACTAGCGAAGAAGGAGCTGCATCTGCTACTCGTGATCGGAATCTTTGTGGTCACATTTCTGCAGATTCACCCGTTCCAAGACGGGAATGGCCGTCTTTCTCGCGCGCTCACCACACTACTGCTACTGAAGCAGGGCTATACCTACGTATCCTATAGCTCGCTGGAGCGCGTGATCGAGGAGAACAAGGACGCTTACTACTTGGCCCTGCGCCGTGGGCAGGCGGAATTAGAGGGAGAGAAGCCTGGCGGCATGGAAGATTGGCTCCTCTTCTTCCTGCGTTCCATGCAGAAACAGAAGGCGGCGCTGGAGAAGAAGCTCGCCGACGAACTGGCCGCCGCCAAGTTGCCGCCACTTTCGTTGCAAATTATCGAGCTGATTCGCAGTCGCGGCCCAACTTCAATCTCTGAGGCTGTATCCGCTACGGGCGCAAACCGAAACACCATAAAGGTACATTTCAGGCGCCTCGTGGAGGACGGCCATCTTGTGGCGGAAGGCGTGGGCCGAGGTGTGCGCTATCGGATGAAGGTATAGGCTCTAGTAATGTAACGTATGGTTTTTCATAACTAGACAGAAATTTAGTTTTTGGCGCTGCCTTGTCGGTACTCTCGCTAGCAGTGTCGGATTTTGATTGTGGAAATTTTTGGTAGCGTAAGATTTTTCGTGTCCAAGCACATGCGTCATAGAGAAGTGACAAACAGAGAGGACACAATATATGCAATTAGAAATGGGAATAATAAAGCTAGAAGTAAAGTTACCGGAGTTAAATAAAGCAGTAGAGGAGTTTAAACGAAATCGATTGAAGTCATTTGAAGCAATAGCTGCTGAAGTAAAAACAGTTGTTTCAAATACAATCAATCAATTGTTACAAGGGGCGCGATGCTTCGATCAAAAGGCCAACAGTGGAAGGTCATTACAGCGTTCTAGAAGACACCTTACTTGGATTCTGGCTTTCAGCTTGGCAACCTCGGGCTAAAATAAAAGAAGTCGCACATCCAAAGTTCTATTTTTTTGATCCGGGCGTAGTGAGAACCCTGTCTGGAAAACTACGTGAACCGCTTGATGAGAGAGATAGAGGGTTCCTACTTGAAACCTTTCTCATGAACGAAGTCAGAGCTTGGATCTCGTATCGGAATACAGGTGGAAAAATTTTCTACTGGCGCACACCATCTCAGACTGAAATAGATCTTGTTTACGTGAGTGGAAAAACTGCAGTTGGAGTGGAGATCAAAAGTTCACTAAATCGGAGGCTGAGGAGCATCACCTTCAACAATGCCACCATTGCCAACTTCCTGAAATAGTGTCAGGTTGAATAGGCCGCTAGATTGAATATAAATCTCGCAATAGCGCGTAGAGTAACATGCTATTTCTCCGGCATCCTTTTTTCCGTTGCTGTTGGTTGTATTTAAATATGCGAATAGTACGCGTGCTGGTTCGCCTGTAATAACCATTAATTTGCCAGGTCTTTGTGCTGCTGAGTTACCACTCCCACCTGTAAAAGTTTTATTACTCAGAATCACTTTTCCGCTTTCATCCGCAAATGACGGGCTAGTTAAAGTGATAAACAAAATACCAAGTCCTGTTACAAAGTTCTTAATTAAAATCATAATTAGATCCTCCAAATATTCGCGCTTTAGTAACGCACAATATCATGAGTAATCTGTAAAAGCAAAAATAAATTACAAGAGTCATTAGATTATATTTACTTTTAAAATTACAATAGAAAGAGATATGCTTTGGAGCAGTAAAAAAATAAAGTTTCTCATTTTCTTATTGACCCTTATTAGTATAGAGCAGTTGTGTTTCGCGCTCACTACACAAGAACCAAGCCCAAATTCTATAGGGAAAACAAGCATTGGATCTGTAGCATTTGTAAAATCTGGAGTGTATTTACTACAAGGCGTTTTGAGTGGAAGCAGACCAGAAGTCGCACAAGAAATCAAAGTGAATCTTTTTGGACAATATCGAGGACTAGCGATGCCTCCATTTACAATAGATGCAAACTCAACGAAATACATGCACAAGGATTTTATAAAATTAAAACACGTAGACTATTTTCCGCAATCTAAAGCCGTTAATGCTACAGAGCCGTATTCTTTCTGTTGCATGCACACTCCTATTAGTTGGCTGCTTGTCTAAAGTATGAGAGACTATCAGTGACAAGTAAATACTAGAGTTTAGAAAATATTACGCGCTATGCGTAATATTTTTATGAAAGGGGGACTTACGTGAGTGATTACTACCAGCCAAGAAGGGCAAGAAATCTTTATGATCCAATCGCCACCGATCTGTTTAAGATCAGTCGTAGTAAACTTGATCTTTTCCTTACCTGTCCCCGATGTTTTTATGTGGATCGCAGACTAGGTGTGGGGCAACCACCAGGATTTCCATTCAGCTTAAACAGCGCTGTTGATGCTCTACTTAAAAAGGAGTTCGATCACTACCGAGATGAGCAGAAACCCTGTCAACCCCCTAAATACGGACAATTTACGCTGAGATTACATTTTGCAGAATTTCACCTTTTTTAATCCCTTCTAAAAACATTTTAGGACTCTTAAAACCAATTGAACCATGTAATCTTC
>Ga0213870_1000930_pt1 | contig 13517 bp, 12 predicted proteins | sample WICALVC2017_Meta_FD_160119 | JGI IMG/M metagenome (GOLD analysis project Ga0213870, IMG submission 160119) | Freshwater microbial communities from subterranean cave lake in Wind Cave National Park, South Dakota, United States - WICALVC2017 | ecosystem: Environmental > Aquatic > Deep subsurface >... | reverse complement strand
CGTAACTACTCAGGTTGTTTAGGCTGTAGGCTATTAGTATTGCTGCCGCTTCGTCGGCGAGTTCAAACGCTCGGAGCTTCGTATGGTTACGCATGATTCCCACCTAACAGCCTACAGCCTATCCACCTGAGTAGTTACCATGAAACATGATTGGGTTGAACCTAAATTTAATAGATTTCAACTGCTGAATTTAGGTTTAAGGCAGCTCAACGACTGAAATCAGCGGCGTTTCCTTTTCTCTCTGATAAAACACAATGCCAACGCGTCGGATGTGATCAATCACATCGGGGTCGCTGATTTGATGAAAGATGGACAGGTCGAACGTGTAGGGTAGAAGCAGATCGTCGATGTCGTCCATGATGCGATAAAGCGCTTTTAGCGTCAGGTCTTCGCCGCCCAGCAGGGTCAAGTCAATATCCGAGCCATTTTTGTAATCCCCTTTGGCGCGCGAGCCGTACAGAACTGCCTTTTCCAAGTGAGGATAGCGGGAAAATACGGAGCAAATGGTCTGAATATCGTTTTCTTCAAGTCCGAAACGGCGTATCACACCCAAAGGGTATAGATTTTTAATGGGTAACTCCATGCTAGTTCTTATCTTTAATATCTTGCAATTTAGTCCGAAGCGCAACAAACTCTGAAAAATACCGATTGACGATGGCAGTGGAAATCTCTTCGGCGAGGGCTTCATTATAAGTGTGAGCTGTTAAAGTGCGACTCTTAATCATATCCATCCATGTTTTGCCGTCCTCAATTAGCCCTCGTTTGAATGCCAAACGAAAGGCGTCGCGACTGCCGTGGATATCGGTTTCGCCCTGAGATTCGAAATAATCCTTGATAGTGTTCCATGCCAATTCGTAGGAATATTCAAACGACTGAATCAACCCTTGTTTTTCCAGCTCATTTAATTCACCTTTTACGATGAATTTTGTCAATTGAGCAAGCGCTTGAGTATAATGATTATGTCGCTGTATCCAACGGATGTCCTGATCGCTCATCGGCTATCTCCATACAATGTCTTGTTCAATTCGTATTATACTCTAACAGGGTCGCAGGTTTTCATCCTTCTTCGCCTCTTCCAAAAGTTTGGCTAAAATTTGAATCGCCGTTGAATGAGCATTATCGTATTTGAATCAATGAATAAAAGCACTTAATAATTGAGCCTCTTGTAAGTTTATAAGACTGATGAGGTTTTTGCAAAACGCTAAGAATGGATATTGGCACACAGTTTTTTCGCTACAGAGGAAATAAACTGCATTGAACGGTACCCATTAGCCATGGTATTCTCTTTGAGCTTCGTAACTACTCAGGTGGATAGACTGTAGGCTGTTAGGTGGGAATCGTAACCATACGAAGCTCCGAGCGTTTGAACTGACCGACGAAGTGGCAGCAATACTAATAGCCTACAGCCTAAACAACCTGAGTAGTTACGTCACGGCAATGTGACCAAGGAACAAAATTATCATGAAGTATAAGAGGGTATTGTTCGGGCTATGTTTTCTGGGATTGTTTTCCTGTTTTTTTATTGCGGCAAAAAGCTATGAGTATGGGAATTCCAGTTCAGACACCTTGGTGACAAAGGCTTTTGAAGCACGGGAGGCGGAGGATTGGGATGCCCTGGATGCCTATACCAAAAAATGCATCCTTCTGTATCAGGTCGAAGCACGCCGCATGCAAAAGAAGCTGAAAGGGTATCCACTTTCCGATATTGCGCATTCACAGTGGGCGTTGAACCATGTAGCCTGCTCTCATTTTTTACGGGGAGAAATGTTTGAGGAACAGAAAAGCTATCGCAAATCACATGAGGAATATAACACCTGTATTCGCAAGTATGGTTTTGCACAGGGCTGGGATCCAAAAACAAATTCATTTTGGAAAATCGCTGAACAGGCACAGAAAAATCTAGCCCGCATTTCTCACCAGATTTCGTAGCGAGAAGCTTGGATGCACGAAAGTGACTTGAAATAATCTCTCTTCTTTTTCTGCGATTCAGACAGTAGCAAACAACAAAAAAAAGAAACTATGGGAAAGAAGATTGCTGAGAGCTGGGGGAACTTTTGTGAACAAAAATTCCCCCAACCCCCTTCAACCTAAATTCAGCAGTTGAAATCAGTGAGGAGTGCCTTGAGGGCACTCCGAACAAGAGCCTATTTTTAAATGCAAGGAAATTAGATGGTTTGGAGAAAAAAATCGACCAAGGTGTACACCCCCGTACAAATTCGACACCGTCGAATTTATTTCGGGCGCAAAAATTCTGGGAGATTTTTTTCGAAAACATCTAATTTCAAAGTAGTTATGACTCGCAGTAGATTTCAACTGCTGAATTTAGGTTTAAATGCTTCCCCTCAATATCATTAATAACATCCTCTTCGTTTATGAATAAGGGTTACATGCTAAAACTCCATTCGAAATAGGGAGGAACTTCCGTTAAATGGGCTATTGAGAAGCTATGCTTTATTTTTTCGCTACTCTCATTTTATAGCCACAAATTCTGCGGAAGAGCCAGTTTCTTCCTTTCCTCCTCTTTCTCCTCCTTCCGCTATTGAACTCCCGAGATTTTTTCGGCTTTTTTGATCACTGGAGGTGAGGTATTTGTTTCCAAAGTATAGACCCAAGCTTCATGGATTTGACCTTCCGGAGAGAAATCTGCCAGGCACACAACAGGATTTGGATTTTTTTCCTTTAAAACAAACATATCTCCTTCGACGGCCTGTTCGATCACATAGCGGCAGTCGCTCGTGATATGTTCTTCATGAAATTCTCCTGTTGCAGAAATCATTTTGATCATCAGGTCTAGAGGGTGGCCTCCCGTAGAAACTTTGAGCAGTTCTAGGATTAGTGTCCGGGTTTTTTGAAGTTTTTTTTCTTCAGGAGAAATACTGAAATAATCCACATAAATTTTATGGGTCTTTTCTTTTTTAGAATCCAGATAGAGATAACGCACATCGCGTATGGATTCAAAAATGGGTTTTCTTTCTATTTTCCCATCCAGCACAAAAGGTTTGAAGCCAATGCAGTAACGCCTTTCTCCTTCTTCAAAAGAAGATTGGGAATGATTTTCCGTTTTCATATTTTTTTGTGGTTGAAGGGGGAAAAAATAATGCGCTCTTTGAAGAATCCTCTCTTCAGGGGAAAGTCCTTCCCGGTCGGGAAGAATATCGAACCAGGTATCTTTCATCTGTTTCACACGCACATCACGAGTGAGAAAATTTTCAGAAAGTTGTCCGCTCAAAAAAAACTTCTTTCCTTGTTTCCACTGATAAAGACGCATCAGTTTCTCCAGAGCGCCAAAGCCATGGTATTTCAAAAAATGAATGTCGATGTGCAGTGTTTCTCTAAAAGATTCTTTTTCAAAATACGGGCTGTCCATAAGCTCTAAAAAAGAGATACGACCATAACTCTCCATTTGAACGTTTACGATTTTAAAGGGAGAATGAGGTTCCGAAGAAAATTTTTCCTGAATTTCTCTTTCCATGATTTTTCTTGAATTCACCCTGTCTAAAATCCCGTCTCGGGTACGGAAAAAACGCCTGATCCCATAAATATCTAGGAGGAAAGTTTTGATCTCATAGGCTGTGAAATGATGGTCCAAGTATTGAGAATAAACACAGCATATCCCTTCAACGAATTCCTCGCATTTCTGCGGAATCCAGGGGGCTGAAAGAGAACGAGTTAAAATAAGCACCCTTTCCAGAATGTCTCCTTTTTCATCTATTTGCGTATTGAGAATTGAGTATTCCTTAGGCTCATTCAGAAATTTGAGTCTGAAAGAACGGAGAAAACCTTCTTCATTCATGTCCAGATTTTTCATCAAAAAAGAAAAATTCTTCCCGAAAGTGGTTTGAATATCGATGGAAAGAACTGGACTCGGAGACTCTGTTTTAATCTCTATTTTATAAAGCGATGCGCTTTGTCCTATCTGTGAATTCCCCAACACCTCGCTTTCGAAATACACTAAATTCTTGAGCACTTCCCCGACTTTTTTAATGGAAAATTTTTCTTCTCCTCCCAGGAAATCTACCCGCACAGAGACCCCTTGATAAGAAACAAGTCGTTCCTGCCCAAAAATCAAGCCAGGACAAACAAAAAGACATATTCCGTACACAAGCAAAAAGAAGAGCAGTTTTTGATCCATGCGAAGCATTTTCGATTGCCCCTCAATCAAAATTTGGCGCGCTCGCCGTGAACGGCGAGCGCCCCAGTCAAAGTTTTTTGAAAGGTCTGGGGAAACACATCCCCCTTGAATCCCCCTTAACAAAGGGGGATTCAAGGGGGATGTGTTTCCCCAGCTTCCCCTTTCCTCCTATCATTTTGTCTGGCATTTCGTCTGGATTTTCTGCAGTTTTGTGGCAAGGTCTGAGTAACGCACTTCGCGTTGATTATTTTTGATTGCCATGGAGAGTGCTTTGTCGGTCCCTACGAGCACGACCAATTTTTTGCCGCGCGTGACGGCGGTGTAGAATAAATTCCGTTGGAGCATTGTATAATGTTGTGTTGTGACTGGTACGACCACGGCCGTGTACTCGGAACCTTGAGATTTGTGGATCGTGATGGCGTATGCTAAAACGACTTCATCCATTTCCGTAAAATTAAGAGTCACTTCTTTTTGATCGAAGAGAATCGTCACAGTTTGATTTTCTGCATCAATTTTTTGCACGTATCCCAAATCGCCGTTATAAATGTCCTTGTCGTATTTATTCGCAGTTTGCATCACCTTATCTCCCACAGCCAGACTCAGATGACGCCGCACGTGGATTTTCGGATTGAGATTCAAGCGTTCCTGCAATTTCTGGTTTAAGGCGGTAACACCCAGCAAGCCTTTGTGCATCGGGGAAAGCACCTGGATATCTTTCACCGGATCAAACCCAAAGCGCTGTGGAATACGGTTGCAAACCAATTCCTCAATCGTAGCTGCAATAGCTTCTGGCTCTGCTTTTCGGATGAAATAAAAATTGTCGTCATGCCCCTCGGAACTTTCCGTGGACAGATTTTCCCCATGATTAATACGGTGCGCATTCACAATGATCGCCGATCCTTCTGCTTGTCGGAACACGGTCTTCAAGGTAACACTCTTCAAAACATGGGACAGAAGTAAATCTTTCAAAACCGTTCCCGGTCCTACAGAGGGGAGCTGATCCACATCTCCAATCAAAATCAAACGGCACTGATCCGGCAAAGCGCTCAGTAAATGATGGAGTAAGATCAAATCCAGCATGGAAACTTCGTCAATCAATACAGCATCTGCTTCTATAGGGACATTCTCGTTTTTCGCAAAACAGCCCAATCTAGGGTTGAACTCTAACAAGCGATGGATTGTTTTTGCTTCGTAGCCCGTAGATTCTGAAATTCGTTTTGCTGCGCGTCCTGTGGGGGCTCCCAGCATGACTTTCAATCCTTGCTCTACGTAGATATTGACAAGCGTGCGCAGGAGGGTGGTTTTTCCAGTTCCTGGGCCTCCCGTGATGACCAGTCCTTTTTCCTTCAATCCCCACAAAATCGCCTGACCTTGGGCCTCCGCAAATTGGATATGCGTTCGCGTTGAAGCTTCGGTCAAAACCGCCTCAGGATTTTTAATTTGATGTTTCGCAGGGGTGGCCCGCAAACGTCGCAAATGATCCGCCACTCCTTCCTCAGCCCTCAAGAGTGCGGGAAGGTAAATGACTTTTTCATTTTTGGAAGAAATTTGTTCGACCATCTTGCCTTTGGATTTGAGACGTTCCACTCCTTCCCGGACTTTGTTTGTTTCCACTTTAAGAATGATGCTGGCTTCTTCAGTCAAGACTTCTTCAGGAGTGAACACATGTCCACGCTCGGTGAATTGTCCTAGTACATACACGATCCCCGACTCAATCCGCATGGGATTATCATTTTGCACACCGAATGCGTTTGCGACTTTATCTGCCGATAAAAATCCGATGCCTGTCACTTCATACGCTAGTCGGTACGGATTTTGTTTCAATACTTCGATCGATTGAAACCCGTATTGCTTGAATATTCGCGATGCGAAAGAGGCACTGATATCATGATCTTGAAGGAACATCATGATGTCTCTGACCGCATAATGTTCTTTCCAGCTCGCGAGTAATTTTTCGGCACGTTTTTGTCCCAACCCTTTCACTTCAGACAAACGTTCCGGATGTTCTGAAATAATTCGAATGGTTTCAGCGCCAAAGGTATCCACAATCCGTTCCGCATAACCGCGCCCAACACCCTCAATCATTCCCGAGGAAAGAAAATTGACGATGCCTTTTTTGGTCGTCGGATACAGCATCCGGTAATTGATCACGCGTAATTGCCTGCCAAATTTAGGATCAGTCTCCCAACGCCCGATGAGCTGCAGCATATCTCCTGGCTGAACCACCCCAAAGCTTCCGACTGCTGTGAAAAAACCTTCCGGTCCTTCTGCAAAAAGTTTGGCGATGATGAAATCGTTGTCTGGATTCAAATATAAAATTTTCTCGATACTTCCATTCAAAATGACTTCTTCTGTGGAAGCAGGTAAAGTATCTCCATTCTCTTTTTTAGAAGAAAAGAGAGGCGTGGAAAAATTCATGAATAAAAAAACCTTTAAAAGGTTAAAATTTTAATGTCTGTTTACCAAAACTTCAAGAGTGTACTCACCGAAGAAATCCACCGGCTTGGTCGTAATCCGGCAGACGTGTATCTGATCGCAGTGAGTAAATATTTTAGCACAGAGGACATTCGGAAACTTTTTTCTGAGGGTCAGCACGATTTTGCTGAAAATTATTTGCAGGATGCACTTCCAAAAATACAGTCGCTCGCAGACCTTCCCATCACTTGGCATGGGATTGGACACATTCAGTCGAATAAAGCAAAAAATTTTTCAGAAACCTTTTCGGTATTACATTCCGTGGACAGTTTAAAGTTATTGGAACGCTTGAACAGCATTAGAGATGCGCAACAAAAGGATGGGCGCAAAATTTCTGTGTTTTTGCAGGTGAATATCGCGAATGAAAAATCAAAATCAGGATTCTCAAAAGATAGGCTGCTTCAGGAATTTGAAAAAATCATCAGTCTCAAACATTTGAAAATTCTAGGACTCATGACGATAGCGCCGAATTTTGAAAATCCTGAAAACACTAGACCACTGTTTTCTGCATTGCGTGCATTGAAAGAAACGTTGAACGCTCAATTCTCTATCAATATCTCTTCTCTCTCCATGGGTATGAGCTCAGACTGGAAACAGGCACTCGCGGAAGGTGCCACACATCTACGAGTGGGTCGCGCATTGAAATCGCCCTTGTAGGGGAGAGTTTTCCCAGACCTTTCAAAAAACTTTGACTGGGAAACTTCCCTGTTCCCAACATAGCCGTTCGGAATGATATTAAGTCATTCACTCACCAGTGAGTGACCTTAATTTGCCTGATCCACCAAACCGCACAGAATATGTCCTAACAGGATATGGCATTCCTGAATACGTGCGGTGTCTTCCGAAGAGATGTGCAAAACCACATCGCACACATCATCCATTCGCCCTTTACGAGAGCCGCTCCAACCGATGCAAATGAGCTTTCGTACTTTTGCGGCTTCCAATGCGGCAATCACGTTGGGCGAAGTCCCTGAAGTGGAAATGCCGATTGCCACATCCCCTTCTTTTCCAAGCGCTTCGATCTGGCGGGAAAAAATACTTTCATACCCATAATCATTCCCAATAGCAGTTACATTCGATGCGTTACAGGGCAGCGCGATTGCAGGAAACGGCGGACGTTCTTTTTTGTAGCGTCCCACAAATTCTGCTGCGATGTGCTGGGCGTCGGAAGCGGAGCCTCCATTTCCGAACAGGAGAACTTTATTCCCTTGCCGGAATGCGGTTATCAACATTTCAGCCATCTTTTCAACTGAGGAAATGAGGGACTCTGAAAGACAGGATTTTTTTACAGCAATAGACGCTTCTATTTGTTCCCAAATGAATGATTGCATGTTTGTTTGCATGTTCAATACTGTAAAGATTCAAAAAAAGAGCGTCAATCCAAGAGTCTTCCTTAGTCACTATCCATTTTCCATTCTTCTAAACGTCAAACCATCCGCCCAGTTTTTCGATCAGGATTTTTTTTTCGATCACATAAGCACAAAGCCGCAGGCGCTCGGCTTCTGATTGCAATGTTTTGGCCAACAATTCTAGAAAGGTTTCTAGAGCTTCATAATCCACTTCAATGTCTAGTGAAGTGGCGTCGGTGATGTGTGCCTTTTTTCCTCCGGGATGAGACATTAGTTCCTTGATTTTTTGAGCTAATAAATCCTGGGTATCCCAAGTGCTATTTTTCAGAAAGAGACGGATCTGAGTAACGTGTAATTCTTTATGGGGAGTGATGTATAAAACGCAATTCAAAACTAAGCCCTCAGTGCTTTACAGACCCTAATTTATTTCTTCTGATTTTTTTGGAATTTTCTTGCGTGGAATGAGAGAAACTCGTTATTTTGAGGATTATCTCAAGAAAGTGGGCTCCATGTCTATCCGATCTATCCATAATAGTTTTATGGCGACTAATTTGTGTGTGATCTTGATGCTGTTGAGCTTGATCATTCAGAATATTTTCCCAGAATCACAACTTGTCAAAATTTTTATCATGGTTCTGTGTCTTGCCACCCTTACTCTACTTTTAAAAAACCAGAAGGCGACACGTATCCATCACAAAGAAGTTGCCAAACGCCTTGGGAATCTCGAGACCATTGATTACGACCAAAAATTTTATTTGGGGAAACTGGTGACTGCCGGAAATTCTATCCTCATGGAACAGGAAGGAGACGCATTGATGCGAAAAATCCGTGAAGAGTTTGCCGTCGTTACCAAAGCTTCTGCTGGATATCTCCTTCTGTATAACCAAAATAAAAACCAGTATGAATGGGAAGGCGGCATCTCGCTCAGTCACTTGAAGCTTAAAAATTACCCCAATTCCATTCCCCCCACGGATAGACTCATGGGGAAAATTCTCTCCAACATGAATCCTGTTTTGATTTTCGACATTCAGACTCTCCTCTCAAGCTCTCTGTTACATGTGCGTGATGATGTGTTTGCTGCTCTCATGCCTCAGCCCGACTGTCTCATCACCATTAAAATGAAAATGAAAGACTCTATTTTGGGTATTCTTTTTTTGCTGGTCACTAAAATCCAAACCTTTGATATCGAAAAAAATATCCTTCTGTTTCACTCTTTCGTAAATCAGGCCACTCTGGCATTGGGCAGCGCCCTCCAACGCGAATTTGCCATCAACGACCGTATGACTATGATGTACAACCATGAATACTTCATGTCTCGTCTCCACGACGAAATTGCCACCTGCGAACGTGCCAATGGAAAGAAAAAACTTTCTCTCCTCATGATGGATATTGATCACTTTAAAAAATTTAACGATACCTACGGTCATCAAATTGGAGATTTTGTTCTCATTGAAACCTCAAACATCTATAAAAGCTGCGTGCGCACCAATGATATTGTTGCACGCTATGGTGGAGAAGAATTTGCAATCATTCTTCCGGAAACTGCACTCAAGGATGCTATGTGGGTTGCAGAAAAAATCCGTCATAGCATTGAAACCACGGCCCTCAAAACAGAAAGAGGGGATATGAAAGTAACGATTTCTATTGGTTGTTGCGAATGGCAGCAATGTTCTCCACCCATGACCACGGCATCCATAATCAAACAGGCAGATATGAAGCTTTACGAAAGTAAAGAAAAAGGCAGAAATTGTGTGTCTGTTTGATTAAGAAGCTGAGAGCTGTCAGCTTCTAAAGTTAAGGCTTTCTCTTTTTTCCCGGGCAAGCTAAAATTATCAAAGCAGGTGTCCTTTCAGGATTTTTACACTAGGGGGGGGGGATATTCATGGAAAAATCTACGGTTAAGAAAAAACTCGGCGAAATCTTGATTTCTATGGGAAAGCTCAATGAAGAAAAGCTGCAAAAGGCTTTGGAGCGGCAAAAAGTTACGCACGCAAAACTCGGCGAAATTCTGATCGAGATGGAATTAATCACCGAAAAAGAAATGATTCATACCTTAGCCATACAATATCACTATCCATTCATCCAAATTGAAAATTATCAGTTCACAAAAGAAGTGCTCGCTTTGATTCCCAAATGTCTGGCGATTCAACTTCAGTGTTTACCCATGGACAAGATTGGTGATTTCGTGTCTTTTGTGCTTGCGGATCCTGCAACTGTCATCGAATTGTCTCAGCAAGAGATATTTTCGAAATACAAAATGAATTTTTTTGTGACCATGCCATCCACTTTAAAACTAGCCATTAAAAAATGTTACGGAGAATGACATGTTGTCTTTAAATGACCGGCTTTTAGCGATGCTCGTTCAAAAAGAACTTCTTTCGGCTCAACAGATAGAAGAAATTTATGGGATTTTAAAACAGCAGGGCGGACACCTTATCAAGATTCTCGTGAGCAAGCAATTCGTTGAAGAGAAGAAACTCATGAGTGCCCTTGGGGAGCATTTGGGCATTCCTCCGATTGATTTGTCCAAGTTAAAAATTGACTCGGAAGTGGTAGAGCTTATTCCGCGCAATGTGTGTGAATTTTATGGATTGATTCCTGTCGCAAAAATTGGAAATGCGCTCTCCATTGCGATGGTAGATCCCACAAACGTATTTGCCATTGACGACATCAAGCTAATGACCGGCATGGACATTGTGCCGACGATTGCTTCCGAAACGGACATTACGGAAGTGTTGAAAAATTACTACTCCAGCCGCAGCGGCATGACGGAAATGCTGGGGGATGTAGATGAAATTCAGATGACCGAAGAAAAGATCGAGGAATTGGATCTCGATAAACTGGCTAAAGAAGGAGATGAAGCGCCGGTCATTAAAATTGTTAATCTGCTTTTAAAAGAAGCGATAGAGCAAAAAGCGAGTGATATTCACGTTGAGCCTTTTGAAAAGCAAATGATTATTCGATACCGTGTTGATGGGACATTGAATGTCCGCATCTCTCCGCCCAAGGCGCTGCACAATGCAATTCTTTCCCGCTTAAAAATCATGAGTAAGTTAGACATTGCCGAAAAACGACTCCCCCAGGACGGACGTTTCCGCATCAAAATCAGAGGTTCTGAAATTGACTTCCGCGTTTCGACTCTTCCCTGCATACACGGTGAAAAAATTGTGCTGCGTATTTTAGATCGGTCCAATTTGAATTTAGATCTCACCAAACTCGGGTTTGAGCAAAACAGTTTGAATGTTTTTCAAGAAGCGCTGTCGCGATCCTACGGAATGCTGTTAGTGACGGGACCAACGGGTTCCGGGAAAACCACAACACTTTATTCCGCACTGTCTTCTTTGAACCGCCCCGAAGACAATGTTGTGACTGTGGAGGATCCTGTGGAATATCAGCTTAATGGAATCAATCAAGTTCAGTGCAATGCTGACATTGGGCTTACTTTTGCCCACACTTTACGTTCCATTTTGCGCCAAGACCCGGACATTGTGATGGTGGGAGAAATTCGTGACCATGAGACGGCAGACATCGCTGTAAAAGCTGCTTTGACTGGACATCTGGTGCTTTCAACCCTGCATACGAATGATGCTCCTAGCTCCATCGCGCGCATGGATGACATGGGCATTGAGCCATTTTTGATCGCTTCTTCGGTCATCTGCATAGCCGCTCAAAGATTGGGACGAAAAATTTGTGTTAAATGTAAAGAGCCGATCCAGATAGAAAAAGAAGCTCTCAAATATTCTCAACTGCCAGCCAAATATTACGAAGATCCGAATTTTGTGCTGTACAAGGGGAAGGGATGTCGTGCCTGCGGCAAGACAGGATATTCGGGACGTATTTCCGTCGTTGAAGTATTCATGATTACGGATGATATTCGAAAATTGATCGTGCAACGCAAATCTTCAGACGTGCTCAAAAAAGCTGCCATCGAATGTGGCATGCTCACACTTCGCATGGCAGCACTCCGCAAAGCGATTGATGGTGTTATCACGTTGGAAGAAGCGCTTGCCATCAGTTCTCCTGACGAACTGGATGGCATCCAGATGCCAGATTATTGATTTCCTAAAAAATACAAAATACGCTCTGATCTGAGTTTTTAATTCCTAAAACAAGGTATAATTACATGTCATTATACAAGTACATTGTAAAATCAAAAGAAGGCAAAACGATTCAAGGGACAATGGATTCCCAGAACGAAGGCGAAGTGGTGAACGAACTCCGTGGACGCGGGTTCATGATCGTCGAAATCAACAAGAGTAAGTCCGTAAAAGCGGTCCAAACACGCCGCAAGATTGGTCTTGAAGACCTTGTTACATTCACACGGCAGATGGCTACGATGATTGACGCCGGATTACCGCTGTTACAATCGCTCCGGATCATGAGCGAGCAGATGGACAATGTCAATTTACGAAGCGTTATCAATCAAGTTTCCGATGAAATCGAGGGTGGATCTTCGTTTTCTGATGCATTGATGCGGCACCCCAAGGCCTTTGATCGTTTGTATTGCGCAATGATACGGGTGGGAGAAGCAAGCGGTATGTTTGCAGAAATCCTGCAAAAAATTGCAACTTACATGGAAGAAGAAGCGAAATTGCGAAGAAAAGTCAAATCTGCCATGGTTTATCCTGCAGTCGTGAGCGGCATGGCACTTCTGATCGTCACATTTCTCCTCATCAAAGTGATTCCCACATTCAAAGAAATTTATTCGGGTTTCGGCGCTGCACTTCCAACGCCCACACTGGTCGTAGTCACTTTAAGCGAATGGATTCAAAGCTATATCTTGTTGATTATTATTATTGTAACAGGTATTTTTTTGATGTGTCGCGCATTTTACAAAACTGAACCTGGACGCCTGTTTTTTGACCGTCTGCAATTTAAAATTCCAATTTTTGGGAACATTTTCAAAAAAGCAAGTCTGTCTCGTTTTACTAAAACATTTGGAACTCTTATTGCGAGCGGTGTGCCTATGGTTCAGAGCATGGAAATTGTACAGAGTGTAGCGGGCAACGCAACGGTTGAATATGCATTGAGAGAAGTGTCAAAGAAAATCATTGCCGGTGAAGGTGTTGCTCCCCCTTTGGCAGAAGCAAAGATTTTTCCACCGATGGTTGTTCGCATGATTGACGTGGGTGAGAGAACGGGTAAACTGGACGTGATGCTTCAGAAAATTTCTGAATTTTATGACGATCAAGTGAACAACGCTATTAATGCCTTGACATCCTTGATCGAACCTATGCTCATTGCATTTCTAGGCATCGTCGTTGGCGGTATTGTCATTGCTATGTTCCTGCCTATCTTAAAGCTGGCCACTATTGTAAATTAATGATCGTTTCCCCGTTAAAGTTTTTTGAAAGGGTTTGGGAAAACTTTTGTCCACAAAAGTTTTCCCAGATCTTCTCTTCCTCTCTTTTCCCTCTCCCTCCGTCATCTTATTTCCTTTCTTACCTCAGGGTAATAGTTAGATGTTAACCCCGGAAGCCCCGAAAAAAAAAATCCATCTCAATGCAGTAGCCTTATTAGGGCTTAAGCTTTTCATTTTCGTGGTGATTTTTTGCCCGGGA
>Ga0213870_1000929_pt1 | contig 13524 bp, 20 predicted proteins | sample WICALVC2017_Meta_FD_160119 | JGI IMG/M metagenome (GOLD analysis project Ga0213870, IMG submission 160119) | Freshwater microbial communities from subterranean cave lake in Wind Cave National Park, South Dakota, United States - WICALVC2017 | ecosystem: Environmental > Aquatic > Deep subsurface >... | reverse complement strand
TTTATGATGGTAGGTGGTAGAGGCATTGTTTTTACAATTTTAGTTTGATGAAATTTTTCGCCTTTTGGATCTTCAAAGGTAATTGTAGCATATGGAGTAATCAATGATGTTTGGTACACATAGTCTCTAATTTTTGAGCCAGCTTTTGAGTAATCACCTTCAAGACAGATACTTACTGAAAGGCCTCTCTTTGATACTTCTTTTGTATTGTGTTTTACTATGATGGGTTTGTTTTTTTGAATGTCTAAAAGTAATTCATATTCGTCTTGACTTTGCCCATCAGTTGAACTTTTGACTACTACTGGCTTGTTGGTTGTAATTTGACCATATAGAATAGCCATCGTTGCTCCAAGACCAAACATTCCTCGTGCTTGTTTTAATCCAAATTTTGAGCCATACAAAACGGTACCAAATGCTAGTGGAATATGTTTTGAGTCTATTCCTGGCCCGTTGTCTTTTACAGTAAGAATGTATGGTTTTGGGTCTGCTTGTTCGTCATCAACTGCTTTTATTGACAAGTAAACATCTGGTAGGATTCCTGCCTGGTCACATGCATCAAGTGCATTTTCTACAAATTCTCTTACGGCTGTATAAAGCGACCTGGTAGGATTGCTAAAGCCTGCGAGATCACGATTTCTATAAAAAAATTCACTTGGAGAGATTTGATTAAAAGATTCTTTGTTAGAAGACATTTTGATCTTCCCATAGTTTTAGTTTTTCAATCTTGTCTCGCCTTCTTGCAGCTTCAAGTTTACCATAAACTGAACCATGCATACTCCCAAGCGAAATTGCCGAAATTGCTTCTACAGCAAGTTTAAGCTTGTGTGTTTCTCCAATTATTGCAACGGTCCTTCCATAAACTGAAATGTTTGTATCACTTAGTGCTTCCATATTTTTCCTCGCCTTACCTCCCTCTCCAATAATTCTCCCTTTTATCCTTTCAATTTGTGCAGGAGATTTTGCTCCAAACTCTCTCAAGTCTATTACATGTAATGTGTTTTCACCTTTTAGTAATCTCAATGCATTGTCTGGAGAAAAACCTCGACCTATTGCTGTCACAATTTCCATTGCTTTGAAAGGTTGAATGTCTTCAATTTTCCCCTGACTTCGGATTATAGTTTCGCCTGTTTCACTATCAATTTCTAGTTCGACATGACAAATTTTTTCAATTTTTTCTTTTACTTGGCCTGATTTTCCAATAAGTGCTCCTATCCTGTCAGTTGGTATTCGAATTAATTTTTCAAAGCTCATTTTGTCACCAATTCGAAAATATCAGCTGGGTTAGCAACTGTTAGACCTCGTTTAACAAAGAATTTTGATATGTTATTAATGTCTCTTTTAAGAAATTCATGAGCATTTGGATGATGTATATCAACTCCGGAAGCAAGATCAAATAACATCAGTCCATTTTCAGTTTTGAAAATGTTAAATTCTGATAAATCGCCATGTACAAGCTTTGCCTCCTTATACAGTCGCTTAATTAGCGATATAGTTGATTCATAGTCTTTTTGAGAAACTTCTGTCTCAACTAGTGATTTTTCAGGAATGCCGTTTTTCCCTACAAATTCCATCACAAGAATGTTTTTTGTTACATATATCGGCTTGGTAGAAGGAATGGCACACTCAACGCATTGAATTAGATTTCTGAATTCTTTTTTTGCCCATAAATATACCAAATTTCTGGTGCCTTTTCTTATTTTTGAAAATCTAGGATCGCCTAAAATGTATGACGCACGTTTTTTGAAGCTTGCTGTGCTTACAAGATATATCTTGAGTGCTATATCTTTCCCGTTTTTATCTACTGCCCAAAACAACTGCGATTCTTTTCCAGAACGAACCACTCCATTTACATAAGAAATTATGTGTTTGTTTATCAGGTCATGTAAAGTCATTATTGTTGTTTTGTCTAGAACCTCGTTGATTGTTTTTTTATTTTTGAATCCGTCAAAGATTTTGTGTTTTGATTGTGTGTCTAATTTTTTATCAATTTCATGTTCGAACTTATTTGTTATTTTTTCTGACAACATTTTGTTATAGAAATGGATGAATAAAAATTAATTTCGGCTGATCTTAGAAGTCTTTTGGTAAATGGCCGTTTGTCTTTAACCAGTCAACTTGGGGTAATGTAAATCGCCATACTATATCTCCTCTTTCGTCTGCTTTAAAATCCCATGGGGCAATTACAACAATGTCATTGTCACGAATCCAAATTCGACGTTTTAATTTACCACGAATTCTACCACGCCTTGTTATGTCGTCAGTGCATTTTACTAAAACTTGATCACTGCCAAGAAGTTTGATTACTCGTCCAAGAAGTTCTCCTTGTTCTGGCAATCGAATTTCTTTTAATTCACTTTCATTGAGAACTTTACGTTTACCCACTTGGCAAATATCTCCAAGTTTGTATATAATTGTGGTGATTTACATTTTGAAAACTATTAGGAAAGGAACACTATCAATAGTTTTGATACTTTGTTGTGCACCAATACCCAAGCTTAATGACAGAGAAATTGTTTCTTTTCCAACCATGTTAATTATTGAGCAACTTTTCAAAAGTGTAATTGCTTCTTCTTTTTCAATTATCTTTTCACCATAATAATTTCTACTTATTTTTATAGTCAGATCATTTTCAGATACATTTTTTCCCAAAAGATGTGAATCACAAATGTTAAGCATCTGGTTGCCTTGGTATTTGGCAACCCGAACAGAAAATGGCATTACGCATATTTACCTTTCAGTGTGGATTTAGCTCCACATGCTTCACATATCAAAAATGAAATTCGTTTTTCCTTTTCTATTCTTGTATCAGGACTTTTGCAGGTAGGGCATTCGACATAGTCTTTAACATAGATTTCAAAAAGACGCGTAAAGTCGTGTGGCTCTCTTTTTCCAATAAAGATGGCCTTTTCGCCAACTCTTTCTGCAGGAACGGCAAATTCTTTTGATAAATACTGCAGAACCTTATCTGTGTCCCTTCGTAAAACCTTTGGGAATTCTGAAAAATTTCTAAGAAATGTTCGTTGTCCTTCCCACATAACATCTACTAGAGGAAGTTCGAATCTTGTGGTTTCACTTTTATTTTTTGAAACCTTGTCTTGAATTCGCTTCAGTAGATTTTCGTAGTCTGTCCTTGCCAACAAGAAACATTACGTATTTGTCCCTATATTGGTTTAGATCAAAAAAGAAGACCGTGGCCTAAGTTTTGCCTATTCGGAAAACATTAGTTCCACAATGTGGGCAAGTGCCTTTAGTAGCTGGTCGACCATTCTTCAATTTTGTCTCTTTGGGATCTTTGATGTCAACTTTTTTTCTGCATTTTACACAATATGCTGTTACCATTCTATCAAATCACAGAGATGGTGGTATTTAGGAAGGAAATGTAAAATTTATTTAACTATAAACTGGATGACGCTGAATTTTTTATGATCAATTTTCATTAAATTCACGATTAATTGTAAAAAAATAATAAATTTTTACCATTTTTTATGACTTGGTGATCTAAAATAAATAATCTTGATGGTTTTTGGCCATTTAATTGTAGAATTAAACGTAAATCATATTATAAACCGCTATTTGTAGAACCTTACAATTGGCCTCAAAAAAAGGAGTTTGGTTGACTATAGTAATACTAGTTGCCATAACAACTGCTAGTTTTTTTGTTTGGTTAACTCCACAAAGCTATGATGCTACTTTTGTTGTTTCTGATTTTAAATCACATCTTGATGGAATAAAGGAAATTCATAGAGTATTAGCTGATGGCATTGAAAAAGAATTTCAAAAAATGCTAAATGGGGATATAACTCCTGATCAGTTCATTGAAGTTGCTGAAATTTCATCTTCGCAGATAAATTCGCAAATAATACAACTTGTTGAAAGCAACGCTTCACAAGAATGGCAAGAAAGTTATTTGAATTACATTGAAGCACTTAGAGCAACAAACTCCAACATACGAGAAACAATTGTTGTTGCCAATATGATAAAAGAAGGTTCAGATAAACAGAATATTGAAGAAATATTGAAAAAAATTGATCAGCTAAAAGAAGAGTCAAAATCCTTTGTTTCTGCGTCTGATTCGACTAGGCCATAATTTGACGCTTCTGCTTCAAAATACTAAGTCTACTATTTTCAAAAGTAGGGAAGTGTTAAAAGGTTATTTTGTAATGTTGGTATGATATGTCACAGGATACAAGAAAACTACAAAAGGACATAAAATCCCCTACATCGAGCAGACTGCTTGTAATCTGTGTTGATAGAGATAATGACGTAGGTGAAAAGGCAGGAATTGTAACTCCTGTTATTGGAAGAGATGCTTGTATAGAAGCAGCACAAAGACTTGCGCTTGAAGATCCTGAGGATGCTGATTCAAATTCTATTTTTTATGCTATAAGGACATATGAGGACTTGGTAAGCAAAGGGTATCAGACCGAAGTCATTATGGTGGCAGGTACAAAAAATAAGGGAGTTGAAGCTGATGAGAAGATCGCAGTAGAGATAAGAAAAGTTTTAGAAAAATTTTCGGCAAATGGTGCAGTTATTGTTTCTGATGGAGAAGACGATGAAAGTGTAATTCCAATTATTCAAAATGTTCTTCCTATTGTTTCTGTGCAAAGAGTTGTAATGCGGGTTAGTAGAACCGTTGAATATTCCTATGCAGTTTTTGGAAAATATCTTAAAATGTTAATTTATGATTCAAAGTATTCAAAATTCGTTCTTGGAGTTCCAGGAATTTTGTTGTTAATTGGAGGAATTGCTTCTGTTGTTGGATATACAAAAGAAATCTTTGCTGTCTTGATTAGTGTACTTGGTGGAGCATTTCTTATTAGAGCATTTGATGTTGATAGAGTTTGGTCAAGCTGGGCAAAACCAACACCGGCTGGATTCATTAGAATATTTACTTTTGTAGCTGGCATAATTCTTATTTTAGCATCAATACAGTCTGGAATCTCATCAGTAGATGTAAGCTTGTTAGCACGAGACAATGGAGTGATAAATATAATCACAGACAAAGTAATAATTGGACAATTCGTTGCTGGCGGTTTACCGTTTTTGTGGATGGGAATCGGATCAATTTTTGGAGGAATGCTTCTTAGCAATTGGTTAAGTGGAAGTTTAAGAGCAATTTCTGACAGCCTAAGATTAATTGTACTTGTGGCGCTCTATCCTACAGTAGCACAGTTTACTAACATGCTTGTTAATGACGAAAGCTCGTTTACTCTTATACCACCACTGTTAATTGGATTGGCAATAACACTGATATCTGCCACCCTTTTATTCCACAAATATAGGAAAAAGAAGGGTGGACAAATATTAACGGAATAAAAAAAGTCACGTTTGTTTTATCCGGTCTTTACAGACTCTATTCTAAAAAACTCGAAAAAGAAATTCTAAGAGACGATATGCCTAACCATATTGCCATTATTTTAGACGGCAATAGAAGATGGGCTAAAAGAAACCTGGTTATGCCAAAAACTGGTCATTGGAGAGGAGCAGACGCTGTTGAAAATCTAATGGATTGGTGCGAGGAATTTGATATTAAAATCATTACCTTATATGCATTATCTGCAGAAAACCTTGAAAGAAACGATGAGGAGCTTGAGTATCTTTTCAAATTGATAAAAGAGCGTCTAGAAAAGCTGTACAATGATCCTAGGATTCATCGAACTAAGATGAGGGTAAAAGCAATAGGGCGAGTTGAGTTACTGCCAGAGTCAATAAAGGAGGTTTTGCACAGACTTGATGTAGCAACAAAAGACTATGACAGTCATTATCTTAATATCGCAATAGCATATGGAGGTCAAAACGAGCTTGTGGATGCAGTCAAAAAAATCGGCATTAAGATAAAGGAGGGCAATCTTGACGTAAAAGACATTAACAAAGATGTAATAGAGTCAAACCTTTACACATCACATCTGCCGCAATCATCACCCGATATGATTTTACGTACTTCGGGAGAAAAGCGTTTGAGTGGATTTTTAATTTGGCAAAGTGCATATAGTGAGCTTGTTTTTATGGATATTTTTTGGCCCGAATTTCGAAAAATTGATTTGATGCGAGCCATACGAACTTTTCAAAAACGAAAGCGGCGTCTTGGTAAATAGCTAAGGCATTGGTAAAAAATGATAAAAGAGCAATCTGCAGGTACAGTATTATTTATTGAAGAATCTAAGGAAAAACTTTTCTTACTTTTGCATTATCCTACAGGTCATTGGGATTTTGTAAAAGGCAAAATAGAAAATAATGAAAGCCCTGAACAAGCAGTAATTAGAGAAACAAAAGAAGAAACTGGAATCACAAACATTGAGTTTATCAAAGGTTTCAAAGAAAAAATCGAGTATAGTTTTAAGTTTAATGGAGATATCGTGCAAAAAGAAGTCATATTTTTTCTTGCAAAGACAAACACAAAGCAAGTAAAGATATCATACGAACATTTGGATTATGCGTGGCTTGATTTTAACAACGCGTTAAACAAAATCACTTATGAAAATGCAAAAAATATTTTGATAAAAGCAAAAAATTATTTGGAAAAACTTTGATGACTTAATTTCTTAGCTATGTCTAAAGGATTTTTTGACGAAAGTATAGTTCTGCCAACAATTAAAAAGTCTGAACCAGACGAAATAACTTTGTGAACTTCTCCGCCTTGAGTGCCTATACCTGGACTGTAAATGTCAAGTTTTTCTTTTACTTTGTTTTTACAATATTGTATAATCTGTGGAAATGTTGCACCAACTATAACCCCATCTACTTTTTGAAGCAAGGCTAATTTCAAAAATAACTGATACAGTTTTGTTTTGCCAGTTACCTGTAGTTCGTAGGTGTGTTTTGCCTCAGGTGCACTCATATGACATAGAGTGATTATTCCTTTACTTTTTTTATGAGCTGAATCTGCAAGATTTTTTAAGCTTGTTTTTCCCATAATTGGATTTACGATTATTGCGTCAAATCCGCAGTTCCAAAGAAATTCAGATGTTATTTTATTTGTGTTTCCAATGTCGTTTAATTTTATGTCAGCTATAGTTACAAGTCCATGATCATGTGCAACGTCATTGATTTTTTTTATTTCTTTAACTCCTAGAGGCAACAACACATGAAAATTTAATTTTAAACCGCAAAGGTAATTATGTAGTGCTTTAATGTTTTTGATAGTTTTTGATTCTATGTTTTTACTAGAACTGTAATCGTTTGCTAGTATTATGCGACCTTTTTCTTCAGACAGCTGTTTTATTCTAGCTCTGAAGCTGGTCATAACTGACCAATGGATGTGTCTCTTTTAATTTTATTATTTTGATGTAAGAATAGCCGTGCTCTATTGGATTTGCCACAAATGATGGTTGGCTTCCATTATGTGTAGCATACTTTAGAAATGGTTTTTGTGGGTTTTCGTCTAAAACTACATGGCAGAAATAGGAATCACCTTCTTCATTAAAATTCATGAATACCCCAAGCAGCCACTTTCCTTTGTATGGGAATGCAAATAATGGAAATGGAGACTCTTCAAAACCATAGCTTAGTTTGGCAAGGCTTGCAAGATCTTCTAGCTCAATTGGGTGATATTTTGACTCTCCATTGTTTGATTCTGCTTTAAGCGTATCAGGAAGTGTTTTGATTTTAACTATTGGTGAATAAAGACATGCAGAGTCGGAGGTAGAGTTTACAATTGATGATTCCTCATTTCCTGCTTTGAAACCATAGCACAGGTAGTGTCCTGTATTCTCAATTGGTGAATAATATACAATTGGTCTTTCTTTTAACAAATCCATTTGAACCGATAGGACTTTTTTTCCTTCATGTTCATGAAGAAATGAAACGCGTGGAATTCTTTCTAAAGCACAGACCAAGCGTGAAAACTCTAATGGTGATGAAACTTGAATGTATTTTGGTCGCTTGTCCATCTATCCTTTGCAAATATTGCCAAATTAAAAGTTAGCCGAATTTGTATGACAACATCTAGCCACGTTTGTCAATGATATCATTTATTGCAGGACCTGTGCCTATGAGTGTGACAGGTACGCCTAACTTGTCTTCAATATTTTTAATGAACGATTTTGCTTCACCATCTAGGCTCGCATAAGATGTTTTGTGTGCGCATGAGGGAAACAATACATCCAATTTAGTTATGGCTATTTGTGTGGCACTGTTTAACATGATTGCTTTTTTTGCTAGACTAAAACTAAATTCGGCTGCGCGTCTCTGACGGCCTGTAACTGTTCCCCATTCAGACCATCCCTTTTTTGATATCGTATCAGAAGCAAGTTCATTTTCTAATGGCCCTTCTCCAACACGGGTTACGTATGACTTGAATACGACCATGACCTCATCTACCCTCTTTGGTCCCAATCCTATATCTGAGCAAATCCCCGAGGCAGTAACATCCTTTGATGTCACATATGGATAGGTTCCATGCCATAACGAAAGATACGTTCCTTGCGTTCCCTCAACTAGAACACCTTTGTTTTCATCCAAGGCTTGGTTGACTGCAGTTGGAACGTCTTCAAGATATGCAGACAGCGAATCAATATCTTTGGCAAGTTTTAGTGTTCTCATTGCCCTGTCTGCATTTGCAGGACCAGTGCCTGACCCCGTGCTTCCAATAGTATTTTTTAGCATGGAATCTCGCTCTATATGAGTTTCTTCAATAATTCCACATCTTTGATCAACAAAAGCCCTATCTGAAACTTCAAAATCCTTTATTTCCTTAAGTAGGATTGTTGGATTTATCACAACACCTGGTCCGATCATTACCTTTGAGCTTTTGTTTAGAAAACCACTTGGCAACATTCTAACTTTGTATACCTTGTCACCGTCAGCTATTGTGTGACCTGCATTTGGTCCTGCACCTCCCCGTACTACAATTGAGGGATTGTCCTTTAATGCCAAATACGAAACTATTTTTCCTTTTCCTTCATCACCAAAAAAACCACCGACAATAACAGTAGAGGGCACGTTTTTGAGCTTGAATTCGACGTATTTAATCTAAATTGTTACAATATTATTTTATTTCACAGTCTTTTGATGATTGATATTGTCTGAGCCAAACTATGCTGGAAACATAATCGTGAATTTAGCTAGCCTTCCTGACTTTCTTAGAACACCCATCTTGAAAAAAAGAATGTTGGAATTTTTTTCCATGAATGAGCAGGAAAGAAAAGAGATAATCAATAACGCACTTGAGGCTGGGCCGACCATTCCATTTGCAAACTTTGCTAAATTATTCAAAACCTGGCTTGAGGTATTAACAACAATCTCAGAAGAGCAAAGGACAGTTCTTTTTTCAGGCTACATTAATGAAATTGTAAATTTTCCACAAAAACTAATCAATTTTAATCTAGATGGGATTCTTGAGATCTTTTTGTCACTTGATGTCTCAAAAAAAGAGATTCTTGCCAAGACAATAAAGAAAATAATTTCAAATCTTGATATAAAAACAATGGATAGATTGTTTTTAATAATCCCAGATAGTGCAAAAAGTCACATTGGGTTTTGAGTGTCTGGTTTTCGATTCTTTTCATCACTAAAATTTACAATATCTCCTTCTGGAGTCAAAACACCTACAAAAATTTTCTCGTGTTTTTTGAGAACCTTTCTGTGGTCAGGTAGTGACATGTCTAATCTCATTTCATTCATTACCATTACACTGTATTCTTTCCATTGAGACCAACAATTGTTACAGCATGGATATGTAGCTGCTTTTGGATCTAATTCTTCATTATCAGGAATTGAGCTTTTGCATTTAGTACAGATTCTGGCCATCAATCTTAGCTCATAAAAACTCCTTTTATTTTTTTTGAACCTAAATCAATAATAAATAACAATTACTAGATAATATGTGAAGATAAAGTGCCCAAAGTGCAAAGAAGTTGCAGAACTTGCACCTGACTATTCATCTGTAAAGTGTGGACATTGTAATCTAGACATGAGTTATGGGGAATATGTGAAGTTTGTTTCCCAACATGATTCAAAATATTCAGACATACTTGGTGATTATACTGGAACTACTGAGGGTCAAACATCAGGTACTTTAGACGAATGGGATTAACCTATAAGATTTAATAATTTTAGAGACTAGTGCGCATAGTTGGTATTTCTTTTAGAAAACATCCTCAATTTGATAGGATTTGCAGTGGGACTGGTAATTGGGATAATGTCATATATTGGATTCAAAAACACTGGAAGTCCCACCTTATTTAGACTGGCAATTGCATTTTTTTCAATTAGCATTGGGTTTTTTGTAATATGGTCAGGTTACATGGTAGATGATTTCATACTAAAGACTGGCCAAATACAAAGATGGGTACAGACCCTAGGCATTGCAATCCAGACAGTTGGATATTTCTTTATAGCATTTTCACATACAATAAAATCATTTTTTCCAAAATCTCGATACTTTAGATCTGTTGGCTATGTTCCGTTGTTCCTAGTTTCTTTTATTTCAATTGAGCACATCATAAGATCGATTTCATTTATTTTGCTAGTATACGGCGCAATTGAGACAGTGGTTTCATATATTGAAGGAAGGAAGAAAGGTACGCTCTTTGTAGCATTTGGGCTTGCCTTGCTTGCACTAGGCGAGTTTCTTGCATGGTATTCGTTTGTTTTTCCAGAAACTATTTTGTATCCAGCATCAATCGTGGTCAAAATTGCAGGATTGCTTTTGCTGTTTGTACCGGTAAGCAAGGTACCGCTAACTAAAATAAAATTTGACAAATTTGAGGAATAGGTATTTTATGCGTGAGCCTAGGCATAAAGAAGACAAATTTCATTGTCAAATTCTTTTATCTTAATAGTATATTGAAAAATATCCTATAACTATCATATTAGAAAGTAGGATGAGATGAAAGTCGTGTCAGCCTATAGACCACACATGAAGATAGTTGGAGAGATACTCACAACTGCAAGAGATGATGCACCTGATGAAAATGGTGCTAGTGTCACTTACCTGATTAGAAAAGCAAACATATCTCATGTGAGAATTTCAAAGATACTTGGCACACTTGTATCGCAAGGACTCTTAGAACAGGTTGATTCTAAAAGTGCCTGCAAATACAAAATTAGCCAGTCTGGAAGAGAGTTTCTTGTTGCATATCATACATTTAGTAGGTTTGCAGACAATTTCGGTCTGACTATTTAGTCATTGAGATCATCGTCAAAATCATCTTCAAAGCCGTTATCTTCAAAATCTGGTTCTGCAGACATAGACAATACAATGAAATTTTTGTTATAAAAATAATTGTTCTTACTCGCCTAGTATCTGTACTACAAGATTTCGTTCTCTACTTCTAGTATCAAGCTCTACAAAAACAATTTGTTGCCAAGTTCCAAGCAGTAATTGATTATCTTTGAATGGTATTGTTAATGATGGCCCTAATAACGATGCTTTGACATGTGAATGACCGTTTCCATCATGCCACATTTTTTCATGATCATACTCTATATCTTGGGGAGCTATTCTTGCAAGCATTTTCGGGAAATCTTTGACAAGTCCTGGCTCATATTCCACTGTAGTTATCGATGCAGTAGAGCCTGAAACAAACAATGTTACATTGCCGTTTCTGATTTTTGATTCTTGTACAATTTTTGCAACTTGTAAAGTTATGTCTATTATGTCATTTTCTCCTTTTGATTTTATTGTAATTGTTTTTGTAGTTACAGCCATGATTTTTACCGTAATTTGATTATTATTCAAGATAGTAGCACATAAAGTACATGAAAGTTTCTTGTGACAAAAAAGGTGTAGAGATAGCAGTAAAATCTATCCGCAATGGAGGAGTAATAGTTTTTCCAACAGATACTGTTTATGGTCTTGGCTGTGATCCTTACAACTCTAAAGCTATCAAAAAAATTTACAAAATTAAAAAAAGAGAGTCGTCTAAATTGTTTCCAATTCTTGCTTATTCAAAAAAGGAGCTTTCAGATATTGTAGTTTTTGATGAAAAATCAAATAAAATCGCAGAAAAATTTTGGCCTGGCCAGGTTACCTTGGTTTTAGAAATAAAAGATAAAAAAATCAAAAAATCCATGAATGCTCAAAGCAAAATCGCCGTACGAGTACCAAACAATAGCTGTGCATTGACACTCTTAAAAAAATGTAAGCTGCTTGTTGGAACAAGTGCAAATGTCTCAGGCATGAGCTCATTTACAGAACCAGATGATTGTTTTGATAACATATCAGGATATGACATTTTTGTTGATGGCGGAACAATAACTGGTTCTGGTGAATCAACCATTGTTGAAGTAGATGATGATAAATTAGTAATCCATAGGAAAGGAGCTGTCTCAGAAACGGAGATTATGAAACTGTTTTGAATCTAATTGTAACATGTTCAAGAAATTTTGAAGAAGATGCAAAAAACGAGATAAAAAATATTCTAGATAAACTAGGTGATAAAACACCTGAAGTCACAATTACAGATTTGTCAGGAATACTTACTGTAAAAACATCGATAGGACATGATTCCATTATAAGAAAAATTAAGCAGATTCTTGATGATGAGCCATGGTCAGTAAGATACTCGCTTAGAATAATTCCAATACAGGGCATTTCAACAACAGACATTGATGCAATTGTATCTGAAATGAAAAAATTAACAGGCGTGATTCAGGAGCATGAAAGCTTCAAGATAGTTGTAGAAAAACGAAACTCTGACATTTCTTCAAAGGAAATCATATCAGAAATTGCAAAAGACCTGAAAAATAAGGTGTCAATGGAAAACCCAGACTGGATACTATTAGTTGAGATTCTTGGAGAAAAAAGTGGCGTGTCAGTTGTAAAAGAGGATTCCATTATCAGTGTGCAGAAAATAAAACGCAGGCTATCTGAATAATACAGCCGCTCTTTCTGTTAGTAAATCTTCTAATGGCGTATTTGATGACGCCGCATCTAGATGTTTACTAGAGATATTGAATTTTTTTCTTAGAAAGGGTTGATTATTTTTTTGAAGCGTTGTCAAAAATGGTTTTATGTAATCGAATAGCTTGTCTAAAAGTAGCTTTTTGCCAATTGCAATGATTACAAAATCTTCGTTATTTTTTACGCCTACAATCTTTATTGCCTGAATGATTTGGTTTGTTCCTGCAAACCTCATAATTATATCGGTTTCAAGTTTCTTTGAGAGCAAAATGTTATTTTTCTGCGCATAAAGCGATAACAGAATTATTTTTTTTACATGACTAGGGTTAAGTATAAAATTTGAAGATATGCCTTGAATTACAATATTTTGAAATTTTTCTCTTAATTTATCAAGAAATTCTATATTAGATCCCTGATTTTTTATTGCAAAGATCTCTATTGTTTTATTATCTATTAGAAACTTGGTTCGAGTCGAACCGCCATGGATTATCGGTATTATGCTAACAATATCATTTGCCTTTAGTTTGGCTGAAAAACCACCCATTGTAGAAGAATCAACCCCGTTAACAGCTACAAGAAGATTGTTTGTATCAAGCTCATTCGTATTTTTTGGTTTATTTTTTGCTAAATAATCAAGTAGCTCTCCAATTGTAAGACTGTCTTGATTTACGATAATT
>Ga0213870_1000928_pt1 | contig 13533 bp, 7 predicted proteins | sample WICALVC2017_Meta_FD_160119 | JGI IMG/M metagenome (GOLD analysis project Ga0213870, IMG submission 160119) | Freshwater microbial communities from subterranean cave lake in Wind Cave National Park, South Dakota, United States - WICALVC2017 | ecosystem: Environmental > Aquatic > Deep subsurface >... | reverse complement strand
TAGCTGCATTTGTTCTCATTATTATCGGAATTATTTTCGTGACTAGTTAGATATATTTGTAAAAGAATTACTTCTAATTTATAGTGAGTTAATTGGTTACTGACAAGCTCAAAAAATTATTGCGAGTGGAGATCGTTCTTATAACCTTAATTCTATTCGGTATCTATTTCCGTTTCTACAATCTAGACCTGCCTCTTAACGGCGATGAAATAATTTTTGGAATAGGCTCGATGAAATTCCACCAACAAGATTTTGAATCTGGTAAAGAATTCGTACGAGAACATCCGCCATTGGGCAAGTGGCTAATTGGATTACCGTCCCGATTCATCGAAGCTGACTATGGGTCATTGAGACTTTTAAGCTCTGACATGTTTGTCTGGGGTTATATAGCCTACGATGCTCTGGGAAAAAACTTTATAGCCATGCGTGTTGTTGAAGCCTTGTTAGGTGTAGTGTCCCTGTTTCTAATATTTCTTATAGCACGCCAACTGTTTGGCTTTTCAGCGGCAATGTGGAGCACTGCTCTGGCTGCATTATCATTTGAAATGGTCGGCTATAGCCGAGTTATTTTCATGGAGAGTCCGATGATCACTTTTATTCTTCTCACTTTGTTTCTCTACATCAACTACTTGAAATCCTCTGGCAAGAAAAGGTTTGCATATCTTGGATTATTCTTTATCTCACTTGCAGCCACTCTTCTTACAAGACACATACAACCTCTTTTCCTATTGCCCATATTTGCTGTCTCACAGTTTTTGTTGAACCGCGACATGAAGGAGAATATTTATATTGTTCTTTTACTTGGGATATCCTACTATATTGCATTCCAAGTAATCTTTCCACAGGATATACTTGGTTATGGACAGAGCAGGTTCGGATATTCAAGCATCTTTGGGTTTTTCTCATTTAAGATGTTCAGCGTTATCGGCCACCTTTTATTTAGGAACTCCTTATTGTTCCTAGCAACCCTACTGTTTATCGGATATATCGCTTATCAAATTATACAGAAAAAGACAGATCGTAAAACTATACATCCTGTGCTTGTCGTTTTCTTTGTCTTAGCTTTCTTAATATTTTCATTCCTGAGATTCCCTCTGCCTAGGCACTACATCTTCATGTTTCTACCGCTCTACATAATAGGTGGATACGCATTGAGCCATGTCACCAAAAATAAAATTTTATTGTGGGTAATGCTTCTTTTAGCGGTCATTAATGCAGTCCAGATACCTGTCTACTTTCCAAATTTCCTCTCTTACACTAACTTTGGTCTTGACGGTTTTGAAAGCTTTCCCAGTGCTACTTTTCAAGAGCTGGAAACAAGACTGAACACCTTGACTGAAGATGGCGTATCGAATTTAATGACAAACGACTTGAATGTTTTGATTTACTTTGATGGACAGAAATCGGCACTAATCCCCTCACTTCAGACAACATGCACGAATGAGACAGTAGGCTCTGTCGACATGGAAAACTTGACAGTGCTGTATGCAGCTCATTCAACCCAATTCAGCTTCATTAATGATCAATTCATATGTCCGATTCTAAAAGCGAAATTAATAGAGTCGAATGTTAAAATCTTGGAAGTATGATTCTTGTTTAAATTTTCTAATAAATTTACTAGTTTTGATTGCTGAAGTGGATCTCTTTTTCAATAAGTAAATCGCTATAGTAGCTGTTATTACGATAATCAGCATGATGACAATATTTTTCCAATAACCTTTCTTAACAAGTACTTCTTTTATCTTCTCCTGTGATATCGGACTTGGAGCTTTTGCACCTTCTTTGGACTCGCCAACTACTGCAAATACAGATAACCCAGGAGACACAGCCTGGAAATAGATATTTATGTTATCTTCACTAGTTTTCACCGTTTCCAGCCTTGTCCATTGGTCATTTATTCCGTATCTGTACAAACTGATGGTAGATTCGTTTATGTTGTTTTCTTTTATCCACAATTTGTCGACTTTGAAATCCATTGTAACTTTTCCTATGTCTGCGTCAGCTACATTGGACTTGTCGATGTTTATATACTGGTTGACAACACCTGGAGCGTCTGATACCACATCTCTCGGTCTACTATCAATTCTTGTGATATTTATGCTGACATTTGTGACATTATTGACGGCTCTGACTTTCATATCTGTTATAGCTATAGATTCAGAACCCACGGAGAAGTTGACCTCTTCGTTGGCTACTATTGCAGGTTTTGTTTTTACCAGATAAAGCTATAAAGCCGTCAACAAGCTATCTTCTATTATATTTTTTTTTCAAGTCGTCCCAATTTGATTTTTTTTTGATATCACACCAAATTTTATTACATTTTTCTTCATGAGATAGAAAACAACACCTGCTATCACGGCTATAATTACAACTATAGTCACTAAGAAACCTCCCTTACCTTTAACTGGTATCACTGGTAGTACTTTTTCTTCTGGTGGCTTCTCTTCAGTAGGAAGTTGTTCAGCGGTTGGAGCTGCTGCTTTTACTTCACCGCTTATCGCAAATACAGACAATCCTGGGGATATAGCTTCGTACAAAACTGTTGTTGTTTCTTCAATCATTTCAGTTGTCTGTAATTTATTCCATACATTATCTGAATATCTATATAGGGCGATGGTTGATTTGTTTATGTTATTTGCTGTTAACCAACTTTTTTCAACTTCAAATCTTATAGCCGTTAGATTAATATTAACGTCTGTTATATTTGTTTTGTTCACTTCTATATAATGATAAACATTACCTGTGACTGTTTGTGTGATTGCGGCGGGTTTGTCAGCAAGCTTTGTAACAGTGACTTGTATATTGTTGACAGAGTTTTTAACAAAAATACTAATTTGTCTGAATGCTACATCCTCTGTTTTATTTATTACTACAACTGCTGACTTTGCTGCTGCTATCGATGGAATCGTTATCGTTGCCTTACCTTTTTGTAAAGTAACTTTTACTCCTGGTGTCGGTCCTCCAGCAGCCGCAGCCGCTACTGCTTCTTCTACTGCTTGAGCTGCTGGAATTGTTACAGATTGTGAAGTTGTCAATGTCTGACCATTGGCAGCTGTGATTGTAGCTGTCGCAGTATAAGTGCCTGCACTACCAGTAACAGTTACATCATGATTTTTAACAGCATTACCTGAAATACTCTGTGTTCCAGAAGGTGCGCTACAAGCAGTAGCTCCAGCACAACTAGTGCTAACTGTATAGGTTGTTGTCAGATCTCCTGCATTATTCACGCCAATTGTGAAAATCACACTTCCGGATTTAGTTGTTGAAGATGCTGCCAATGAAGCTGGTGACAAAATCTTTAATCCTGTCTGTTGACTACCTGATAAACCTCCGCCTGAACTAGACGAACTAGTATCTGTACCAGAAATGCTTACAGTAATTTTATTTGTATAATCGCCTGCAACATTTCCTGTGCACGACCAACTAGTAGTTCCTGTGTTACTTGAACCTAATGAAATTGATTGCGAGCCAGTTGGCGAACATGTTATACCTGATGGTAAGCTCAATGTACCTGAGATACTTGTAGCATCAGAGCCTGAGATAGATGCAGACAGTGTAAAACCATCACCTTGATTAGTACTTGATGGTATTGTTATGCTTGCGATTGAAAGTGAGCCTGCTAAAGCAATGTTAGCACTAAATAAAACTGTGAAAACTGCAACCAATGCAATTATTATTTTTTTATTCATCAAGTCACCACAAACATTGAGTTTGCCATGGCAGATGCCGTTGATTTATCTAACCTAACATAGTATGTTCCTGTGCTGGACGGTGTGAGGGTTGTATAGAAGTTTGATCCAGAGGTTTGCGTTAATGGTAATGATGTAGTAACAGTAACATTACCTGATATTGTCAATACCGTTGCTGTTGAATTTGCTACATTGCTTAGAATGAATACCGTGCTGCCTGATGAGAAGCTTGTTGAATTTGCTGTTAAGCTTGACCCAGTCCATACTGCTGGTACCGCTCCTGAAGTAACATTTTTAATTGTCGATACAGTTGAATTGTCACCAACACCTTCTACCCTGAATAAGAATACATAAACTCCGGTATCTGATAGAGTTAATGAAATATTTTGTGCTGTGCCTCCTGTCATAGTAATGCTTGTATTATCATAAACTACCGATGTCGCTGCTGGTGAGAATACAGTTAATGCTCCAGTGGCAGTTAAAGGTGATTTGATAGTTGCATTGAATGCTGTGCCAGCTGTAATATTTGATGGTATGTCAAGATTAACCGTTGCAGAAGCGTTTCTAATACTCAATAAAGTGAAAGCAAACCCTTTTGAACCATTGTATGTAAATTCTGCACCAACGCCGTAAGTACCTATAGCGGCGGATTCATTTGGAATTGACAAGTTAGCTGTATATGGCTGGTCATTGCCTACTGTCAATGGAACTGTGACCAAACCTCTGTCTCTATCGAAAACCATTACAAACCCTGTTCCTGTGCTTGCATTAATTTCTAACCCAGTGCTTGCATTTCTTACTGTTACACTGAATCCTATTCCTTCACCTATGTTATAGCTTGTTTTATTTGTTACAAGTGAAACATTCAAACTACTAACCGTGTAACCAGAATATGCTGAAACTGTACTTTCATTTGTTACAAACGCGTGAACGAAATATTCACCGTCACTTGTTCCCATGCTTGATGGGGACACTGTTGCTGCACCTGTAGAGCTTGTTATTGCCGTTCCTATAACAATTGCGCTTGTACCTGGCAAACCTCTTTCAAATGTAATATTGTGACCAAGAGCTGCGGTTCCATTTTCATAAGTTAATACAGCTGTCACACTTCCGCTTGATCCTGTTGTGTATGAGTGTCTGTTGGGTTCAACTCCTAGCTTTAACGCTGCACTACCTGTAACAGTTAATGCAGCTGGTGGAGCAAATCCTATGCTACTTGATGTTGTTGTGACACTCACATCCAATCCGTAAGTTAACCTAGGTGCAAATGATGGAATTGCGAATGAAAGCGATGAATTACCACTGGTGGTTGTATTGGTAATCTCTATTGGTCTACCAAATGCCCATAATCTCAGAGTAACAAGTGAACCATCGGCCACATTCGACCCTGCTGAAGAGGCGTTGACAAAAATGTTAACAGTACTGCCTGGTGTTGCACTGAAGCTACTAACAATCGCCGCACCTGTGGAACCCGGTGTTGCATTCATTAGAGAAACTGCTAGAGAAGACACCATCACACCAACATATTGTTTCTGACCACCAACAGATACTTGAATATAGTGAGGCCCTCCTCTGTTAGAAACATTAAGAGTCATATTTGCAAATCCTGCAGCATTTGTCGTGCTTACATTCCTTGTAATATTTATGTCATTTGGTGGCGATACTTTGTAAAGTAATGCTTCAACTGCTTGATTTGGCACTACACTTCCATTTGTTGCATTGATAACTGTAACTGTTAGATTAAGGAGTTCATTCGCATCAAAAACAAATTGAACATTTGATCCGCGTCGAGTTTCCACTAAAATGTTGGTTGCTATAACTTCAAATCCTGTGAATACAGTCTGAGTACCGCTAGATGTGGACGCACTGATTTGTACATTGTGTCTTCCGGTAGTCTGGGTACCGAAGTTAAATTGATAGAAGTTAGGAGCTAGTTGTGATGCTTGATAAGTTACATTAGTCTGCCCATCCAGTATTGCTGTTGGGTTACCTGTAAGTGAAGTTCCTGGTGGAGTAAAGACCTTCACTTTAACAGCTTCTGAAATTGAATAGCTTGGTTTCTCTGGCTCTACAAATAACTCCAGCCCTCTGGCTTCAAACCCGTAGAATGTTTCCAAATTAATTACTTGTGTTGGAGTATCTTTTGATATTTTAACTTTTATAGAATGGAAGCCGAAACTCCATGTGCTACCTGTTACTGTGGTTGGATTTAACGTCACCGTAGCCTTACCACCGCTGTCGGTAATGCTGCTTACAGGATTCTGGTGGCTATCGACTGTTACTTCAACACTAGCATCTGATATACCTGCACCGCTACTAGCATTTCTAACTTCCACACTCACAATTACATTGTCAGACGTTGCATAAGAGAACCTATCAGTAGAAACTTTCGTTGCTAGATTACTTACTTGGAAGAACATTTCTGCATTTCCAGTTTTGTTATCGGTTGAGTTTACAAGTACAACCATTGGATAAAAGCCGATTGTACTGGGTGCAAGGACAGAAAACGTACCTTCACCACTTGTTACAGGTCCTACGGTTGAATTAACTAGAGTACCAGTTAGATCAAGTATTTTAACTGTTACATTACCTGTTTTGGCGGTCGGCGGGCTAGTTGTTGTGTCAAATGCAAATACTTTACCTCTGATGAACTGGCCAGTTCCAAATGTGAATCCACCAAGGTCAACACCTACACTAAAGTCTGATAGTGAAGTTGGCATTAGCATTGTACTTGTATATCTTGTTGCTGTTGTTGAGACATTGGTAACATTGATGTACATGAAATATTTATCAGCTTTCAATATACCTGTACCCACAGTCCTATTTGCCCATCGTGCTGAAAAGTTAACTGTTGTATTACCGAAAGTTTCTGAACCGGCATCATAAGTTAGGTATATAGGAACACTGGCTGCTGTTTTGTTTCTAAATAACAGAGTAACCTGAGCGCTAACATTGTTATTCGTAAGTACACTAAATGTGGATGGGTCACGAACAGTAATATTAATGCTGTTATTTGCAGACAGGGCTGGTGCTGGGAATCTCGGCTCTATCTGGAACCCTTGCCCTCTTCTAAGATTGAGAGTAGTTATTTGTCCGGCAGTTATGGTAAAGCTTGTACTATTCTCAACAGATGTAAAGCGTGAAAATTCAAATGACGGAACAAAGCTTATTGTATATGTTCCTGCTGGAAGTGGAAGTGATATATTGCTCCATGATGTACCAGACCTTAGGAGATTCTCAAGTAGGAAGCTACCTCCACGTATATGCATCAGCGTGTTAGTTGTATTAGTCACTACTAGCTTGTTTTCAAACCATGGATGGAATGATCCTAGTTGCTCTTGTTGTGTGCAAGTTGATGGATTGAAAATTGAGTTGCAGTTAATTACACTTAGGTTCAAATAACCTGGATTAGTTAAGTTGCATGTCATCGGTGAAGATGCTCCTTGATTCACGTTGGTGTAGTTTATACAAATACCATTTATAGGTGCATCGCCAAATCCAAATACCTGCCGCTGACCTAGAATAGTAAATACAACATTACCTGTTGGTGAAAGGAGTGGAACATTTACAGTAGACGGTGGGTTACTGCCCTCGAATATGTCGATCATTGACATTTTTGAAGTAGAATCACTGATAACCTCGCCCGTAGCTTTGTTGGCATCAAACTTGTTCAATTCACTTAATAGGCCAGAAGAATTACCTACAGAGACATTAACACTAACTTGACCACCAGCTTTCATTTTTATTGGCCTCAATGCAGTGATAATACCTTGAACTATACTACCTCTATCATCATTGGCCTCAACTGTCGGGAAGAAGAGTGGCACACCTGCACCACTAGTATTCGTTGCAACTACATACAAATCATATTCAGGAAATGGACGTACAAAACCGCTGAATGGATCTGCTTGGAAGCTTGTTGTTGGTAACCTTAATGTAAACAATCCTTTAGAATCTGTTGTAGTAGAGTTCACAAAAGAAATTCCCATCGGTGGACTGAAGAACTCGTGGAATTTTGCATAAACTACAGCACCTGCAACACCTTGTGCAACATTGCTTTCATTGACAACTTGACCTTTGACTATGGTATAGCTTGTTGTACCATTTGGGATCATAATGACTGCCCCAAACATTCCAGTAGATGGCGATACAAAAGAATAGTTGAACTTGTCATTCCCAATTGTTAGTTCAATTGTGTAAGGTCTGTTGACGTCTATGAAGAAGGGTGGCACAAATCCCGCTTCATTTGCGGATAGAGTCTGTGAATATGTCAAACTACCTGTAGTGTCGAAAACTCTTACTGCAGAGAGGTTAACAAAGACAGGACCGCCACCAAATGGGTTATTCATATTTACGCCGAAGACATTAGCAAACGAAACACTACTCGATTTGTTTAATGTAAAAGTACTAAGTTTGTTGACGAAGAGTGTGTTGTTTGTTGTGTTTGAAGAGATAAAATCAAAACCAATAAATCTTGTGTTGTTTAAACTTAGGCAATCAATCCCTGCTCCACCTCCTGATTCAAAAGAAAAGAAATTTATACCATGCCACATACACTGATTTCTTGGGTGGAAGCTACTTTGACCTATGCAGGTTCCGTTATTTGCGAGAACTGTACCGCGGCAGTGTTGTAGGAAGTAACCATCTGATGCAGATAATGCAGGACCACGACTGTAGTCAGCATAAGATTGTCTGGTGTCATTCCACCCCATTAAAATAACATTTCCTACTGTGCTACCTCCTATATCTTGTGTTTTCAAGATAAACTGGTTGAGAGTTACTACTGATGTGTTCATGCTTACTGGATTAAACAAGCCCCCGCTTAATGTATCGTTTAATGCTGTTACATTCATTGTTTGATTCGTATCACTCCATGATATGTCAAGAACAAAATCAGCACATTGTGGGAAGGGTGCTTGGAATATTGGCCTTATCTGTTGGGCTGAGGGACATTCTCCTGATACATTTCGGCTAACTAATGACAAGTTGCCAGTAACATTTGAAGAATTATATTGAGCACCATGAAGACTACCACCGCATTGTGTAATTGTAGCGTTTATGATAGTTACGTTTGTGAGGCTGTTACGAAATGTTGAGTTGAATGAAAAACTGTTAGTGACCGTCGTATTGGAGTTTGAGCATATTCTTACAGTGGCATTGTTATTATATGGGAACACGTCGTCTATCAAGAAAGTTGGTTGTTGAGCTAAAACTACAGGAGTTATGACAGAAATGAGTAGGAAAATAGCCAAAATAATGAATTTAAACCCCTTCATCCCCACGTATATCTTTAAAAGATTTGTTTTTTTTATAAATAAAGCTTTTTTGGGGAAATTTTACTACTTTTAGATAAAATTTTTATGAAAGTTGTCTTTTTTGGTCGTAAGCACCCAGAGCAAATACACCGAAAGCTAGCATATATAGAAAATGCTGTGGCGAACCTACAAACAAATGCTCGTAAACTCCTGAAATGATGAAAAGGAAGTAAGTAGACTCTGCTGCAACGAGAAGAATAAAACCGAAAATAAATAGAGCAAATGGACGTTGAATTGAAAGATCTTTTAAACTTAATAAAGGCAAAAGCATAGAGCCTGCGATTAATGTGTCCGCAAATAAATAAATTATGAACAAATAGTTATTTTTGTAAACAGTATACGTGTATGTCAGTGCTAGTCCAAGAATACTTAGAGATCCAACTGTCAACAGGAAAGCTAGCTTCGCCCAGGGAAATTTTGGTTTTTTGCTTATTCTTATCAAATTAACAAACTTCGCCAAGTAGACAAGTGCATAAGCAAATACAACATACCCTATTAAATCGACGGCAACAAGAGTCCAAAAGTAAGGAAAGACACGTTGATAAATTAGAGTATACGCCGTCGATACAAGATTCACAAATGTCCAGATTAAAAATCCGACACTAAAAAGAATCCAAATTTTTCCTAGAGAATTTGTTCCCAATCTTTTCCCATTTTGATAAGAGAGTAAAGACGCCAAAACCATGAACCCTATTGCCCAGAAAAGTATGTATTTGAGGTAAGCTTGATTGTAAAAGTAAAAATAGCCGTTTACTACTAACCCGATTACAATTAAAGCAATTATAGCCTTGAATTTCAGTCCTCTTGTTATTGCTATCATCATAGTACCACAAGTTTATTACATGTTTGGGCAATTACCGAGATTTCTTTTCTTGAAGTGTCTATGTTTGTGTCGAACACTATTCCAAGTTTATTGTTCATCGAAAGGTGTGAAAATGTAAAGTTAAAAAATTTGACAACCGCCAAAGGTTGATAAAGTAGAAATGCTGAAAGTGAATCGAAGACAAAAAATTTCATCTTGGGATCTTTGATAAAAGGTTCCATAACTATACTCACATATGTCGGGTTAAACGGCTTTTCCAAATATACACAATTTCCTTCTCTTTTTTCCTCGTTGTATGTTACAGAATCGATGAAAATTAAATTTTTTGTATCAAGCTTATTCGACTCAAAAGTTTTCACTAAAGTTGCATAAGCCTTAGCTACTAAGACAACCACACCTGATATTTTTTTACTTACAAAATAGCTTAAGGTATCAATCCAAAGCTTGTCGTAATTCTCTAATTTAATTGAAACAACAAGGTTTCCACCATTACTAAAATTATCTAATTCTTCTGATAGAGAGGGCATTAGTTAATATTTGGTTGAAAAACTATAAAAACTAACTTTTTAACTTCTTATTCGGCCTTTTTCTTTTTAGGTTCTTCTCTTAAAAATAGTGCCCAGAATAGAATAATCAAAACTACGGCAACCACTATAGCTATTCCCAGATATGTCAGGTTCTTGCTTAGAATGACTTTTCCTGCTGTTGGTGTTTTTTCTACAGTTGGGGTTATTTCTGTTACATTGATTTTGACTATTTTAGACGCGCTCAACTTATTACTTGAATATTCTTTTGATAATGCTACAAATTCTACATTTGCAGGTTCGATGTATTCGGGTGCAGAAACTGTTATTGTGAATCTTTGAGATTTACCTTTATTTATATCGGATACGGAAGGTGATATGCTCATCCATTTGTCAGGAAAACCACTGAAATAAACACTAACATTTGCTATGTCAACCTCACCTGTATTCTTTACCGTCAGTGAGAAAAGTTTTGTTGAATTGAACTGAACTTCAATCAAATCATCAGACACTATTTCCATAGACACTTTCTTTTCAGGTTCTGGTGATTTAACTTCTTCCTTTGGCTTAGGCAATTCGGCTGTAACTGTTAACAAAGCTCCGTCGGAGAACTTTAAACCATTCTTTGTATAGGTTGCAACTATAGTCCATTTTCCTAATGCTTCGGTTGTATATATGATGTTCACCAGCTTACCTTTGGCTTCCTTATCAATTTCAAAAGTAGAATCTTTGGTTGCATCGTTCACGTTACCGTATACATCAGTACCCCACACCGTGAGCGTAACGGCTGTATTTGGTGTTGCTGTATCGTTGCTTAGTTTGAGTTCAACCGAACTGACATCACCTTGTTGTACGTTTATTTTAACTGATTTTTGTATATTGCCGTCTACGATTTTGACTTCTTGTTCACCTGCTGTTTTTAATTTTATCTTGAAAGTTTTCACACCATTGTCTGAAAGCTGGAATGTATAATCAGATGGTAATATTGTCAGTGAGTCAGATGAGGAGAACATAACTGTTCCTGTATAGTCTGGTTTTCTATTTCCATTCTGATCAAGTGCAACGACTGTCAAATCAAATTCTTTACCGGCACTTGTGGAGTTTGGTGCTTTAACTTCAAAGCCCGATAATGTTGGGTTGAAGTTTGTTACTTTTACTTTACCAAAATCTTCTTCACCTCTCAAGTCAACTGCTTTCCATTCAAAGTCATAATCGCCACCTGCACTAGGTGATATGGTGACAAAATTGAAATTTAATGATTTCCCTGCGGTTATACCTGCATCAGTAGTTGACCAGATTATTCTGAATGGAGACGGAGCACCTACAGCATATCTAGTTTCATAAGTCCAACCTGCAGGATTTCCTATTTCCCTGATTAGATATAGTGGGACATTGTCTTTTTGTGGGACGACTAGTTCAATTTTATTCACATTATCTCCTGCAAGATTTTTTACAGAAAGGGAGAACTCGACAGACTTGTCAGGCGATGTTTGTAATGGTATCAAGCTTACTTCTACAACCGCAGCCAAAGTCATCGACACTACAAGAATCATTGAAATCAGAAATGTTGAAATCAACAAAGTTTCTCTCGAACGCAAATGCATACTTAACACTATATGATAAAAGGATTTAAGAGTGAAAATCGAAAACATTTAAATATTTCTAAAAATGCTTAAGAAAGTAATCTTTTCTAACCAAGATTTTAAAATTGTGAATATTTTGTTGCTTGAGCTCACTTGGGTGGTTCTTCCGGTTATTGGCGATGGTTTTTGGAGTGAAAAACTGCATGACTGGATAATTTTGTCATCTTCCACGAAAATTATAGAGTTGTATCCTTCTTCAAGATTTAATATGGTAATTAAATTCCCGTTTATATTTAGAGTTTCATTTTTAGTTGGCTCTTTAGAAAAGTGTAATAGTAAAATTGACTTTTCAGTTAAACTGTTTATTGCTATCCTCGCTTTATTGTCAGTTTGTGTACAGTTGATGCTTACTTGTTCGCTAGAATTTGTTTCGACTGATACTCGCGGTTTTTCTGCCAACACTTCTATGTTTTTTGTCAGATCTATTTCGTCTTTTATCCTAACTCTTAGCTTATAATTACCTGGTGGTGTGTCAGGTTTTATTTTATTCTCAAACTCAGCATACACAGGAGTCGAATCTATTTTTATATCTTTTTTATTAGCGGTCCATCTGGCTTTCCACGTGTTACCATCAAAACCTTCTGATGTCAATATTTTTCCATCGTAAACATAGGAGTAAATTGATACAATTTGTTCTTTCGCTGATTTTAGACTAACTATTGTTTTGAATGGTTCATTGACGTATACTGTCTCAGGAAAGGATACTATTTTGTAGTCGGGACTTTCTTCTGTTTTATTCAAATAAATTATTTCGGTGTTGGTTCTGTAGAGGGTAACTGTATTAGGATTTTTTAATGAGCTTTTGATTTGGTTATCAGGATTGTTTCTTGCTCCTGGTGTGCCACTATAAGCTTTGCTTTCATCCCAGTTAATTGGATTGTTGTCAGTTGTCGGATTCTTCTTTTCAAGAGAATAGCCTGTACCATCAGCACCCCAACTTGGTGAGTAGCTAACAGTTTCTTCATGGTAAATTCCAGAATCGTTGAAAATCAATTTTATAGTATCGCCGCCGTTATTCAGTGAACATGTCTGACTGTCTGTAGTTATGCTGGAGCTATAGTAAGTGTAGAATCGAGTTCTGTCCTTCGCTAGAACAAGATAGCTACCAGAAGTTAAATTTCCTGTTAATGTTTTTGAGCTACTATCACATTGTAGTTTCCATCCTGTTAGATTTTCTGTATAGCTAGCATTATTGTAAAGTTCTATCCACTCAAAATCTGCGTCACTACCAATTTCTCCTGGTGGATTATACACGATTTCATTTATAACAAAGCGAAAGTCGAATATGATATTTTTTGTAGCGTTGTTGTTTGTTGTATTGTCATCTGTGAAATTATCAATTCTTACCAAGATAGTTGAATTCCCCTTTAGAGTGTTGTTCCATTTTACTGTTATGTTTGTGGAAGATAGTTTTGTTATGTTTGACGACTGACTGTGGATTAAAGTTAAGTTGGACGAGGAGATGTTATAGATGCTTATATTTACATTTGTCTCGTTGTATATACCGTTATTTTGAATTGTAACAAAAATGTTAACGCC
>Ga0213870_1000927_pt1 | contig 13533 bp, 10 predicted proteins | sample WICALVC2017_Meta_FD_160119 | JGI IMG/M metagenome (GOLD analysis project Ga0213870, IMG submission 160119) | Freshwater microbial communities from subterranean cave lake in Wind Cave National Park, South Dakota, United States - WICALVC2017 | ecosystem: Environmental > Aquatic > Deep subsurface >... | reverse complement strand
CGGCCTAAAAGATAACTGGAATATCCGCCCATGTAACTATATATTTTGCCAGATTCAACTTCAATAATTCTCTGCGCGACACGATCCAGAAAATAGCGGTCGTGGGTGATGAGCATGACCGCGCCCGGGTAGTAGATTAAAAACTCTTCTAGCCATGCGGTGGTCGCGACATCAAGATGGTTGGTCGGCTCGTCCAATAATAATAAATCGGGCGATTCCAAAACTAATTTTGCAAGCGCAACGCGCTTTTTCATGCCGCCGCTCAACAAGCCGATTTTTGCCGTCTTGTCAGGAACCCCCAGCCGCGACAATACCTCGTCTATTTTATGATCTACTTCCCACGCATTGTGGTGATCAATAAAATGCCCGATCTCTTCTTGTTCATGAAGGAGCTTCTCCATTTCTTCCGCAGACGCCATGGCCATCCGCTCGCCAATCGCGTGATAGCGATCAAGTTTACGGCGCGTCTCATAGAGTGCTAACTCCACTTCAGTCGCCACGGTGGCCTCTGGGTCTAAAATCGGTTCTTGCGGAAGATAGCCCACAGTGGCGCCTCGCTTGAAGGCCATCTGTCCTTCATCTGGGGTATCCATCTTGGCGATCAGACGGAACAGCGTGGTCTTGCCGCAACCGTTTTGTCCGATAAACCCGACCTTCTCGTTCTCGCCAATGGTAAACGTGACCCCTTGTAATATTTTTTTGATGCCGTACGATTTATAAAAATTAGAGACGTCTAATATGTTCATGGATTTTTTTACCTGCCCCTTCGTCAATACATTTCATCATGACTGCCAATGTTGAGGAGACGAACGGTACGCGGGGTTACCGTTTTTTTACCAGCACGACATTGCCTTTAGCAGAAAGTGCGTCCTTCTTTGCCAACGCCATTTCGTATTCAGAAACAAGCCGTTCCCACGCTTCTGTCTTTTGCGTCACCTCTTTTTTTAACTGGTCATGGCGTTTCATGAGGTCATGAAAGCGATCTTTTTCTTCATAGACTTTTGGATCTGCCAAAAGCGCAACACACTGATCATACTCTGTTGTCTTTTTGGAAACCGATTGCTCTGTCTGCGCAATGAGACGCTTTAATTCCTTCTCTTTATTATTACTCCAGTGATTGTCTCCGTTTTTTGCCTCTGCGTCTATGCGTTGTTTTTCTTTGCCACTTAGCACGTCATCTAGCGACACAGGCGTCTTCTTTACTGTTTTGTTATTCGTCTGCTCAACTTTTCGCGTGATGCCGCTTTCGGCTGTGGCCGCCTTTTTCTCAAGATAATAATCGTAATCGCCCGGATAAAACGTGACCTTGCCATGTTCCACTTCGATGATACGATCGGCAACGCCGCGAATCAGATGACGATCATGTGTAATAAAACAAAGCGCGCCGGTATAGGCGGCCAGAGATTCTTCCAAGACATCGCGTGAGGGAATATCTAAATGGTTGGTCGGCTCGTCTAAAAGCAGAAGAGGCGCAGGTTTAATCAACATTTTCGCCAATGCCAGACGGCTTTTTTCTCCTCCGCTCAAAACCGATATTTGCTTAAAGACGTCATCTCCGATAAATAAGAATGCCCCTAAAATGCCGCGCAAAAAAGAAGGGGAGCCAGTCGGATCGGCCCGTTCCATTTCCTGTAAAATTGTTGCCTTGGGGTCTAATGTTTCTAACTGATGCTGGCTAAAATAAACAGGCAGAACTTTTGCGCCCAATAGCCGTTCCCCTTTTTGAATCGGAACAACGCCCGCTAAAATTTTAATCAGCGTTGACTTTCCCGCGCCGTTTGGCCCGACCAATGCGACTTTCTCGCCGCGCCGAACCGTAAGGTCTAATGCCTCATAGATCAGTTTGCTGCCGTAAGACTGTGAGACATTGTTGAGCGTGAGCACTTCGTTTGGGCCGCGTTCTGGTTGTGGAAAGGAGAAACGAACGGTTTTTTTTGCCTCTGCAAGAACGGGCCTGTCCATTTTGTCGAGTTGTTTAATGCGGCTTTGCACCTGTCTTGCTTTTGTGGCTTGGGCGCGAAACCTGTTAATAAATTGTTCTGTTTGCTCAATCTTCTTTTGTTGATTCTTGGCCGCCGCCTCTTCAATGGTTGCCGCTTCTGCCTTTGCAAAAAGATAATGATCGTAATCACCGGGATAATGGGTTAATCTTCTCTGATCAATCTCAACAATACGATTGGCCAATCCGTTGATAAAAGAACGGTCATGTGAGATCAAAAGAATCGCCCCCGGATACCGTTTTAAAAAATTTTCAAGCCAGATGACCGCTTCCAAATCAAGATGGTTGGTCGGCTCGTCTAAAAGGAGAATCTGCGGCTTCATCAAAAGGAGCTTTGATAAACCCAGCCGCATTTGCCAGCCGCCGGAAAGTTCGCGTGTAGACCCTGCAATCTGATGATCCTTAAACCCTAACCCTGCCAATATTTTTTGGGCTTCTGATTCCAGCGTGTATCCCCCCAGCGTGTCAAACTGCGCGTGCAGATTAGCATACAAAAGCCCCAACCGTTCTTGTTCAGAAGGAAGTGTTGCCGCGTGCATCTCATTTTCCACTTTGTGCAGAGAGGCTGTGATCTGATTGAGTTCTTCCGATCCTGACATGGCCTCTTCCAGCACATTGCGATCTCTAAGAGGCTCTAAATCTTGCGGAAGATAACCGATCTGCGCTTTTTTTGCGATGACGACCTCTCCTGCGTCAACGCCAATTTTACCTGCGATAATCTCAAGGAATGTGGTTTTGCCTGCGCCATTTGGCCCGACCAGTGCAATTTTATCCTGCCCGTTAATTTGCAATGTGGCCTCCGAAAAAAGGACACGCGCGCCAAACTGCTTTTTTATGTTTAAGATGGAAATCATTATTGTGCTCCGTAAAAATTATTGAACTTCGGAGTATACTATATCTTGTCTTGCGGATGGAATACTGAATTTATTTACGGCGTAAATTAAGTGCTTGCCTTATTTCACAATGATCTGGTACGATGCGGTACCGTCACTAAATCTTGCAGATCGTGGGGAAATACGAACGAGACTTAAAAATAAGATTTCATATTGGCGAGGGGGAGAAAATAGGTTCGTAGGGGCGGTTCATGGAGAATTTATGAAATTTTTGTTTTTTATTTTGTTGTCACTCATTCTGCCCAGTTCATTATTTGCTGAAGGTTCTAGTTTTTCTAATGCGGACAAAGATCGCAGTCGTGAGACTTCTCCGTATCACGCCAAGGAGGTTCGCAACACAATTACCAAAAGGCAGAATCTATTGCAGACCTGCTATCTAAATTTTCTAAAGACAAAGCCTGAAAAAACAGACGGAACGTTGCATCTGGACTGGATGATCAAACCCAGCGGCCATGTCAAAGATGTTGAGGTGATCTCATCGGAATTAGGCAATAAGTTGCTTTCAAAATGTTTGACCAGTGAAATCGTCAAATGGAAATTCCCCCCGCCCCCGACAGGATCGCCCACCTACGTGGATCACGAATTCCGTTTCAAAAAGACCGAATAGCCCGAAATTCTGCGCGTGCGGCATTTGAAATGGCTCAACAATAATGTCTGAAACCTTACAAAAGTGTCGCGCAATTGGATTGCAGAGATTCTCTTTAAATCATGTAAGGGCTTAATTCTAAATACAATTTTATATTGGCATAATATTTGCTTAGTTAGTAAGTCTTATTATGAAACGAGATGGAATCAACACACCCAAATTTGTAGACAAATTCTCTCGACTTGATTTTGAGGCTGAGCCTTTGCCTGTTCTTACGCTTTATCCGCCGCCGCCGCCGATTGCGTTGGAGTCTGTCCGACTTACGGTTTCTGGCCTTGAAGAACATCCGCGCATTATTGCGTGGTCCGCGATTAAAGAACTTCCGCGTGTAGAGACGAATCCGGCACTTGTTTGTCAGATATTTAATTGGTCTGAAACCGTCCGATGGGAAGGGGTGCGGTTGGTTGATTTCCTCGATTATTTTAAAATTGATACCCATCCTGAAGGATATTTTGCCTTTTATTCACGCGATAAATCTTTTTTTGAAGGTCTCTCGCGGGACGAAGCGCGCGATCCACGCGTTTTGTTGGCTTATAACCTCAATGGAGAGCCTCTGCCGGAACAGCATGGCGGGCCGCTGAGGCTTGTTGTTCCGTTTCTTCAGGGCTATAAAAGTGTGAAATGGATTCACTCAATTGTTGGATACCGAAACGATCCAGTCGGAATCAAACGGCTTTTGGGACAATCTTCTAGCAGTATCTTTAATGACAAATGGAGAGAAAAATATAAAATCGTTCCGCCCACAGGAAAAATAGGAGATCCGATCCCTTCTGCGCAGGTTGTGAAAACACAACCGGAACAAGAACCATTCCCAAAAAGTGTTTCCCCCGTGACGGCCATATTTTCGGAGGCCACGGCTGGAAAGCGATCTTTCAAACAGTCTGCTTCTTCTTTCAAATTAAAAGAGGTCATTGCTTTAATTCGGCCTCAAAAACATAGTGCAACGCGAAAGAGCTTGTCTGCGGTGGGTATTTTTTCTTATACCACGCAAACTGTTTTGGGAAGAAGCAAACAGCGCGGGTTGACGATTTCTGCCGAAGGAAAGGAATCGGTCTCTATTCGGTTTTTGCCAAAACAATATTTTTCTATTGTCGTTACGGAAAAGCAAGTGGACTTGGCGGTCTCCGCTATTGTACACGCAAATCGAACAGGGGTCGGGGTCTCTGGAGACGGCCGCATCTTCGTTGTGGATATTGATGATGCAATCCGTATCAGCACAGCGGAAAGAGGAGGCGGCGCCGTATTATGAAAATGATTCGTGCCATTATTCGTCCTGAAAAAGAGGAAGCGGTAATTCAGCATCTGGAAGAGGCTGGGCTGTACGCCATTACTAAAATGCCTGTGCTGGGGCGTGGAAAACAACGCGGCATTCAAGTGGGAGAGATTAAGTACGACTCCCTATCAAAGATTATGCTCCTCTTATTTGTAGACGAAAAGGAGTACGAAACGGCGATTTCTGCGATTGAAAAAGGGGCTTATACAGGGCATCCCGGCGATGGCAGAATCTTTACACAAAACGTTTCTAAGTCGTATACGATTCGATTGGCCCAAGAAGATATATGAGGATTCGTAATGGCAAATATTATTAAGGCGATTCGAAGCGGCCATCCCCCTACGCTTTTTTCTGCTTTTCTCTATTTTGATGTCAGCTTCATGATTTGGGTTCTCATGGGCGCCGTCGGGATTTTTATATCAAAAGATCTATCGTTAAGCCCATTTCAAAAAGGGATTCTCGTGGCGATTCCCCTTTTAGGCGGTTCTATTTTCAGAGTGATTGTTGGCGTTCTAGTAGATCGTTTTGGCCCCAAGAAGGTTGGGCTTGTAACCCTTTCAATCTTAATCATCCCGCTTTTGGCTGGATGGCTTTTTGCCACAACTTTTATCCATCTCCTTTTTGTCGGTCTTTTGTTGGGGGTCGCAGGGGCAAGCTTTGTTGTGGCGTTACCGCTTGCCAGCCGATGTTATCCCCCGGAGCATCAGGGGATTGCTATGGGGATTGCGGGATCCGGAAATTTAGGTTCCGTGATTGCCATGCTGATCTGCCCCTTTCTGGCTAATCTTTATGGGTGGCATGCTGTGTTTGGATTGGCCTGCATTCCTCTTCTAATTACCCTCATCGTTTTTGCCCTGCTTGCGCGAGATCGCGGGGTACTGCCTCCACCTACATCCCTCTCGGCCTATTTTGTATTTCTCAAGCAGAGGGAGCTTTGGTGGTTTAATTTTTACTACAGTGTGACCTTTGGCGGTTTTGTAGGGTTGGCCAGTTTTCTTTCCATTTTCCTAAACGATCAGTATAATATCTCCCCGGTTGCGGCGGGCATATTGACCGCGATTTGCGTTTTTTCAGGATCATTTTTCAGACCATTTGGCGGGTATCTTGCCGATCGCATCGGTAGCGGGGCAAAGGTCTTAATAGTGTTCTATTTTATAGCAACCGTTCTATTTTCTCTCATCGCATTTCTCCCTCCCCCTGTGATTGTTATACCGCTTTTTTTCTTAGGAATGCTTGCGTTAGGGATGGGAAACGGGGCTATTTTCCAATGGATTCCGCAAAAATTTCCAAACGATATTGGTTTGATTACCGGCATTGTGGGGGCATTCGGGGGTCTAGGTGGATTCATGCTCCCCGTCCTGCTTGGCGCAATGAAGGGACTCACAGGCTCTTACGGAAGCGGCTTTTTCCTTGGCGCCCTCGTAACCCTCGTTTGTCTTTTGTCGTTAATCTTTCGCATACAGGCCGCAAAAAAGGCAGATAGTCTTCGCGCTCAACAAGATGATGGCCGCGTGCGCGTGGGGGTGAGCTTTGGCCGATAAACAACGGATTGTTGTCGTTGGGAATGGGATGGCCGGGGTGTCGGCTGTTGAGGCCATTCTCAAAACGCATCATGGTGCTGTCATTACAATCTTCGGAGACGAGCCGCACCCAAATTACAATCGGATATTGCTGTCAGACGTATTGGCGGGCAAAACCACATTTGAGAAAATCGTCTTAAATCCAAAAGAATGGTACGCCCAAAACGGGCTTGATCTTAAACTGTTGGCCCCCATTTGCAAGATAGACGCAACATTAAAATTTGTGACGGATCTAAACGGGCAAGTCACCCCGTACGATTTTCTGATTCTTGCGATGGGAGGACTGCCTTATCTTCCGCCCATACTGGGGTTAGATAAAAAAGGCGTGCTGGTCTTTCGCACCTTGGATGAAACACGGGAGATTATGAGGCGCGCGCAGGAAGGCTCTGAAGATGAAATGCCGTCTTCTGCTGTTGTCATTGGGGGAGGACTTTTGGGCCTTGAATCAGCAAGGGGACTGATGCGCTACGGGGTCGAGGTGACTGTGGTGCACCTGATGAATCGTTTGATGGAACAACAACTTGATGAGGCGGGGGCAGAGTTATTAGAACGCGAGATAAAACGGATGGGGATTCGGGTGATACGGAACGCCACGGCCAAAGAGATTGTGGGCCATGAATCTGTAGAGGAAATCGTGCTCACAACAGGCGCGCGGCTCCCTTGTCAGATGGTCGTAATCTGTGCTGGGATTTTGCCCAATATTGCGTTGGCGAAGGCTTCTTTGCTTGCTGTGAATCGCGGTGTTTTGGTAGACGATCAGATGCGAACAAGCCACACTGATATTTTTGCAGTGGGTGATCTGATTGAGCATCGCGGCAAGACGTACGGTTTGGTCGCCCCGCTGAAAGATCAGGCTGGGGTTGTTGCAGATGCAATTTTTGGAGAAGGCAAAAGACGGTATCACGGAACCGTCTGCGCAACCACGCTGAAAGTGGCGGGCATCAATCTCACCTCGGCTGGAAACTTTCAAGGCGGTGGCCTATCGGATGCGATCTCCTTTTTAGACAGTGAAAAAGGAGTGTATAAAAAGTGTGTCTTTACCAGAAATAAGTTGGAAGGATTTATTTTACTGGGGGATAACAAGGATGCCACGCGCCTTTTTAATCTCATTGCCAAAGGAGAGGAGGTTAAAAATAAACGCGCCCTTCTAAGCGACCTCTCTTCCTACGCGGATGTTGTTTCTTCTGATACTGTTTTTTCAATGGCCGATTCCGAGTTTATTTGCAACTGTAACAATGTCACAAAAGGCGAGATTCTGACTGTGATTCGGGATCGTGCACTCACAACGCGGGAACAAGTGGCGACTTGTACGCTGGCGACAACTGGCTGTGGCAGTTGCGTGCAACTTGTAGATGATTTGTTGGCCGGGCCTAAAGTCATTGTGCCTAATGTTTCAGCGACCACGTTTGATCTTGCAATGGTCAAGCAGAATGGGTTAGGAATTGATTTTGAAAAATTAAAAAAATACGGCGCGCGCGATATGAGTCTGGAAGACCGCTATCGTCTTAAAACATACGGTCTATGCGCGCAGAAACACCCCGGCTATTTCATGCTTCGTCATCGCATTCCGGGAGGGGTGCTCACATCGGAGCAGGTGGCAACGCTTGCGGAACTTTGTGAGACTTATGGCAGAGACCGCGCCCATATTACGGTGCGTCAGAATCTGGAACTGCATTGGATTCGCGTAGAAGATGCCATGGATATTTTTAATACGCTTCGTGCCGTTGGCATGACAACCCGTTCGTCTTGTGGGCATACCCTACGCAATGTCATGGCTTGTCCGCATGGGCGGGTTTCCCCAGACGGGCTTTTAGATGTTACGCCGTCGGCTGATCGCGTCTCTCACTACTATGCGGAGCGGTCGGACTTAATCAATCCCACGATGCCCAATCGGCTGAATGTTTATTTCTCGGCGTGTCCCGAATGCAATGCGTCTGCGGTCTTGAATGATATTGCGTTTGTCGCTGTCACGCGGGAGATTGAAGGCAAACAAAAAGTTGGCTTTGAACTGTGGGTGGGCGGCTCTTTGGGAAGGCGGCCCATGCTCGGGTTTAAGATCAAAGATTTTATTTCCGTTGCAGACGCACTGCCTGCTTGTGTGGCCATCTTTCAGATTTATACAAAATTCGGAGATCCAACAAGTAGCCGTTCGCGTCTTACATATCTGATTGAACAATTGGGAAAGGACAAGTTTGTCGCCCTGTTTGATCAAACATTCTTAGAGAAAAAATCGTTGCCTGAATTTTTTGTGGGCATTGATTCTATTGAAAATAAGGATGCACCCAATCGCGTCGCGCGTTTCTTCACCTCTGTGATGCCGATGGGCGCGTTGCCTGCTGGGATTATTCCACAACGACAGCCGGGATATGTTCGTTTTGTGGTGGATGTTCCGGTCGGGGAGATTCATGCAAATCAGTTGGCCGTTGTTGGAAAACTTGCAAAACAATTTGGAGATGGTCGTGTTTATTTTACCAAAAATCAGAATTTAGAATTGCAGTTTATTCCTGCGCGTCAGATCAAACGGGTCATCAAAGCATTAAACCGAGTGGGACTTTATATCAAAGGAAACAATACGCGTAATATATTGTCTTGTCCCGGCACTGAATTTTGTCCGCTTTCGATGACCCATACCGTGGGCGCGGCGCGCGATATTTTAAAACATTTTCATCCAGACGATTCTGATAAAGCCAGCCTTTTAGGGTCAATGTCCATCCATATATCAGGCTGTTTGAATGGTTGCGCAAGACACCTTGTCGGCGATATTGGATTGGCTGGGGCAATGACGACCATTGGCGAGACGCAATGGTATTCCTATAACCTTTTTCTAGGCGGAACCATGACAGAAAACGTGCGTGTGGGGGAGATGGTTCGTGAAGGGATTACCGACAAGATGATCATTCCAGCTATTGACGCGCTTTTAGATATTGTTCTCGGAGAACGTCTAGCGGGTGAAACGTTTCAGGCAGTGGTGACGCGGTTGACGCCTAAAAAAGTAGCCCTGCTGTTGGAAGTCAGGCTTGCCGTTTTGCTTGATGAGAAACATGAGGAAATTAAGATGGTGTCTCATTTTGTGGAGGTTTCGTGATGATAACAAAAATGATACAGGCGATTATTCGACCTGAAAAAGAAGAGGGTGTAATTGCGGCGTTGGAGAACGAGGGGATATTTCCGTTTACGCGCCAGTTTGTATTGGGGCGGGGACGGCAAAAGGGGATTACAGTGGGGAATGTTCGCTATGAAGAACTCTCTAAAGTTTGGCTCATGTTGATTGTATCCGATACAGAGTGTGATCGTGCCGTGTCCGCGATTGAGATTGCGGCCTGTACAGGCAATCCCGGCGATGGCAAGATATTTGTTTCAACCCTAACGGAGTCGCGCACCATCCATCATGCCGTGTAGTCCCTTCCATTTCGAACCATTTTCCAGACATTTTGCAAAATGGTTATCAAGAACGTGTTGATATATAGACTGTTCGTTTAAACCCAGATTACGCATTAGAAACATAAAGGGGAACTCGAAATAAAATCTGTCATTCCCGAATGATTCTATCGGGAATCTATCCTTGTTTCGTAAATATTTTAAAACCAGATCCCCGATAAAACATTTCGGGGATGACAGAAAGCTGATTTTTCCTCTATTGCGTAATCTGGGTTAAAATTTTTTCTTGGTTTGTTTAGTCTTGCGTGAGTGCGATATACTTCTGTCATGCAAATCATGATGATCCCTCGGAGTCATACGTATGTCCGAGAACTCAAACGTTATCTCCAACAATCTGATGTCGCTGTGGTTGCCCTTCAACCCTTTCACTATGCCGCGCCCATCAATATCATCAAACTCATTGGGTGCAGGATAACCGGCTGTCAGATTATTCATGTGCATTGGCTCTATAGTTTTCCGTTTGGGTTTATTATGAAGGCATTTTACTATTTCTGCCGTTTTCTTCGGATGAAAATTGTTTGGGAGATGCACAATATTGTGCCGCATAACGGGGATGCGTCTGAACGGACTTTGTCTTGTTGGTTTTATGAGAGAGTGGACGCAATTATTTTTCACAATCAGGACGATATTGCGCGTTCCAAAAAACTGCTTTTGTCTTCCGTTGAGAAAAAACATATTGTGATTCCGCACGGGAATTTTCATGAGGCGTATGAAAATACCATTTCTAAAAAAGAGGCGCGGGACCAATTAAACATTGCGCAAAATCGCCGTGTTGTCTTGTGCTTTGGTATTTTAAGAAATTATCGTGGCTATGAATATCTCATCGAAGTCGCACGGGAAATGAGCGGCGTGGACATCCTTGTGGTCGGACAAAAACACGATCAGTCGGTTTATGACTATCTCATCAACGCTCAAAAAACCCTGCCGAATCTGCGTATTATTACAGGATGGATTCCGGACAACGAGGTCCAAATCTATTTCAACGCATCGGATATAGTGGTTCTGCCCTATACGGAAATTACAACATCGGGGGTTACCCTGCTTGCATACGCCTTTTCAAGGCCGGTTATTTCAACAGATGTGGGCGGCATGAAAGAGGTTGTGAATGAGAAAATAGGTCTATTGGTTCCCCCGCGAAATGGCGTGGCATTGAAAGAAGCGATTGATAAAATGTTTGCGATGGATTATGAAACCATGGGAAAAAACGCGCATGAATACGCGGAAAAGGAATGCAGTTGGGCAACGAATGTTCAGAAAATAAAAGCACTTTATATGTCGCTTATTTAACATCCAAAGAAAGAAAAAAATATAGATGGCCGCTTCAATTCAAAAACTACCTCCGCAAAACATAGAGGCTGAACAGGCAGTATTGGCTGGGATTTTACTCGATAATACGGCGATCAATCGCGTGCTGGAGGTGATGCAAGCCAACGACTTTTACAAAGAAGCGCACCACAAGATATTCCTTGCGATGCTGACGCTTTCTGAGACGAATGAAGGGATTGATTTAATCTCTCTGCCTGAGTGTCTTACGAAGAAGGGGTTCTTAGAGTCTATTGGCGGGGTTTCTTATCTGACCGACATGATGAACAGCGTGGCCACTGCGGCCAATATTCATTATCATGCCAAGATCGTGCATGAGAAGGCCCTTTTGCGTCAGCTCATCAGCACGGCCACTGATATTGTCACGCAGGGGTTTGACGACCGAGAAGGCGCGGGTGTTTCTAATTTGCTGGACTACGCGGAAAAGGCGATTTTTGGAATATCCGAGGCGCGGATTCGGGCTACGTTTGTGCCGATGAAAGAGTTGGTAAAAAAAGGATTTGAAATCATTGAGAGAAGCGCAGACCATGCAATCACAGGGATTCCAACAGGTTTTAAAGACTTGGATAAAATGACATCGGGTCTGCACCCTTCGGACCTGGTTATTGTGGCGGGGCGTCCTTCGATGGGAAAAACATCGTTTGCGTTAGGGATTGCCCAGCATGTGGCGATTAAACATCGCCATACCGTTGGGATTTTTAGTTTGGAAATGGCCAAAGAACAGTTGGTGATTCGGATGCTCTGTTCCGAGGGGCGCGTGAATGCCCAAAAAATTCGATCAGGGCATGGCGGACGTCTGGGAACTGAAGATTGGAAACAGCTCATCCTCGCGGCGGGTCATCTTTCTGAAGCGCCTATATTTATTGACGATGCGAGTTCCTTAACGATTTTGGAAATGCGTGCCAAAGCAAGACGACTGAAGGCTGAGCACAATTTATCTCTTCTCATTGTAGACTATTTGCAACTGATTGCCGGAGAGCCTGGGGGTGGAAAGGAGAATCGCCAGCAAGAGATCTCGGATATCTCGCGTTCTTTGAAGGGATTGGCAAAAGAGCTTTCGATTCCAATTATTGCGCTTTCCCAGCTTTCCCGTGCAGTAGAAGCGCGGCCAGAAAAAAAGAAAAGACCGATATTGGCCGATTTACGAGAATCAGGCGCGATTGAGCAGGACGCCGATTTGGTGATGTTTATTTACCGTGAAGAAGTGTACGACCCGTGCAAATGCCCTCGTGAAGGGGAGTGTCTTTGCGGGAAGCGAAAAGGCACGGCCGAGATTATCATTGGGAAGCAGAGAAACGGCCCGATTGGGGATGTCACGATGGCTTTTATTGATGGCTATACCCGATTTGAGGACCTTGCGGAGGATCATCCCGCGCGGTTCAACCAAGAGGGATTTGTCTGAAACTGCAATTTCATCTGATACTTTTTTTGTGTACCCACTCTATGACGGCTTCCACATTTTCTTCTGGGGTCTCAGGGAGTATGCCATGGCCCAGATTGAAAATATGGCCGGGACGATTTTCAGCCAACATCAGGATATCATCAACTTGTTTTTCAATTTCAGCTTGGGGCGCAAACAAAAGCACTGGGTCTAAATTTCCCTGAACGGCGATATCGTGTCCGACCAGATTCCACCCTTCATTCAGCGGAATACGCCAGTCTAATCCAATCACATCTCCGCCGGCTTCTCGTTGCATTTTCAGCAATGTCGCGGTGCCGGTTCCAAAATGGATGACAGGAACCTCACATTTTTTGAGATCTAAAAAAAGTGTCTTCATATACGGCATGACATATTGACGATAATCACAGGCAGAAAGTGCGCCAATCCAGCTATCAAATACTTGCAGTACATCGGCACCCGCAGACGCCTGCGCGCAAAGATAATCTTGTAGAACGGTTGTCAATTTCGTCATCAATAAATGCCACGCATCGGGCGCGCCATACATCATGAGTTTGGTCTTGATATAATTTCTGGAATGTCCTCCCTCAATCATGTAGGAAGCAAGCGTAAAGGGCGCGCCTGCAAATCCAATGAGAGGAACTTTGAGTGATGGCCGCACCATGTGAATGGCATCCATCACAAATCGCAAATCAGATTCTGGATCAACAGGCTTTAGTGCCGCGACATCTTTTTTGTCTTGAAGGGGGTTAAAAATAGTAGGGCCTTCTCCTTTGACAAAATCAAGATGCATTCCCATCGGTTCGATGGGAAGCAGAATGTCGGCAAAAATAATAGCGGCATCCAGGTCAAACCTTGAAACAGGTTGCAGGGTTACCTCTGTGGCCAACTCGGGTGTTTTGCAGACGGTGAGCAGAGAGTGCTTTTTACGAATTTCTCGAAACACGCTCATGTAGCGTCCGGCCTGACGCATCAACCAGAT
>Ga0213870_1000926_pt1 | contig 13541 bp, 14 predicted proteins | sample WICALVC2017_Meta_FD_160119 | JGI IMG/M metagenome (GOLD analysis project Ga0213870, IMG submission 160119) | Freshwater microbial communities from subterranean cave lake in Wind Cave National Park, South Dakota, United States - WICALVC2017 | ecosystem: Environmental > Aquatic > Deep subsurface >... | reverse complement strand
GATTTTCAGAGGCTCCGCTACTATTCCGCCCCCAAACAAAAGACAAAACCCAAAAGCCTCGATGAAGTGAACCCAGAAATTTTGAAAACTTTTGAAAAGCTGGGTATCTCACTCACCGAACAAAAACGTCTCACAGGGGTTGCCGTAGATGCAGTGTTTGATTCTGTATCTGTAGGCACCACGCATCAAGAAATTTTGAGCGAATATGGCATTGTCTTTTGTTCAATTTCAGAAGCCATGCACACGCATCCCGAATTGATTGAAAAATATCTGGGATCCGTAGTGCCGTTTTCGGATAATTTTTACGCATCGTTGAACAGCGCTGTCTTCAGTGATGGGTCATTTTGCTATATCCCCAAAGGAGTGCGCTGCCCGCTGGATCTATCCACTTATTTTAGAATCAACGCTGCCGAAACAGGACAGTTTGAACGCACACTCATCATTGCAGAAGAAGGCGCTTATGTGAATTATCTGGAAGGGTGCACAGCCCCCATGCGCGATGAAAACCAACTCCATGCAGCTGTTGTGGAATTGATCGCTTTGGACAATGCGGAGATCAAATATTCAACCGTTCAGAATTGGTACTCCGGAGATAAGGACGGGCGTGGCGGTATTTACAATTTTGTGACTAAACGCGGAAAATGTGTTGGGAAAAATTCTAAAATTTCATGGACCCAGGTGGAAGCAGGATCCGCCATCACTTGGAAATATCCAAGCGTGATTTTGCAGGGCGATAACTCTGTGGGCGCTTTTTATTCTGTGGCTCTCACTAATAACAAAATGCAGGCAGACACAGGCACTAAAATGATTCACATCGGTAAAAACACTAAAAGCACGATCATTTCCAAAGGGATTTGCGCAGAAGAGTCCTCCAACACCTATCGCGGACTAGTCAAAGTTTTACCGGGAGCCGAGAACGCCCGTAATTATTCGCAATGTGATTCTTTGCTCGTCGGCAGTAAATGCCACGCTCACACATTTCCCTACATCGAAGTAGACAACCAGACCGCTGTGATAGAACACGAAGCGTCCACATCCAGAATGAATGCCGAACAAATTTTTTACCTGCAATCGCGCGGACTCGATACCGAAGGAGCCATTTCACTGCTGGTGAATGGATTCTGTAAAGAAGTGTTCCGCGAACTGCCCCTCGAATTTTCCGTGGAAGCAGTCAAATTGCTCGAAATGAAATTGGAAGGCAGCGTTGGGTGAGAGAGAGGGGAAGAATGGAGAGGGGAGCTGGGGAAACATCCCCCTTAATCCCCTTTGTTAAGGGGGAATCTATCCACTTGAAATTAAAAAGAACCGCTTTATTCCCTATTGCGTAATCTGGGTTTAACTGGGTAATAATACATAATTTTTTGTGGTACTTGCCGTTCGCGGCGAGTGCCACAGTCAAAGTTTTTTGGAAGGGTTTGGGAAACCTTTTGTTCACAAAAGGTTTCCCAACTCCCCTCGTCATGAAGGATTTAAGTGATGCTAGAAATTAAAAATTTACACGTATTGATCAAGGGGACGCCGATTCTGAAGGGGCTTTCGCTTTTTGTGAAAGCGGGGGAAGTGCATGCCATTATGGGGCCTAATGGGAGCGGCAAAAGCACGCTTTCTAAAGTGATCGCGGGACATTCGGATTACGAAGTCACAGAAGGTTCGATCGAATATGAAGTGCGTCACAAAAATAAAAATATTTTAGAAATGTCCCCTGAAGAACGTGCTCGCGAAGGCATTTTTCTTGCCTTCCAATACCCCATTGAAATCCCGGGGGTTTCGAATGCCATTTTTTTGCGCGCGGCATTCAATGCGATCTGTAAACATCAGGGAGTGTCCGAGCTGGACCCCATGGATTTTGACGTTTTCCTAAAAACGAAAATGAAAATGCTCGATATGGAAGAATCCATGATCCACCGCTCCGTCAATGTAGGTTTTTCCGGAGGCGAAAAAAAACGCAACGAAATTTTGCAGATGGCGATTTTGAATCCGCGTCTCGCATTTCTGGATGAAACGGATTCAGGACTCGATGTGGATTCTATGAAGCTCGTAACCTCAGGAATCAATAAACTCAAAAATAAAAACAATGCCTTCGTTTTAGTGACGCATTACCAACGACTCCTCGATTACGTCGTTCCAGATTTTGTGCACATCCTCATAAATGGGACAATCGTCAAAAGCGGCGACAAAAATCTAGCACTAGAAGTCGAAAAAAATGGGTACGACGGACTATGTTGAAAGCAGGGAGAGGATGGAGAAGATGGAGAGGAACGGGCGTTGAATAACAAATTACCCAGAATCTACAGCACTTGCTTCTTGTGTTTCTTCCCATTAAAGTTTTTTGAAAGGGCCTGGGAAAACTTTTTTTCAAAAAAGTTTTCCCAGATATTCCTTTTCTCTCTTTTTCTTTTTTATGATCACACAGAATAAACCAACACAGCTCACCCAATCGTTTTTAGCGCGGCTGGTTTTGGAATGGAACCGAGAAAAGGGGCTTCCTTCTTGGGTTCAGGCCTGGCGGGAGGAAGGCTGGGAAAAGTTACAGGAAACAGGGTTTCCTACGCGTGAACAGGAAGATTGGAAATACGTTCCTCTGAAAAATCTCTTTGAAAAAACTTTCCATCGCACAGAAGAGAATTCCATGAGTGAACACAAGGCTTTTAAAAAGTTTTCCTCTGATTTTGAAGTGGAATTAGTTTTCGTGAACGGTGTTTTTTCTCCGGAAAATTCCTGCGGGATTGGGGAAGAAAACGGGATCGTTGTTTTGCCGCTCAGTCAAGTTTTGCCAAGTAAAGAAAAAGAAATTCGGGTTTTTATAGATGGCTTTCAGAGTCGTGCGGAAGACGCTTTTGTATTTTTGAACCAAGCGTTTTTGAAAGAAGGCGCTATGATTTTTATCCCGGATAAAAGACGCTGCGAAAAAATCATTCATGTCGTTCATGTGTCCACAGGGTCCGCCTCTGGTGAGGGGACAAAAGCTTCCGTGTTGCAGTGCCCGCGAACGATTGTTTTTTTGGGGAAAAATTCAGAAGCAACAGTGATCGAGAGTTTCGTTTCATTTTCAGGTGAAACGTATTTCACCAATGCGGTCTCGGATTTAATTCTGGAAACGGGTGCCTCTCTGCAACATTCTAAAATTCAATCAGAAAGTCATCAGGCATTTCACATCGGCGCGACCCGCGCTCTATTGGGACAAGACAGTCAACTGCATTCGTTTTCTTTTTCTGTGGGCGGAAAAATTTCACGGAATAACCTGTTTGTTGCTCTCCATGGAGAGGGGGCATCGGTATCTCTTGACGGCTTGTATGCCGGAAAGGGAGAACAGTTTATGGACAATCACACCCATGTAGATCATTGCAAACCAAAGGGCTTCAGCCGCCAATTGTATAAAGGAGTCTTGAACGATAAAGCGCGTGCGGTGTTCAATGGAAAAATCATTGTTCATCCAGGAGCTCAACAAACGGATTCTTCTCAAATCAACAAAAATCTACTCTTGAGCCGGCAAACGCATGTGGATACGAAACCGGAATTACAGATTTCAGCGGATGACGTGCAATGCAAACACGGCGCCACAATCGGTCAGATGAATGAAGATGAGATTTTTTATTTTCAAAGCCGATCCATCCCGCGCAAGAAAGCAATCCACATGCTCATCCACGGATTCGTGGACGATGTGCTGCTTCGCATTAAGTCCCCTGTGCTGCAAAAAAAATTGCACGCCCTGCTTTTAGATTTTTATTCAGGCGTGGAAGGAGAGGATTGCTTATGAGCGTGGTGAGAAGATGGATGGGATGGAACTGCTGGGAAACCTTTTGTGAACAAAAGGTTTCCCAAACCCTTCTAAAAAACTTTAATTGGGAAAAACATGAGAAGCAATGACTTTTGGGCAATTTACTATTCAATGGCTGTTCCTCAATCAAAATTTTTGGACACTCGCCGTCCACGGCGAGTGTCCCAGTTAAAGTTTTTTGAAAGGGTCTGGGGAAACATCCCCCTTAGTCCCCCTTACAAAGGGGGACTAAGGGGGATGTTTCCCCAGTTTTCCTCTCCCCATCTCCCTTTTCCATTTTCTTTTCAGACATGAAAACTTTAAACTTTTCTAAAATTCGCGACGATTTTCCTATTTTGAAGCGCTTGATTCATGGCTATCCCTTGGCGTATCTGGACAATGCTGCGACCACGCTGAAACCTAAAGCGGTGGTGGATCGCATGGCTCAATATTATTCGATGGAAACGGCAAACATCCATCGCGGTGTGCACTTTTTGAGTGAACAGGGAACGCTAGCTTTTGAAAATGCGCGTGAAAAAGTGCGTCAGTTCATCGGAGCGCACAAAACCACAGAGATCATTTTCACACGGGGAACTACGGAGTCCATCAACATCGTGGCGCAGAGCTATGGGCGTTCGATGCTGAAACAGGGGGATGAAATTTTAATCACTCACATGGAACACCATTCCAACATTGTTCCCTGGCAGATGCTCTGTCTTGAAAAAGGCTGTGTTTTGAAAGTGGCTCCGATCAACGATACGGGAGAATTGATTTTCGAAGAATTTGAAAAACTGTTGTCGCCACAAACCAAGCTGGTATCTGTTTCAGCCCTGTCTAATTCTTTAGGAACCGTTAACCCAGTGAAGCGTATTATACAGGCAGCACATGCACACGAGATCCCTGTTTTGATTGACGGAGCTCAGGCTGCGAGTCATCAGACAATAAACGTTTCAGAATGGGATTGTGAATTTTTTGCATTTTCCGGACACAAGATGTTCGGACCTACGGGAGTGGGCGTTCTTTACGGAAAAGAAGATTTGTTGAATAAAATGCCTCCCATGCAGGGCGGCGGAGATATGATCGCTTCCGTTAGTTTTGAAAAAACCACGTACAACGTTTTGCCCTACAAATTTGAAGCTGGAACTCCTCATATTGCCGGCGTGATCGGTTTGGGCGAGGCGATTGACTACATCCATAGTATTGGGATGGACAATATTCAAAAACAGGAAAGAGCGCTGTTGGAATATGGAATAAAAGCTCTCTCCTCTGTTCCCGGCCTGCGTCTGATTGGCACGGCAAAAGACAAGTCAGCAATTCTCTCTTTTATTTTAGACGATATTCACCCGCATGATATTGGCAGCATTCTGGATCAAGAGGGCATTGCCATTCGTACTGGGCACCACTGTACTCAACCGGTCATGGATCGTTTTGGCGTCCCCGCCACTGCGCGCGCCTCTCTTGCGTTTTACAACACCCGAGAAGATATAGATCGTCTTACGAAAGCACTGTTCAAAGTGAAAGATATATTCCAATGAGCGCTTTGAACGAGTTGTATCAACAAATGATTTTGGAGCATCACAAAAACCCGCGTAATTTCAGGAAAATTGAAAATCCCTCACATTCTGCCGAAGGGCATAATCCGCTCTGTGGAGATCGCTTGACCTTGTCTATGCATCTGGACGCTGATGGGAAATTTTTGGATATTGCTTTCGAAGGTTCCGGATGCGCTATTTCCAAAGCTTCCGCATCCCTCATGACCTCAACGCTCATGGGTAAAACGCAGATAGAAACAAAGCAGTTGTTTGAAGAATTTCATGCCCTTGTCACTGGAAAACTAAAGCCGGATAAGGATCCGCACCGCCTTGGAAAACTCACAGTATTTTCTGGAATCTGGGGCTATCCTTCACGCGTTAAATGCGCCAGTCTCTGCTGGCACACACTCATGAACGCACTGAATAAAAAAGGCATTGCAACAACAGAATGAGTTATGAAGAAGGGAGTGGAGGGTCTGGGAAATTTTCCATGTTCCTAACATAGCCTGTCAAGTCTGCCCTTTACTGCGATACGGGGGTGAGTGACCAACCAGAGTGATTCCTTGATCTTTTTTGGGGTTGGATTAGAATGCTTATAAAAGAGAGGAAGTGTCATGAATACTATTTCTGCATCAAAAGTTGATATTTTTGTGGAACAAACTCCCAATCCTAATGCGCTCAAATTCATTTTGGATCGAGACGTGAAACGGACTGGAAAGATCACTTATACGAATAGAGAAGAGTGCCATAACAATGAATTGGCGCAGGTTTTATTTTCGGTGCAAAATGTGAGTCAGGTTTATTTTTCAGAAAACGTGATCACCATTACGCAAAATGGCAGTGGCAATTGGGAGGATATCGAGTATAGGGTGAAAGCTATCATCCATGAAAAAATCGCCGCTCACAATTCTGATTTTGATACGCGTGTGGATGAAGCTGCGCTGCGTGCTGCCATGCCTGCGGTCATTCAAGAAATTGAGGCTATTCTGGATCGCACCATCCGTCCTGGACTTCGCGGAGACGGGGGTGATTTGGATGTGACAGAATACAATACAGAAAAAAAACTTCTGACGGTTCGTTATCAGGGCGCTTGCGGTTCCTGCCCCAGTTCGGCGGCTGGAACCCTCATGGCCATTCAAGGAATTTTACGCGATGAGTTCGATCCCGAGATCGAAGTGATCAGTCTGTAGTAACAAAAAATGCCTCTTCCGATTGCGCATACTTTGGCTGGCTACGCTTTGAGTGAAATGCAGCTGCTTTCTTTTTTTGACAAAAATTGGAAAACGATTTTGTTTTTTGTTGTGTTGTCAAATGCCCCCGATTTTGATTTTTTGCCGGGATTGTTTTTGAATGATGCTAGCCGATTTCATCATGGGGTATCGCACACTCTTGGGGCGTCTATACTTGCAGGGTTTCTGGGCGCTCTCTGGTTTCGAAAAAGGCTCCCGTTTTGGAAAGTGTTTTGGATCCTGGGCGCAGTCTATTTTTCACACGTTCTTCTGGATTATTTTACGGAAGACCCGCGAGCTCCTTATGGGGTCATGCTATTTTGGCCGTTCACAGATAATTTTTATATATCGGATTTTTCCATCTTTAAAAAAGTGATGCGTTCTAACGATACGCTCACTTTTTTTCCCAGCCTTTTCAGCATGCACAATCTAAGCGAGGCACTTCGTGAGCTTGCTATTCTGGGCAGCTTCTGTATTTTTGGGAAAGTATCCTTTTTTATTCGAAAACGAAAAAGAACCCTTTAATTTTTTAAGGCACTTCTAAAAATGAACCAACTTTTATCCATACAATCGACGGACGACATACTTCCAGAATACCGACAGACACCCATTGGATTGCTTTTAGAATATCACAATCTTAACAGACAGTTTGAGGCTTACGACAAGGCGCAGCTTTTAATTGGAATGTGTATGGATAACCGAAAACATTTACACATGCCCGATAACTTTTCTTTTATCATTCGGGCAGGCGGTGCGAACTTGCGATACAGTGAATTTAAAGTTTCATACGCCATTGCTATTGGACAAATTAAACACATTGCACTCATCGGACACAACCATTGCGGAATGGTCAATTTAATTTCACGCAAAAATGAATTTATTAAAGGACTTGTGGAAACAGCGGGCTGGGAACAAAAAAGAGCTGAAGACCATTTTATGCAGTTTGCGCCAACCTTTGAAATTGGCAACGAGATTGATTTTATTTTAAGCGAGACAAAAAGACTTCGCTATTGTTATCCGAAAATTAAAATTGCTCCCATGCTTTACTTAGTTGAGGACACTCAGCTTTATTTCATAAAAGAAAAGTAACTACGCATTATGAAAAGAGCTTTCACATTGATAGAACTGCTGATAGTGCTGGCTATTTTGTTAATTCTGGTGAGCATGGTGACTTGGGCTGTTCGAGGTGCAGCGGATAAAGCCAAAACTGCTAAATGTATTAGTAATCTCAAGAATTTACATCAAGCAGTACTCGCGTTTGCTCAAGATGAAACCATATCGGGGGCCGCTGATTTTCCAACAGATGATGAATTTAAAGGGAGTATTCTAACTTATTATGCATCGAGCAGCCTAGAAAAACTCAAGTGTCCTCTGTCTTCGGTGGATCTACTGGGATATAAAGTTAACTCCAATCTGATGGCTGATGCTCAGGCAATAGACTCATCGGGAAACAAATGCCATTTTGAAGAGATCAATAACGGCAATATCTTGATTTACGAAGTAGACAGCGCAGGAAGTAAAGCCACACGGCATTTCGAAAAATGTTTTGGAGTGACTGTTTTCGGAGAGATCGATTTTGACGTCTCAGATACCGATTTGAACAACAAAACCATCGGGAAATGAAGACTCCTCACCCCATCAGTCTTTCTCAGTCAAAGTTTGGATCACTCGCCGTTCGCGGCGAGTGATCCAGTCAAAGTTTTTTGAAAGGGTCTGGGAAAACTTTTGTCCACAAAAGTTTTCCCAGTTCTCCTCCCCTCTCCCCTCTTATTCTCCCCCTTACATTCCGCTTTGCGGGTGATGACAGCGCACCCAATGAGCGGCTGAGATTTCCAAGAGTTCCGGTTCTTTTTGGGAGCAGAGTTCTGTTGCAAATTTGCAACGTGTACGGAATGTGCATCCGGAGGGAAAATGGATGGGGACGTTTCCGGGGATGGGTTTCAGGCGTCCAGAAGAATGGACTGAAGGAAGGGAGTTCAAGAGACCACGCGTGTAGGGGTGTTTAGGATTTTTGAACAATTCTTCACGAGAAGCAATCTCTTGAATTTTTCCACCGTAGAGAACTACCACACGATCACAGATTTCGAAGACCAGCGCCAGATTGTGGGTGATGAGCACCAGACTACGTCCTGCTTTCGCTTCTTTCATCTGCAATAATCGTTTCAAAATTTGTGCTTGAGTGATCACGTCAAGTGCCGTGGTGGGTTCGTCGGCAATCAGTAAATCCGGGTTACTCAGAAGAGCCATGGCAATCAACACACGTTGTCTCATGCCTCCGGAAAAATGATGTGGGTAATCCTGGATACGGTTCTCGGCATCCGGAATTCCAAGTTGTGAGAGTGCTTGAACACTACGAACTTGTGCCTCTCGTTCAGAAACATTTTCATGCGTCTTTAGAATCTCCGTCATTTGCGTTTGGATTGAAAGCACTGGATTTAAAGCTGTCATGGGTTCCTGAAAAATCATAGCGATCTGTTTCCCGCGATATTTTCGGAGTTCTTTAAAAGACAGAGTTGTTAAATCCACCCCTTGAAAAAGAATTTTCCCGGAGCTGATTTTTCCCGGAGGCATGGGAATCAATTTCAAAACAGATAAAAATGTGACGGATTTTCCGGAACCCGATTCTCCAACAACCCCCAATGTTTCTCCTTCGAAAACAGACAGAGTGAGACCCTCCACCGCTTTCGTAATTCCATAATCGGTTTGGAACTGAACGCTCAGAGATTGAATTTCAAGGATAGGCTTGGAATACATGTTTTTACCTAAGATATGAGACAAATTTGCGGGTAATCTGAAGAGAAAATAGACAAGGGAGATGGGGAAAGGAGAAATGAGTAGGGAAGAAATGGGAAAACTTTTGTGGACAAAAGTTTTCCCAACCCCTTTCAAAAAACTTTAACTGGGAACCCTTCCTGTTTCTAACATAACAGCACGGTGTTGTCATTTTGTCCCACACTCTTTACGTTTCTTTTTTTGCTTATTATCTTGTTTTTTAATAACAACGATTGTTCCTCAATCAAAGTTTTGATCATTCGCCGTTCACGGCGAATGATCCAGTCAAAGTTTTTTAAAAGGGTTTGGGAAAACTTTTTTTTAAAAAAGTTTTCCCAACTCCCCCTTACCTATAAATTTGTCTCACACTCTTTTACCTATCTCAATCTGGAAACTTTTTTTGGGTCGAAGGCTTCGCGTGCTGCTTCGCCGATGAAGGTGATCCCTATCAGGGTTATAAACAAAAAGAGTAGAGGAAAGGTAACCAGCCACCAGTAATGAATATCGCTGGTGCCTTGGGATAAAAGTTCTCCCCAACTGGGTGTGGGCGGAGGAAGTCCTAACCCTAAAAAGTCCAAAGAAACCAGTGCTCCGATGTCTCCTATGATTGTAAAAGGAATGAGGGTGATCATGGGGGTCATGGCGTTTGGAAGGATGTGTTTGAAAATCACACGAAAATCCGATCCTCCTAAAGCAATGGCAGAAAGAGCGTAGTCTTTTGCTTTTTCACGGTAAAATTCTCCGCGCATGTAATAAGTTTGTCCGATCCACCCCCCCAACACGACAAGCACTCCGCAAAGCATGAAGAAGGAAGGGTTCATGAACGACACAAGAATCATGGTGGTGAAAAGCACTGGAATACCGCTCACAATTTCAATGAAACGCTGCCCGACTAAATCCACAAGACCTCCGTAATAGCCAAGACAGGCTCCGATGACTATGCCCAAAAGATAAGAAAAAAATGAAACGATCAAAGCAAAGGTGATCGAGATCCGGAAGCCGTAAATCAATCGAGCAAATACATCTCTTCCGCGATTGTCCGTCCCTAGCCAGTGTTTAGAGTCAGGAGCTGTGGGTGGAGACCCTGTTATTTCTTCGAGCAGATTTTCATTTGGACCAAAAGGATAAGGCGCTAAAATCAGCCAGTTGCCTTGATTTTCTTCATTGAAAATAATTTTGAGTTTTCGATAATTTGGCTCCCCTATCACTTTTTGGCCAAAAACAGAAGCCTCCGTCGGAGTTCCAGAACATGCTTTCAAGGCTGGAAAATACCAGTCTCCCTGGTAAGAAACAAAAATAGCTCGTTGATTGATCCACAAAGGATTCAGGAAGGATAAAAGATAAAGCCCACCCAAAATCCATAGAGAATAAAAACCGCGCTTAATGCTTCTAAAGCGTTTGAGGCGTTTTTGAAAAAGAGATTCTGACATGGTATCCTCGATGGAAAGAAATGAGCAAGGTGAGAATAGATAGCAAGGGCGAAGAAAAAAAACGAGGAAAAGAATAGAGAAGGGAGAGGAGAAGGGGAGTTGGGAAAACTTTTGTGTTGGGAGCAAATAGAATTGTCCGGTTCTGTAGCAAATGAAAAAGCGGACAATTCATTTGCTACAGAACCGGACAATTCTATTTGCTCCCAACACACCCCTTGACAGAGAATATCTGTGAAGTATCTTGCTTGTATGAAAATACCGCGCTATTTTGTCCTGATTTTCTCTCTTTGGTTTTCAACCGTTCAGGTCTTTGGTCTAGACTTTTCTAGTGTTTTAGCTCCTAGATCAATTGCGAAAACATCGGAAAGTCCATTTACTCATCTGGGAGAAGTTTCCTCTGTCAGTTTGAAAGATAATTGTCTCAGTGTTCACCTCGGTAAAGGTAAGAAAAAAGTCATTTTACGTGTTAATTTTACTCTGTCTTTGACTGGAAAGATCAACATTGAATCCATTTTGAAGGAAAACGCCGATAGGGGGCAGAAAGATTTTTCTGTAACCGATTCACAACTGGAATTTTTAAGAATCTCAGTCCAAAATAATATTCCAAAATCGCAGCGGTATGCCAGCACAATTAAGGCTTCAATAGCTGTAGTGACAGCTTTAACCACTGTGTTTATTTTGTTTTCACACCAAGATTTTTTGCGCCAAAATGATGAGATAGATTCTCATCCAGGCATCCAACGACCTGCACTTCCAAGTATTCCTGATCCTCTGTCTCGTGAGCAGTTGACTTCCAAATATATCTCCACTGAGGAGGTTGCCCGCTATACGGATGCTATGAAAAATAGAATATCCTTTGATATTTGGGCTAAGACGGTATTGCCAAACATCAAAGCTTCGGTGCTTTACTTCGGGGAAAATCATTCATCTTCTTTAGACGATGAGGTGTTTGCTCGATATATTATTCCTAATCTACCCACTAAAATATTAGCTTTGGAATGGCTCCCTCCGGAATTGCAAAGCGATGTGGATAAATTCATGATATCCGGAGAATTCAATGAACCCTTAAATCTTTTTATTTTGAAACAATCACAAGCCTCGAAGAGTTCTCCAGACTTGTATTACTCCGTATTAAAAGCGGCGAGAAAAAAAGGTCTTAAAATTGTGTGCTCCAGTGGTTCTTTAAGCGAATACCAAGAAATTGTTAGAGAATATCCTAAAAAAGAAGCAATACGGATTATGAGAGAAAAGCAGATACTCAAACTGAACGATTTGGCTCGTGAATTTTTTAAAAACAAGATTCCGATCACTTTTTTTGGAGGAGCTGCTCATGGACATCGTTGGCCAGGACAGCTCTTGACAGATATAACTCTTGGGCAAACAGTCTCAGTTTTTCTTTTAAACGCACGCCTAGAGAAAATGATTGCTACGGCATACTTGAAGGATCCATATCAATACACAGAAGATATATTGTTAAGCGGAGCCCCACGAGTAATTTATTTCATAAACAGAATAGGGGTTGCTGCTGAGACTTTGAACCTCGGTGGAACAAACTTTGTTTTTCCATCTCCTGATCCTCTATTTGCTGATCATGTGTTTCACATTGGTAATCGCACTCTTATCACAGATCCCTTAGCGATACTCAAGGGGGCTAGCAACTCTCCTGTAAATGCTTCGGCTTAATGACAGGAGGTCATTTTGAACAGAGCGCCACTCACCCCAACCCTCTCCAGCAAGGGGAGAGGGAGAAAAAAGAGCGAGAAGGATTTACTAAAATCAAAGTTTTGATCACTCGCCGTTCACGGCGAGTGATCCAGTCAAAGTTTTTTGAAAGGACCTGGGAAAACTTTTTTTCAAAAAAGTTTTCCCATTCTCTCTCTCTTATTTTACTTCTACGAAAGTTTCTGAAGGGAGCCATCCTACTTTACCGTTAGTGCCTGCGGCTTTGTCTCTGAGGCGGATTTGTGTCCAAGTTCCTTCAGCGCCTGCGGCTTTATTTGTGTGGTGTATTTCGAAGGGGGAGCCGAGGTGGAGCAGGAAAGCTTTTGTATCGGCCTGACTGGGCCCGTATCGTACTTCGGCAACGGGTACAGTGAGAACTCCTTGTTTTTGTTCCATATCAGAAGCGCGGATGAATAATGCAGTTCCCTGGAAAATCAAAGCTAAGGATAGTAGGAAAATCCATAAACGTCCGAGGGCTAGAGCGTTTTTATAGATTCCGTACCAGAGGCATAGCAGCAGAAGAAGAAAGAAGAGAACTAAAAAAATAAAGTAATGCGTCGAAACATTTGCCATGCGCACTAGAGTCAGGAAAACGCCACGCAATCCATCTCCCTGAAACAGCGCAGTGAAGGATATCTGATCTTCGGTTTGACTCAAGGCATATTGCAAATTATGGCGCAGATCTGGGTTATTGGGTTCTCGTTTCAGAGCAGATAAATAAGCAGCAATACCTTGCCCTAAAAAAGAGGAGTCCTTACGATTCATCTTGATGTAACAGTTTCCGATATAGCCAAAAAGTCCAGCAGAGTTAATGGTCTGATTGAGAGTTTTAAAAATGTTCAGCGCTTTTTCGAATTCATTTTGCTGGTACGCCTGAATGCCCTGCTGCAACTGTTCTTGAGAAGAGATTTCCGCAGCGTCTGCGACTTGATTACAATCAAATATGAGAAAAGAAATTAGAAAAAAATAAAAGATAAAAAATATTTTCTTCATTTTTTCATTTTTCCCCAGGATGCTTCGACTTTCGCAATCGTTTGCTTCACGGATTCTAGCAAGTGTTTCCAAGCTTTAGTTTCGGATTGTGCCAGACCATACTGCC
>Ga0213870_1000925_pt1 | contig 13549 bp, 13 predicted proteins | sample WICALVC2017_Meta_FD_160119 | JGI IMG/M metagenome (GOLD analysis project Ga0213870, IMG submission 160119) | Freshwater microbial communities from subterranean cave lake in Wind Cave National Park, South Dakota, United States - WICALVC2017 | ecosystem: Environmental > Aquatic > Deep subsurface >... | reverse complement strand
AATAAGTATATCAAGGTAATTTGTAAAGTTGTTTCACATGAAACCCCCGCCCCATCGAGCTCGGCTCGATGGGGCGGGATAGGATTGAAAGCGCGGTCAAACCCCTCCCTTTATCCGCGCTGTAAGCGTGAGCTGAAAAGTGAGGGGTGAGGTAACCGCGCTTTCAAAAGTGTGAACAACGCGATTAATTCCTACAAATAAGTATATCAAGGTAATTTGTAAAGTTGTTTCACATGAAACCTATAATATTAGTAAATATGTTGTACCGTACTCAGTACGGTACAAATATAAAGACTTAAATTTATGCCCCGTAATACAACTTCCCGTGTGCCCGGTAGTAACTCTTTGGCTGCCTTTGGCAAATGGGGTTTTGCATCGCAAAACCCCAGCCAAAGACTACTACCGGGTGTGTTTTTCTGGGCATATGAATTATAAATTATTGGTTAAATAACCTTCCCGTCGCTCTGTAAAGCCATTCCAGCCGCTTTAAAGAAAAACACTACGGCCAAACGCCGTGAACAATATCTGAAAACCACGCAGGGGCGGAGATTCAAGAATCTCCGATTGAAAGAATACCGCTCCAAGACGTTTGGCACGGGAAGTTGACCCCGTAATACAACTTCGGCTGGCGCCGAAGGCGCCTAAAACGGATGTTGCCGAAGTTGATATACGGGGTTGATATACGGGGTATGAGAAAAGAAATATTTGAAGAAGGAGAATTTTATCACATTTATAGTAGGGGGGTGGATGGAAAAGTGTTATTTAACAATGATAGAGAGAAACTTCGTTTCATTCATAGCATTTATATCCTTAACAATTTTTTGGGAATTCCGCCTCATTTTGACATGATTACACTTAAGCCAAAAGAATTATTAACTCCTATTGAACCATATGTAGAAATTGTTGCTGGATGCATTATGTCAACACATTATCATCTTATGCTTTCACCCAAGAAAAAAGGTGGCGTAAGTAAATTAATGCATAAAGTAGGATTAAGCTATTCCCATTATTTTAATAAATATTATGAACGAAAAGGAAGGTTATTTGAAAGTACATTTAAGACAAAACATGTTGATCGACACGAATATTTGTTTTATCTAACACAATATATTCATCTAAATCCAATTGATTTGTATCTTAATAACTATAGTATAAAATCTGGCACAGAAGATATACTTGAAATGATATATGAATATCAATGGTCTAGTTTGCCAATTTATCTTGATAAACAGTCTCCATTTTCATTACTAACATCTACAGAATTTCGCGATAAAGTTATAGATACAACAGCAATTGAGTATAAACGAATTATTCGAGCGTTATATAAAGAATTGTACCTTACTTAGTAAGGTACAACCAATTTTAATATTACTTTCATGTCTTTTCTTAAAAAGGAATTTGGTAATACAGGAGAAAAATTAGCAGCAGATTTTTTGGTAAAAAATGGGTACGATATTTTAGACAAAAATTATCGAGTTAAAAATATTGGTGAGATTGATATTGTAGCTTATAAAAGAGAAAAAATAGTATTTTTTGAAGTAAAAACTAGGAATGTTTCATGTGAAACAAACTTTCCGATACAATTTAGTATCAACCATAAAAAGAAAAGTAATTTAAAAAAGATTTGCCAAGTTTACTTAATGAATAATAAATACCTTAAGAATAAGGAATGGCAAGTAGATGCCTTATTTGTTATGAGTAATTCGGAAAATGGTTTTAAAATAGAACATCTTGAGAATATTCTTTGGGAGAAGTATTATTAAATAAGCTAGAAATCAAATGTTTCCCGGGAAACATTTGATTTCTCATAGAAGATCGTCAAATAGTTCCAATATCGGGGTATAGTGTAATGGTAGCACGAGTCCTTTGGGAGGATTTAGTCCCAGTTCGAATCTGGGTACCCCGAAATTTAAACAGATTAAGCTATCCTTCATCTTCCCGTGATATGGTATTTTGGAAAGGTGGTGAGGAGGGATAATCTACATAAACTTATTAATGTTAGAAATTTTTACTCGTCCTCCAGAAAAATCGCCAATAGGATCATATAAAGTTGAAGTAATTTCTTTATCGGAAGAATGTGATTGGGATCAATATCTTCCTCTGGAAATTCAATATATATTTAAAAATTATCCAGAATATAAAGAAAAAATTAGGAAGATTTTAGCTCAAGGAAAAGCCATTGGTGTAAGAACTGTACTTCGTACTCCTGAGAACATTTTAAGAGCAATTCATACTATAAGTGTTCATAGTCAAGAAAACTATATTATCACTTGGTTGCCAGATCTTTTAAGAAATAAACATCTTCCTAAATTTATAGAAAAAGATAGACTATTAGCTAAAGAACATGGTGAAAACTTAGATAAAGCAGTAGAAATTATTCTTCGTGATCGTCTGCGTTTTAAACGATTAATCCTTATTGATGAAGAGAATATAGGGATTAAACCCGAAGAGCAACGATTTATAACCGAACTTTCTGAAATTATTTACCCATTAGTAATTGACTATTCTGTATTTAGAGTAATTGTAGATAATGCTCGTGAAAGAACAAAAATTGCTCAATCAATAATAAAAGCTCTTTTTATCGTTGGACCAATAGCCCATTTTCTTGAAAAATTTGCAGCGGGTATCGGAAAAGTTTTTGCGGCTTCAGCCGATGATATTTTAGGTGAATCAGCAGAAATTATGGCCTTGAGAGGATCTGGATTTGGCTGGCCAGAACTTATTAAAAGAGGACGAATTCTTATACCTGTTTTTGCGTTAGCTACTTGGGGAGCTTTTGAAGTAGAAGAACTAATTCAAAATGGGAATATAATTTTAGGCGGCATTGTTTTTGGAGTTTCGGCAGTAGCGCTTTCTCTAACTACCGCGATTCAATCATTATTTATGTTTAGAAACAATCTAAATAAATTAATACAGGATAAAAAAATTTCCAGTAAAAGTAAATGGGAGATTATAAAATTGTCTATCGCCCAAGATTTCACCAATCCGGCAAGATTAGGATTGCTTTTGGGCGCATCAATGGCTCCTTTTATGGGTATTGTCGGTTCTGTTTTGGGGTTAATGCATAATGGCTGGGTACTTGCTGTCATTGGATCAACTGAGTCAATTGTAGCAGGAATAACTGTAGTTTTTGCAGGGAGGATAAATGAATGGCGGTTTAAGAGAAAAATTAATTTTAAAATGAGACAAATTAAAAATTAAATTAACTATAATTGTTTCACGCTATAAAATGCGTTTTACTTGTACCTTACTTAGTAAGGTACAAGTAAAGTACAACAAGAAAATCTTAAAGAGTAGAACAATGGTTCTGATAGGCGCTTTCAAATGAATTACAAATAGATTTTCGCTCAACCGAATTATTAAATACATCAAAAAAGCGGCTGGCTAACGTAGAATAACATGGTGATTTGCCATTTTCTGGAATCAATTTACAGAATTCACTTCCTTTTGTCCCAAGTTTTTCTCCCCAAAAATCCACAATAACATTGAGCGCACCTATAACACATTGATTATAATAATCCCTTTCATTAGGAATTTTTCCGCAGATTTCAATAATTTTTTGAGGATTCCGTAAAGTATGACCAGCGGCATCTCTTCCTGTACTTTTAAAACATACTGAAATCATATCCGGTCTTACTTTAAGACACTCACTTATAACTTTTTCAAAATTATAATTATACAGAGTCAACATCCAGCTTGTTTGCATTTGATAACATTGATATTGAATATCATAACTTTGGTCAATGGCATTACAGGGAAATTGCGGGTTCTGATTAGCCCATTTTGTTCCGTGACCAGGTATAGCGCCAAAACCTTGGGCAGAAACAACATTTTCCATAAATGCGCCACCGCTACAAGAATTTTTATCATAATTAGTCTTTAGTTGACCACATATCTGCAAGGCCTGCGGTAAATTATAATTTACATATGCCACAACACCGTGGCCTACTCCGTGTAGACATTCGAATTTTCCAAAACCAGTATTAAAACTATTGCAAATATCATCAATATTTTGAGCTAGATTTAAAGTTCCTTTCTGTACCAATAATGACTCCATGGCCCCGTGGTAAAATCCAGAATGACAAGAAGAATCTCCTTCCTTAAAGGCAGAAGCCCCAAATAATTCATATGCCATCTTTCCTATGGCATGAGATTCTTGGTGGCAATCAATTGTAGATCCTCCTCCGGAGTCATTAAGAAGTTTCTGCATAACTTTTTTTGCACCCATAATCTTTAACCAATGGTTAAGTTCATTGTTATTTTTAGCTATTCTAAACATATTTATACTCGCAAATTCCGCTTCAAAGTTTTTTGCCGGAACACCAGAAACTAAAGACGGCGGATTGCTGTTTTTCAGATTGCCGCTGGCTTTCTCTTCTTTTCTATTATTAATAAAAACTTTATTTTCTTTTACAACTATAATCCCGGTTAAATCAGGAAAAAAATGGTCATGAAAATACCATATTCCTGCTCTGTCAAATTTAAAGCTCCATTGATTTCCCGGGGAAATAGGGTTTAGAGGATCAAATTGCGGATAGACTTGATGAGTGGGATGAATATTTGATGCCGGCCAGTGTTCTTTTTCACCAGTATTCTTAAAAGTTATAGTCTGGCCCTGATTTACTTCCATTTCTTTGGGATAAAAATCAGTCTCATCTACATAAATAAAAAATGGCGGAGGAATCGAAGTTGGCTCTTTCTGGTTACTATTCGGAATAATATTTTTATGACCAATATTTGAAAAAATAAAAAACCATGAAGCAAAAGCTACTGCCGCAAAAATTAAAATTAAGAGATATTTTCTAGAACCAAAAAATAGCATTGATGTATTTTAAGTATAAACGAGATTATATTTTTTTCAACATTTGTATATTACTTTGTACCTTACTTAGTAAGGTACAAGCAGGTTTTAAACAAAAAACCCGGCCGGGCCGGGATTATATCTGTCTAAACGCCGTAAATAACGCATATAATGTAATCAGAGCCATGAATCCTATAAGGACGAAAGAAATCATGGAGTCAAGGATAAAGATATCAAAGCGGTAAATAATCAAAGCGGTCAAAAGAACTAGAAAAGATTGTGCTACATCAAACCAAGAATCATAGGTAAGAAGTTTAGGTATCACGTTTGTTTTTTTATTCGGCGGTATCAAAAAAAGAAATACACCGTTTCCGGCAATTCCGATAAACGCTCCCAAAATCATAATTGGTCCAATAATCAATGCCGGATTTTGATAACGTTCCCAAGCTTCGTGACTGATTAAAACAATACCAACTAAGATTATACAAGCCAATGCCACACCGTAATAAGCAAGAGTACTATTTATTCGGGATTGTTTTTCTGTCATGTCAAGATAATTTACTCGCTCCACAGAATATTCGGCAAAAATGGCAATAAGAAACCCGAAACTATGAGTAAGAGTATGAAACGAATCATTGATTACCGCCACACTGTCTGCCCACCATCCGCATAAGAACTGTAAAAACACGGTGATCAAAGAAATGGCAAGTAAAAGAAAGTAACGTCTTTTGAAATAATTTAGTGACTGGCCGTTTTTACTATGTATAAGAGACATTTAGTCTCCTTTCTCTGTTAAGGTTCAATTTCTCTAGAGAATATGGGGTTTCCGGATATGCTCTAACCGTAGATAAGATAATATATTTTGTCCAATATTATATTTCTTTCAGTTGCAAAAACAAGCCAATTTTTGATACAATAATAATGCGCGGGATTCGTATAGTGGCAGTACGTCACCCTTCCAAGGTGAAGGCGCCAGTTCGATTCTGGTATCCCGCTCATTTTGCAAAGCAAAATGAGCGAGGCTCGCTCAATTTCTCAAATTGAGCGGCCCGCTCTCCTGCAGAAATTTTTGAGCGAGGTTCGTCCCAACCCCGAAAGGGTTGGGCGACTCGCCCCCTTGGGGCGAAGTTCGCTCACTTTGTGAGCGACCCGCTCTCCAATATGTATTTCGTTTATATTCTACAAAGTTTGAGGGACAGGAGAACTTATGTTGGCTATACCAATAATCTTGAGGAACGATTAAAAAGACATAATTCAGGACAAGTTATTGCAACGAAGCATAGACGGCCATTAAAATTGCTATTCTCTGAAGAATTGGAAACTGAAAAAGAGGCAAAGAAACGAGAACGGTATTGGAAAAACGGAGGCGGAAGAAGAAAATTAAAGGATTTTTTTAATCGTAAATAGAATAAACCGAAAAGAAATAGAAACCGTCTTCTTGCAAAAGTAGCGCGAAAGTGCTACTTTTGTTTTAGTTCTACAACCTGTGGAGGTATACAAAATGAGCGTTTCACGATTAGTGGCATTTTATTTGGGTGAGAAAACAGATTTGTCTGGCAGAATGATTGATGAAGTATTATCTTGGGATGATGAGAAACTTGAATATGTGCATGACTATATTCAATGGCTCTTTCCGCTCCAAGAAAGAAGTGCATTCCTTCTTTCCGCTCCTTTAATAACCGCAGAAGACATCATTGTATTCCGCGGTAATCCCGAAGTAAGAGAAAAATTGTTGCTCGCATTCAGTAAATTGTTAGATTTTTACGGTTTCAAGGTGTTAGTAGATAGTGGTGTGGCCAGAGTAATAAAATCTCAAAAATTTAAACAGAAGTCTCGTAATTGGCTTAAGCCATACAACCACAATTTTCTCCGAATAACCCGTATACTGAAATCGCTTGTTCTTCTGGGCTGCGCCGACTATGCAGATGCCTTTCTAGCCGCCCTAGAGGAAGTTTACAGAGATAATGCTCACATAATAGGAGAAGAAACATTATGCTTTTGGAGGAATTCCATAAAATCATCTTAACCCGTCTGGCAACCCCGGCGGTATTTATTTACGCAAAAACTGGTATCTGAAACATTACCCCAGCCTCAAAACAGGTTCCCGCCCAGCAGACGCTGGGCGAGGCTCGCCCAAAACATTTTGGGCGGCTAACATCATCCACTAACCCGCTCAAAAATATTCAATGAAAAATCTATATAATTTTTGAGCGAGGTTCGTCCCAACCCCGAAATGGTTGGGCGACTCGCCCCCTTGGGGCGAAGTTCGCTCACTTTGTGAGCGACCCGCTTACCAATAGAAAAAAACAACTACTTGACAGCAGGATATATTTTGTAAATAATGAGATGGAACTTCATACAAAACAATAAAAAGGAGAGTTGAATGCTGAAAATTCTTCAAGAAGCAGAGAAAGCCATTCCACGGTTATTGAGAGATGAATTTCTGCGGCAAAATTTTATATTGATTACCACTCTCCAGTTGTTGAGCGATTATGGTGTCAATGGGAAGAATATCGTATCTTTCTTCATCGCATTCATCCTTGTAACCAAGAGGAAACGCTTTTTCACCCTCACTCTTGGCCGTCGGCGATGAAGATTCTTTCTGCTAATCAGCTAAACCACTGCCACAAGGAGTGAAAAGATGGATAAAAACATTCATTATTCTGTTATGAGCGTTTCAAAAAGATTCAATGAAAGATGTGTTGGAGGATTTGAAACAAGAAATGATAGAGAGGCCAAAAAGAAATTCAAGAGGTGGTGGCCGAAAGGTAATGGATATTTGCGTTATAAACTTTATCGACTTATTGATACGGCAGCCGGAAAATAAGGGGTATAAAATGCCCCTTATTTATATTGCGCGCTCGATAAGATTTTCACCCGCCAAAGTTTTGCAACGCCCTCGAGAGGAATCGAACCCCTATTTGAAGCTCCGCAAGCTTCTGTCCTATCCGTTGAACGACGAGGGCTCTCCTTCGCTCCGAGTAACATCGGAGCTTCGGAGGAGCGAGTAAAGCAGAAAGCTGCACTACTTGCCCTTCCGAAGCTCGAAGGCAATTCGAGCATAGGAGGGAACGATTAAGGCAAAATTGTGGTTTATAATCCTACGCTTTTAATTATCTGATCAATCAGCGATTCTTGGTGTTCTTTTTCGGGCAGAAATCGGTTTAACATTTCTTTCACTTCTTTGGGACTGACTTTATCTAGAGGCACCTGTAGAAAAGGCGATAGTATTTTATTGATTTCCAGGGAAAAATATTTTTCTCCTTCTTCTTTGTCAAAAACCCAAAACGATTTTATATCAGAAAATCCGTGAAAAGTTCTGCCGGTTTGCACTCCTTCTGAAGTAATGGAAAAAGTTAATTCCCGCGGCTCTCGTTTGGCATAGAGTATCATAACTATATAGGCAATGGCAACAAAGGCGATAAAAAAGTAACTGCGCGCCAGAATTCCGACAACAATTAAAATTGTTGCCACCGCTCCCGTGCCCATAAACCAATAGGGCCCATGCTCGGTTTTTTCGTATTCAAGTGCCTTCCATTCCAAGGTTGACGCCGTTGGTTTGGGTTCATATGGCCCAAATGTTGATATGATTTGAGGCGCCGGCGCGCTTGCTGTTGATTTTCTTAAATCAATAAGGCGATTGTTCGACATACTTTAATTATAAACAAAATTTCACTTTTTGGAAAGAATTTGGTTTTTTAAACAGTTGTGGTAGTATATCATTACTTGTTTTTTCACAAAGGAGAAAATGCTGTGAAGAGTACATCACGTAAACCTGTTCAAATTTCTTTTGTGGTTGACTTCGAAAATGGTTATTCGCACCTTGAATTCTGGCAGCCCGAAAAAGATATTTATTGTCCCAAATGCGGCAAAAAGAATTGTTGGGGTTTGGTGAAACGAAGCGATCTCACTTTCCTTTGCATGGCTTGCAGTTGGTTATTTTATTTTGCAGAACGAAGCTTGCTTGACGGCAAATGGCAAATTGAGCAGAGAATCGTCGCAATTAAGGCCTGTTTAAATAAAAGGGCAAAGCGGGTTTCAAAGCCGCAGGCATCGAAAAAAGACGACGTTGATATTTCTTTGAATCAATGGGCTAATGAAGGCGGCAGGGTTGCAGATTAAATTTGAGCGAAGCTTAGCTTCGCTTATTTTACAAATGGACCGTGTGGGGATCGAACCCGCGACCTCTACTATGCCATAGTAGCGCTCTACCACTGAGCTAACGGCCCGTGTAGGTTCTGTAAACTCTTTAATTTTTTAACAATTTTTTGTATTTGCGGCTCCAGTGGCCGCGCGTTATTTATAACAAAATCCGGATGGATTTTCAATTGGCGGGTATGAAATTTCTTGCGGCTGAAATAGACGCGTATGGCTTCTTGGCTGTTTTTAAAAAGATCACGCGAAGCGTATTTGTGGGCGCGTAACCGTTTCAAAATAATCTTCTCCGGCGTTTTTATGTGTATCAATATGAACTTCGCGCCATAGTTTCGGGCTATTTTCTTTAACTCCTGCCTGCGTCCGGGAAGCACAGCATCAAAATCAGAAATAACCGATTTTTTCTTTTCAAGAACTGTTTTGGCACGATATCTCGCGATAGTATAAGCGCGGGAATATGATCTGCCCTGACGTCGCAATTCAACTCGGATATCATCAGTCCTTATATGTGCCGCTTTTAATTTATTCGAAAGAATATTGGCGATAAATGATTTACCCGAGCCGACTGGTCCTACCATAGCAATAAGAAAAATGGGTGATTGTTTGTTTTTTTCCATAAATATCTCCCTTCAGAGGGAATCGGACCCCCCCCATCTTTCCCTTAGAATGGGATTGCCCCGCCTGCCATCGCCTATGCCCCCGAACTGATTCGAACAGTTATCTACTCCTTAGGACGGAGTTGTTCTATCCATTGAACTACGGGGGCTCTGGCTATGGCGGGCAAGTCTATCCATTGAGCTATGAGGGGCAGCGTGGTAGAGTGTATCATAAATTTGCCCCTTTTTCCATTTTTTAGTATTATAAAGTTGATACTTATTTATACTAAATAATAATTTATGATTTACGAAGATCAAATTGTACAAACAGTAGAAAAAGCTATGCCTGCGGTGGTAAGTATAATCGTGGGCAAAGAGTATGAAGCATTGTTACAGGAGAGGCCATATGAGCTTATGGTGCCGCACGGAGATCATATTGATCTGCCGCCGCCGGAGGAAGAGCTTCCTCATACACCCGGCGGAAAGGTGAAAATTGGAGGAGGTTCCGGTTTCCTGGTTGATACCTCCGGTTTAATTCTTACCAATAAGCATGTAGTCCGTGATGAAAATGCGGAATATATTGTGGTTACTGCTGACGGGGAAAATCATAAAGCCAAAGTGCTCGCCCGCGATCCTTTAAATGATGTGGCTATACTTAGAATAGAATCGGATCATTCCGCGATAATTTCTCTGGGAGATTCTGATAAAATCAAATTAGGACAAACGGTTCTTGCCGTGGGAACTGCCCTGGGTGAATTTCAAAATACCGTTTCTTGCGGAATTATTTCCGGCCTTTCAAGATTTATTACCGCTATGACTGATTTAGAAGGCCATTCCGAGCGCCTGCGCGGATTGATTCAGACCGATGCGGCTATTAATCCGGGAAATTCAGGAGGGCCGTTAGTCAATCTTCAAGGGGAAGTTATTGGTATTAATTCCGCGGTAGTATTTGGCGCGCAAAATATCGGGTTTGCCATACCTATAAATAAAGCCAGAAGCGATCTGGCCGAATTAAAAAAATACGGCCGAATCCGCAGGCCCTTTCTCGGAATCCGCTATATTTTGTTAAATCCCGTTCTCCAGAAAAAATTTCGTCTGCCCGTGGAGCAAGGCGCTCTTGTTCTTCGCGAAGGAGGTCCAGGAAGATCGGCTGTTATTCCCGGCTCTTCCGCGCACAAAGCCGGTATACGCGAGGCCGATATTATTCTTGAATTAAATCACACTCTTATTGACGAGAAAACCGGCATTGAAGATATTTTAGAAAAAACAGTTTTGGGCGACGTTGTTCCGGTTAAAATTTTGCGGGAAGGAAAAGAAGAAGTATTATCACTGGTCACCGAGGAAAAGTTAAAAGTTTCCGCTGAATAAGGGGCGACTAGAGGGAATTGAACCCTCGTCAAGAGCTCCACAAGCTCCTGTGTTGCCATTACACCATAGTCGCCATAGAAATTTTACAGAATTTATTATAACACTACTTTTTTGATGTTGTAAAGTATGCCATATTATGGTATACTTTTTTTATGAAGCGATCAGTTAAAAATAAAAAGATAGGAATAAAACCCGAATTGGCCGGAGGGTTTTTTGAGTATGGGCCGGCAGAATCCATAATCCGCCAGAAGCTCCTTACTAAAATCCGTAAGACCTTTGAGGATTTTGGTTTTGATCCGATTGAAACACCGGCCATAGAACGGATGAAAGTGCTTTTGGGCGGAGAAGAAACTTCAGAAAAGATTATATTTCAGGTAAGGACAACTGGCGGGGAGGCGAAGGATATAAAAAAAGATGAACTCGCTTTGCGTTTTGATCTAACCGTGCCTCTGGCACGTTTTGTCGCGGCTAATCCGGAAATACCAAAGCCCTTCAAGCGCTATCAAATCGGGCAAGTTTTTCGGGGTGAATCTCCGCAAGCCGGAAGATACCGAGAGTTTACGCAAGCCGATATTGATATTGTAGGAACTCAATCTTTGGAAGCTGACGCGGAAATTATCACAATGATATACGCGGTATTCAAGAATCTGGGTATAAATAAATTTACCATCAGGATAAATAACCGCAAAATTTTAAATGCCTTGCCCGATTTTGCCGGATTTCCGGAGAAAAAGCTTTTTTTACTCCTGCGCCTTATTGATAAAAAAGACAAAATAGGGGAGAAGGGGTTAAAGAAAGAAATAGTAAAATTATTCAGTAAAAAAGCGGCGGAGAAAATTTTTGCTTTTCTTTCCGTTTCCGGCAATAAAGAAGAAAAACTTGCCGTTGCCCGTGATCTTCTTAAAAATTATCCCGAGGCCGAAAAAGGAATTCAGGAGATGGTAAAAATAGCACGGCTTCTTGAGGCAAGCGGCGTAGATTCCTCTAATTGGGATATTGATTTTTCCATGGTACGCGGTCTCGGGTATTATACCGGCCCGATTTTTGAAACTGTTCTTAACGCGGTTCCTTCCATAGGAAGTGTTTTTTCCGGAGGAAGATACGATAATTTGGCAGCAGTTTTTACCGGAGAGAAATTACCGGCAGTAGGCGCCTCCTTGGGAGTTGACCGTTTATTTGCGGCTCTCGAAACGCTTAATTTACTTAAGAAAAAGGCTACGGTAGCTAAGGCGCTTATTCTTAATCTGGCAGTAGAATGGCAAAGTGATTATTTTGCTTTTGCCAAAAAGCTCCGCGAGGCCGGCGTAAATACCGCTGTTTATATCGGAGATGATCGTGCTTTCCAGGCCCAGCTTGCTTATGCCGTAAAAAAAGAAATTCCGTATGTAATAATATACGGAGAAGAGGAAAGGAAAAAAGGAACAATAACCATAAAAGATATGCTGAAAAGAGAACAGAAAGAGATTCCCAAAAATAATCTGGCGCAATATTTTAAAAAATAAAAACGGATAGACGCGGCACAAAAAATATCTCCCCGTAGTTCAACGGACAGAACGAGGGACTTCTAATCCCTAGATGGAGGTTCGATTCCTCCCGGGGAGACACTTCAGTAAAAGGCAAGCCAGAGGAAGCCGCCTCTCACGTTAAGGCGGGATCGGCGGCTGTCTCAAACTGTTTGCATTCTTCTACTTTTTATGCTAGGGTAATGCTATATAATAGGATTCTCTTCTAAAGATACAAAGGAAATAAATAGATTACGTGCCCTTTTCCCTAAGGAGATTGAGGTAAAAGTGCTCCGCTCAAAAGACGGGGATTTTGTCACCGAAGTTTTAACTTTCCCCGGCGTTATTATCGAAGCAGACACCTTTTCGGAACTTATAGAAATGATAAACGATGCGGCGATAACCTACTTTGAGATTCCCAAAAAGTATGTCTCATTTATGGCTAATTACCTTCCGTCGTTGGAACTCGCTCAGAAACTTGGAATTTTCCCCGTAGTAAAGAAAGAGCAAAGATTAAGATTACAACTTGTAAAATAATGTGGACGGCAACCGTAATATCAAAATTGCAGATTGTTCGTATAAGATGTTGTTCCGGATAGCCGTACGGTGCGGCTTCATTCTGGTAGAGGGCAGAAAACATTGTAAAATTAAAATGCCGGAAGGAAAATTTATCACTACCATTCCAAGACACAGCCGCCTTAAATGAGAAACCGCAAAATGTTTGGCTTGACTTTCAGTTCGTAATATGCTATATTTGTAGCATTGTCGGAAATCTGAAAAACCGATAATTTCTGCGGTAATAGTGCCGTAGAAAATAGTACCTTGAGGAGGTAAAAGTCATGAAAGCGAAGACGCTTGGAATCGTTGGGGCTGTGGGCTCCGTCATCATAGGTGCTGCGGCCTACGGGTTCTACTCGTCAGGAAGGCCGACTTCCGCCGTGATATTGGGAGCGATCGCTCTCATCTGGGTGGTACTGGCCGTCAACAACTTCAGGGTGGCTCGTGGACAGAGCGGTGGCTACTAAGCTGCCAGCGACAACGCGAGCGCGATCCCACGACCCACCCACGAGCCCTTCGCAGAACATGTTTCTGCTTGGGGCTCTCACTTTTTCTAAAACTGAAATCAT
>Ga0213870_1000924_pt1 | contig 13565 bp, 18 predicted proteins | sample WICALVC2017_Meta_FD_160119 | JGI IMG/M metagenome (GOLD analysis project Ga0213870, IMG submission 160119) | Freshwater microbial communities from subterranean cave lake in Wind Cave National Park, South Dakota, United States - WICALVC2017 | ecosystem: Environmental > Aquatic > Deep subsurface >... | reverse complement strand
TACTAACGCCTTGCACTAAGATTTTAACCCTGCCATCGGGAACCCTTAGCATTCGGAGGATCGTGCCCACCGTGCCATAAGAATAGATGTCAGAAGGCATTGGGCTTTCCGTTTCAAGATTTTTCTGCGACGCAAGCAGGACCATTTTGTGTGAAGAGAATGCCTCTTCAATGGCCCTAATAGAGATGGCGCGCCCGACAAAAAGCGGGATGACCATATTGGGAAAGACCACCAGATCCCGCACGGGAATAAGGGGGAGCCTCAATGGAATGGATGATTTAATAGGTTCTTTATCTTTGGGGCGACGCGGCATTTTTTATCCTTTTATAAAGACAATCCTTTTAGATATTTTCTAAACTCTTCTCCGAACTCTTTGTTGTGTAAACTCATTGTCACCGTTGCTTTTAAAAAACCCAGTTTATCTCCGGCGTCAAATCGAGCACCTGAAATAAGGGCGCCGAACATCGGCGTAACATGCGCAAGCTGATTTAAGGCATCGGTCAGCTGAATCTCGTTATTTTTCCCCGGCTGTGTTTTTTCTATAATATCAAAAATATCAGGAGGAAGCAGATATCTTCCGATAATAGCAAGATCAGAAGGCGCGTCCGCCGCAAGAGGTTTTTCAACCAGATTTTTTATTTTATACAGACTAGAGTGATCGGTAGGGATTGCATCAATCACGCCATACTGATGAATCTCGCTTCTTTGCACTTTCTGAACGCCAATAAAAGGTGCAGGGTTTTCCTGATAAAGATCAATCATCTGTTTCAGTGCGGGTGTGGGTGCGTTAAAAATTTCGTCCCCTAAGAGAACGGCAAAGGGATCATCTCCTATAAAATGTTTTGCAGAGAGAATGGCATCTCCTAAACCCCGCGGCTCGCCTTGACGGACATAAAAAAAGCTGGCCATCTCCGATATTTTTCTAATATCGGCCAAAATGTCGTATTTTTTCTGTTGCTTTAGGATCTCTTCCAATTCAAACGAAACATCAAAATGGTCTTCAATCGCCCTTTTCCCTCGGCCCGTGATAATAATAATCTGTTCTATGCCCGATGCAACGGCCTCTTCAACCACATATTGAATCAGGGGTTTATCCACAAGGGGCAACATCTCTTTTGGGGAGGATTTGGTTGCAGGGAGAAATCGTGTTCCTAATCCTGCCGCAGGAATAATTGCTTTTCGAATCGGTTTGATGGGCATAGTATTATCATTTATAAATGAAAACAGGATAAAACTTCAATATAATTCTAAAATCATAACAAAGAGGGCCTTTGGGTATGATGCTGTGGGCAATCTGATTGCCGCGACCGATTCCCACTAGATGCGCTAGAACGCAAGATTGCAAGTTGAGAATTGAACATGTTATGTTCCGAAGTCTATTATTATCGGCGGAGGTACGGTGGCTAAGCCATTCATTTTCAAATGATCTCTTTACCTGTCATATCCCGACACTATCTAACGCCTCCTCAACAAAGAACGGAGCGACTTCCTGCTTGGTTTAAAATTAACCCGAAAACAGGCACTAACTATCTTAAGATTCGCCGTCTTGTGGGAGAGCTTGATCTTCATACTGTCTGTGAAGAAGCCCAATGTCCAAACCGATGGGAATGCTGGAATGCCGGAACGGCAACCTTTATGATCCTCGGTGATATCTGTACACGCAGTTGTGGATTCTGCTCGGTCACGTTTGGAAAACCTACGCCGTTGGATGATGCAGAACCAGAACGTCTTGCCGAGGCTATTGCCGCACTGGGAATTAAACATGCCGTCATCACGTCTGTGAATCGCGACGAATTGAACAATGGCGGTGCTGAAATTTTCACAGAATCGGTGAGAAAAATTCGAGAAAAAAGTCCCGATTGCACGGTGGAGCTTTTGATTCCAGACTTTCAGGGAAAATGCGAATCGCTTGATATTGTGTTATCAGCAAAACCAGATATCGTGGGGCATAACATTGAAACGGTGCCCCGTCTTTATAAAACCGTTCGCCCACAAGCAAAATATTTCAGATCACTGCAAGTTTTATCCCGCGCAAAGCGCGACAATTTTATTACCAAAACAGGTATGATGGTTGGACTGGGAGAATCGCTTGATGAGGTTTTATCTGTGGTGGGCGATCTGGTTGAGGTTGGCTGTGATATATTAACCATCGGGCAGTATTTACAACCGACGCAAAAACATCTTCCGGTAGATAGATTTGTTTCCCCGGAAGAGTTTCTATGTCTGAAAGAAAAAGGGGAAGCGATGGGCCTTCGTCATATTGAGGCAGGCCCATTGGTGCGGAGTTCTTATCATGCCGAAAGGCAATTAAAGGGGGTACGACCCCTGCGGGAGGCGTCTGTATGAAAAATTTTTTATTTGGGTTATTCATTATTTTAGGGGTTGGGCTTTCTGGGAGCGCATTATCACTCTCGGAGCCGTTGCAGTCTACACCGGACTTTGAAGTGACGTCACTTTCCGGAGAGGTGATTTCAAAAAAATCTCTTACAGGCAAGCCTACATTGCTGATGTTCTGGGCTTCATGGTGCGGGGTCTGTCAAAGAGAGCTTCCAAATCTAAAAACGCTTTATGAAGAGAAAAAGGGAAAGGGATTTTCAATTCTGGCAATCGGGGTTCACGACAAACAATCAAACATTATCAATTATGTTGCAAATCATTCGGATACATTTACTTTTCCCGTGGCTTATGATTCCACGAATAAAATGCCGGAGACCTTTGGCATTAGGGGCGTGCCCAAGTTTGTGTTGTTAGATAAGGACGGTGCAATCGTCATGGTTCACACGGGCGGCGGCTTTATGCAAAATGCCGCACTGATAAAGTTTATACAGGCATTATAACTATTCCACTCTAAAATAGAGATATTGCTTCGTACTGCGGTTCCATATCGCACGAATCGTTTTTCTGGTGTTGCGAACCGTGCCACGCGACTCTATTAAGTAAATGTCACTCCGCACAGCAAACAAGGTTGTATAAGGCAGATTCACCTTGTAAGTGCCTTGTGGGAGGCCATTGGTGTAAAACTTGCCAACGTCATTATAGGGAACCCCTTTCATAATATCCTTCGCAATGGATTCAGTAATGCTTGTTGGATCAATACTCTGTAAAATGAGGGTATCTGCCGTATTAACATTGATCTTTCCATCCGTGCTAATCGTTAGATAGGGTGCAATTTTCTGGTAAATCTCTTGTGTAATCCCCTTGATATAAAGCATCTCTTCAAGGGTTTTAAGCGGGCCGTTTTTGACGGAGTATGGAAATTGTAACGCCTGATAGGTTTCATTCTCTGCACCGTTTGACTGGGTTTGATCGTTTCTATCCACCCAATCAATAATTGGGTCCACAAGGGTTATATCAATTGAAAGCAATCGAAAAAGGTTCTCCAACTGTGTTCTTTTAAACGGAATGGGCTGGTCGTTTGCATCCAGCATACTATTTAAATTGAACTTGCCTGCTTCATCGGTGATCTTCCCAGAAACGTCTCCCTCTCCTACCGGAAAGGGTGGGGCTGTCGCGGCCCAGAACTCACCCAAGTGATCCACTGTTCCATTATTTGTCAAGTCATCCTTTAAAATCGCTTTTTCTCCGGTAATTCCAGACAGGGCAACATAATAAGCAGAAAGGTCATCTCGAAAATTCCCAGCGGCGCGCAGGTCGGCACGAGACTGGAAATCGATTTCAAAGATAATAACGGTGAGAAGGAGAACAACAACAAGGGTAATCAGAAGGACAAAACCGCCCTCTTGCTTTGCAAGCGGTGTTTGCTCCGCAAGCGACGGTCGCCCCGCAGGCAACGGTTGCCCCGCAGGCGACGGTCGCCTACATTTTTTCGTAAGAAGAAACGACAAAAGTGATATCCAGCTTTTTGGGGTCTGAAAAACGGGTTCTCAAATTCAGCCGCTTGACCCTTAAAAAATAAGGGGAAGTCTCAATGGCATCTATTAACGAAACAATCCGGTCAAGCGGGATACCCTCTAGCTTTACTTCCACCGGAATCTCCTGATAGGGCTTTTGCGCAATGGCCGGTACTGAGCGAATATACGCAATATTTTGACGTACATCATTTTTCTTTGCTATGTCTTCAAGATACGATAACGGTGAAAATTGATTTTTTTGAGGCAAACGCGCCTCTACCTCCTTGATCTGACCTGATAGAAAAAAATATTCCTCTTGAAGGCGCTTAAACTGTTTAAGCTCTTTCTCTTTTTTGGGAATCATCTCGGAAAGAAAGGCTGTCCGCTCGGTAATAGGGCTGATGAGAAAAATAAACAGGAGGATAACTGCACTTATCCCACCCCCAACCAGCAGAAACAGCTTCTCACGGGGGGAAAGCTTCGCAAGGAAGGTATTCATTTTATTTAGGCGATGGCAGAAGCGAGATGGGCACTACTTTTTTTTACGGCCTTTTTTCGTGGCGTAACAGTCTTGGCTTTTACTTCAACCTCTGTAACCTTTTCCTCGATTTTCTTTTCTGGTTCTGGAGCTAAGGCTATTGTTCTTTTTGTTAATTCAACAATAACCATGGGTGCCCCATCTCCATAACGAATACGGGTTTTAATTAAACGGGTATACCCGCCCTGTACAGCCGTAAATAAAGGGGCCACTTCAGAAAAAAGACGCGAAACAACCTTGGGGTCCAGAAGGTATGCGGCAACCATTCTTCTTGCAGGGAGATCGCCCTGCTTACCAAGGGTAATCATTTTATCAGAAATAGCGCGTATTTCCTTCCCCTTCGCTTCGGTCGTCTCAATGCGTTCATGTCGAAGCAAGGAAGTAACAAGATTTCTAAAAAGAGCCCTTCGATGCGAACTATTGCGGCCTAATTGCCGACCTGCCTTACGATGTCTCATACTTTACTCTTCAGGCTCTTCTATAGCCACAGGTGTAGGAGTCGGAACAAACCCGTCTAATTTCATTCCAAAAGAAAGACCCATTGAGGTGAGCATATCTTTAATTTCATTTAATGACTTAACACCAAAATTTTTGGTATCTAGCATTTCATTTTCTGTCTTTTGGACCAGTTCGGCCATTGATTGGATTCCAGCGTTCTTCAAACAATTTGCCGCGCGAACGGACAACTCTAGCTCACTAACATGCTTTGACAGATTCTTGTTTAAAACGTCTCCTGCGCCTCTATTTGCTTGGGACTCCTCTTCAACCTCTTCAAAGTTAATAAAAATGGTGAGATGATCTTTAAGGATTTTTCCGGCAAATCCCAACGCATCTTCGGGACGAACAGAGCCGTCTGTAGAGATTTCTAAAATCAACTTGTCGTAGTCTGATCTCCGGCCTACACGTGCATTCTCAACGCTCAAACTAACTTTTTGAATGGGTGTAAAAATAGCATCAATCGGGATCACCCCAATCGGCATCCCCTCTTCCTTGTTCCGCTCTGCAGGGGAATACCCGCGACCGATATTGACCGTCAGCTCCATATCCAAGTTGGCATCCTTATCCAAAGTAGCAATAACCAAGTCAGGGGTTAAAATTTCTATATCGGATGAATGAATAATATCCTTCGCCAACACATCACCCGCGCCCTTCTTCTTAATTTGCATTGTTTGAGGCTTGTCAGTGTGCATTTTGAGTCGAAGCTGTTTGATATTTAAAATAAGGTCTGTAACGTCTTCCTTCATGCCGGCCAGCGTTGAAAATTCGTGCTGTACCCCTTCAATTTTAATAGACGTAACAGCGGCACCCGCAATAGAAGAAAGCAAAACACGCCTTAAGGAATTCCCAATGGTCGTTCCAAAGCCCCTCTCAAATGGCTCGGCGAAAAACTTGCCATACGTTTTTGTTAAAGTCTCCTTCTCTACCTCTACCTTTGCTGGAATCTGAAAATCTTTCGTTCTAATGACCATAAACACCAACCCTTATTATGTTATCTAGAATACAGCTCTACAACCAATTGCTCATTTACTGGAAGCGCTATCACTTCTTTTGTGGGACGACCCTTAATTGTGGCCTTAAACAATCCCTGCTCTACATCCAACCAGTCCGGGACCCCGCGCGCTTCTAATCGCTCCATGGCCTCTTTCACGGGAATAAGCGTCTTGCTTCCCTCTCGGACTTCGATAAAATCGTTTAAACCAAGCTGACTTGATGGGATATTGACCGAGCTTCCATTGACTTGAAAATGATTTTGGCGAACCAGCATCCTCGCCTGCGATCGAGAGACGGCGAACCCAGACCGGTAGACCACGTTATCGAGTCGGGATTCCAGCAATACAAGCAAGGCTTGCCCCGTAACATCTTTTTGTTTTTCCGCTTTGAAAAAATAATTCTTAAATTGCGCTTCCATCAATCCGTAGATTCGTTTTAGCTTCTGTTTTTCTCGAAGCTGAAGCGAATATTCTGTTAAACGAGGCCGCGCCGCGCCATGCTGTCCCGGAACAGAAGCCCTGCGATCTACTGCACATTTTTCTGTAAAACAGCGGGTGCCCTTTAAAAAAAGCTTTACCCCTTCTCTTCGACACAATCTACAAACAGCACCTGTATAGCGACCCACGTTATTATCTTTCTCCCTAGAGTATGGCTAGACCCGTCTCCGCTTAGGAGGACGGCATCCATTATGTGGCACGGGTGTCACATCTTTAATTAAATTTACTTTTAAACCAGAAGCTTGTAACCCACGAATTGCGGAATCTCGTCCAGCACCGGGGCCTTTAATCAGAACATCAACCGTGCGCATTCCGCTTTCCGTTGCCTTTTTGGCAACCGTTTCCGCGGCACGCTGTGCGGCAAAAGGGGTATTCTTACGAGAGCCTTTAAAGCCCTGACTCCCGGCAGTCGCCCACACAATAACGTTTCCAGTCATGTCCGTAATGCTAATGACGGTATTGTTGAAGGAGGTCTGGATATGAGCAATCCCAGCCGGAACATTCTTCTTCTCTTTTTTCTTAACGCCTTTTTTCATCTGCAAAGGTCGGATAATACCACACTCTTTCTAAGATAAGCAAGAAGGAAATTTTTTTAATTTATGATATATTCTCTTTGGAGAGTGGTATAATCGAAACAAAAATTGATCTTTTAAGGGGAGATACACTTTAATGCCAGTCACGTTGGTGCTTTTTTTAATATTTGTCTATGTTATAGGCTCGATAACCTATATTTGCTGGTTCCGAGGCGTAACGCGCTACGCAAGCGTCACTGAATATCTAAGAAAAAGCTGGTTCATATTCGCCCCGCTAAATTGCCTCTTATATATTTTTACGCAATCAAGGGCAAGAAAATCAATAATAGATACAAATGACTTCAAGGAGTTAGCAGAAATTCGGGAACATTGGCAAACGATAAGAGAAGAAGCCGTCAGCCTGTATCAACAGCAGTATTTTGAATCCGTAAACAACCCTAACTCGCCCGCATATTACGATCTTGGCTTTCGTACATTTTTCAAATATGGCTGGAGCAAATTTTATCTCAAGTGGTATGGGTATACCCATGATTCCGCAAAAAAATTATGTCCAAACACGGTCAAAATTCTGGAGAAAATACCTTCCGTCAATGGCGCCATGTTTTCCATACTGCCTATAGGGTCTAAACTCACCCGGCACGCAGACCCTATGGCGTGCTCTTTGAGGTACCATCTGGGGTTGGCCACACCGAACTCCAATAACTGCTTCATCAATATAGACGGCACATCTTATTCATGGAGAGACGGGGAGGCGTTCTTATTTGATGAAACGTACTTGCATTTTGCAAAAAACGATTCGGATCAATACCGATTGATTCTGATGTGCGATATTGAACGGCCAATGAATTTTATTGGGCGTTTTGTCAATTTGTTGTACAAACAGCTCGTAAAGCTGACGATTGTTCCCAATACTACTGAAGATAAGCGGGGCTTTGCCAATATTTTATTTTCCAGATTGGCACCCATATTTAGCAAAACCAGACAGCTTAGGGATTCAAATAAAAACTTGTATCTCCTGATCAAGTACACGATCAATTTGACATTGGCAGTGCTGGTGGTGTCTTTGATAGCGGGCATACTTCAGGCTCTTTATCGTATTCCTTCACTGTTTCTGTCGTAACCTGATGTCAAAATCAACTGGAAAAGGAAACAATAACAAAAAAACAAAGAATCCTAGAAATCCGTTTGTTCTGCCAGCACGGCTTCGACAGGCAGGGCCTATACGCGATCGGAGTGAAAAACGATTGAAAAATAAAGAACAAAAAGAAAAAGAAGCACTTGATTTATTACAATCTCCATCGGACAGTGATATAATTACGGCATGAAATTGATCATGAGGAGGGGTTATGGCGACTATGACAAAAGAAGATGAGATGCGTGAAAAGATAAATACTTTTATGGTGAGGTTGGATAAGATGGAATCTCGCGTTAAAGATGTCGAATCTGTCGCGGCCACCGTCACGAAACTAGAAGCCAAATTGGACAAGGTTGAACACCGCGTGGAGGCAAATGAGAAATCGGCGGGGATCACCCCTCCCAAGCAGACCACACCAACACCGGCACCGGTTAAGGCGTTCGTCAGCGGCGTCTCCATTGGGCTTCTCGTAATCGGCGTTATCGCCGCGGCTTGGCTCTTGGGATTCTTTTAAGATAAGGACAGAAAAGTTTCTGCCCTTACAAACCCAACTGATTCCAAAACCCATCAACCTTCTTTATGATGGCAGTATCCATCGTGATTGCTTTTCCCCACTCCCGCCTTGTCTCCGTGCCGATCTTCGTTGTCGCATCTATCCCCATTTTGGAGCCTAAGCCTGATTCAGGCGACGCAAAATCAAGATAATCAATTGGCGTATTAGAAAGCGTAATCGTATCCCGAACAGGATCAACCTGTGTGGAGATGGCCCAAATCACATCATCCCATTTTCGGACATCAATATCAGCATCAACAACAATAATCCATTTGACATATAAAAACTGCTTTAGGACGCCCCAAATGCCCATCATCACCCGTTTGGCATGTCCGGGATATTCTTTATTAATTGAGACCACCGCGACACGATAGGAACAGGCCTCCATTGGGAGATGGAAATTAACAATCTCCGGAAAATGCTGTCGCAACATCGGAAGAAAAATGCGATTGAGTGCAAGACCAATAATTGCATCCTCGCGCGGGGGGCGTCCCGTCACGGTCGTTAGATAGATCGGATTTTTTCGATGGGTAATGCAGGTAATCCGAAATATCGGGAACAGTTCTGCCGAATTGTAAAATCCGGTGTGATCGCCATGAGGGCCTTCATCCGCCATCTCTCCGGGGTGAATCTCCCCTTCAATTATAATCTCACTGGTCGCCGGCACATCCAAATCAATGGTTTTACATCGGGTGAGTTCAACCGCTTTTTGACGCAAAAGCCCGGCGAAATGAAACTCGCCAATCGCCTCCGGCACTGGCGTTACCGCGGCAATCGTCATGGCGGGATCACACCCTAACGCAATCGCAATCGGCATCACCCTTCCCTCTTTCATCCACGCACGCCAATGAGATGCGCCACCCCGATGATGAAGCCATCGCATGATGGTTGTCTTTTTATCTATTTTTTGCATCCGATAAATACCGACGTTATATTTTTCATCTCCAGAGGGCGGCTTTGTAATCACCAGAGGCCATGTGATCAACGGAGCCGCATCATCCGGCCAGCAATGCAGAATCGGAAACCGATCAAGGTCGATTTGATCCCCCTGTAAAACAACCTCTTGGCAGGGAGCAGACGATGTTTGTTTGGGAGACAGATGGAGGATGCGGCTGTAAAAGGGGAGATGTTTAACCGCATCAATAAAGCCTTTTGGCGGCTCTGGTCTTTGCAGAAAAGCTAAAAACTTTCCGACCTCCAACAATCCGACTTCGTCGGTATCTAACCCCAACGCAACGCGCTCAACGGTGCCATAAAGGTTCACAAGAACAGGCATCGTTGAACCTTTCACATTTTCAAAAAGAACAGCTGGCCCATTTCTGGCCAAAAGACGATTTAGAATTTCGGTGACTTCAAGGTGAGGACTCACCTCTTGTTTCACTCGAATCAAGTCTCCTTTTTTTTCTAAAAACGCAATAAACTCTCTAAGATCAGAATACGGCATCGTTGTTATACCTTCAGATAATAATTAAAAATAATGCCGACTAAAATGACTCCGCCGACAAAAACATGTCCTTTAAAAATGGGAAAAAGCCTCTCTTTTGCTAGCGGCTTGCACAGCAACACTGTTTGATACGAAAATGCCACGGTTGTGGCCGCTAGCGCAAGATAATAGGGACTCCCCATATTGGTTTCCCGCCCCACGAGAAAAAGAAAAAGAATAACCAGTGCAAAAAAAAGTCCGATGGCAAGACCACTTTTTGATCCAAAAAAAACCGCTGTTGATTTAACCCCGATCTTGATATCGTCCTCCATATCCATCATGGCGTAAATCGTATCATAACCGCAGGCCCAAAAAACATTCGCCATTAAAATTAAGATCGGAACCCATGTAAGCTCACCCATTGCGGATGTCCACGCCATCAGAATTCCAAAGCTAAACGCAATCCCTAACACGGCTTGGGCAAAATGGGTAAACCGTTTTGCAAAGGGATAAAGAGTGGCGATAAAGAGGGCCGTAAAACTCAATGCAATGGTCAGTAAGTTTAGCATCAAGACCAACAAGAAAGAACAGGTGAGGAGCGCACTCAGAACGAGAAATGCTTCCTTGCGTGTTAGTGTTCCTTTTGCAAGGGGACGGTCTTTTGTGCGTTCAACCTGCGCGTCGAATTGATAATCCGCCATATCGTTCATCACGCAACCTGCGCTTCGCATCAGAAAAGAACCCAGAATAAAAACGATTAAATGTTTGACTGTGGGATGTCCAGCAGAAGCAATGAAGAGCGACCACAGTGTTGGGAAAAGAAGAAGCAACGTACCATAAGGCCTATTCAGACGCATCAATTGGGCAATTTCTCGCAAAAATGGCCATGCCATATTTTGTTTTTTCAGATGGCCGAATTGAGGGAGATGTTTCACAACACGTCTCCGTTCCATAACGCTGACAAGAAATAACGCCAAGGCATGAAGCGAACGGTTCCCGCTGTGCGCGGCGCCGTTTCATTACAGACCACAAAGGTCTTCCGTGGCGCGTATTCTTCTATGAAGGCATACGCCATGCCCTGCCACCCAACAAGTTTGCATGGCCGCGCCGCAATTTTCTGGCACTTGATCCACACAAGATGATGGGGGAACGAAGAGATTTTTTCCCGATAGCGGCGAGCCGTTGGCGCAGGAGAGAAGGGGTTTTTGAAAGCTCCAAAAATAAACCAGTATCTAGCAGGTCAAAGATAACACTTTTGGGAAAACGATTTTTCAGATAGGTAGATTTTCCGATCTTTCGCGCCCCCCATAGAAAAGCCGACTGGCGTGGAGGGAGATCAATAGACAAGAAGCGATGGAACCTTTCCATTTCGGACATCTCTCCAAATTAGTTTAACCAATTTGGATTATATATCCGTTTTGCGTCCCGGTCAATAGATTGTTTTTATTAACCCAGATTACGCATTAGAGTAGTGTAACTTTTTAGTAATATATTTTAAAAACAGTATTAATTGCGTTTCGCGGAATTTGGGCACCTGTTTCCTAATGGCTCCTTAATGCTCTGGTTCACTTAACAACAGGGCGAGTTCAATTCGACTGGAGACATCCAGTTTCTTTCAGGGGATTGATAATTATCAATTGTTCCTATAACATGACGGAGGAAAAGTAAATATGAAAAGACAGTATTGGTTAATGAAGTCGGAACCTTCCGCTTATTCCTTTGACGATCTGGCGCGGGACAAAGTCACCTGTTGGGATGGGGTGCGTAATTATCAAGCCAGAAATTTTATGCGTGACAATATGCAAGTGGAGGACGGGGTTCTTTTCTATCATAGCAATATGACCATTCCCGGCATCGCGGGAGAAGCAAAGGTTACGAGAGCAAGTTACCCGGACTACACGGCTTGGGACACTCATGATCCGCATTATGATCCCAAAAGTTGTTCGGATCGTCCAACGTGGTTCATGGTGGATGTTCAATTTGTAAGGGAATTTCCCGCACTCGTAACCCTGCCGCAATTAAAAGAGATCCCGGGGTTAGAAGGAATGGAAGTTGTAAAACGGGGTAGCCGTCTTTCGGTCTCGCCAGTGTCACCTGCAGAATGGAAGATTATTATAAATCTAACAAAAAAATTGACGTAAAACTTTTTCGCATGGTACATTCAAAGGGATTTTATCTCAACCCATAATTTAGGAGGACGAAAAATGTCGTTGTTGATTACAAGAGAATGTATTGCATGTGCCGCCTGTTTACCCGAATGTCCAAACGAAGCCATCTACGAGAATCGTTCTGATTGCGAAGCAAAGGGTTTCTACATTACCGATACCAAAGATGGGGTCGAGGGCCAATTATCACATGCCCCAGACGATACAATCTATGTTATTACTTCCGATCGTTGCACTGAATGCGTGGGCCATTTCGATGAGCCGCAGTGCGCGGCGGTTTGCCCCGTTTCCGATTGTTGCATCTCCGACATGACTTTCCCTGAGACAACAGAAGTCCTTTTTGCCAAGGCTGTCGCACTCAATCCAGAGAAGCATATCGATCCGGCAAAAGTCTGGGCAGGCGTTCGGAACTAGAAATGTTTTACTCCCTCCCCTTCAAGGGGAGGGCTGGGGTGGGGATGGGATTACAAACGATTTTTGAAGCAGAGCACCAGATCCCGCATTGAGATAATCCCAATCACGTTCCCTCGGTCGGTTACCAAAAGATGACGGATTCTTTTTTCCGCCATCAAGTCATTTGCCTCTTGGGCACTTTGATCAATATCAATTGTGATGAGGGGATAGCTCATAATTTCTTTTACAGCGGTTGTTGCTATATCTAAACCCAGCGCAACAGCTTTTCTCACAAAATCAACCTCGCTGATAATAGCAGTCGCTTTTCCAGCTTCATAGACAATCAACGCCCCAACCTTTTTCTCTCGCATTTTTTCAGCCGCCTCCCGCAAGGTCGCAGTAGGAGATATCTGTTCCAATTCACGATGTAGTAATAAGGCTAATGGTGTCATTGTTTCAGAAGGGTAGCACGAGAAAAAATAAAATATCAAGACAATTCCCGCAAAAATCCGTGATTTGGGTTTGGGCAGACAGTTTTCCGTTCCCACGGATTATCATGCCGCGGCCTTTTGCTGATACAGGTACTGTTGGAAGCCAGCAAAGACCTGTCCGATCTCCTCCGGCTTTCCCAGATCGGCTACGGCGTCGGCGATGGAATCGTTGTACTTCAGCCGCAACAAGGGCGTAAGCTTTTCTTGATCCGATTCTTCCACACCGGCTTCCATGCGATCTGAAAAGCAATGAACGTCTTTCCCGTGCCGGTGGCGAGCGTGAGCAGAATGCGCTGACGACTCGAAGCAATCGCCTCCATCACCCGCTCAACAGCGATGTCCCCGATCAAGTCGGGGAATGACACCATCTGGGTGTGCCCTTTTCTTATCATTTTCCTCTATTGCGCAATCTGGGTTCATAATTCCCCCGTAAAGGCTTGGTGCAATAGCGACTTCTTCAACGCCGTAAGCGCGGCGAGCTTGCGCTGGTAGAGG
>Ga0213870_1000923_pt1 | contig 13570 bp, 9 predicted proteins | sample WICALVC2017_Meta_FD_160119 | JGI IMG/M metagenome (GOLD analysis project Ga0213870, IMG submission 160119) | Freshwater microbial communities from subterranean cave lake in Wind Cave National Park, South Dakota, United States - WICALVC2017 | ecosystem: Environmental > Aquatic > Deep subsurface >... | reverse complement strand
TTACTATATTATCTATGATGTTAAAAATCCATTTGCTAAATACCCATTTATCTTTTTCCTATCCATACCTAAGATTGCAAATAAACTCATTATATCGTGTGATGCTCTTAATTCATATGGATTTTCTGAAAAAGAACCTATAACTGTTTTTACTTTGTATTTGTTGCACAATGCAATGTTCTGCGTTATTCTCCCAATTAACAAAGAGGCAAGTATATGGTTTTTGTTGAAAAATTGGCTGTAAGAAAGCCCGATACATACATTATTTTTATTTGCAAGCTCGCATATTATATGATTCAAACCAGATGCCCTTTGATGTAAGTAATCCTTTTTATGAAATCCTTCAAACCCATAAATAATCCTTATTTTTTTGCTTTCAACAAAAAACCTGTCTTTGTCAGAGCTTTTGACAACAAGCAAGTTCGATTGTTTTGCTGCTTTGTTGATATTTTTTTGATTGACTATAAAACCTATCTGCAGGTTGATTTTTTTATTTTCAGTTGAATCAATTTTTTCCTGTATTTTATTTTTGTCATATTCATCAAAATTGTAAAGAAGGAGTAGTTTTTTAATTCCAAGTTTATGCGCTACCTCAACAAATTCTGCTTCATTGTTCTTTGGGATTACTATATCTGCAATCACAATCTGAATATTACTGGTTTTTATTTAAAATTATTGATGTTTCCACGCGAAACAAAGGGGGCATATTTTTTACAAAATTCATGTCCGAATAATCCTGTTTAAAAACAAAAGTATTTATAAAGAAAGGGGCTTTTTAAATATTTATAAACAAAAGATATAAAACTAGCTAGAAACTAGCCTTAAATTAAAATTGGGGGTGTTTTAAGGCTTATTCAGCTGAATAACGTTTTTGACGAGGAGGTAATCTAATATGGCTAAGAAAGAAACCAAGAGAGACATAAAAGTAGTTAATATAGTTGTTTCTACATCTTTAAAGCATGATATACCGCTTGAAAAGATGGCTGCAACGCTTAGCAATACAGAATACAATCCAGAGCAGTTCCCAGGGCTTGTAATAAGGATAAAAGAGCCTAAAACGTCTGCTTTGATATTCTCAAGCGGCAAGGTTGTGTGCACTGGCGCTAGGTCTATGGATAAGGTAGAGGAAAGCATAAAGAAGATAATAAAAAGCCTTGAAAAGATTAATGTCAAGATCACTGTAAAGCCAGAGATAAAGATACAGAACATAGTTGCTTCAGGCAGTGTTGGAATGGACCTGAACCTGAATACATTAGCAATGAAGCTGGAGAACACAGAGTACGAGCCGGAGCAGTTTCCCGGGCTGGTTTACAAGCTTGCTGCTGCAAAGGCAACATTTTTGCTGTTTAGTAATGGCAAGGTTGTGTGCACAGGGACAAAAAGCGAGAAAGAAGTGCATGCTGCTCTTGACAAGCTGATTGAAAACTTAAAAAGGGTAAAGGCTTGATTCGCTAGAAAATCTATAAGATTTTCATGGGTTTTATCTTTATTGTTTTTATTTATTTTCAACATTGTGACCACTGGACATCTCTGTGTAAAATATTTAAAGTAAAAAAACAAGAGGATTGTCATGGAATTAAATGTTATCGAGCAAATAAAGAGATTTCAGGACTTTATTGATAGCAATTACTATAATTCTTTATTGGAGAATGTAAGAAAAGGCAACAAATTCCTGCTCATAGACTTCTCAGAGCTTTCTAAATATGACCCCGATTTGGCTACTGAACTTATAGGTGCTCCAGAAGAAACTATTAAGGCTGTTGAAAAGGCTATTGAGCAGTTTGATGTTGATGGTTTAAAGAATTTTAGAATTAGGTTTTATAATCTACCGCAAAGCCAGCATATAATGATAAGAGACATAAGAAGCAAACACATTAACAAGCTGTTATTTGTTGAAGGGCTTATAAGGCAGAAATCTGATGTAAGGCCGCAAGTCACATCAGCAAGATTTGAATGCCCGGCATGTGGAAACATTATGAATGTTTTGCAACTAGAAGGCACATTTAAAGAGCCTACAAGATGCGGCTGCGGAAGAAAAGGAAAATTTGTGATGCTAGATAAAGAACTAGTTGATGCTCAGGGTATTGTGCTTGAAGAGGCGTCTGAAAATCTTGAAGGCGGGGAGCAGCCTAGGAGGATAAACATACTTCTAACAGACGATTTAGTAAGCCCATTAAGTGAAAAAAGGACTTCACCAGGCAGTAAAGTTGAGGTTACTGGCATAGTAAAGGAAGTTCCAATAATATCAAGAAGTGGTGCAAAATCCACAAGATTTGATTTGATGGTTGATGCCAACTACATAAAGCCAACTGAGGACACATTTTACGAAGTTGATATAAGCGAAGAAGAGGAAAAAGAGATATTAGCTATAGCTAATGACCCAAAAGGTTATGAGAAACTAGTAAATTCTATTGCACCTTCAATTTATGGGTATGAAAAAATTAAAGAGGCTTTGCTGCTTCAATTAATGGGTGGTGTAAGAAAAGTTAGAAGTGATAATATAGTGAGCAGGGGTGATATGCACATTTTGCTGGTTGGTGATCCAGGCAGTGGAAAATCCGCTCTGTTAAAACGAGTAACTCAAATTGCTCCGAAAGGACGCTATGTAAGCGGCAAAGGTGTGTCAGGAGCAGGCATAACAGCTGCTGTTGTAAGGGATGAATTTTTAAGAGGATGGGCGTTAGAAGCAGGTGCTATGGTTTTAAGCAGTGATGGCTTAGTTTGTGTTGATGAGCTTGACAAAATGAGTTCAGAGGATAGATCAGCAATGCATGAAGCACTTGAGAACCAAACCGTAAGCATAAGCAAAGCCAACATTCAGGCAACTTTAATAGCAAGAACAACTGTGTTGGCTGCAGCAAATCCAAAATTTGGGAGGTTTGATCCTTATGGAATAATAGCTGACCAGATAGATTTGCCACCAACCTTAATCAACAGGTTTGATTTAATATTTCCAATCAAGGATATTCCAGAGGAAACAAGGGATGAAAAAATGACTAAGCATATGTTAGCATTGCACCAAAGCCCGGACTTAAACGAACCAGAAATCTCAACAAATCTTTTAAGAAAATTTGTTGCTTACGCTAGACAAAAAGTAAATCCAAAATTAACAGACGGTGCTTTAGAAGAGGTAAAGGATTTTTATTTGAGAATGAGAAAAAGCGGTGGTGGGGAAGGTGGCCTAAAAGCAATACCAATATCTGCAAGACAGCTTGAGGCTTTAATAAGGCTTAGCGAGGCTTCTGCAAGATCCAGGCTTGATGAAAGAGTCACAAGAAAGGATTCAAAAAAGGCAATAGAGCTGCTGGATTATTGCTTGATGCAAGTGGGCTTTGACAGAGAAACAGGCAAGATAGATATAGATAGAATAGCAACTGGAATACCATCAACAGCAAGAAGCCATATATTGATTTTGAAGGATATAATTGGTGAGCTGGAAACAAAGCTTGGTAAAACAATTCCGATAGAAGATGTCATAGCTGAAGCGAAAGATCGCGGATTAGACGAGGATAAAGTTGAGGAAGCTATGGAAAGGCTAAAGAGAGCTGGAGATATTTTCGAGCCAAGAAGGGGATTTGTAAGCAAGATATAAAGATAAAATGCCAGAGCTAGAACAAAAAACATTCCAGAAGAGACAAGTTGCATACAAGCTCAAGATTTCTGATATACTGAATGGGAATTTAATAAAGGAAGAGTTTTCAGGAAATGTTAAATTAAATAACATTAATGTTTCAAGGGTTAATATTATTGCTGCTATGATTTATAAGTCTGAAGACTTTAATTACTCGAGTGCTGTTATTGATGACGGGTTTGGAAGGATTCAATTAAGAAGTTTTGAAAACAATGCCTATTTTTCAAAGATAGATGTTGGTGATGTTGTTTTAGTTATTGGAAGAATCAGGGAGTTTAATAATGAAAAGTACATCGTGCCTGAGATTTTAAAAAAGATAACTAATACTAGATGGGTAGATATAAGAAGACTAGAATTAAAAAATAATGATATAATTGATAATAATATAAAAATCACAGATAAAAATTTAATTGAGGGTGCAAAAATCAATGAGGATATTTACTCATTGATTAAAAAACTTGATAATGGTGATGGTGCTTCTTTTGATAACATAATCAAGAGCTCTGGTAGCATTGATGCAGAAAAAATATTGAACAAGTTGCTTGAAAATGGGGATATATTTGAAATAAAGCCAGGCAAGCTTAAAGTGCTAGAATAATAGTGGTGTTACATAAACTTCTAGAAATGCTGATGCAATAAGAAATCCAACTGCTATTAAAGTCATCTCTGAGAAGTCTTTCATTATTATTGGGAATTTTTCTGATTTGAAGTGCTTTCTTATTAATGACACTGAAAGTATGCCTCCTGCCAAACCCCCATAGAAATAAGCTGCTATCTCTGGGACGCCATGTATGGAATATTTTAATAATCCAAGTGAAACAACATGAAAATAGTTTCCCGCTTCAAGCAATCCAAGAGAGCTTGTATAATTGCTTATATTTGCCCTGATAAAGTTTCCAATTGCTGCTCCAATTACAGTTGCATTCCAGGCTAAGATAAATATTGCCCCTGCACCATAAATAAAAGCAAATAGTATTGAGAAAGCCAAGACCTTGAAATTATTAAAGAATATCTTCCAGAAGACATTTAGGTTATAGATTACATTTCCAGTAACCTGGTTGTTGATAGATTGTATTGTTTCTGTCTGCTTGTCAAAAAGGCTGTTTGCAGTTGATGTAGGAAGAGCTGTATACCAAACAGCGCATGCTACTGTAATCCCTATAAACATATACATAAAAAATGAGATTGCCTTGTTATGCTCCCTTAAAATTGCAGTTTCATTGTCCATTATCATGTCTTTGCTTTCTTCTAACTTAGCTGTATTGTAGAATATTGGCAAAGCTGCGATAGTTATCATGAATACCATAATCATGCTTGCTTCATTTCTGAATATCCAGAGAGACAGAAATACGCCAATTGATGTATATAAAAAACCGAGAAAAAACATCTCCCATGGTTTTTTTTCAGCTTTAAACGGGTTTAGTAATGCCTCGACTACCATGGGATTTTACTTATGCAGTTTATTTATATATTTTTTGAATTGTTATAGCAAAAGACATAAATTACTTAAAAATCAATGATTTTTAAGTTCCCAAAAATCTATAATATTTTTTAGGATTTAGACAATAAATATGTCTTTTGCTTGTCGAAAATCGAAGATTTTCGAGCACTCAAAAACCATAAGGTTTTCTTTGTATTACGAACGGACAACAATTGTATAATTATTTTTGTCCGTGAGTATAATTGCATAAAATAATAATTAAATTTATAAATTAAGTATGGTTCTTTATGGATATGGACTACAAAAAAATGCTTCAAGACGTAAGAAAAAGCCTTCCAGAAGTTGTTTTTCTTAAGGAAAGGTTTGAAATACCAAAGGCGCTTGGGCATGTACAGGGCAACAGGACAATAATAAGCAATTTTGTTCAGATAGCTTCAAACTTAAGAAGAGATGTCAACCATTTGCTCAAATATGTTTTAAAGGAATTGGCAACACCTGGTGAAATAAAGAAAAGCGGCGCATTAATTCTTGGCACAAAAGTTCCTGCTTCAAGGATTAATGAAAAGATAAGGCAGTATGCAAATGAGTTTGTGCTTTGTTTTGAATGCGGCAAGCCAGATACAAAGATAGAGAAAGATGATGATTTAACATACTTGAAATGCACTGCCTGCGGAGCAAAGAATATTGTCAAGGCGAAGATATAGGGTATTGTTTTTACAGAAATAATTTATATATCACTAAAGAATTTTACTGCAAAATCACAAAAATCGATTATTACCTCTTTATCTAACTCAAATTCTTTCCTATTTCCTAAATAATTATGTGAAAAAGGGGTTATGCTTTTTCCTGATTTTAGTTCGGGATAGGGTAAACATTTTATATGTTTTTTAGAGACTAATATAAAAAAGGCATTTTCAAACGGATAGTCTTTATCAATATCCTTTATAGAAAATTCCTCATTAGCTCTAAATTTTACTTCTATAAAAAATACCTCATCAGTCTTTGGATTTTGGATTACAAAATCCGGCATCTTTTTTATAGTATCTGCAACATCAGACCTAATTCCTTTGAGAAGTTTCATAATTCCTGGAACAGTATTTTCCATACCATATCTAAATACATTAAATCCCAAAGATAAAAACAATTCTTCAATTAAAGTTTCAGCAATTCTGCCTTTTATCATACCTTCTTTGTATCTACTTTCTCGTTTTGATAATCCAGCATCAATATTAGAAGTGTCGTTCTTTTGATGAATTCTGCATAAAGGCAATCCATATTTTTTTATAGAAAACTCGTATTCTTGAGAGGTTATTCCAGTTTTACATTCTTTACAATAATTTTCCATTATCATCAGTTTTCATATTAAACTAAAATTTCTACCCGAACCACCTTCCTAACCCTTCTTGCTTGTCTTTTTCTTTACCAAACAATCCTTCAACCCTGTCTTTTGTTAGATACAATGTTTGCCTAAGGTAGTGTGGAAGGTTATACTTCTCTGATAACGATATGGCTGGCTCTAAATACTTGATTATTGTGCCTTCAGAAACAGTAAATATAAGCTTACTGCCGCAGCTAAGACATTTTCCTGTTAAAGGTGGTCTTCTGTATTTTTCTGTGCATTTGCTGCACCTGAATTGCTGCATTGAAAATTTTCTTAGGTTGCCTCTTATGTCCCTTAATAGGTGTTTTTCTATCACTAATCTTGCTACATCGGCTGCGTCAACAGCTCTTATTTTGTCTGCAAGCTCCATTTGTCCTTTTAATTTATCTTCCATTGAAGGCAGTGTTTTATAGGAAGAGCATTTAACACCTGCGTTTATGTCGCTGACAGGGTGTGTGTAACCAATTTTTGTATACTGGCTTTCAGGGTTTAATATATTTGCAAATCTTTCGATCTTTATGTTCCATGGCAATTCATATTGGTGAGTTGCCTCATAAAATTCAAGGGGGTAGCGCTGTACGACATCCAAATCAAACACCATATCATCAACCTCGGTAGGAATTAATATAGACGTTAAAACCAAGGGAGCATCTTGGGTTGAGCCCCTTGAGTTAGGCAGAAATTGTCTTGAGAAATTAAGCAAAGCGTCCATCAGCAATGTGACTGATGCTTCATCACCATCACAATTATGGATGAGAAGATCATTAGCAAAAAAGTTATGCTCTGAAGAAACATTCAAACAATAACTTATTTTTTCTCCTGTATGTTCAATTTTCACAACCTTAGGATAAGCATAATTTTCGTCAAAATTGATATAAGCTCCATGAGGTTCTTTTTGACAAAGTTCATGCAAAATTTTTTTCTTACGTTCTGAAATGAACCCTATTTGCTTAAATTTTTTTACAAAATTTGATAAAATAATGATTTTAGTTATTCTAAAGGAGGGAATTGATTTGTTTTTTTTAATATAGAATTCTCTAACTTTTGGTCCGGGTTTTTTTTCATATTCATAAAATTTAGTAAATATGCCAAATCTAGATAAAACAAAACTTAAATCGTGTTTTAAACCTTCGCTGACTGTATCGCAAGTGACTCTAATATCACTTGAACTGACACTGCCATCGCCTTCAAAATATCCCCTTAACAAAGCTGTTATTTTATTTCTCTTTAAATTTAAGAATAGACTGGGTATTCTTTTATTTTTAGCATTATCTCCTGTTCCTAAATAATTCTTAAATATTTCATATACTATCCTTGAAGAGAGTACTACTTGATCTGAATTTTCATAAGAGGGCTTTAAATTGAAATGAATATAAAAAACTTTCTTTACTAAATTTTTAATTTTATTATTCCCTGCGATAGAGAGTTGATAAAATCCTTTTTTGGAAACCTTTTTTCTTATATAACCTTCTGCAATATAGAGGCCTATAACTTCTAGCAACTCTTTACTCAAAGGTATTCTAATAGGAAGTGAAACGTTATCTCTCTTAATAGCTATTCTAGCAGATGATGGTAAGTCTTGAAGAGATTTATTATATTTGGCTAAAAACTCTTTAACAAACTTTATTGGGAAACTATCCCTAATGCAATAGTTTTCATGTCGACTCAAAGTTTTAAATCCATTAAGATAGTCTTTTATATTTCTCAGCATTATATAATCTCTATCAGAAAAAATTTCTGGTAAGAATATTTCTTTAATATCTCTTTCCTCAATATTTTTCTTATAACTTACTATTAACTGGTCACCTTCTTGAAGTTCAAAAGCTCTTTTTTCTTTCTTCCCTTTAACGTACACTTTATGACTTTCTGTTAACTCTATTTTTCTGCCATCTTCCAAAAATAATCTTAATACTTTGCTTGGTTGATGCTTGGTTATTTCGACTATTTCACCTTGCCCTGGATTACTAGATGTGTAAATGTTTGACATTTCTTTACCCAATGTACCAAAATTATCGATTTTCTGGTTAGGATTAAGATTTTCAATAAATGCTCCAATCTTTTCTATCCTCCAATTTCCGTTTTCTTTGACTGAAATATAATTATCGTAGCCTAAACAATCTCTCCTAGTAGCGGCATGAAACAATGGATGTGCATAAAATGCCTGTGTTTTTGAAAAGCCGATTATTCTGCCAACAATACCTGCTGAAGTATGTGGAGCTAATGCAACAACCAAATGACCTATCAGATTTTTCTCTGATTGTAGATTATAAAATTTTTTTAGATTATATAATGAAACTAAGAGTTCATCAATAAACAAACTCATGTTATAAAGAATCTTATCAGCGCCTAGCTCTGGCGCGTCTTCACACTTTGGCAGAATAATGTCCTGTGGCTTTAACTCCAAAATTTGCTCCTGGCTTGTTAAGTCAGAGTCATAAATATCTTCATCGTAACCCATACCAGTCAATTCTTCTATAGAAGTTCCAATTTCTTTTGGTTTGAAATGTGTGATAGGTAGTTGTGTCATATCATATCTTGTAGTGCCGTCTCTATTAACATAGACGTCATATTTTGCCCTTAAAATTCCTTTTGCAAAATGCTCAGGTATGTGATTTTTATTTGATGTTCCTCTAACACCTTTAATTAAATCAGGATATTGCTGCATATTCAGTTTTTTCAATATATTTTTGAAGTAATAATTAATATCAATTCTCTGTGTTTTATATTGAGAAAGTTTGTCATGCGTGCATGCTGCACTATCAATTAATCCGCATTTGTCACAGTAACCTAACTTTTTTGTTTTTGCATCGCATTGTTCACATACGCTAAGAATAGTTTCTTTTTTGCAGTTATCACAAAAATATGTTGGAAATTCTGCTTCTACATTTCCAATTTCGAGCGCACTTTGAAATGATCTTAGTTTGCCTCCTTCCTTTCCGATAGGAAATAATGTATTTGGATTACCATCAAGTTTTCTTATCTTTGCCTTCTCTGGCCTACCCATTCTTGCACCTATGAATGTGCCTGATTTGTCTCGAAGCTTTATCTGAGAATTAGAGTTTATAATATCTAGAACACCTTCAATATCAGAATTTTTGTATTGTTCATAAAAATTCTTATCATCAAGTTTTAATACAGCATATAATATTTCTGCATCCTCTTTTTCTACTATCGTGAATTCATTGTTGACAAAAATATGAGGTGCTCCCAGCAATTCAAGTACTCTTTTACCAACTTCGTTTTTTGTTAATATAATTTTGCTGATGCTGCTTCCATCAAACTCAATTTTTGCTGATGCAAACCACTTAACCATCTCAATAAAATCGTCTCTCGAGATTGTTTTCCAGTGATAAGTATAGCAAGGGTGTAATGGTATTTCTAGCGCCTTACTTAATATGATGGCTGTTTTTGCATCTGGCTTCTCAAAAAAATATTCCTTTGTTAATTTTTTTAGATATTCTAAATCTATGTTGGTCAATTGCGACAGCTTGTAATAATCCAAAGAACCAAACAAGTTTACCATTGCTTTCTCAACCTCAAGTAACCACCATTCCTCACAATAACCTGCTGGTGCTAAAGCGTGTGCTCTATTAAAAAAATCACCGTAGCTAATTAAAATATCACCCAAAAACAATATCTCTTTTATAGAGTCCTGAACTTCCTTTGCCTTTTGCTCACTTTCAATTCTTACAACACTATCATCATTTAATTTTACTATTGGCCCTTCTATAGAATCGCATATGGTTATGGCTGTTGCCTTTCCTGGTCTTTCAACCTTTAATTGTGTGCCTATTGCTATGTATTTGTTAAGAATAATCAATGTTGCTGGATGGATTGCTGATGCTGAATAGCCAGATGTCCTGCATCTTCCATATCTCAACCTAAATCCGCCAACAGCTAATGGGTGTGTTAAAACTGGTCTGCCAGCCACAATATCCTGTATATAAGTATAAATTGGTACAATTCCTTTTTTTGCTGATTTTTCTTTTGCCTTTGTTTCTTTTTGTAATTGAACAAATTCTTGTAAGAATAACCAGTGCTCAAGATTAAACTCTTGCCCCCATTTTTTAATTTGAGGCCAAATCTTGACTGCTTTTTGTGAGATACATTCTCCTATGACCAAGCAGGGCCCACTCCTTATCCTATTTGTCTCTATTCTGTCTATATCCTTATAATTTGAAACCTCTATTTCCTCTGATGCATCACCATCTATCTGGACTGGTATATTGCTAACAAGAAATCTTATTTCTTTTTCGCTGGGTAAGTATTGGAGATTTGTGATCCTCTCATGATAATCATAAAGTTCTGTAACCATTCTTCTTATTTCTTTTTCTGATGGATCATAGACATCATAACCCATATTCTTACCTATATAGTCTGCTATGATTACGCTTAAAGCCCCTGCTGTGCCACCAGCGCTTCTTATTGGTCCTGAGTACATAAGAGAGAGGTATTCTTTTCCATCCAGTCTTTTTCTGATCTTCAATCCTACAAAACCTTCTAGGGGGGATGCAACAACACCTAATGTCAAATAAGCTAATCCAACTCTTATTCCTGTTTCAATCGCTTCTTTTTGTGTTTCAAATTTGCAAAACTTTTGTTGTGTTGTCTCTAGGGATATCTTAAGTGCAACCCTCCAGTCCAGTTTTCCATAAATAGCCTCAAGTTCCTTTATCCTTTGTGGAATGCCCTTGTTTATTATTTGTGGAGCTGCTACGCTTATTAAACCTTCGACACGCTCAGCCATATTTTTAGCAAGTGGTATGTTCACTATTTCTTCTGGATCGTAACCTTTTGATCTTGCTTTATTTGCTATCTTGTACGTAAAATCAATCTTTTTTACTATATCATTTGTGTTGTTTATCATTTTACGATCCAAATTTTAATATTTTAATATCCCTCGTTTGTAAATTTACAATTGGAACTCTGCTAGGTTCTGGGTTATGCCCAAATTTCTCCTGGAATATTGTTTTGCTTTGCCAGCAGCTCCCACAGATTAGTGTTGTGTTTCTGTAATTTGCTGTTATAGATTTATGGATATGACCGCAAAGAAAAAAATCCGGAACCTTTTCTATTACCAATGGGTCTTTTTTTGTGTCTGGGATATAAAGTGTAGATAAGTGTGATGGTGCTAAATGCCTCCTCTTCAATAAAAATTTCATGATCAAGTCTGCTCTGTCGTAGCCGCCTTGATTCCTTAACGAGTCTACTTCAGCAACAAAATAATCAAAAGAGTAGCCATGATACATCAAGACATCAAAACCAATAAAACTGCTTGAAGAATGAATATTAACTAGTGACGGGTTTGAAACCATTATTGTGTTGTTTAATTCATACATTGGCTTGGCAAAATCTTTTGATAATAGTGGTTGTGGTTCTGAAATGCGCAAAGCGTCGTGATTGCCTGGGCATATAATCAATGGTATGTGTTGTGGTATTTGTTTTAGCAGATCAGCACATTCTTTGTATTGCTGGTACACGTCATTGATTACCAGTTCTTTATACTGTTCTGGGTAAATTCCGCATCCATCTACTAAGTCGCCTGCAATAAAAATATATTCTATGTTTTTTGCTATGTGCCTTTGCTGCTCATTGCCAATGTCACCATTTATCCACCTAAGAAATTTTTCGAAATCGTCTGGCAAAAATTTTGAAGATCCTACGTGTAGATCTGATAAGAACAAAGCATATTTTTCCTGCTCTGCCTTCTTCAATTCCTTGTTTGCTGGCGTGTCTGGCCAGATAATGTTATTTGCAAATGTGATTGTATCAACATTAACACCAACAACACCAATAACCTCATCCAAAACAATGTCTTTTGCATCATTGAACAATGATGGCTTGTTCTTATTTACTAAAACACTTCTTTGCCCTGTTGGGTCTTCAAGCACGAGGAGCAGGTTGCCATTTTTAGTTACCTGTTTATTGCTGACTATTCCAATTATAGATATATTCTCCTTTTCTTTTTTGTTTATTATTTTATTTATTGAAACTATATTTTTTAATTCCTGCCTTTGTTTCAAAATTTTTTCTATAGCTTTGTATCTGTTGTTAAAATAATCAACAAAGTCTTGAGGTTCTCTCTTTTTAGGCTCTTCCTTGTAAGAATATACAACTTTGATTTTATGTTCTTGCTGCTCTTCTTTTATATTTTCTATCTTTTGTGTTTTTGTTTCACTTATTAAGTTATTCAAATTGGTATTAATAATAAGTACATCATTGATTTGTTTTGATTGTAATATGTCAAAGATTCTAGAAATATGCTCAAAGTCATTAATTTCCTTTAATAATTCAGAACTTATCAAAATTCCTTTCTTTAAAAAGATATCAATAATTTCGCGTTTTTTTTTTATAAGTTCGTGCTCCATTTTAAACATGTATACTGTCTTCCAGAATATTTTTTATCATTGGTAGCACTGTTACGGGTATCTCTATTGATATGTTTCTTGTTCTTCCATATCTGCCTTTTGATATAACCTTGGCATTTACTATACCAAGCATGTCAAATTCTGATATTATGTCTGATACTCTTCTTTGTGTTAAGGTGCTTGTGTTTGTTTTACTACATAACGATTTGTATATATCATAGACCTCGCCTGTGAATATGTTGTTGTTTCTGCTTGGCTGAAGTGATAGTATTGAGTAAAGCACAAGATGATATTGTTTTGGTTGGGTTGTGATTATGTCTACGACCCTGTCTCTATCGATTTTTTGTTCAGCTTCATCAATATGCTCTGTTGTGATTTTTTTAGAATTTTTCCTATCAGCAACTTCACCAGCAACCCTTAAAAACTCTAAAGCTCGTCGTGCATCACCATGGTCGCGAGCAGCGTATGCTGCACATTTCTCAATAACACCTTGGCTCAAAACATCTTTATTGAATGCTATCTCAGCTCTTTGCTTCAAAATAGATTGTATCTGCAAAGCATTATATGGTGGAAAAATAATCTCTTCTTCAGAAAGAGAGGACTTAACTCTTGGATCAAGATTGTCAACGAACATTATATCATTTGATATTCCAATTAGTGATATTTGTGATTCTGTGTTCTCGTTTATCCTTGTTAAGTTGTAAAGTACATTATCACCGGTTTTGTTGACTAATTGATCAATTTCGTCC
>Ga0213870_1000922_pt1 | contig 13572 bp, 16 predicted proteins | sample WICALVC2017_Meta_FD_160119 | JGI IMG/M metagenome (GOLD analysis project Ga0213870, IMG submission 160119) | Freshwater microbial communities from subterranean cave lake in Wind Cave National Park, South Dakota, United States - WICALVC2017 | ecosystem: Environmental > Aquatic > Deep subsurface >... | reverse complement strand
TTTCTCTGCTTCATTTCGGTCAATGTCAGTGTATGGATTTCTCCTCATCGTCGTCCAGCGTTTCGGGTACTACTGAAGAGGATGCCTCCCGAGCCTTGCATGCACGGCAGCGAGCGAGTGGGAGGCGAGGGCGGCGAGGAGCGAGAGTTCGCCAGCGAGGACTGCGGCACCGATTGACTCCGCGAGCTGCTTCGCGGGGTGTAGCTGTGCCTGCACTGAGCGTTGTCGAAGTGTTCTTGTTTTTAACAACAGTGCGAGGGACTGATGCTGCGCAGGAAGTGTCGTGCCGCCACCGCGAATTCCCACCATGAGGGCGGGACAGCGGACCTTCATGCGGAGGCCATCTTCCTCGGCGGTGACTTCCGTATCGGCGAGTGACCCCTCGACAACGTGCGCGGCATCCTGTCCCGTCGCGAGGTAGAGCGCCGCGATGACGTTCGCCGCATGGAGGTTTCTGCCGAGTGCTCCTGCGACCGTTGATCCTACGTCGAGCTTCGCATGTGCAACTGCGAGCATCTTCTCAGGTGTGGTCTTGAGAATGGAAGAGATGACCGCAGGCTGGATGAGAGCCTCCGCTTGCACTTCGTATCCCCGCCCAAGATCGTGCGTCCGGCGACTAGCCTTTTTATCGGAGTCAACATTCCCGGCTACGGATACGAAGGTCACCCCGAACTCCGCAAACTCTCGTGCAATCCACTCGCCCGCCGCCTGTGCTGCCGTTGTCACCATGTTCATTCCCATCGCTTCATCGGTATCGCAGGCGATCGTGAGGAACAGGTGTTCCTCCTGCACTGCGATATGGTAGGAGAGGACCTTCAGGTGCTCGCTCGTCTCTTCGGCGATGCGTTTCCACGCTCCTTCCGCATGTTCAAGTGCTGCTGTGAATGCCGTGCTCATCTGTGGCTCGATCCGGAACGCCAGAGATCGGGTGGCACCATGGTGAATCACCCGGACGATGCGCACGCCTCCACTTTCACGCAGAGCTTTGCACCCACGGTTCACGCTCGCGACGAGTGCCCCCTCGGTGGTTGCGAGAGGGAGGTGAATCTCGACGGTTTCCCCGGAACTGAAGGTCACGGGTAGTGGCCCGGCGTAGCCGACGGGGATCGGGACGTTACCAAACATCTGCTCGCAGTTTCGTTCATCCGCTTGGCCGACGGTTGCGGGATTCACGCGCAGAAGTCCGAGGTCGAGCCCGAGCTCCCGCTCGAGACGCTTGCGTCGTTCCTCACAGCGCTGCGCCGGAGAGAGGCCGGTAGGGAGCGTACGGAGGTCCAAGGAGAGCGTTATTCTACCCGCGCAGTGCTCCTAGTCCTACTGACCTCTGCGAGAACCTTTGAGCCCTCTCCGACCATCGTCTCAATCACCAGACACCCTTTCTGGGCATGGGCGAACTCTCTGACGGTCGGCAGCGCTTCCTCGGTGCAGATCACGTGCACGGTCGGACCTGCGTCCATGGTGTAGAGGACAGGGAGGTGATGGCGTTCCCGAAGCTCCGTGATCTCGCCCACGATGCGGTGGGTTTCCTCGGTGAGGTAACGCAGTGGGGGAGTGCTTGTCTGCATAACGGCGTGCATGCTCCAGCAGTCTTCTTCAGCGATGCGCTGGAGTTTCTCGAAGTCGCGTTTCAAAACTGCATCGATGCACTCCTGCTGGCACCGAGGAATTGCCGCGAGGCGATCCGCGAAGAGCGGGCTCGTGCGAGCAAGAGCATGTCCCTCTGTGGATCCCACTTGTTTCTCCTCCTGTGTGGGAGCGATGATCACGTCGTAGAGGAGCCAGTGATCTTCGGGAGCAATCGGAATGGCGTATGCACTATCGATCGTCTCTTCAGGTCCTGTGGTGAGACCGACGTATCCGCCGTAGGTGCTGCGTGCAGCGGAACCTGAGCCGAGGCGTGCGGTGATGCTGATCTCCGTGCGTGAGAGCGCACGCGTCCCGCGTGCGTGCGCCAATCCCGCGAACGCCTCTGCGACCGCACTGAAGATTGCGGACGATGAGGCGATGCCGATGCCGGAAGGAATCTCGGAATGGACCTCGATCGTGAGTGTCGAGGGAAGAGCCTCGGGAAGACCAATGCCTTCGAGGTACTCACGGGCGAGCAGCAGATGCCTCTCGAACCGCGATTGGTGCTTCTCAGTGAGTGAGCGTTCAGACTCATCAGCGTTGAACGAGCGAACGCTGAATTCTTCAGCGGGCTCTATGCTCACCTCTACGCTCGGCCCGTCGAGCATCATCGAGAGAGAATCCGCTGCTGGGAGCCGCAACGCATTGTTGCGGTTTCCCCAGTACTTGATGAACGCAATGTTCGGTGCGGAACGTGCGCGGAGCCTCATGGGGTGAAGGATGGGTAGGTGAGGGGAAGGTGCTCCTCGAGGTGAGCGGGTTCCTGATGGAGTGCCAGGACAATGCCTCCTCCGCCGGTGCGTCCGCCGGCTCCGATGATTTTGCCGCTCCCTCCGAGGCGTTCTACGTGCGTGATCACTTCTCGAGCCGGTTCGGGGACGACACCAAGGAGGAGCTGCGCGCGGTGGTGCTCGCGCAGCACCTCAAATGGATCATCGCCGCGGATCAGTCGCTCCGCGCAGCACGCGATTGTTTCGAGCGCATGCCGCACATCGCTCTCACGACTCTTCACCCACGCGATGAGCTGCGGAGTTGACTCTCCGGGCGCACCCGTGTCGATAAGTCGTGCGTTTTCGTGGAGTGTCAGGAGGAGCTCGATCGGCTGAGGAGGCTTTCCCTGTTGAAACTTGATTGGCTTGCTGTACCAGATGACAGCGAAATCAATCCCACTGTGGCCAGGGTTAAGGAGATCCTCCACGGTCCGTACTTTGCTCTCACACTCCTCGCCCAGCAGACAGCGCATGACCGCGATGAGGAGTGCGGACGATGACCCCATCCCTTTTCCGAGTGGAAGTGCATTGTCGATCGTGAGCCTCCCATGCACTGGCTTCCCAAGGAAGTGCTCGCATTCCTTGACGATATGGTGGAGGTAGATTTCCCACTGTTCGTTCCAGGGTATTCCTTCCCAGATCACGTCGAGGTCGGCCTCGCGATCCTCCTCGAACGTTACCGCGATTCCACGTGTTGAGGGGACGGCAATACCGGGGTATCCAAAGACAACCGCATACTCTCCGCTCACAATGATCTTGCCCGGCGCAAATGCAGTGCGTGCCATGGGAGCGGGAGTCTAGCACGCTATGTGCCGTAGCGCCTCTGACGCTGGTCAAACTCTTGAAGAGCGCTCTCAAGGTCAGAGACGGAGAGCTCTGGAAAATGCTTTTCGAGGAAGATCCATTCGCTGTATGCACTTTGCCAGAGAAAGAAGTTACTCGTGCGGAACTCGCCGGACGTGCGGATGGTGAGATCGATGTCGGGAAGAGCGGGTTGGTCGAGGTGTGCGCGGATGGTTTCCTTGGTGATCTTTCCCCCCCCGATGCGGTTCACCGCTCGGGTGAGCTCATCTTTGCCACCGTAGTCGAGGGCAAGATGCAGTGTAAAATCGAAATCGTCACGCGCCGTTTCTTCCTGAACTTCACGAAGAAGCGCTGCGAGTGACGCAGGGATGCGATCCGTGCGGCCAGAGTGGAGGAGCCGTGTCCGGTCCTCACGGAGTTTCGTGCGCTCGTTCCTGAGGTACGACTCGAAGAGCTGCATGAGCGCGCCCACCTCCGCCTTCGATCGCTTCCAGTTTTCCGTCGAGAAGCACCAGACGGTGAGTACGGCAATGCGGGGATTCTTCCGGCACCAGTCCGTAATCGCCCGGAAATTCTCGATCGCGCGCTCGTGCCCCTTCCACGAAGGAAGCCCCTGGGAGCGTGCCCAGCGGCGGTTCCCGTCAGGGATGATCGCGAGGTGGAGCGAAGCGGAATCCGTGCTCATGGAGAGAGTATCGTATGAAGCCCAATCGGGAACCAGGGGGCGAAGTCTTCTGGATGACGCTCCATATCAGTGCGCAGGCCCGCAACTGGCACCCACTTCCACTCAGCGATCTCGGCAGGATCGGGATGTGGTGCAACGTCCTTATCGGCTTCGCCGATGACGATCGTCACGTGCTCGTGCTCAACACCGCGGCCGGGGTCTTCGGCACGGTAGACGTAGGTGCTGTGTTCCTGTAGCGGGCAGGTGAAGCCGAGTTCTTCTTGAAGTCGCCGCGTTGCCGCTTCGGGGATCGTTTCTCCTTCGCGCGGATGGCTGCAACAGGTATTTGCCCAGAGGAGCGGCCAGAGCATTTTCGTGGCGCTCCGTCTCTGGATGAGGAGCTCTGTGCCGCGTTTTCGAAACACGTACACTGAGAACGCGCGATGAAGCTTCCCCTCACCGCTGTGTGCCTCGCGGAGATCCGCGGTGCCACAGGGGGTGCCATCGGCGTTGACGAGGATGACCTGAGCCATAGGGATGCAAAGGATGCAAAGGATGCAGAGGATGCAGAGGAGCGTAGCTCAGACTGCCGCAATATTCGTGTGACGGATTACTGCGATGGATCGCTTTCCTTTCTCCTTCACAAGGAGACAGCCGCACACCTCGCAGGGTCCTGCTGCGAGTTCGTGATGGATCGGGAGCGCGGTCCGGAATTTTCTAATAATGAGTTCCTTGTCGACGCCGAGGATCGAATCGCTTGGGCCGCACATGCCGACGTCCGAGAGGAATGCAGTTCCTTTCGAGAGAATCTGTGGGTCATTTGTCTGAACGTGCGTGTGGGTACCGATGACGAAGTCGATTTTCCCATCGAATACTTCTGCAATCGCGCGCTTCTCGCTCGTTGCTTCGGCGTGGAGATCGAGAAAGCTTGCGTCGTAGTGTTCCTTTGAGGCCTCTTTGAACAGCCGTTCGAGTGTGGCAAAGGGATCATCCGCGGGAACTTTCATGAACACACGTCCGAGGAGGTTTATGAGGAGGAGCTTCTTCTTTCCCTTCGAGATGATGCACCACCCATGCCCCGCAACGTTCCCTGGCCAGTTCGCCGGTCGAATGATCGGGACGTTCGGGTCCTCGAGGAGCTCCTCGACCTTCTTCACATCGAACACGTGATCACCCGTCGTGAATCCATCAATACCGGACGCCTGCATCTCCTCGATCTTCTCTCGCGTCACTCCTGCGCCGTGTGCGATGTTCTCGACGTTCGCGATCACAACGTCCGGCCGAAGGGTCCGACGAAGCTTCGGCAGCACCTTTTTTACGGCCTCCCGTCCAGGCCTTCCGACAATATCCCCGAGGAAAAGGATGCGGATCATAGGGATATGATAGAGGTAGATCCATGCGGCTTCTCCTTCTCATTCTCCTACCGCTCCTCGTCTACGCCCAGTCTCTGGGGAATGATTTTGTCGCGTTCGATGACGAGCTTCTGATCCTCGATAACCCCAAGGCCCATGGTCTCACGCTCGAGCACGTGTGGCAGGCCTTCACGACGTACGACCCCGAACTCTATGTGCCACTGACGCTCCTCAGCTACCAGATCGAGTGGTCGCTCTTTGGAGATAACCCTGTTCCCTACCATGTGATGAACCTCGCGCTGCATCTGGTGAATGTGCTGCTCGTGTTCCAGATTCTCCGGAGGCTCATGGCAGACCCGCCTTCGCACAAGGCTACGGCGGGCAGGACAGCGGCGTTGGTGTTGAGTTTGCTCTTCGCCGTCCATCCTCTCCATACCGAGGCCGTTGCATGGGCGAGTGCGCGCAAAGACCTCCTCTCGGCTACGTTTTTCCTCGGAAGCCTCGATACCTACTTCGTGTACCGAGAGACTGGAAGACACTACCTGATAAGCATTGTCCTCTTCGCACTCGGCCTCCTCGCGAAAGTTTCGATTGTGCCGCTGCCGTTTGTGCTCCTCCTCACAGACTGGCTTCAGGGTCGCCCAATCGATCGCACATGCCTTCGCGAAAAAATTCCATACTTCCTCCTTGCTGTTCTCTTCCTCGGCATAGCGCTCTATGGGAAGAGCAAGCAGGCGAGCTTCCCAACGGTCTCCCTTTTCCTCTCCTTCGTTTCCATTCCTCTGTACCTCAAAAATTTCTTCTGGCCCAGCGGGCTTTCGATCTTTTACCCCTTCACGGAAGAGCTGAGCCTCACGCAACCGCAGATTCTCGGGGGACTGCTCCTCATCATTGGTCTCAGTATTGCTGCGTGGTGGAGTCTGCGTCGAACGCGCGTCCTCGCATTTGGTTGGGTGTTCTTCCTTCTTCTCCTCGTGCCCTCATTTGTGAACGTTGTGAAAGGGGGAGCGCATGGTTTCTACGATCTCTACATCGGGTCCGATCGGTATGCGTACCTTGCGAGTATCGGGATCCTTGTTCCTCTTGGCTCCCTCCTCTCCACGCGATGGCTCACGGTGCTCCTTCCCATCATTCTCGTGCTTGCCGTCGCCACCTTTCGGCAGTCACTGACCTGGCACAGTAGCGAGGCACTCTTCGCGCAGGTCATCCGCCACCACGAGAACTCCCACGTTGCCTACAACAATCTCGGAGGAATTCTTGCAAAGAACAGAAAGTACACCGAAGCCTCTCAGCTCTTTGAAAAATCGCTCGCAATCAAAAAAACAAGCAAGAGTCTCTATAACATCGGGCAGGTGTACACGGCTCTTCAGCAGTATCCGGAGGCCATCGCAGCGTACCAGCAACTCGTGACCCTCGACCCACGTCATGCCCACGGGCACGCAAAGCTCGGTGGACTCCTCCTCATGCTCGGGAATGTTCCTGAGGCGTTTGAGAATTTGCAACGTGCAGAAGAGCTCGATAAGCAAATTCCCTCTGTCTACTACAACCTCGGACTGATCTACGAGAAGCTCGGGCAGCAAGAGGAAGCCCGCCGGTCCTTCGAGCGCGTCCTCGAACTCGATCAGCGCGACCCGCAGGCACTGCAAAAGCTCGGGCGCTGAGACCTAACGTTCCTACCTTTTCTTGTACACTCCCTGTCGGTGCCCGATGGTCGTCACATACACCGTTGTGCGTCGTTGGTCGGCTACATAGAGGATGCGGTATGGCCAGGCACGGAACGCGTAGTGGCCAGCCAAATCACCGAGGAGTTTCTTCCCCAGAAAAGGATTCCTACTGAGTTTTTGCAGTGCTGAAAGAATTTTGTCTTGAGCACCGAGTGGGAGATCATCGAAATCTCTCTTTGCGCGTTTTGTAAGTCTGATGGCGAACACAGCCGCATGTTACCGCTTCCTTTGCTTTCTGGAGAGCTCTTTTCGAAGTTGTGAGTAGGAGATAGTGCGTCCCTTTTTGATGTCTTCCATCCCTTCCCGAATTGCAGCGACGAGGTCAGGATCCGACATGATCTCGAGAGTCTCCAGCCATCCCTCGTACTCCTCTGCTGACATCATGACGACTTTTGGCAGACCATCGACTGTGATCGTGACGGGCACACCGGGTGTCTTCGCCTCATCGAGCAGCCGGAAAAACATCTTCCGTGCCTTTGTTGCCGTGACGTACTTAGACATGCTATGTACATAGTAGCGTACATTGCCTCAGGAGTGCAAGCTGATGTATCTGAACCTATGCAGCACCGCAAGGAGAAGTAGGGTTGTGATATGATCGCCTGCGACGCCGATGCGGGTATCGTATAATGGCCATTACCTCAGGTTTCCAACCTGATGATGCGGGTTCGATTCCCGCTACCCGCTCCACGAAAGCAGAGCTTGCTTCGCTCGCACGCTTCATGGCACTGCCACAAAGAGGCAAATCAGCACTGTGAAAGGGCAGAGGCTGCAGCGCCGTGAGGAGCAGGTTATGATGCTGACATTGTTACTCCTGCCTTGAGTACGGCAGAAGCACTCTTTCCTCCTCGGAGGATCACCGCTTTTGCGGTCGCGCTGATCACAGTGCTCGCGCTCGCTGTGTACGGGCAGAGTGTGATCAAGAACGAGTTTGTCCGATGGGATGACTATGCGTTGATTGTCGATAATCTGGCGGTGCAGGAGATGAGCCTGAAAAACCTGCGCATCATCTTCACGACCTACGATCCAGAGCTCTACGTCCCACTGACGCTCTTGAGTTACCAATTCGACGCGGTGGTCGGAGGGTTAAAGCCGGCGCTCGTGCACGCCCATAACCTCGTCCTCCACATCCTCACTACGCTCCTCGTCGGATGGTTCGTCTTTCTCCTTTCGCGAAAGACCGCCACTGCGGCAGTGGTCGCCGTTCTCTTCGCGATCCACCCACTCCACACCGAAGCTGTCGCATGGGCGAGTGCACGCAAAGACCTCCTTTCGAGTTTCTTCTACCTCCTCTCGCTGAGTACCTTTCTCGTCCACCGGTCTCGCGCGAGTACGTGCCGCTGGTACATCGTCAGCATTGTTGCCTTTCTCCTCGGGCTCCTCGCGAAGGGGATGATCCTGGTCCTTCCTCTCGTTCTCCTGCTCCTCACACTCCGAGAGGGGAGAAGAGAGTGGAAGTCGTTCGGTCGTGAGCTTCTGCCTTTTTTCCTCCTTTCGGTTCTCTTCGGAATCATCGCACTTGGCGGTAAGAGCCGGATTATCATGGGAAGTTCCTTCCTGGAAGCAGTGCTCCTTTCAGGAAAGGCAACGCTCGGTTACCTCACGCATCTTTTTGTTCCCCTCCGTTTCTCTCTCCTCTATCCCTACACCGGATCCATCGCGCAGGCGACTCCTGATCTCACACTCTCCCTCCTCGCTGTTCTCGGCCTTACGGTAGCTGCCTGGTTCCTCTCGAAGCGCACCTCGCGTGATTTGTGGTGTGGCTGGCTCCTCTTTCTGCTCCCGCTCGTGCCGAGTTTTTTCCAGCACCGTCGAGGAGAGAACCTTGGTGACATCTACTTCGCCTCGGATCGCTACGCATATCTTCCCTCGATCGGCATCTTCCTCATTGTTGCACTTGGCATCGTCTCGCTGAGTGAGTGGGGGAGGGCTTGGATGGCCGGAGCCGGAGTCTCAGCGGCCAGTGGAGTGCTTTTCCTCTCTGTTCTCTCCTTCCGCCAATCCGCGGTGTGGCAGAATACGGAGAGCCTCTTCTCCCATGTTCTTCGGTTCTACCCGAACTCCCAGATCGCACACCTCAATATCGGCAATCACTACCAGAGGATTGGAGATGTGAACTCCGCTCTCCGGGAGTACAACGCAGCGCTCAAGATCCGCCCAACGTCGCTCATATACTATAACCTCGGGAAACTCCTCCTTGGAGCGAAGGATTATAATGGTGCGATCGGTGCGAGCATCAAAGCCTTGGAGCTTGATCCAACGATGGAGGATGCGTACCTGAATCTCGGAGTCGCGCTTTTGAAGCAGGGGAGGGAGGACGAGGCGCTGCAGGTGTTCCGGAAGGGGTATGCGGTGATTCCCAGTTCTCTCGAGATTATCTATAACCTCGCGTCCCTCTCACTCCAAAAAGGAAACCGCGCCGACGCCGGGCGCTATACAAAAGAAATCCTCACGATCGACCCTGAGCATCCCCTGACAAAGGCGCTTCTCCAGAAAGTTCGTGGTGGTTGAGGAGGACCACATACATCCTGTGCTCGCTTGGTCTCTTCCAGGGGTGACACGAGAGGAGGCGATAGAGCGCGAGGAGGATTCCGACGACGGCGCCACGCCCTGCGATCACATCTCGCGCGTACTCAGAGCACGTGGGCTTCTGGGGACAGAAGCCGTAGGGGTGGAGATCCTTCAGTGGGCCGTGATCGGGGGAGAGGGTCTTCTGGTAGAGCGTGATGAGCACAATAAGCAGGCGCTGTGGCACGCTCATAAACTCATGCAGCAGATTGCCGGCGTTGTGGCGCAATGGGTTGCGGTGGGTCGCCAACATCGCTAGGCTCTAGAGTAACGTGCCGTTCGCTTCAATGCAGCTTTCCTCTGGAGAAATTCTCACCGGTCTCTACATCGTCATAGGGATCATGCTCATTGTGGTCCTCTACCACGTGCTCTTTATCGTGGTCGATCTGCGGAAGGTTTTGCGGCGCATCGAGGACATCACGGCGCAGGTTGAGTCCGTGATCTTGAAGCCCATCTCGATGGCCGACCAGATCCTCGAATGGGTGGTCGACCACATCGAGTCGTGGAAGGAAGAGAAGGGAAAGAAGAGCAAACACAAGGGACGATGACCACCGCACCAGAGCAGGGCGCGGTGTGGGGTACAGCCCAACGGGCCCAACGGGCTTTACTTTTTGGCTTAGAAAGCGGAAAATAGTAGTGTTCGCTTGTGCACACGTGGCAATACTATCGTCATCCCCAGAGCAAGGTCTCTCGCGTACACCCACCGTTGAGACCAGTAAGCTCATCGTGAGCCAACCGCCCAAGCTCAAAGAGCTTCAGGAGCTCCTCGGCACGCTCGATGCGTACGAGTCGCGCATCAGTGAGCGGGTGGGGGAGGATCGCTCTGATGATCTGGGTGGCGCAGGTGCAGGAGTTGGAGCGCGCAGGGATGATGGTACTTACATCTCGCCACGGGATCTTGCGATTCAGAACCTCCCGCTTCCGGAGATCATGCAGCGGGAGCTCGGGAAGCACATCAGGAAGGAAGTGAAGCGCTTAAACCGCGAGGCACGGAAGATCGTCCGCCTGAGGCGTCCTGGGGCAGCCTACTACTTGAATGAGCTGTACGCGAAGATCCGGCGTCTCAACGCGCTCCTCCATGAACTCCTTGAAGCATCGTACGAGATCGTGAAGCGCCTCTTCATCCGGGTCTTCATTGATCGACAGCCGATACTCTAGCTTCATTAGCTTGTAGCTTCATTAGCCGCATTAGGGAGTCTTTGTGCTATGCTCCCTTCATGGAGGAGTGGACGATTTTCCATAAGATTCGGGATAAGGAGATTCCGGCGGAGATTGTCTACGAGGATGACGAAGTTCTTGCGTTCAAGGACAAGTTTCCGAAAGCGCCGACCCACATTCTCTTCATCCCAAAGCACTTCGCTCCGTCGATCGCTGACCTTACCCCTGAGACCGCACACCTTCCCGGGCTCCTCATCCTCAAGGCACAGAAGTTTTCGCACGATCATGGAATTAAAGGCTACCAACTCCGCTTCCACGTTGGGCGTGGAGGAGGCCAGGAAATCTTCTACCTCCACCTCCACTTCATGAGCGAGGAGAAACTGACGTAGTCATGTAGATTCCAGCCCTACGCGCTATACCCTGCAGCCTTTGCTTCCTCCTCGGAGTTGAAGTACACACGGTTCTCCTCTTTGATTTTCTTCGCTGCGGCGGAGTCGATGGAGTAGTACTTCTTCCCTGACTTGCTGGCGACAAAAAGGGCTTTAGTAGCTTCAGTAGCCTGCCTGCCGGCAGGCGGGCTTGTAGCTCCCGTAGCTTCGGTAGGTTTTTCTCCTTGTGCTATCTCGGCTGCTTCTTTCTCCTTTGCTTCTTTTGCCTCCTTCAATTTCCGCTCCTCTTCCTCGCGCTCGCGCTTGATCCGTTCGAGCGTCGCCTTGTCGATCGGCTTCAGGGCCTTCAGGGAGAGCCCGATCCGGCGCTCGTCGACATCGATGTTGATGACCTGTGCATCGACTTTCTGGCCGATCGTCAGGACCTCGGCGGGGTCAGCGACCTTGTGGTGGGCGAGCTCTGTTAAATGGACGAGCCCGGTGATGTCCTTCTCGAGCTTGATGAAAGCGCCGTAGTCCGCGAACCGGACAACCGTTCCCGACACACGCTTCCCGACGGGGTAGCGCTCGGCAATCTCCTCCCAGGGATCCTTCGTGAGCTGCTTGATCGAGAGGGAGATCTTGTCTCCATCGATCCCGATGATCTTCACTTTCACCGCATCTCCAACATCGGCGTATTCCGTGGGATTCTTCACATGTCCCCATGCGATCTCGGAGATGTGGACGAGACCTTCGAGTCCTTCGAACGTCACAAAGAGGCCGAACTTTACGACACCACTGACGACCCCCTCCTTGACGTCACCCACTTTCAAGTTCTCGAGTGCGCGCGCGCGCTCCTCAGAAATGGCCTCACGTTCGCTGACGACAATCTTTCCTGCCTCCTCGTCCATGGTGATGATCTTCACGGTGAAGGTGTGGCCGATGAACTTCTGAAGTCGCGCGATAATCTCGGTGCTATCCGCATTATTCACCCGCGGATAGTTCACGGGTGCGAGCTGGCTCACGGGGAGGAAGGCCCGGATGCCGTCAACGTTTGCGATGAGCCCTCCCTTGTTTGCATCCTGGGCCGTGAACTTCATTACTTCATCGTGTTCGACGATCCGATGGAATCGCTCCCAGGCTCGCTGCTGGCTCGCCATCCGGAGGCTCAGCACAATCATTCCTTCATCGTTCTCCTCCTCGAGGACCATCGCGGCGACCATGCCCCCGACTTTGAGGTCGCGGAACGTGTTGAATGAATCCCGGAGTTCTCGCCCCGAGACAATGCCCGTTGCCGTGCCTCCGATATCGAGGAGGAGCTTGTTCTTTCCTCGGAAGACGACCGTCCCCTCGATGAGCTCCCCCGGTTGCACGCGTACTGGCGATGGAGACTGCAGGAGCAGTTCATCCATTAGTTTTTTCGGCTTCGTCGTCGGTGTCTGGACCTTCATGGGCATAGAAATACGGAGGTGCGAGTGGAACAAGGGAGACGACACTACCGTCCTCGCACGAGCAACAGCAGCGACGAGGTGAGTCTACTCCACCCTGTTCTCCTGTAAAGTCCTACTAAAGCTACCAAAGCTACCAAAGCTAATCAGAGGACCGTCTTATCCATTTTCAACTGCTCATCGGCTGGTAGCTTCTGTTCTTGTGAGGTTTGCGGATTGTAGATGCTGTAGTAGAGCTCGATGAGCTCGTGTGTCGTCAGCCTTCGGGACATGAGGCCAACATTCTCAAGTCCCGTCTGCACGAGGTTCACGCGTTCCTTGAGCTCCTTGCTCTTCCCCAAGAACTCGCGGTTGCGCTGGTAGGCCTTCAGCGATGAATCATCGGGGCTCAGCCATCCGAAGAATTTCTCGAGGAGTGTCTTCTTCCGCATCGTCGCGTCGACTGGCACGATGACGAAGAAGCGTTTCTGCATGATGTCTGCGATGTCAACGAGCCGCTCGATGAAGGAGGCGTAAGCAAGGGTTTGCTCTCTCAGGAGCTCATTCGCCTGCTTTTGAGCAGTTGTGCGCAATGTCGCAATGTAGGGATCGATGTTTACCTTCGTCGAGCGGACGGTGATTTGGAGAGGAAATATCAGGGTGTTTACGAATGCCTCGAAGCCGGCGATGATGCCCTGTTGCTCCGTTTCACTCTTCAAGTTGAAGTTCAGCGCCTCGACGAGCAAGACCGCGCGGAGACCGCCGTTTTTGAGAAGCACCGTGTCATTGCGAATCTCTGCAATCGGCAAGAACCGCTGCGTCGAAGCGAGCGCACTCTTCTTCCGCTGGCGGATCGTGCTCTTTACCTTGCTCAGCGCCGATGATCCATTCCCGAAGAGAGCCATGCGTCAGGAGTGGAAGAGATCACGGAACACGGAGGTCGAGAGATCGTTGAGGCCGTAGGGGTGCTCTCCCTGGTCGACGGAGATCTTCGTTGGGTCAACAGGGCGCTTCCAGGAAGGGGTGTGATCCTCTTCAGGAGTCTCTTTCGTTAAGACAGGTGGTGGGGGCAGTGTTGGGGACGGTGATGGGGGCGGCGTCATGTCCTCCACTG
>Ga0213870_1000921_pt1 | contig 13572 bp, 17 predicted proteins | sample WICALVC2017_Meta_FD_160119 | JGI IMG/M metagenome (GOLD analysis project Ga0213870, IMG submission 160119) | Freshwater microbial communities from subterranean cave lake in Wind Cave National Park, South Dakota, United States - WICALVC2017 | ecosystem: Environmental > Aquatic > Deep subsurface >... | reverse complement strand
CGGGCTACAAACTGGAGTAAGATGGGTATACGTTCTTTAGGAGAATTATTAACAAAACTGAGGAAAGTCCTTGCACCAAAAGGGAGTGGGTGTAGGAGTGGGAGTCGTAGCAGAGGTGGGTGTGGGAGTTGCGGTCGCAGTAGGTGTAGGTGTGGGAGTCGGACCGTCTGTAGGAGATGGTGTTGGAGTGGCAGTGACAGAGGGTTCATAGAACGCTCCGATCTTTTTCCCGATTGGATCTCCGGCGTCGAAGGTGAGATGGCCAATGCGATCTCCATAGTCTGCACACGTGCGTACCTCTGGTGAATCACCACGTACTACATCTCCACCGATGGTCTGCGTGATGGCATCATCGATGATAGGATGATTTTTCGAAGCCCTCACGGAATCTCCATCGATATAGCAAATCTGATGGTCAGGGCCACCAACATCGGGTTGCAAATCTATTCTTTGGACATTGGGGTACTTTTGGCGTATGTTATCTATGGTTTTGTTGATCTGCTCTTTCCACCAATTGATGTCGCTTTCTTCTCTCCCCGCAATGTTGAGGACTACCCTGTCGGGATTCTTAGAATTATTGGTACAGGGCGAATCTGGGGCGCTACTCCACCCCACATAACTGGGGTTTGCCCATAGATCAATCGTGCCGCCATTTTGCCACAAGAGCTCCCATCGAGTCTGCTCCACGACGGATTCAAATCCCCCATACCACTGACGCACTGTACTAAAACCGATCATATGGTTGCAGATAAACTGTCCTGCTGCGGTCACCCTCCCTATCTGCAGCGTTGGTTGAGGGTATAGTCCTAGGAGGATGAGAAGAAAAAGGGGCATGACTAACACGTGGTATCTACGTATCATGGTGTAGACTGCTGTAATGGTACATATAATAAAGGAAAAAAAGGAATTGTCAATAGGTCACTTGAGGTCACTTGACAAACTCCCCGAGGGTGAATCCGCCTCTCCGCCAGCTGGCGGATCCGCAGACTTTGTCATCATTGTGGGAGAAGACAAAAAGTAGGCCTCCCTCTCTTTCCCAATACATTACAGTTCATAACAAAACACAAGTAAATAATTAGCTTCGCAGGGCCTCGCCTTGCAGTCCGTCTTGCAATCCTGGAGGCCGGTCCCCTCACATAAGGTTATTTATCTCCCATGGCCAAAGATCTTGAGCAGTTTTTTTCTCGCCTTCAAGCCCGACAACTGCTCCCTGCTTAACTTTATATTTCCGGCAAAAAGTGATTAATGCCGACCTGTTGACATGCCGGAAATTTAATTTTGCCTCAATAGGCAATATTTCCTGTTTATTTAAAACTACAAAATCAATTTCCTGTCCCCTCTTTGTACGCCAGAAATAAATTTTGTCTACTTGGTATTTCTTGATAAGTTGCGAAAACACGCTGGTTTCAAACATGTTTCCTAAAATATTTCCCGTTAAATTCCTAAGCCAGACAGTCTGTAGTAAGCCGGTATCATAAAAGAAAATTTTCGGAGTTTTGACAACTTCAACTTTAGCTTTGTAGCTAAATACCGGCAAAAGTTTAATAATATAAGTATTTTCCAGAATAAACAAATAATTCTCTACAGTCTCACGGGCCAAACCGCACGTTTGAGATATCTCGGCAATATTTAATAGATTTCCGCTGCTTTCGGCCAAAAGCTTCAGCATCCTGTTGAATTTTTGCACCTGTTTTATCTGGGCCAAATCATGGATATCGCGCTTCAAATAAGTATTAACAATCTGTCCGAGATATTTTTCTTTCCTGGCAATCTCATCCTCAAGAACGATTTTGGGGTAACCGCCATATAAAATATATTCCCTGAATAATTCTTTAAGTCGGGAAGCGTGAATTGCTGATTTTGTTTGTAAATCAATTTGAATCCCTTTAAAGTCCAGAAACTCGCTAAAATCCAAAGGGTAAATCTCAAAATCAACTGTTCTCCCAACCAACGTATCCGTAAATTTTTTTTTAATATTAAAGCTGGATGATCCGGAAAGAATCAGCTGAAGATATTTATGATGGTCGCTCACCAATTTTAAAAAGGGAGAAGGATTGGCAAGATATTGGATTTCATCGATAAAAACATATGTTTTTCTCGATTTATCTATGCCTTCACCCTCAAGAAAGTTGATGAACTTGTCAATTCCGCTGTCAAGAAGTTCAACAAATCGCCCGTCCTCAAGATCAATAAATATAATCTTCTTATTCTGCTTTTTTAATAAATCGGCCAGGTAATAGAGAATATGTGTTTTACCAACCTGGCGGCTTCCGTGAAGAACAATAATATTGTCTGTATCAAAATAACTAACAATCTCATCAGTTATCTTTCGTTTGTATATTTTCTCATTCATGCTCTTATTTTAATACGTACCAAATTAAGTGTCAAGTTTTATTTTTGTACATAATTAAATTGGTATATACTGAGACAAATTCAAGTTATCGAAGTATACCTTGAAAAATAGGTCGTAAAAACCTATGCTTTTACTATGCCCAATGAATTTATCCATGTGCAACACGAAGGATTTAATCCGAGAGTGCTCACTAAAAAGATCCCGGTTTTGATCGCGGCCGTCCTGCTCGTTTTCTCCCTTGGGATAGCAATCTTTTTTTACGCCAAATACCGTACTGTGCGTTCATCCTTGAATGATCCAACAGTGGCGCAGCGGGAGCAGCAGTTTTTCGCCAATTCCCAATATGGGGACAAAGTGATCATATACACCAATGCGAAAAAAGCAATTCTCTATAGACCGGGATTGGGCAAAATCATCGAGGTAGCACCCGTTAATATAGGCACGCAGTCGGCCAGCGTGCAAACATCACCCTCCCCGACTGTCGTACAAGCAAATGTAATCCTACTTAACGGTACTTCAATAGCCGGACTCACCAAGAAATTCGAGACGGAGCTACTATCGAAAGTACCATGGGTGCAGATAGTAGACCGTGTCAATGCAGTTAAAAAAGAATATACAAAAACGATTTTGGTCGATATATCTGGCACGAAGGCGACAGAAGCTAACTTGTTGGCGCAAGCTCTGGGTATATCGGTGGAAAAACTTCCCGAGGGCGAATCCGCCTCTCCGCCAGCTGGCGGATCCGCAGACTTTGTCATCATTGTGGGAGAGGATAAGAAATAAACCTGCCTGCCGGCAGGCAGGTCGACTAATCAACTAATCAATAAATAATCTTGCATTACCGTGACCTTGACACGATTATGAAATTAGTATAAAATTGTACTAAATATGGAATCGTATTCTACCACCGATATCATCAAAATTCTCCGGGAAAAAGATATTGTTTATTTTTCAATAACCGATTTCGGCAGGCTTTTTAAGCTTCAAAATCAAAATTCACTCTATAAAAGGATTGCACGTTTGGAAAAAGAAGGCATCATCAAAAAACTGATAAACGGTAAATATCTGTTCCTTTTTGGCCAAGGCACCGATTATCACACCGCAAATTTTTTAAATTCTTCGTCATATATTTCCTTGGATACCGCTTTGTCTTATTACGGGATTATATCCGGGTTTCCTTATCAAATTACTTCAGTTACGGTAAAAAAAACAGGAAATTTTAAAGTTGATCAAAAAGAGTATACGTATAGCCATATAAGCCAAAAACTATATTGGGGATATGAAAAAAAAGAAGGTTTTTTGATTGCCGGTAAGGAGAAAGCCGTTTTGGATTATATGTATTTTTATACCAAAGGGCTAAGGAGTTGGAACGAAGAAGAGTTTGATTTCTCGCAAGTAGATGGAAAAAAATTATCCGTTTATGGAAAAAAATTTAACAATGACAGGATATCATTTCTAGTCAAAAAAATCATATGATTACCCAAAGTCTTGTTGGGGAATTGGCAAAGATTTATCAGATTGATACGTTTACCGTAATGCGTGAATATCTCCAATTGTTATTTTTAAGCTTCTTATATCGTGAAAAAAAGAGTGATAAAATTTATTTCAAAGGCGGTACCGCATTACGGCTGCTGTTGGGTTCTGCGCGTTTTTCGCAAGATCTGGATTTTTCCTCTCCCTATTCTGGAAAAAAAATAAAATTAATTATTGCCCGTGTGGAAAAATCAATTGATACTGAAGTGTCCGGAGTTACTATCCTTCCAATACATTCGGGTCTGGCAACATTAAGATTCCGCCTGGTATACAAATCAGACGAATTAAAATTTCCTTTTATCATCAGGCTGGATTTTAACCGTGCGAAAACCTATGAAAAAATTGTTGTTTCTCCTTTGGTTACAAAATATCCGGTTGCTTTTTTCCCTCTGGTAAGCCATCTTTCAGAAAAAGAAATACTTGCAGAAAAGCTCTCAGCTTTGTTGACGCGAGCAAAAGGACGGGATTTTTTTGACGTCTGGTATTTATTGGAAAAAGGAATTCCGGTTGATTTAAATCTTGTGGAGGGCAAGATGAAAGAAAGAGGGCAGAAACTGACCAGATCAGATATAGTCAGGAAAATTAGGTCACACTCGCAAAAACAGCTTGAGCTTGACCTCAGACAGTTTCTACCCGCATCGCAGCGAAAAATCATCGGGATATTAAAAAACAGATTATTGAAGCAGTTTAAGGAACGATCTTCGAATATATTGTCCTGACAATCCACAAATGATAGTGGGGGGCAAACCACAGCCCTTGCCCGATCACTGGGAATATTTCTTGCAAAACTCCCTGAGGGCGAGTCTGCCTCAGTCTCTGCAGACTTTGTCATCATCATAGGTGCTGATAAGATCCAAACCACTCCTACCCCCGCTCAATAAAGCAAAGAAGGAATCATCGGCTACAATGAAGAACAAGATTGAGGGTTATCTAAAGAAGGCAAGGTATACGAGAATAAACACGATGAGAGCAATCCCAAAAGCTATAGCCACCCGTGCATTTACGTCAAGAATATCAATATTTTTCTTCATCTAAGAGCCTGTTTGAAAAGTCTCTTTTTACTGCAATTTCATCATTTTGGCTGCAACTGTGTCACTCCTCCTTGATGTATCCAGCCTTGGATACACCTTCGTCGTCGTTCCTTGTTTCGCTCAAACTGCTGAAATTTCGCTACAAAACATACTTTCCAAACAGGCTCTAAGTTTCCGAAATGTGAAGACTCCCCGGCCTAAAAGGCCGGGGCTTCTTTAAGGTAGAGTCTGAAACCCCGTACCGACCAGTCAGACTGGTCTGGTACTGGGGTAACTGCTAATATCAAACATACTATAGCAAATAAAACATCGGTGATCAACATAAGCCATTTCTGTTTGCCTTTCACTTTTAAGAAGTTAGGAACAATAAAAACAACTCCCAACCATCCCGCAGCAAGATTGACAAATAATTCTGAAATTACGCCAGAAAAGACCGGTTCAATATGCATGAGCTTACCGTGAAGACTCCCCCCGACCGATCGGGGGGCTTCTTTGTTTTAGAGTCCGAAACCCCGTACCGACCAGTCAGACTGGTCTGGTACTGGGGTAAAAGAATGGTTCTCTACTGTCAATTTCCGCGAGAGGTCCTCTTGCAAATACTTGCCAGCACTATACTATCTTTTTTTGATAGACGATGTTGTCGACTATCCAACCTTCTTTTTCTCTTCGTATCAGCGTATACCCATTCTTCTCATAAAATTTCTGTGCGGGTATCTGTTTGGCTGATGTATTCAGCTGGATTATTTTATAACCCAGTTCTTTGGCTCTTTTTTCCAGGACAAAAAGTATCATTTGTCCGAAACCTCTTCTCTGGAAAGCGGGATCTATCCTCATCCTTCTAATTTCAACAATATCTTCAGTCATTTTTCGCAATGCTCCCATGGCCATAATTCTGCCATCGATAGTTCCCACTAAAAACTCGCCTCTGTTTTTCAGATAAATCCCTTCGATATCATCAAAGTCCTTCTCCCATATTCCCGTGTACATATACGCGTCCGCGCTTTTTAAGGCCCGGGCATGAAGATCAAAAACCTCTTCCCTATCGGAAGCCCGGTACTGTCGGATTAGCAGTGTATCCATACTATGAGTATAGCAGTGCGAAACACGACGCTGCAATTTCGCCAAAAATCCCAAGGTGCCAAGCTAAATCCACCCTCAAGGTGGATGTATATTGACACCTTGGTACATAAGAGGTATTCTTAGGTAGTTTTAGTAATAAATATTTCGAAGATTTCTTTCAAAATGTCCAGAAGAGCGCAAATACTTGCCACAGGAGAAATTTATCATGTATATAACAGAAGTGTTGGTAATGAGAAAATCTTCAGCGACAAACGAATTTTGAAGCGATGGTATAGAATTATCGATTATTATCGATTTCCGCAAAAACTGAAGTATTCCAAATATCAAACACTCCCTACTCTGATAAAAGATGCTTATACTGCAGCATACTTAAAACAACCATCTATTGTTGATATATATGCCTTTGCCTCTATGCCTAACCACTTCCATTTTCTGGTTAAACAGGTGTTCGATTCTGGGATCGTAAGATTCTTCGCAAACATCCAAAATAGTTTCGCAAAATATTACAACCTCAAAAGTGACCGACATGGAAGTCTTTTTGGCCATACGTTCAAAGCGAAACGAATCGAAACAGATGAAGAATTTCTCCATGTCTCCCGGTATATACATCTTAATCCTGTCACCTCGTATCTAATTGAACCTCATGATCTTGCAACGTATCCATGGACTTCATTACCAAGTTTTGTAAACGGCAATGGTTTTGTGAATAGTCAAAAAATACTTGATATGTTTCCTTCAAAGAAAAAATATTTACAATTCATCATTGACCAGGCTGATTATCAAAGAACGTTAGGTGATATAAAACATCTTCTCATTGACTCATAAATCTTAAGCATTTTCTAAAATGATTGAGGCTGTTGTTAGGTAGAATCCCCAAGGTGCCAAGCTAGATCCACCCTCAAGGTGGATTGTACTTGCATTGCAGCTCCTCTTTCCTCTACAGTAGAGTTAGCTGATAAAATTTCAGAGATGATTTGATGGGAAAGCACTCACTGTCCACTTTTATCTGCGCTATAATTGCCTCCACCCTCACGGCCCTGGCGGCAACGAGGGCGGCCTCCCATATGGCAACCTCTCCCCCACCAGTCATTACCCACATTGAGTTACTTCTTTTATTCCTCGGCGCCTTTCTTTTTGCTCTTTCCTCTATCATCCTCCATTATCACCATGTGATTGAATCCACGAGACACCAGATATACACTGATCAAAAACGTGCTGAGAAATTTCAATCACTTGTGGAGCATATCCCCGACGCAGTGTGGACATTTGATACTAACGGCACGCCACACTATATTAGTCCTGCGGTATACGAAATTTTTGGTATATCCTCCCAAGAGTTTATCGCCAAAGGCGCACAAGCTTGGTGGAATGCGATAGACCCCTCCGACCTATCCAGTGTGAAAAATGCCTATGAAAAACTTTTTACGCGAGGAATTCCCATGGATGTCGAGTATCGAGTGAAACGCCCTGATGGCAGTTTAGGCTGGGTTCGTCACAAATCTACACATGTAACAAAAGAAGGACCGGTAACTCTAGCCGATGGGGTCATCGCTGACATAACACGATTGAAGGAAGCGACGAGTCAACTGGAAACCCGCTCCAAGGATCTTGAACGCATAAACGCTCTCATGGTAGGACGCGAAGTGCGCATGGCCGATTTGAAACAACAGCTGGATGTTTTGAGGAAAAAAACGTCGTTTGAGAGCTTTATAGGGGGAAATATATAGGACAAGTATCAAAGGTACCAAAGGTATCAAAGGGAGGACGAAACAAATTAGCTTTTGATACGTTTGATACTTCTGATACTTTTGGTACTTTTTATATATGAGAATTCCGTCAATACTGTTTCGTTTAACCCGTAAGAAAAAGACTCCCGGGGTTTCCATTGAACCCTCAAGCCTGGCAACCGTGGATGCGATATTCCACTATACGCTCACGCTTCTAACCAACCCTGAATCGGTCAAAGAAATTTTTCAAAAATACGATGAAGTGCGCCGCCTCCCCATAAAAAATCGCGAACAAGCAATCATCCAGGTGTATTTCATCTTGGAATCATTTATCACCCAGACCAAACCAGTTATTACAAAAGTTTCCTACACTATTGAAAGCTTACGCCGGCAGATCCGCGAACATATCTCACTGGAGGGGCTTAGTAGCTATTTCCGTCTTGTATTTCTACCCGAAAATGATCAGGCAGTTGTACTTTTCACCGCGGGAATTCGTGAGATTCTCTCTTTCATCGAAAGTAAGCTTGCACAAAAACATATTGAAGAGTCTCTGGCTGCGGCAACCAAGGGGACGCTACTTTCAGGCATAACCTTTACCCTTTCCCAGGTGACTGAGGAGGCGATGCGCACCAAACTTACGGGAGCAACTCATCCCCAAATCGTCTCAGCCTTTCGGGCACTCTACGATGGCGCATCAGCGGGAATTACGCAAGCGGTGGGCGATAAAAAAGCCAATGAAGTCTTCCGCGGTGTCTATGATTTTGTAAAAACTACCTACTCTTTTGATATCGTGGGGCTTTTCATGGATGTCCTACCCAAGCAGCTATTTGAATCGGAACGATTGGGAATGCTTTCGCGTGAAGAACTGGAAAGAAACGTAATTGTCCGGACCAATGAACTGTCTGCCGCAAAAGCGCTGGTCGAGGAGAAATTCTCTGAAATTGAGAAGAAAAACCGAGAACTTGAGGAAACTAAACGAGCGGTACTGAATATTTTGGACGATGAAAAACGCTTACGTACGCAGTTGCAATTTGAACGCGATCAGGCGCAAACCATCCTAACCTCTATGGGTGAAGGACTGTACGTAATCTCGCGACTTCATAAGATTATAGCCATCAATGAAGCGGCCCAAAATATGCTTGGGGTTGACAGTGGCGATGTCGTGGGTAAAGATTGGACACATTTTGTGGACTTTGAAAAAGGCGGCTCACTGATGTTGGAAAATCTCTGGCCAGAGTCGATCACGCTTAAAGAAGGAAAACCAATGACTGTGGGGATCGATGATAATATCTCACTTCGCAAAAGCAATGGGGATGCATTCCCGGTCTCCCTCAAGGCTACCCCGCTCACTTCTGATGGCGAAATAATTGGGGCTGTCGTTGTATTTGAAAATATAACCCCGCAAAAGAAAGAAAAAGACATCATTGAAGCCACCGTCCTACAACGGACCCGTCAGCTTTCTGAAAAAACGGCGGCGCTTACCGTAGCCAATGACCAAATCAAAGCCGGTTTGGATGCTCTGGCCAAAGAAGAAGCAAAACTTTCATCCTCCATCGATTCACTAACCCTTGGGTTTATCATGACTGATACGCAAGGACAAATTCTTATTCTCAATCCGGCTGCAACAAAAGTTTTGGGTGTGGGAAAGGAAATAAAAAACCTTTCTCAAATTGATGATAAGCTTGGAGAAACGTGCGATTTGCAGGGGCTTTCCGAACGCTGTCACAGGGAACGAGCTCCCGTCCATATACCAGATCTTGCCTATGGCCAAAAATTTCTGAGTTTTTTTATAGCACCAATTTTGACCAAAGAGCATTATGAGGATATTGGCACAGTCATTCTTGTGGAAGATATCAGCGAAAGGAAGGTGATGGAACGAAGTCGGGACGAATTTTTCTCAATAGCCTCTCATGAACTGCGAACACCACTCACGACTATACGAGGTAATGCGTCTCTTATCAAACAATATTACGCAGATAAAATAACTGACACACAGGTGATAGATATGATTGTCGATATCCATGAATCAGCGGTGAGACTCATCGGTATCGTGAACGACTTTCTCAATATGTCCCGACTTGAACTGGGTAAAATTGTCTTTGCAAAGGAAAAATTTGATATTACTGCGCTGGTTGGAGAGGTCGTCAAAGAACTCACGACACCACTTAAGGAGAAGAATTTATCCATTGCCAGCAAGCGCCCTACCTTTCCCCTCCCCCATGTTGTCGCCGATCGAAACCGTGTAAAGGAAGTGCTGATAAACTTAATTGGTAATTCGGTGAAGTTTACCACAGTGGGGGGCATCACAATAACCGCACATGTACAAGAGCCGATGGTGAAAATAGAAGTGACTGACACTGGCCGGGGAATTCCCCTGGCCAACCAAAATTTACTGTTTCGCAAATTTCAACAGGCGGGTACGTCACTTATGACCCGTGACACTATGAAGGGCACGGGTCTTGGTCTTTATATCAGTAAACTCATGATTGAGGGTATGGGAGGAACCATACAACTTGAGAAGTCTGAGGAAGGAAAAGGTACGACTTTTTCCCTCACGCTTCCCATCGCATCCACTTTAGATCTGACAAAACATACGACGCTTACCGATTCGCCAACCGATCAGAAAATGTCTGCGGCTGTTGTGGCGTTTTGAAATGAATGTATCACAAATCCCGATGTGCAAAGCTATTCCACACCTAGTGTGGAATCCCCTTTTGGTTTGATTTCTCCCTCTTGCAATCTTTCTAAAATATAGTATAGGCTAAATATATGGCTAAAATTTTAATTGTTGAGGACGATCCCTATGTGCGCCGTTTCTACGGAAGACTTTTTAATCTCAATAAATATCAGGTGGAAATGGTAGGGGAGCCTTCTGATGCTGTAGAAAAGATCAAATCATTCCACCCGCAACTTATTCTTATCGACATCATGATGCCTGGGATGGATGGAACACAAGTATTGGATAAAATCAAATCTGATCCTGAAACCCAAAATTACACTGTCGTGATGCTTACCAACTTTGGGGAGGAAGAAATGGTGAAAAAATGTATGAAAAGTGGAGCTGTCGGATTTATCTATAAATCAAACACTCCACCCAATCAGCTTCTTGATGAAGTCGACAAATATCTGACGCCTAGTGAGGGAACACCGACAATATGAGAAATTTTTAATTTTCAACTTCAAATTTTTAATCTCCCGACCTCAGTCGGGATCCCGCTGAGGCGGGAAATTTTACAATGTGTATTGAATTTTTAAACATTCGAAATTAAAAAATTAGTGTTTGATTAGAAATTAAAAATTAGAAATTAGAAATTTCTTTTCATGGCCAAGGTCCTTATTATCGACGATGACCCTTCTTTGTTGCGCCTTTATCAGAAGGTGTTTACACTAGAGGGTCATGAGGTAGTGCTGGCGAGTGAAGGTTCTGAGGCTATTAATATAGTCCGTACGATACATCCGGATATTATCTTGTTGGATATCATGATGCCCACCATGAATGGTATAGACGTTCTAAAAATTCTGAAATCAGATACAGTGCTTTCTCATATTCCTGTGGTGATACTTACTAATCTTTCCAGCTCACAAGACTCCCAGAAAGCACTTTCATTAGGCGCGCTTAAATGCGTCATCAAAAGCGAAATGGACCCACAACAAGTGGTAGCAGTGGCAAAGGAGATATTGGATGGGAAAGTATCAAAAGTATCAGAAGTATCAAATGTATCAAAAGCTTTATGAAATTCTTGCGTTCTCCTTTACCCGCCGAAGCCTTGGCGAAGGCGGGCTTTGATACCTTTGGTACATTTGGTACCTTTGCTCCCTATGAAGAAAATATTGATTGTTGAGGACGACCCATCGATATCCCTTCTCTATCAGAAGGCATTTACTTTTGAAGGGTTTGAGGTAACTACATCCTTTGACGGAGCGGGTGTGTATGAACAGGTCCTCAAAACTCCCCCTTCTATCATACTTCTGGATATCATTTTGCCTACTGTGAATGGCTTGCAAGTACTGGCCAAACTCAAAGGTGATCCCACTACGGCACAAATTCCTGTCATCATGCTCTCAAATTTGGATGGTATGAAAGAGATCGATGAAGCGATAGCGTTGGGAGCAGTCAAATACATCACCAAAGGCAACTACGAACCAGCCCAGGTGGTAGCATTGGTAAAAAAGATCCTCGAGAATGTGACCGCGGGAATGCAGTAAACTTTCGTAATCTCAAAACTCAAATTTCAAATGTCAAATCCAAATATTAAATCTTAAATCTAATAAAGTTTTATAGTTTTGAGTTTTGGTTTTGAGCTTTGAGTTTTGACGTTTGAGTTTCCCATCCACGTTTGTGTCATAATAGACTCGTATGCCCACGCGTCTACTCTTTATCCTTTTGACTCTCGCACTCCTTCTCCCTTCCCCACTTGGTGCCCAACTAAATACGGCCGGTATCGCCATGACCTATCTGATGGAGGGAGAGGTGAAAAATGGAGATATCGTATCGCTTCTCCCTGGTACCGACAAACTGGGCAGATCGGTGAAAGACTATGATGAGAGGATGTATGGAGTGGTCGTTTTAAAACCGGAGATTGTCTACCGCACGGTGGAGGGTGGAATACCGGTCGTTCGAAACGGTGAAGTGATGATCAATGTCACACTGATAAACGGAGGCATTACTTCAGGAGATTATATCACATCTACGCAAATTCCCGGACATGGTCAGAAAGCCACAGAGCTCGCAGGCTTTGTGATTGGCACCGCCCTTTCATCATTTGATGGAACAAATGCACCAACGATTGATTTTGCAGGGAAAAAGGTCGCTTTCGGCCAGGTGAAAATAGCTCTGGGAATAGGCCCTGCCTCACCGGTGCAAGTGAGAGCCACAGGTGGAGTCTTTGGGACAATTCGATTTATGGCTGCATCACTTCTTTCTACCATTGCCACCTCCAAACAAGCGGAGCGGGTTGTACGGATAGTACTTGCCGGACTGGTGGCACTTCTTACCCTCTACGTCAACTTTCACTCTTTTGGCAAAAATATCACTAAAGGGATTGAGTCTATCGGCAGAAATCCACTGGCGAAGGCAACCATCCAGTCGATGATAGTCCTTAATATCATCTTGATAGGACTCGTGACGCTCGGCGGGATCTTTTTGTCGCTTACAATTCTTAGTTTGTGAGACTCCGCCAAGTCAGACTTGGCGGCTTCTTTCCTAATGATTCCAATCGCGGAGTCGAAACCACGTACCGACCAGTCAGACTGGTCTGGTACTGGGGTAAACTCCTGCTAATGCATCACACGAATATCGGCAATCAGATAATGAGAAGTACCGTATAAATTCCCCTTATTCGTTTTGGAAAGAATAGCAGAAAGCTTCTTATCAATCTGTTCCTCTGACAGGTTTGTCGATAGTGAGATGATGCCCGTCTCCTTCGTAGGATACTCTTGCATTATGCGTTCGAAATCTTTCCTATTAAACGTAACAATGAGTCGACCAGTCTTAATCGCCAGTTTGAATACGTCTTCATCTGATAGATCGGAAGGCTTTTTCAGATCAACAACGAGATGCTTTACGTCATGACGGCTATTGAGAATGGGAAACCACGTCCGGGGAGGCATGTTGGCATCAAAGAGAAGTTTATATCGCCGTGGTTTCATGAGGCACTTCCATTTTTGCAATCAACTCGTCAATTGCTCCCTCCAAAACGTCAAATTTCACCCATGGATAGAGCTCATGTATAGAATCAAGCGTATGTCCATCTTTCAATAAAAACAGTATTCTTGCCAAGGGAATACGGGTTCCTCTGATGCAGGCCAATCCTCCCATTACGTCGGCTTTAGAAGTAATGTAATTCAT
>Ga0213870_1000920_pt1 | contig 13575 bp, 14 predicted proteins | sample WICALVC2017_Meta_FD_160119 | JGI IMG/M metagenome (GOLD analysis project Ga0213870, IMG submission 160119) | Freshwater microbial communities from subterranean cave lake in Wind Cave National Park, South Dakota, United States - WICALVC2017 | ecosystem: Environmental > Aquatic > Deep subsurface >... | reverse complement strand
AAACAAAAACAAATCATAGAGATTATCCCCACCCGGTGTTGCAGGTAAAATCGGTGCCAAAACAGAGGTAAAGTTTGGCCCCGAGGTCACCTCATAATCGTATCCTGACGCAATATGCGGATCAATATAAACCGTCATTGTAGGATCACCCACGATTGTAAAACAGAATCTCATAGGATCGACTCCAGGGGGACAAGGTACTGGCATGACAGGATCATTAGGATCTACTCCGACTGGTGATCCTGGTGTTGGTGATGTTGGTGATGTTGGTGATGTTGGTGATGTTGGTATTGGTGTTGATGACCCGGGGGGTGGCATAGGGGGATGCACCCCAATAAGAGATGCAGGAGGCATTGCCCCGCCAGAAGAGATCCCAAAACTAGAGGGCATATTGATCGTGTCGGATGGGGCAACAGTATATTCAAACGTTATCCCATTTTGAGGGGATAAAGCACCACTGTAAGTGTCTCCAAAAGTGACTGAAAAGGGAAAGGGGTCTTATGCAGAGGGGGCTGTAAGAAATGCAGATAAGTGCGCATCAGCGGAAGAAGCCCCGCCACCAACAGATCCATAGGTGCCATCCATATGAATATCCAGTAGCACGTCAAACGACAAGGGGATATCTGAAAATATAAGAAAGGAATCTGTCTCAACCGAATCAAGGCCACTAACAATGGAAAAGTTTGTTAGCCATAAGTATGCGCCTAGTGGATCAGACCCCTCTATAAGACGTCCAGAAATTTAATTTCCCTCACCATCATTTATCTTTACACCTACATTAAAATCAAGAACGCCGGAGTCCGTTGTATTTAAATCTCCGGGGCCATTATCGTCCACGGAAGTGCCATCTGAAAAGCTAATATTCAGCGCAAAAATGGGTGTAGTGTAAACAATCAACAATTAAGACGATTGACGCTATAGAGAAGCCCACTGAATTTTTTATATTTTTCATCTACAATCCTCCTCCAGTTATGAAAAAAAAGTATACGTTCCAAAATATAGAAAAGTCAACCCCGTTGTTTGGGAAACCACAAACCGTGTCTTGACAATGGGGTCCACACCTTATACAAGCTGGCATGAAAACATTTTAACTGTGCAGTTTTTGGGGAGTATTTGCAATTGTGAAGTCCCAGTCGCACCACGAAAAAACGAGGTCTCCCCTTTACACTGCATCCGTTTCATTATAATATACGGAATGCAATTTTTCGAGCGATTTGGCAAGTGGGTTTTGGGGTTCCTCAATGAAATGGGCGCAATGGGAATCCTGTTCTACCAAGCCTTTATTTATATCTTTCGTCCTCCGTACAGGCTTCGTAATCTTTTTAAACAAATGGAGTCGGTGGGTGTTGGCTCCATCCCGGTCGTTTTAATTACCGCTACTTTTACCGGCATGGTGCTGGCCCTTCAAGGGTACACAGGTTTTAAACGGTTTAATGCAGAAGGTCTGGTAGGCACCGTGGTTGCACTTTCCATGACACGAGAATTAGGCCCTGTGCTCACAGGGCTGATTGTGGCAGGTCGTGCGGGCGCGGCCATGGCCGCGGAACTGGGCACCATGAAAGTCACAGAACAAATTGACGCGCTTGCAACCCTTGCGGTCAATCCCGTACAGTATCTCGTGACGCCTCGCTTTATCGCAGGAATTGTCATGTTGCCCACACTCACGGTTTTTTCCGATTTTATCGGGATTGCAGGCGGATATATTATTTCCGTTAAGATGCTCGGGGCCAATGCAGGGGTCTATCTGAGACGCACCACACAATATCTGGAGATGGAAGATATTTACGGCGGACTTTTGAAAGCCGCCGTATTTGGCGCGATTATCGCCGGGGTGAGTTGTTACAAAGGATTTAAGGCCGATGGCGGCGCAGAAGGTGTTGGCCGCGCGACAACTGGCGCAGTCGTTGTCTCCGAAATGCTCATTTTAATCTCTAATTATTTTGTCACCGCATTTCTCCAGAATTAGCACAAAATGGCAATGATTGCACTGCGTAATGTTCATAAAAGTTTCGGTGCCCACCACGTTCTTCGTGGCGTTCATCTCAAGGTGGAGGCGGGGGAGGGGATGGTTGTCATTGGTGGAAGTGGGACAGGGAAATCGGTTATCCTGAAACATATCATCGGACTGATTGCGCCAGATCAGGGCGAAGTGATTATTGACGGGCAGAATCTTGCTGATTTGTCATCAGAGGAACTCTCTGATTTTCGCAAGCGGTTTGGCATGCTCTTTCAGGGGGCCGCGCTTTTTGACTCTTTGACCGTATGGGAGAATATTGGTTTTGGATTGCGAGAGCATAGCCGTCTGCCTAAAGACGATATTATGGATATTGTAAAGGAAAAACTTGCCATGGTCGGCCTTCGCGGGATTGAGCATAAAATGCCGAATGACCTGTCTGGCGGGATGAAAAAGCGGGTGGGTCTTGCGCGCGCGATTGCCATGAATCCAAAAATTATATTGTATGATGAGCCGACCACAGGGCTTGATCCAATCATGTCCGATGTGATTAACAATCTTATTTTTCAGATGAATAAAAAACTCTCGGTGACCTCGCTGACCATTACCCACGATATGAAAAGCGCGTATAAAATCGCGGATAAAATCGCAATGCTCTATCAAGGCGAGATTTTAGAAGTGGGCACTCCCACAGAAATTCAAAACAGTAGAAATCCGGTGATTCAACAATTTATCAATGGAAGTTCAGAAGGCCCCATTCGAGTAGATTAAAGAGGAGATATGGGATTTACAACAGAAGCAAAAGTAGGTCTGATGGTTCTGCTCGGCGCCGCCGCCCTGACGTTCATGACGTTTAAAGTGGGCGGTTTTACACTTGGGGATAAGGGGTATCATATTTCCGCGCTCTTTCCGACCGCATTGGGATTAGAGCCTCGGGCACCTGTGCGTATCTCAGGTGTTGAGGTGGGGAAAGTGGACGCAATCAGGTTAGAAAAAGCAGGAGGGGCGAGGGTCACACTGCTCATCAATCAGGGGATAGCGATTCCAAAAGACAGCACCGTGTCCATCGCGTCAAGCGGCCTTCTGGGCGATCGCTTTGTGGAACTTTCCCCCGGTCAAAGCAAAGCGTCGTTGGCCGATGGGGGTGCATTGTCTTCAGCTTCTAATAAGGGTGCTAATATGGAGCAACTGACAGGACAGGTTTCCGATCTCATTACCCGTTTTGTAAAAGTGGCCGATGATGTCGGCGCGGTCACGACTTCGTTACGCGGGGCATTCGGAACCAAAGAGAGTGAGCAATCTCTGAAAGATATTGTTGAAAATGTCCGCTCTCTCACAAAAGGGATTGATGATTTTGTGCGTTCCAATCAAGCGTCTATGGGCCATTCCATATCCAATCTGGAAGAGTTCTCGGCGTTTCTCAATAAAGACGGGCAAGCCCTGTTAAAGAGTCTAACCCAGATCACCAAAAAAATAGAAAGCGGAGAGGGAACCGTCGGGAAGCTCATTTATGATCAGGGCGCTTATGATAAATTATCAGTATCCTTGGATGATTTGGGCGGATCGCTAAAATCGGTGCAGGCCATTTCGAAAAAAGTGGAACGCGGAGAGGGAACCATTGGAAAACTTTTTTCGGATGAAAAGGCCTATAACAACATCAATACCGCATTAGAAGGGGTTTCAAATACATTGGGACGCATTCAACGTTTTAAAACCAATGTCGGTTTTCGCAATGAATATCAGATTGATCAGTCTGAAAATAAGGGCTATTTTTCATTAAAACTCTCTCCTCGACAGGATAAATATTATCTCTTGGAAGTCGTGGATGATCCCTTTGGAAAGGTTGCACTTAAAACAAATGTGACCACCATAAATGGGATTGCCACGACGACAACCGATTTGGAAACCACCCGCAAGATGAAATTCTCCGCGCAATTTGGCAAACGGCTTCCTTATGTTGGTCTTCGCATAGGCTTAACGGAAAATGCGTTTGGAATCGGAGGAGACTTCTATTCGCAAGACGACCATTTAAAGGTTTCTGTGGATGCGTGGGACTTCAACAGCGACGATCCGCTTTCCAAGAATCCTCATATTAAGGTTTCCGCCCAGTACGAAATATTGCGTTATATCCACTTTGGCATAGGTTACGATCAACTGCTCAATGATGAACGCAATACCGTTTTTGTGGGCGCGGGATTGCGATTTGACGACGAGGATATACAATATCTGATTGGCGGCCTTGCCCTCTCACGGTAGGAATAAATTGCAAATTCATCCTGAACGACTATAATTTATCATTCCGCTATCGCGGAATTTTGGAATGTGTCATGAACTTAAACGGAAAATCGGTTTTAATTACAGGCTCTGGCAAAAGAATCGGGGGGGCATTGGCAATCGCAATTTCTGCAAAGGGGGCAAAGATTGGCCTTCATTATAATCATTCTAAAAAAGAGGCTGAATCTGTTGCAAAGGTTATTGAAAAAAAAGGCGGCCATGTCTTTCTGATACAAGGAGATATTTCGGACGTAGAAGCCTGTCGCAACATCGTCACAAGGACAGCAGGCGCATTGGGCGGATTGCATGTCTTGATCAATAACGCGGCGGTTTTTTTTAAGACCCCATTATTTCAAACGACTGAAACAGACTGGGACAGTACACTCGATACCAATTTAAAAGGGGCATTTTTTTGCGCGCAGGCGGCGGCAAATGTCATGCAAAAAAATGGCGGCGGTAAAATTATAAATATCGCCGATTGGGCGGCAGATCGCCCCTATAAAGATTATCTTCCTTACTGCATTTCAAAGGCAGGGATGATCGCCCTAACAAAAGGATTGGCCAAAACCTTGGCCCCAGACATCACCGTAAATTGCATTGCGCCAGGGCCAGTATTACTGCAAGAAGATTTTGATGAGGAAGAAAAAAAGGTGCTGATCAGCAAAACGCCATTGAAACGGATTGGCATTCCAGACGACATTATCAATGCCGTTCTTTTTTTACTGGAAGGAACGGCGTTCATGACGGGAAGCACAATAGTGATGGACGGAGGACGACTCATTTCTTAAAAATTAAGGAGAAAATATTATGTATAAAGTGACACGTGTAATTCATTTTTGTTATGGACATCGGCTTTTAAATTATGACGGCAAGTGCCGCAACCTGCATGGGCACAACGGCAGGGTGGAAATAGAGCTTTTTTCAGAGACGCTCAATCCGTTTGGAATGGTGCGCGATTTCGGAGACATTAAGAAAATTGTGCAGACATGGATTGATTCGGAACTGGATCACAAGATGATCCTCTGCAGGCGGGATCCTCTCTTGCCCTCTCTGAACCAGTTTCAAGAGCCGGTCTTTTTGGTGGACGAAAATCCAACCGCAGAAGTAATTTGCAAATTGATCTACGACTACGCCCTATCACAGCAGTTACCCATATCAATGGTTCGGTTATGGGAAACAAAAAATTCGTTTGCTTCTTATGGCTCCGAATAATGGGGTGAAAGAAAACAAAAAAATCCCCGCTATCACCCGTAAACGAATGACAGCGGGGATTTAATTTTATGGCGCAGGTACGATAATTAATACATATCGCCCATGCCGCCACCCATACCGCCCGGCATTCCACCCGGCATACCGCCGCCTGCTTGCGCCTTTGCTTCTGGGATATCGGCAATCATCACCTCGGTGGTCAACATCAAACCCGCCACACTCGCCGCATTTCGCAATGCAGTCCGAGAGACTTTGGTTGGATCAATGATTCCCGAAGCCACCATGTCAACATAAGTCAGGGTGTTTGCGTCAAAACCGTTATTGCCGGTTTCGTTTTTAACACGCTCAACAACAATAGACCCTTCAATGCCCGCGTTTTCAGAAATAACCCGAATTGGTTCTTCCAATGCGCGACGGACAATCTCAACACCCACCTTTTCATCGCCAACAGCTGTAATCGAGGCAAAGGCCGGAAGACAACGCAAATAAGCAACACCGCCCCCTGCAACAATCCCCTCTTCCACAGCCGCTTTCGTGGCATGAAGCGCATCTTCTACGCGCGCCTTCTTTTCCTTCATCTCAACTTCCGTCGCCGCGCCAACGTTAATAACGGCAACGCCACCGACAATCTTCGCAAGCCGCTCTTGCAATTTCTCACGATCGTAATCGGAAGTCGTCTCCTCAATTTGCGCCTTGATTTGCTTAACGCGACCCTGAATCTTATGGGTATCGCCAGCACCTTCCACAAGGGTCGTACTGTCTTTGTCAATCGTAACCCGTTTGACACGGCCTAAATCGGTCACCTTGATATTCTCAAGCTTTAATCCCAAATCTTCTGAGATAACCTGACCGCCTGTTAAGAAAGCAATATCTTCCAACATCGCCTTTCTCCGATCGCCAAATCCTGGAGCCTTGACCGCCGCCACTTGCAACGTTCCCCGCAACTTATTGACCACCAACGTGGCCAAAGCCTCTCCATCCACTTCTTCCGCAAGAATTAAAAGCGGCCTGCCTAACTTTGCAACCTGCTCAAGTACGGGCAGTAAGTCCTTCATCGTAGAGATTTTCTTTTCGTTAATGAGGATATACGCATCTTCCAACGTTGCTTCCATTCTCTCTGGATCCGTGACAAAATAGGGAGAGATGTACCCGCGATCAAACTGCATCCCTTCGACAACTTCCAAAGAAGTGGTCATGCTCTTGGCTTCCTCTACCGTAATCACGCCATCTTTTCCAACCTTCTCCATGGCTTCGGCGATTAAATCTCCGATGGCCTGATCATTGTTGGCTGAAATGGTTCCGATTTGAGCCACTTCTTTCTTTCCCTGACACGGCTTTGACATCTTTTTTAACTCTTCCACCACGACATCAACCGCCTTATCAATACCACGCTTTAAATCCATTGCATTGCCGCCCGCGGAAAGGTGCTTGACCCCTTCACGGAAAATTGCATTGGCCAAAACGGTGGCTGTGGTCGTTCCATCACCTGCGATATCAGACGTTTTGCTGGCGACTTCTTTTACAAGCTGTGCCCCCATATTTTCGTACGGATCTTTGAGCTCAATCTCTTTCGCAACCGTCACGCCGTCCTTCGTAATGGTGGGTGCGCCAAATTTCTTTTCGATGACTGCATTGCGACCCTTAGGCCCCAAAGTAGCCTTCACCGCATTGCTTAATTTATTGACCCCTCTTAAAATGCTTGCGCGGGCCTCTTCGCTAAAAATAATCTGCTTTGCCATTCTTTTTTCTCCTTAAGTAATTGCTGAATCTATTTAATCTATAATTAATAACGTAAGGGCTTGATTCATCAAACCCCTACACCTCTATTTCTCCTACTCAATAATCCCCAGAATATCCTCTTCCTTAAGAATAAGATATTCTTGGCTATCAATGGTGATCTTGCTTCCAGAATATTTATCAAAAAGGATAACGTCTCCAATATTGACGTTCTTAACCTCATTCCCAATTGCCTCAATCTTTCCTTTTTGCGGCTTCTCTTTCGCGGCATCGGGGATATAAAGCCCCCCTGCTGTTTTTTCCAGCTCAGCCGAATAACTCACGAAAACACGATCCTTAAGCGGCTTAAATTTGACAGCCGTTTGCGTTGCTTGTGACATTTTTTCCTCCTTTTTTAATATTTCGTAACGATGAACGTAGCTTCCTTTCAGAACTTCAAAAGGATGTAACCTATATAAGTGCCAAATTTAGGAAATCAAGGCCCCACCCTTTTTTGTTAATAATTGACACGATACGGCAATTACCCTACTATATGGAGTGGTGCTATCAGGGAGAATCTTTTGAATAGAAATAGAATGAGTCTATGGGGGGCAGGCGCGAGTGTCGTCCTATTCATATTTCTGTATGCCCCTACGTTTTTTGCCCTCGTTGCGGTATGGTGGGGGTCGGATGTCTATGCCCACGGCTTCTTAATTATCCCTATTAGCCTTTACCTGATCTTTGCAAAACGGACAGCGAAAGAGACAGCAAAAGAGACAGCATGCCAAACGAAACAGCCGGATCCCAATCTTATCGGTGGCATTTTGATGCTTGTTTTTTCAATGGTGATGCTTCTTCTAGGACGTTTTGGGGACATCGTTACACTTGAAGCACTCTCATTTATAATGACACTCGCCGGGATTGTCCTACTCCTGTTAGGCCCCTCTTTTCTTTTGGCATGGCGTTTTCCAATTGCTTATTTGTTGTTTATGATACCGATTGACCGTCTTTTATTACAAAAAGTGCATTGGCCACTACAACTTTTTACGGCGCAAATGGGCACATCCCTGCTCAATCTATTAGGTTTTCCAGCCTTCTTACAAGATGAATATATAGAACTGCCCAATATCACGCTCGAAGTCGCAAAGGCTTGTAGCGGCCTCAATTATCTAACGGCCATTATTGCGGTTGGAATGCCGTTGGCATATCTGTCTTTGAGGCATACAAAATGGAAAGTGATACTGGTTTTATCAGCCGTGATTATCGCGATTTTGGCCAATGGGGCGCGCGTCGCCTTTGCAGGCATACTCGGCAGTCTCGGACATGCAATCCACGGGCCTCTGCATATCTTTGAGGGTGTGGTCATCGCATGGATTGGCTTTATCACACTTTTTGCCGGGGCATGGTTTCTTGCGCGCATAGAATCGAGGGAATGTTGATGCCGCAGGACACCCATCGGGGGTTGCCTGCGCTGGTGATGATACTTCTGATCACGGGAGTAATCTCTGTGACGCTTGCGCCGATTAAAATCCCATGGGAGGGAAATTCTGCACCCATATCAGGTTGGAATAAAAAGGTAGGTCTTGCCGAAAATTTCCCCGTTCAGATGGCAACGGCCGATCACAAAGAGACGGCTATTTATCAAAATGCAGACGGGTTTGAGATTTATTTTTCCGCCGCTTATTTTGAACGTCAATCTCCGGGAAAGGAACTGATTGAGATCACGACGGCAAGGCTTCATGAAGACGCCGAAGAAATGATGATTCCCATTGCAGGGCGGTCATCCATGCGTGTCAATAAGGGAATCTATCAAAGAAATGAGCAAACGCATCTTGTTGTGTTTTGGTACGAAATGGATGGTCAGGTGGTTTCAAGATGGACTGATATTAAACGGCTGACCCTCTTGAACGCCCTCACCAAAAGGAAGACGAACGGCACGCTTGTGGTGGTCTCATCCCCATTGGGCAAAAGAGAGCAAGCAACGGAATTACTTGAAAAACAGTTGGAGTTTATTCGTCATTTTGTCTCCGCATAAAATAAAAAATATTCTCATTATCACCGATGTCTATATGGAAATGGGCGGATCGGAACGAACGGTGACGCGCCTTTTAACCCATTCAGACAAAAAACAGTTTAAAATCCATGTCGCCTGTTTAATCCCGGGACGGCTCTCCAAGGAAATGGAGACGCGGGGTTTCCCCATTTATACGCTCTTACAGGGCGGCATTTACACACAAAATGGCCTTAAAAATATACTCTATCTCAGAAAACTGATCAAAGCGCATGATATCTCTCTCATTGTCACCTATCACGAGGCATCAGACCTCTATGGACTGGTTCTTGCTAAAATCTCCGGTCTGCCGATTGTGACAAACAGAAGAGATATGGGATTCAAGACAAGATGGCAAAACGCAACCGTTTATCGGTTATTTGGAAAATACTTCGATGCGGTGGTCTCGGTGTGCAATGCTGTTCAAAACGCGGTCATTGCTTTGAAATGGTTTCCCAACGATAACACGGTTCCCATGATCACCATTTATAACGGCATTGATCTGGCCGAATACGGGACGCAAAAAAAAGAAGCCGTTTCGCGGGCATCCATTGGAATAGACGGCAGTGGGCCGATTGTCGGGGTCATTGCAAATTTACGCAAAATAAAAGGGGTGGCTTATCTCATTTCTGCGGCCAGTAGCATTGTAAAACAATGCCCTACTGTGCAATTTGTCATCATTGGCCATGATATGGGGGAGAAAATAACGCTTGATGCGTTGATCAAAGAACACAATCTCACCCAAAATGTTCATTTTTTAAAACATCGCCTGGATGTTGCAGAACTTATTCCTTTGTTTGACGTGGCTGTACTGCCTTCTCTGAGTGAGGGTTTTTCTAACGTCCTTTTAGAATATATGGCCTCTGGAAAACCGGTTGTTGCAACCGATGTGGGCGGCAATAAAGAAGCGCTTGTTCATGGAGAAACTGGATTTTTAATCCCGCCGGCTGATGCGCCTGCGCTTTGTGATGCCATTTTATGGTTATTAAAGGATCAAGAGAAGGCAAAGCAGTTTGGCATTGCGGGAAGAAAACGAGTGGAAAGAGTATTTAGTATAGAAAAAATGATTCACGCATACGAGACGCTCTTTCATCAATTTTGTAAGAAATAAAAAGCAATAAAAATGGCGATCAAAAAATTTGTCACGCATTATAGTCAGTTTTTGACAGGACAGACGGTTGTCATGCTCTTTGGATTGATTAGTTTTCCCATTTTTACAAGAATACTGACCGAAGCAGAATACGGGATCATGAGCTTCGTGGCGACCACACTTGCACTGGTTTCTGCGATTACAAAAGGCGGCCTCTCCGGGGGAATTGTAAGGTTTTACACAGACTACAGCGAGACAGATGATACCCGCACGCTTTTTTCCTCCACCATTCTTTTTCGGGGTTTGTTCTCCTGTTCGCTTTCAGTTGTTGTCTACCTGCTCATCCTCAAGATCGCTCCGTCTTATTTTGGCATCAATCCTTTGTACGTTCCTTATTTTATCATTATGGCTCCTTACGTCTTTCTCTATCCTATGAATGTGATTATGCAAAATCTATTGAGAATATCTGGAAAAACAATATTCTATAGCATCACACTCATGCTCCAAAAGGGGTGTCCTGTTATTTTTTCTGTCTTAATGGTTCTTTATATCGTCGGTCAGTTTTCAGGTTACTTTATCGGTCTGGTTTTAGGCGAAACACTGGTCTCTCTCGTGATCTTTTCATGGTTTTTCTTAACTTACAAAGTTGATATTAAAAAGGTGTCAGGCAAACTGACCCGCGATTTATTCGGATTTGGGTTTCCGCTTCTGCTGTCTGAGCTCTGCTATCTTTTGTTGTCTTATGTAGACCGATATTTGATCCTTGCTTTTCAAGGAGAGGGGAGTTTAGGTGTTTATTCGGTGGGACATAACATGGCCTTTTATCTGTCCGCCATCATCATGATGCCGCTTAGTTCCGCGATTGTCCCGCTCTATGTTACCACCTACAAAAATGAGGGGCGGGAAAAGACAGAGGCATTTTTAAGCAAGACGGCACACTATATGTTGATTTTAATCATTCCTGCGTGTTTTGGATATCATGCCGTTTCAAGAGATCTCTTGATCGCGGTGGCCTCTCAGAAATATGCGTCAGCGGCCGATTTTTCCACGATTATCCTGATCGGTTCATGCTGTTTTGGAATGCACAGTCTTTTCTCGGCGGGTCTCTTTTTGCAAAAAAAAACAGGACAAATGTCTGCCATTTTATTTATAGGCTTTGTGGCCAATATTTTGATGAATTTGTTTTTGCTTCCAAAATACGGCGTGATCGGCGCGGCGTATGCCAGTCTAGCAGGATACATCATTGTTGTAACCTTGATGGCTATTTTTGCAACCCGTTATATTGCCATTAAAATAAATGGAGGACACATCCTTTATTATTGTATTTCATCTCTGGCCATGTTCTTGGCCGTTTCTCAAATTGAGACAGGTTCGCATTTTATAAATTTGATGACCAAGATGATTGCCGGCGTCGTCATAATCGTTCCTGTTGTTTTGTATAAAGAAAAAGAAGTTTTAGATCGGCTGATAACAATAGGTCGGCAGGGATTGAGTCGTTTGAATAAGGGGGCAGAATGTTAGCGGCGGTCATTCTTTTTTTAAAAACGGTCATGCCGACTGTGCTTTATTTTGGATGGATTATTATAACCCTCTTGTCTGTTTTTAAAAGGGCCGAGTGGGGCTTGCTGCTCATGGTGGCCTTGCTCCCACAGCCTAATATTTATTATCAATTCTATATCTTTCCGATGGGCGAAGACATGCTCGACATCTCTTTTTTTTGTATCTTATTGGGCATTGTTGTGCAAAGGGGTAGATTGGTAAAAACAGGCAGTATGGCCATTATTAGTTTATATTTGTTGTTAAGTTATGTTGCGCTGTGGCAGGTGAGCATGCGTTTTTCCCTTCCTTCTCCCCTCACAACGAATAATCCCATTCTCATAAGATGGAAAGACTTTGCCCAAATGATATTCCTTTATTTTCTGGCCGTAAACGCTTTTAAAGAGGAGGATGCCCATAAGCGGGCCATCACACTGATGGCTCTGGTACTACTGTTTATCGGCATCAGAGGTTTTCGCGCTTTTGTGGCAGGGGACGCATTTTCAGAGGAAAACCGATATGAAGGCCCGTTTTGGCGGGTGAGTCTGGGTTCCAATCATTACGCGGCGTTTATGGTACACTATGCGGCCACGATGCTGGGATGTTTTTTCTTCGAGAAAAAATTTCGATTCCGAATCCTATTTGGCATGGCCGTTTTCTTTTGCGTCTATGCCGTATTGTTTGCCTATTCACGCGGCGCCTATGCGGCGGCAATGGTTGCATTAACGTTCTATAGCCTGATTCACAAACGCAGTTTATTAATTGTGGTAGGCGTCATTATTTTTACATGGAATACGCTCTTGCCCGTCACCGTTGTCCAACGCATTACCATGACCCAGACAGAGTCTGGCGAAATTGAGTCTTCCGCATCAAAACGGGTTGATCTGTGGGGCAATGCGTTTAATCTATTCATGGAAAACCCTATTTTAGGCGTTGGCTACAACGGTTTCCAGATGACAATGAATGCCTTACAGACGGAGCTCACAGACACGCATAATTACTATCTCAAGATTTTATCCGAGCAGGGAATCATCGGATTCTTAGTATTTCTTCTTTTGCTCTTAAAAGCCCTTAGGCAGGGATGGAAGCTTTTTAAGACTGGAAGCAGTCCTTTCTACCAAGGATTGGGGTTGGCGTTTTTGGGAACAATCATTGCGGTCATCATCACGAATGCGTTTGGAGACCGATGGTCCTATTTGGTCTTGGGCGGTTATTTTTGGATCTTATGGGGCATCGTAGACCGCGGCATTATCAACTCTGAATCAGCAGAATTGGAATCTTCAGAGATTCTTTTAGAAGAGACCTCATCTTCTAACGATCAAGCATCAGATGTTCCGGCCTTCCCATGAAAAAACGCATTTTTGATCTCATGCTGTCTGCGATTGGTTTGATTTTGCTATCGCCCCTTTTTTGTTGCGTCTCTATCCTGATTGCCCTAGACAGCCGCGGGCCGATTTTCTTCAGGCAAAAACGAATGGGCATAGGTCTCTGCCCTTTTTTCATCTACAAATTTAGAACCATGATCGCCGATGCAGACTTGCAGGGTCCGCTCATTACCATTGATGGGAACAAGCGGATCACCCGTGTGGGAAGAATATTGAGAAAAACAAAAATAGATGAGCTTCCACAACTGATCAATGTTTTTAAAGGAGAAATGAGCCTGGTCGGCCCAAGACCTGAAGTGCCACAATATGTCTTGCTCTATCAAAAAGACTATGAGGAAATCTTGCAAGCAAGGCCGGGCGT